>Ga0079223_10002990_pt1 | contig 10602 bp, 7 predicted proteins | sample Stecom2011_FD_75072 | JGI IMG/M metagenome (GOLD analysis project Ga0079223, IMG submission 75072) | Agricultural soil microbial communities from Utah to study Nitrogen management - Steer compost 2011 | ecosystem: Environmental > Terrestrial > Soil > Agricultural land | place: USA: Utah...
TCTACTTGTTCAGCAGGTACGCCAATCGTCAGACGGCGCTCCAGACCAGAAGTCGTTTCAATAGAAACCTGCATATGATCCTCGTGAAATTACAGAGATGTACAACATCGGAAATGGGGCCGCGAATTTGCAACCCGCTCGAATCTTATAAATGGTGCGGTCGGAGAGACTCGAACTCTCACACTTCTCAGCGCCAGAACCTAAATCTGGTGTGTCTACCAATTTCACCACGACCGCACAAAACAGAACTCACAAGAGCATCTGAATACATCGAAAGCGCCCTAACTGGTTGATTTCTAAGCAAATTTTTAGAAATAACTCAAGTTCATGCTCGCGAAGGGTGCTGATTGTGCCACAGTCATTCCTGACGTTCAACAAATCCTTGAGCTTCATCCGTTAATACTCGGCCCCGACCTCTCGCTGCCGGGAAATTAAATCGCTGAAAGCTTTTTCCCATGCAAGTAACTGCTGCGCCGTGAGCACTTCTGCATCCGGACTTTCCTGGTCTATCAATACAGCAGCAATGAGATGATCGTGGGCAGCTTCTGCATGATCTATATCTTTTTTGACGGGCAGCTGCCCGATAGCCGCATAGGCTCCGTACAACTTTGCCAACCAGGAATCGGAATCGTGCTGCAGCGAGGCGAGCTCTGAAGCGTCGGACGATGCTTTGCCAGATGATTCCAGAGCAGCTGATAATTGGTTTTCATTGTTGATCTGGGCGTGAGTTTGAATCTGATGATTCTCTGCGATTTCACGTAGATAGAATCGATAAGCCGTAATCAAATGAAAAACTGCGCCCTGCAGCAGTCCAACCTGTAGGGTGCGTACATTCGCAGGCAAAGGAGCTGGCAGATCGTTAATCAGCTTTAGCAGCGCACGCGCACAACTCAGCTTTTGATTAACGAGCGCACGATTAGTGGCCGACATATAAACCCTCGAATGGCGACGAAAGGGCTTCCCCTACTTTGAAGAAACCACCCATTTTTCGCCCTGATAAAACGCCTTCCATCCCGTCGCCTTACCATCGACCTCAGTTTGAACATACTGCTCTTTGGTTTTCCGACTAAAACGAATAACCGCGAGATTACCGTCAGGATCCTTTACCGGAGCCGACAGCAAAAAGTGATATTTGGGATCAATTTCGTCTTTGTGCGGTAATAGCTCAGCGACGAGCGGAGCACGTGTTTCGCGATTTTTAGGGAATTGACTCGCCGCTAAAAACAGGCCAGATGCGCCATCTCTTAACACGTAATGGTCATCGACTTTCTGGCATTTTAATTCCGGCATAACGATAGGATCCACTTTAGGCGGAGCCGCTTCGCCGCTTTTAAGCAGTTTACGGGTGTTCTTACACTCGTTATTGGTACAGCCAAAATATTTCCCGAAACGACCGGTTTTGAGCTGCATTTGGCTACCGCATTTGTCGCATTCGAGCGTCGGCCCCTCATAACCCTTGAGTTTGAAAGCGCCCTTTTCTATCTCATAACCCGGACAATCAGGATTATTACCGCAGATGTGTAGCTTGCGGTGCTCATCCAGCAAATAGCTGTCCATTGCGGTATTGCAGAGCTTGCAACGTAGCTTGGAGCGAAGCTGCTTGGATTCGGCATCTTCATCCGCATCTGCGTCAACAGCCTCATCACCCGAGACCAGATTCATCGTGTGCTTGCAGCGCTCTTTCGGAGGCAGGCTGTAACCAGAGCATCCCAAAAATACGCCGGTGCTGCCGGTTCTAATCTGCATATGGCGCCCGCAGACTTCACACTTGATATCCGTCTCAGTGGGGTCATTAGCACGCATGCCTTTGGCCTTGCTTTGCGCTTGCTGCAGCTTGTCTGTGAATCCAGCGTAGAATTCATCGAGCAGTTCGCGCCAGTTTTTTCCACCTTGAGCGACCACATCAAGCGACTCTTCCATGTTGGCCGTAAAGCTGTAATCCATCAGATCCTGAAAGCTCTCGACCAGACGTTCGGTGACAATGTCACCCATTTTTTCTGCATAGAAACGCCGATTTTCCAGGCGCACGTAACCGCGATCCTGAATCGTAGAAATGATGGAAGCGTAAGTTGAGGGACGGCCGATGCCGCGCTTCTCCAGCTCTTTCACCAGGCTGGCTTCAGTGTACCGCGCGGTTGGTTTGGTAAAATGCTGCACGGGGTTCAACTTAACCAGCGGTAGCACCTGCCCGACTTTCATATCAGGCAAAACAACGTCTTCGTCTTTCTTGGCAACTTGCGGCAGAACCTTGGTAAAACCGTCGAAACGAATCACTCGCCCGCGCGTACGCAATTCAAAATCACCCGCCTTCACGACAATCGAGGTACTGGTATATTCCGCTGGCGTCATCTGACAGGCGACAAACTGCTGCCAGATTAAGGTATAGAGGCGCTCCGCATCTCGTTCCATCCCGCTCAAATGATTGGGCAGTACACCCACGTTTGATGGCCGAATAGCTTCGTGAGCCTCCTGCGCGCCGGATTTACTGGAATAGGCAACCGGCTGTTCTGGCAGATAGCGCTTGCCGAACTGATCAAGAATATATTCACGACAACTATCGACGGCATCTTTGCTCAGATTAGTTGAGTCGGTACGCATGTAGGTGATGTAGCCTGCCTCGTATAACCGCTGCGCCATCATCATAGTTTTCTTAACCCCGAAGCCTAGCCGCGTGCTCGCAGCTTGCTGTAGGGTCGATGTAATAAAAGGAGCGGAAGGCTTTGATTGGGTCGGCTTATCTTCGCGACTAATGACTTCATACGCCGCCTCTTGCAGCACATTAACGGCAGCCATTGCTTGCGCTTCATTCAGCGGCTTGAAGGCTTCGTCATTGTGCTTCTTAACTTCGAAATTTGCCTGGGCATTCTTATCAGCACGTAAATCAGCAGATACTGTCCAGAACTCTTCAGGAACAAACGCGCGGATTTCGCGCTCGCGCTCTACCACGAGGCGGACGGCAACCGATTGCACACGCCCAGCCGAAAGTCCCCGGGCGACTTTTTCCCACAACAATGGCGAAATCATGTAACCCACTACGCGATCCAAAAAGCGACGCGCTTGTTGCGCATCCACTCGATCCTGATCCAGGCGACCGGGACTTTGGAAAGCGTTTTGAATAGCGGTTTTAGTAATTTCATTAAAAACTACACGCCGGTAGCGATCTTTATCTCCCCCGATCGCCTCCCGCAGGTGCCAGGCAATCGCCTCTCCCTCTCTATCCAAGTCGGTAGCCAGATAAACCGTGTCGGCCTTTTCCGCGAGCTTTTTTAACTCATCCACCACTTTTTCTTTGCCAGGCAGGATCTCGTAATGCGCCGCCCATTCATTCTCAGGATCGATCCCCATACGATTGATCAGTTGCTGCTTATTTTTTTTTGCCTGATAGACCGCTTTTTCGTCAGCTGATAATTTACGTGTGGCTGCGGCCTGCTTCGCGCGCTCTTTCGCGTCAACCGGCTTTGCTCCCCCGCTGGTGGGAAGGTCGCGTATATGTCCAATGCTCGACTTGACGATGAAGTCGCTACCAAGATACTTGTTGATAGTTTTAGCTTTGGCGGGTGACTCAACGATTACTAAGGATTTGCCCATAGAATTCTTCTATTAATTCCCAATGAGTGGTCTAGCGGCCGTACAAACAGTGGCGTATATTTCAACCAGCGTTCGCAGACTAGCGTAAATTTAGGTGTGGCGAAAGCATCTGCAAGGTGCGCATATATAAGACCTGTGGAACCTAGGGTCAAGTCGATGCACCGAGACGCGACCTCGATTCGAGCGCCAATGCCAACATACGAGAATTGGCAGATTGATCTTGAAACAACATTAAATAAACCGACTAACCAATTGATATTCTAGATATTAATTTCAATTAGCGAACATTTTCTGGCAACTGCCGATCCACCAAATTTTCCTTCCTGAACAGGACAAAGACTTTTACATGCTTCTATTATTTATTCTCGTTCTGGTAATGATTGTGGCGTTAGTTCTTATGAGCTTTGCCAATAGAGCGCAGCAGCGTGAGCGCGCGAAGCGTCAGCGGCAACGCCAACTTCGGCTACAGATCGAACTAATGGAAGAAGTGCTTGATTGCCTGCTCAAGACGTTGACTAACACTGACGTAGCCAAACATATCAACACCGAAATAGTGAATCTTCTAGAAGAGGTTTTGGAGCTGGAGCAGCATAACCAAGCTCATTTCGAGACTTTATTAACGAATTGCCGGGCGCGCGGCGAAGCCCTGGACAATTCAGAAAGCCGTGCGAATGTCTCGCTACTCCGAGAGAGTGACTTACAAATTGCACAAACCCAAGATTATCTAAGCCAGGCTGCCCAGCTACTTCGAAATCAACAACAGCAAGGCAAACTCTCCAGTGAAGAGCTCAGCGCTTACGTAAAAGATCTGAGCTGGGCGAATTTGATGGTAGGTGTGGTGACATTCATTGGCCAAGGCTACAGAGCAAGCGGTCGCGGCGATATTTTTACGGCTACCGGCTTCTATAAAAAGGCGCAAAACGCACTGATCAAGTCGATGCACACGGATCCGCGACGTATGCGCCTGATAAAAGAGCTAGGGGAAATCATCGCCGGAACACGTAAAACATTGAGCGAAGATCTTGTTGCCGATGAAAAATTATTAGAGCAGGCACAGCTTCTTTAACAGCAATGCTGCTGATTTACGACTTAAACTCCCTCTTCCTACCCCGGATAGTGATCTCGAAGCGCTTCCAGCAGCGGCACAAGCTGCTCTAGCCGGGCTATCCCGCCGCGCTCATTCCAATAAAAACAGCACCCACCAGAGTTCACGCCCACCGCACGAACTGAGTCTGGAAGTTTGGGCAAGAGATCGCACAGCCAAGCCTGTTCCGCCGTCGAGGCCTGTCGCCGCTGGTGCCATTGCCAAGTCCCCAGAAAGTGTCCCCCGTGAGAGAAAGATGTCCGCAACAATAACCACTCCTGCACCGTCGTATTGCGTCGCAGCCAAGGCAGACAATACATGGGTATCGCGTCGGGTGTATCGGCATCGGCTGCCTGTTTGGGTATCGAAACAATGGAGATGCGCAGCCCCAACTCGATCGCACGACGACGCAAAACTTCCTGGGCTTGCTGCGTCGAGGTGGGCTGAAGCATCATAACGGGACCGATGACCATGGCAGTTACAGCAATGCCAAGAAGGACTAACCAATAATTCATTAACAACACTCCCGGAAAAACGTCCATCAGGGTCGGCTGGTCAGCCTTTATAAATGAAGCTAGTATTGCGAAGGAAAGACACTGGAAGTCATTAAATAATAAGACGACCTGTTTGCTGATCTATCAACTAACCAACTGCGATTATCAACAGCGATTAACCAACTGGATACCATTATGACTACGCTTTATCGCCATATCATTGTCGGCCTGGACTTATCTGACGAAGCCCCCGAAGTGTTAGCCAAATCTGTCGCGCTGGCTCAAGCTTGCAATGCAAAATTGAGCATGGCCCATGTGATCGAACCCATCACTTTTGCGTACGGCGGAGATATGCCAGTTGACCTCTCCGAAGTACAGGAGCAACTACAAATAAAAGCAGAGCAGGAACTCCAGCGGTTGGCTGGAATGATTGATTTTCCTGTTCAGCAAGAACACGTTTTAGTGGGGCAACCCGCCACTGAGCTTCACTACTTGGCCAAACAACAAAATGCTGATCTGATTATTGTCGGTAGTCACGGACGCAAAGGCTTTGCATTGTTGCTCGGGTCGACCAGCAATAGCGTTTTACACGGTGCAAATTGCGATGTTTTAGCCGTACGGGTAAAACTGCCGGAAGATACTGACACTGAATAATCGCTCAAAGCGCATGAAAATGCGCTTTGAAATTTCGTTATCCTTGTTGCATGTCTTCCAGCTCTGCCCAACGTTCAAAGCATTGTTCCAATTCAAGCTGAACATTAGTCAAGGCCTGAATCTTCGGCTCAGTAACCGAAACATCCTGCGCATAAAAATCAGGTGAAGCGACCTCAGCTTGCAACCCCGCTAACTGCTGTTCCAGCTGCTCAATTTTTGCGGGCAGCTCGTCAAATTCTTTTTGCAATTTATAGCTGAGCTTCTTTGTTTTCACTGCGGCTTTTACCGGCGCAGCAACCGGGGCAGCTGCAACGGATGAATTAGTCTCGTTCGCTGATTGCACAGCATCGTGCCCTGCTGAAACATCAGTTTCTTCAAGATCAGGCTCAGTCCATTTCCCGCCCTGACGAATCCAGTCGTCATAGCCACCAACGTACTCAAGCACATTTCCACGTCCCTCAAAGGCGATCACACTGGTCACAATATTGTTCAAGAAAGCGCGATCATGGCTGACCAATAATACTGTGCCGTCATAAGCCGCTAAAATTTCTTCGAGCAACTCCAGTGTTTCCACGTCAAGATCGTTGGTCGGCTCATCAAGTACCAGCAGATTCGCGGATTTACTGAATAATTTTGCCAGGAGTACGCGGTTGCGCTCCCCGCCCGATAGCGCTCTTAAAGGCGTACGCGCGCGCTCGCCAGTGAACAGAAATTCGCTCAGATAAGAAATAACGTGCAGGCTTCTTTTACCCTTACCACCACCTTCGTCCAGCTCGATAAACTCTCGCCCTTCAGCAACGTTGTCGACCGCGTTTTTGTCCAGATCGAGTTGATCCCGAAGTTGATCAAAATAGGCAATGCTAAGATTTGTTCCTAAGCGGACACTGCCAGTTTGCGGCTCAAGCTCCCCAAGGATTAACTTCAGCAAGGTACTCTTTCCCGCACCGTTCGCGCCTACAAGCCCGATGCGATCGCCGCGCACAATCGTCGTGGAGAAATCCCGAACGATCGGTTTATTTCCCCATGCGTAACTTACATTCTTCAATTCTGCGACCAACTTGCCCGAAGACTCACCACTGGTGAGCGAGAAGTTAGCCTTACCCACAACTTCGCGACGCTGCGAGCGGACATTTCGTAGCTCTTTTAGTGCTCGCACCCGACCTTCGTTACGAGTGCGACGAGCTTTGATTCCCTGGCGGATCCAGACTTCCTCTTGAGCCAGGCGTTTGTCGAACAACGCGTTATGGCGCGCTTCTTCAGCCAGCGCTTGCTCACGGTATTCCAGATAACTGGGATAATCGCCCGACCAATACCGAAGGTGCCCACGATCAAGTTCGGCAATATGGGTGGCGAGCGTTTGCAATAAGGAGCGGTCATGGGTAATAAAAACCAAGGCACCGTTAAAATTCAAAAGCTGCTTTTCCAGCCAATCGATAGCGGCGATGTCGAGATGGTTTGTTGGCTCATCAAGCAATAAAACGTCGGGCTCAAGAACCAACGCTTTAGCCAATGCAACCCGCCTGCGCCAGCCGCCAGAGAGTTCGTGCATGTAGCGTTCAGCGGGCAAATCAAGGCGCGACAAAATCGTGTCGACCTGTTGTTGCAGCTTCCAGCCATCGCGCGCTTCAATTTGCTGCTGCAGCTCGCTCATTCGCGCCATGATGCCGTCATTGAATTCTGTCGCATGTGCCAGATGGCGATATTCCGCGAGCAATTCGCCCATGCCATGCAATTCAGATGCGACAACATCAAAAACCTGTCGATCATCAGCTTCAGGTAAATCCTGCTCCAGACGCGCGACGCGCAAGCCTGCCTGTCTGATAACCTCGCCTTTATCGAGATCGACGTCGCCCGCAATGACTTTCAATAAACTTGATTTTCCTGCTCCATTGCGGCCAATCAGACACAGGCGCTGACCGCGTTCAATTGTCAATTCGACCCCATCAAGAAGCACTTGCAGGCCGTAGCTGAGGAAGGCTTTTTCAAGTTTAATCAAGGACATAAAACAGGCTCATCTAATAAAGGATTATCTCGGGATGCGCATGCCTTCAATCAATAACGCGATTGATAAATATGCTGAGAAGGCGCGCATGATACAGTTTTCGGATTAGTAATGCGCTCATGCTCCCTGGACTTCTGTTTCGATTGATACGTCTTATTCACGCCTAACACAGCAAAGGAGAAAAAAATGGCCGTAAAAAATGAAAGAGATGACAAATTTCTCTCGTTATATCAATAAGTTAGGAATTTATTCTCCATAGAACATCATGTTTAGTGCGGGCTATAGAATCTGCATTGCGGGGCTGCTATCCTCGTTACACGTTATTCCATTTCTTCACAATAATAAAATCCATCACCCAGCTCCCGTCACGTTTTTGAGGCTTGTAAATGCGTGCATTCTTTTTTCGTTTGATTTCTCCACGAAAGCTTTCCATCCCTGCTGGTCTTCTTCTTGGTGCTCTCGCTGCAGCAAATGTCTACAGCGCAGAGACGAGTGTCGTCGGGCCTGCTATGCCCACCGCCACCATTAATCCTGAACGAGTCCAGCAGCGAAAAGATTACACCAGCGCCCACGCCGCACTGAGCCAGAAAAAAATGGTGCTCTACAATACGCTGGTGAAAGGTCTGGAGGATTATCCACTACTGCCTTACCTGGAATATCAGGACATCACCAGTCGTCTCAGTTCGTTACCAACTAAGGATGTCACCCGCTTTTTGGCTGATTATCCGGATTCTCTGCTGGCTGACCGATTGCTGGACCGTTGGTTGACTACCCTTGCCGAAAAAAAGAGGTGGCAGGATTACCGCAACTTTTACAACCCAAAACTTAGCTCATCGGAATTGGCTTGCCATTTCCTCAATGCGCGTTTGGCGACCGGCGATGAAACAGTTTTTGATGATGTAGCTCCCCTTTGGAATATCGAAAGCTCCCAAGTAAAAGCCTGCGACAAGGTTTTTTCAGCCTGGATCGCCGCCGGTAAGCTGACCCCGGACTTACTCTGGGAGCGATATAGTAAAGCCATGAATGCGGGTAATAACGCTCTGGCTAAATACCTTGCCCGCCAAATGTCGGCACCACAGAAGAAACTCGCTGACCTCTACGCCGAAGTTGCACGAGCACCACATATTCTCGAACACACCTCTCGCTTTAGCGCTCAGTCCGCCCAGATGCAGGAAATCATCTTGCATGGTTTGAAAAAACTTGCACGCTCGGATGCGCCAAAAGCCTTGGCGTTATGGCAGGGTTATGATGCGCAGCAACTGTTCGACGATGAGAAACGGTTTTCCATTAAGCATCATATTGCCACCCGCCTGTTGCGCCAGGATCACCAGGAAACTGCTGAAAAACTACTCGCATCTACACCGCAGATTACCAACGCAGACTTGACCGAATCGCTCATTCGCGATGCCCTGCGCAAACAGGATTGGGAAAAAGTTTATGAGTGGTTAGGAAAACTTCCTGAAGACGTGCAGCGAACCGAGCGTTGGGATTATTGGCTTGCCCGAGTGATGGAAGAGCTGGATATAAAAGAAATTAACGGCCGCAGTGCACAATCTATTTATGCTGGCGTAGCGGCAACGCGTAGTTTCTATGGTTTTCTTTCTGCCGACAAACTGGGGTTTGATTACCGGCTGGTCGATAAGCCCATGGTCATCTCTCCCGAATTACAGTTAGCTGTTGAGCAGGCTCCCGGCGTTCAACGGGCGCGGGAGCTGTACATAATGGGAGACATCCACGGGGCCAATCGCGAATGGTTTCATACCACGCGTCGAATGAGCACCGAAGAAGTTGTTGCCGCAGGACGGCTCGCTGATCGCTGGGGCTGGCACCGTCAAGGCATCCAGGCAATGATTGACGCGCGTTACTGGGACGACTTGCAAGTGCGCTTTCCTTTGGCATATCAGGAACACGTTGCCCGGGCTGCGAAAGCAACCTCGATTAATCCGCTGCTCTTATACGCGATTGCTCGACAAGAAAGTTCATTTACTCCAGACGCCAAATCATCTGCAGGCGCACTGGGACTGATGCAATTAATGCCAGCAACGGCATTACACACTGCAAAACGTGCAGGTATCCGCTACAACAGCACCAGTGATCTGTTGTCTCCCGAAAAGAATATTGCACTTGGCAGCCGCTATCTTGACTATTTGTTAGAGCAATTTAATGGCAACCGTATTTTGGCTGCCGCGGCGTATAACGCTGGCCCTCATCGCGTAAAGCAGTGGCTGAGTAAAGATGCTGCCAAGCTGCCTTACGATGTGTGGATTGAAACCATCCCATTTCGGGAGACGCGCTGGTACGTTCAGAACGTGCTGTCCTTTTCAGTGATCTATGGCTACAGAACTGGAGAGAAACAACCGTTTATCACTCAAGAAGAAGCCAATCACTCACTCTAATTCTTCGTGCTTTGGGTTCGAGAAAAGCCAGTGCTAGTCAACTGGCTTTTTTGTTCCTGCCGCGCCAGAGGGGTTCAAATTAGGTTAATTGCCCCGTTACCCACTTACAAATCTTGATATTGCATGATGTAAAAATAGGACTTGCATCACAGTTTTTTCGGGAGTCCCGGGAAGAGAGAAGCGCGACTGGCTTTTTGTCTAGCACAGCCTATTTATTAAGCCTGCGAGCTGTGTGGCAGAGTTTTCATTTAATGTGAGACGTCATACAATGCCCGAAAATCAACCCAGTCTTCTCCTGGCATGGAATCCGTTATCGGAGAGCTTTGACTGAATAAAAAGATGTACGCACTTTATGTCCGAACAATGGCCTTTACTGGCACGACA
>Ga0079223_10002991_pt1 | contig 10602 bp, 6 predicted proteins | sample Stecom2011_FD_75072 | JGI IMG/M metagenome (GOLD analysis project Ga0079223, IMG submission 75072) | Agricultural soil microbial communities from Utah to study Nitrogen management - Steer compost 2011 | ecosystem: Environmental > Terrestrial > Soil > Agricultural land | place: USA: Utah...
ACCATCAGCGCCTTGCCCCATGCGGGTTCCCAAGAAGGCTGGACCGCCCGTCGGTTCGATTAGGGAGACATTATGCAGTTGGCTGCAAATTTAAGCTTACTTTATGCGGGGCTGCCTGTGGCCGAGCGTTTTGCGGCAGCCCGTGACGATGGCTTTCGTTACGTGGAAATCCTTGCTCCATACGACCAGCCGCCACAATGGTATGCGGACCAGTTGCGCGCCCATGATCTTGAACTCGTGCTGATCAACACGCCGGTGATGTCAGACAACTTTCCAACCGGGCTGGCCGCCCAGCCGGGCAAGCAAAGCCTTTTCCAGGCGGCCATGCAGCGTGCCGTGCAGGTGTGTCAGGCCACGGGTTGCTGCGCAATCCATGTCATGGCGGGTAATCGGGATCAGCATTATTCGCACGCCGAACAATCGGCCACCCTGAAAGCCAATTTGCAATGGGCTGCCAACGAATGGCCCAGTCTTACTCTTCACTTGGAAGGTCTGAATCAAACGGATGTGCCGGGCTATTTTTATGCTCGTCCGGAACACGTCGCGCACGAACTTCAGCAAATTAATCATTCCCGCGTCGGAATGCAATTCGATTTCTATCATGTGGTCAAAGAGGGTTTGTCCCCGCGCGACCAGGTCGAACGTTATTTCTCTTATGTGCGCCATGTCCAGATTGCGGGCGCCCCGGATCGGCACGAACCCAATCTGCAGCTGCACGGCTTGCTGGCGGGGGTCAGACAGTTAAGTTCAATGGGCTATACCGGCTTTCTGGGGCTCGAATACCGGCCGGCTACTGTGGCCCGGGAGGGCCTGCACTGGGTACAGCCGTTGGCCGACGATGGCATCAAGGTTTGTCACAACGCAACGACGTAATCCACGATCTGAAGTATCTTTTATTTATATAAGTATGCAGATTCGTAATATTCGGGGGTGGCATTGGCCACAGGATGCCGAATATGTGTTTGGGCTTTGTCACGATATTACGTGACATGGTCTTGGTTTCAAGACGGCGCACGCCGTCTACATAAAAAGGAAGCCCTATGTTGTATGTTGACGTTCCCACCTTATCTGAATTCAAGTCACTGCACGCCCATCGCGAAGAGGCGTGTGTGTCGATCTATCTGGAAACGACGCCCTTGTCACAACAATGGGAGGCCAGCCGGATTGCCTTGGGCAATCTCATGAAAACGGCGGCAGCACAGCTGGCCGAAAAAGGGATAGATAAAAATGTCATTGCCGGCATGACCGAAAAAATTGAGTCGCTGCAGGAAGACTTCGAATTTTGGCGGTTGCAGGCGCATAGCCTTGCGGTATTGTTAACGCCCACGTCAATCCGAACCTTTCGCTTGCCCAACAAGCTGGTCGAAACGGTACAGGTATCGGATCGCTTTCACCTGAAGCCGTTGTTGCGCTCCATTACGTTTCGCAATGCAGCCTTTGTGTTGGCGTTGTCCGAAAACTCCGTGCGTCTGGTTGAAGTGTTTGCCGACCTGCCGGCCACCGAAGTGGCGATCCCGAATGCACCCGACGGCGCCGTCGAGTTCCTGGAGCGCGACATCCCCAACGAAATCCAGCAAAACCCCCGTGTGCAGGCCGGAGCAGGCGAAAAAATTCGTCTTACGCAATATGCGCGTGCTGTCGACAATGCCTTGCGTCCGATTTTGGCGGGTCGCGACCTTCCATTGGTGTTGGCCGCCACGCAGCCGCTGCTGTCGATTTTCAAAGGGGTATGCTCGTACCCCGAGCTGGCCGAAGACACCATCACAAAAAGTCCGGACCCCAAGTCGGCCAACGAGCTTGCCTCAGAAGCGCGGCCCATACTGGATAAGCTTTACGCCGAAGAAGTGGAACGCATGAAAGAGCTGTACGACAACCGGGTGGGGGCGTCGCGTGGCACCACAGACCTTTCCGATGCGGCGCGCGCCGCCACGTATGGTGCCATTGAAGCCCTGTTGGTGGACATCGATGAGGTAATCCATGGCACGGTCGACGAAACGACCGGCGCGGTCACGTTGGCCGGCAAAGACGATGCCGATAACTACGATGTCATCGACGAAGTCGTGTCGCGCGCCTTGACCAGTGGAGCCATGGTGCTGGGCGTACGCCGTGACGATATCCCCGGCGGTGCGCCCTTGGCAGCCATTTTGCGTTACCCCGTCTGACGCGGGGCGGTGTAGCTGCCTTGGCCGGCCATAATGTGTCGTGCTTGCGAAGCCGCCTTAAGGCTGGCGCCCCACCTGCACGGGTTGGGCGCCCAGCGGCTCAACCAATACGCGCGGTGCAATACCCAACAATAGGCCACGGCGTCCACCATTAATCAGAATACGAGGCAGCTTCAGCAAGCCAGCTTCGACATATATGGGCATGGCTTTACGGATTCCGAAGGGCGATGTTCCGCCCACTTTGTAGCCGGAGTGCCGTTCGGCAGTGGCCGGGGCGCAGGGTGCGATCCGTTTATTGCCCGTTTGGCGCGCCAGTTCGCGTGTGGAGACCTCGCGGTCGCCGTGCATAATAATTATTAGCGGTTTGCCGCCGTCATTTTCCATAACCAGCGTTTTGGCCACGTGGTGCAGGTCGCTGCCAAGTTCGGCGGCGGCATGGCGCGCGCCGCCATGGTCGGCGTAGGCGTACTGGTGTACGGTGTAATCAATACCATGTTGTTCCAGCCATCGGGTGGCGGGTGTGCCGGCACTGCTGCGTGGGGTGCTCATGCGCGTGGGTGATGTGTTGAATGAAGTTGTTTCAGGCGTTCCCGGGCCACGTGTGTGTATATTTGCGTGGTCGAAATGTCGGCATGGCCCAGGAGCAATTGTACAACCCGCAGGTCGGCACCGTGGTTTAGCAAATGGGTGGCAAAGGCGTGGCGCAAGGTGTGGGGGGAAAGGGGCGTATGGATGTCGGCGAGTTGTGCATATTTTTTCACAATTAGCCAAAACGCCTGGCGCGTCATGGGCCCGCCACGGTTGGTAATAAATAGCGCATTGCTGTTTTTGCCACGTGCCAATGCCGGCCGCGCTTGGGCGATGTACGTTTCAATCCAGTGCTGGGCTTCGGCGCCCAGGGGCACCAGCCGGTCTTTGCCGCCTTTGCCCAGCGTCACGCGGATCACACCTTCGGACAGGCTCACGTCCAAAATGTTCAGGTTTACCAATTCAGAAACCCGCAATCCTGTGGCATAAAGCGTTTCCAGCATGGCTCGGTCACGTAACCCCAGTGCGGCGCCTGTGTCGGGCGCACGCAGCAAGTCTTCCACTTGCTGTTCGGACAGGGTGTGCGGGAAGCGTGCCGGCTGTTTGGCGGCCTTCAGTTCAAGGCAGGGGTCACGCTGCACGCGCCCTTGACGTAGTGCCCATGAAAAATAGCGTCGCAGGGCTGCGAGACGTCGATTGGCGGTACTGGCCTTGGAGCTGGCATGCATGGCGGCAAACCAAGACTGGATGTCGGCGGTTTCGGCACTGGGCAGGGTTTTTTTGCGCTTGTCGTACAGCCAGTGTGCAAAAGCGGTGAGATCACGCCGATAGGCTGCCAGCGTGTTGGCGGCAAGCCCGTCTTCTAGCCACACCGCGTCAAGAAACGCGTCGATGTCGTCGAAATGCCGGTTGCTCAATGGTACGCAAGTAAATACTTGGAGATAGGGAGACGCGGCGCACCGCTATGGCGGGCACAGTGCCCCCTTTCCCCAGTGTGCAAGTTTTGCCCATCAGTGTAAAGCACAAGGCCGGACGGGACTAGAGCAGGGCGCAACGGTTTGGCGTCGAGCGTGTTCCAAACGGATTGCGGTTTTCCATGGGGGCCACGGTAGAATAGCCGCTCCGGACGGGGCATGGTCTGTCCGGGCATGATCAGAACCAACAACGAGAGAGCACATGCCAATTGTTTGCCCGCCTGTGTCGCTGCGGGACGTATGCGGGCTCGACCCCGCAACCACGCTTGTCCTGACGGTTAACAATCGCTACGCACGACGGATTCTGGCCCGGCTGGGCGCATCGCTGGACGCCGGCCGTGCCGTCATGGCCGTGCCCGATATCCTTCCCTTGGGCGCATGGCTGGCGCGGCTTGCCGACGATTTGTCCTTTCACCATGATCAGCCCATGCCGGCCTGGATGGCCGACAGTTTTGGCGCGTTGTATTTGTGGCGACGGGTGATTGACGAGGTGGAGGCCGGGCACGCCTTATTGGATAAAGGCCAGGCCGCCAGGCTTGCCCACGAGGCCGACCGTTTGCTTGATGAATGGCGTATTGAGGTCCGACCCGATGAGGAAACGCCGGATTTCACGCGTTTCATGCTTTGGCGCGACCATTATCGGGCCCTGCTTGAACAGCATGACCTGGAAGACAGCAACCTGGCCTACGAGCGCGTATTGGCGGCCGTGTCCGGCGGGGTGCTGCAACCCGGCGTGACACACATTGTGCTGGCCGGGTTCAACGAGTGGTCACCGCGATTTTCCTTGCTGCTCAAGGCGGTGCAGCAGCAAGGCGTCGCGTTGTCGGTGCTTCACGAGCCGGCCGAGCCTGCCTATGACGTACAGCGCGTGCAGGCACCCGATCCGCAAGCCGAGTGGGTGTTGGCCGCGCAGTGGGCGCGCCGCCAACTGGTCAGCGATCCCGACGCCTGCTACGCCATTGTGGTGCCGGGGCTGGAAAGCAACGTCGCCCAAGCGCATCGCGTGTTGCACAATACCCTTAGCCCGCATGGGCTCGCATTCAACATTGCGGTAGGGCGCCCGCTGTCAGAGTGGCCCTTGGTGCGTGCCGCGCTGGCATGGCTGAGCCTGGTCGCCCGCTTTGCCCGTGGCCAGTCGTGCAGCGCCGCCGACGTCGGCCAGGCGCTGTTGGCGGGCGGGTGTGCGGGGCACCACACCGAGGCCGGTGGGCGTGCCACGCTGGATGCACGGCTGCGCCACGATGCCCTGCTGGAACTGTCGCCCGAACAAATTGCGGGGCTTCTGGATGTGTACGCGCCACAATTGGCCCGGGCATGGCAAAGCTGCATGGACAACGTCGCTCAGTTTGCGCCTCACCATGTGCCGGGCGAGTGGGCCCCGCGCCTGCGGCGCGTTATGGAAAGCCTGGGTTTTCCTGGGCAGGCCGGCCTGGATAGCCATGCTTGGCAAACCCTGGAGGCCTTTGATCAATTACTTGAGCGTCTTGTATCGCAGTCGCCGGTCGCCGGTCAGATCAGTTTCGGGCAGGCCGTGGGCATGCTTAAGCACATGGCGGCTGAAACCTTGTTTCAGCCCCAACGCGACCCCGATGCCCGGTTGGATGTGCTGGGCTTTCTTGAATCCGAAGGCGGGAGCTGGGACGGCGTTTGGGTGCTGGGCCTGACCGACGAAGCGTTGCCGGCGGCGCCTCGACCCAATCCGCTGATTCCAGCCGCCGCATTACGCCGCGTCAATGCGCCGCGCGCCACGCCGGAACGCGAACTGCAGTGGGCGCAGAACGTGTTTGACGCCTTGCTGGCCAGTGCCCCTTCCATATGGCTAAGCCATGCCGGCCGGGAAGGCGAGCGCGAACTGCGCCCCAGCCCCTGTGTAACGCGATTTCCCGTACAGCAAGCTACGCCGGAGCTGCCGGATCAGTCGCCGATACCGCTGGTGTATGTGGTGGATGACCAAGCGCCTCCCGTACAGGACGGTGAACGGGTTCGCGGAGGTATTTCGCTGTTGGATGCGCAGGCACGCAACCCCCTGTGGGCCTTTGTGCGTTATCGCCTGGGCGCACGCGAACTGCCGGACTATACGGACTTGGCGGCGCAAAATGTACGCGGCATGTTCTTGCATAAAGCCATGGAGCTGTTCTGGCAAATTGTCCCAGACCACACAAGCTTGCAGCGGCTGCTTCAAGAAGACGGTTTGGAGCCCTTGCTGACCGAAGTCACCGAGCGGGCGGCCGACGAAACCTTGACGGAATTCAGCCCGGCTTTGCGCGAGTTAGAGCTGCAGCGCGCCCGGACGGTTTTGCGTCGCTGGCTGGATGTGGAGGGGCGCCGGCATCCCTTTGTTGTAGAAGGCGTAGAGCAGCGGGTGCAGTGGACACACCACAATATCGACCTGCGCGTGCGCCTGGACCGCGTGGATCGCCTGGCCGATGGGCGTCTGCTGGTGATCGATTACAAGTCCGGGGCGGGGGTGCAGGAACCGCACAAAAGTTGGACACGGGCACGCCCCATCGATATTCAGCTGCCCTTTTATGCCGCAGCGCTGGCTGGCTCGGGGCCAGGTGTGGCCGCGCTGGTCCTGGCATCGTTGCATGCGCGCCAGGTCAAGGCGGCCGGCGTGTCGGATGGCGATTGCGGTTTTGCCGATGTGGCGCATTTCACCTCTTGGGCCGCCTTTGACGGCCTGAGTTGGGACGAGGTGTTGCAAGGCTGGCGAACGGCCATCGAAACCCTGGTGTCCGAATTCGCCCAGGGGGTGGCGTCCAATGTGGTGTTTGATGTTAATGATCTGCGGTACTGCGAGGTACTGCCGTTTTTGCGTTTGAATGAGGAGTATCTCGGTGTCGATGCGCCAACCCAGTGATGCCGCCGTACGGGTTGCGGCTATTGACCCATCCCGTTCGTTTATTGTGCAGGCGCCGGCCGGGTCCGGCAAAACCGAGCTGCTGACCGATCGCATCCTGGCCTTGCTGGCCACCGTGAAGCGCCCGGAAGAGATCGTGGCCATTACGTTTACCCGCAAGGCCGCGTCGGAAATGCATGCGCGTGTGCTGAGCAAGCTGGCTGCCGCACAGCAGCCGTGTCCTGAAGAAGACTATCGCAAACGCAGTTGGATGTTGGCGCGGCAGGCCTTGCAGCGCAACCATGAAATGGGCTGGGATTTGTTGCAATACCCGGCGCGCCTGAGCATACGTACCATTGACGCGTTCTGTAGTCAGTTGGTGGCTGCCATGCCCCTGCTTAGTGACTCGGGCGGGTTGCCGGGCATTGCAGAGAAGGCCGATGCGCACTACGAGGCGGCGGCACGTGCCACGCTGGCAATGGTCGATGACGTGCCCGCTGTGGCCCAGCTGCTCGAGCACCTCGACGTCGATACGCGCACGGGGGTGCGCATGTTGGCACATATGCTGTCCACACGCGATCAATGGTTGCCACTGCTTGAACAGGGCACCGACCTGGTGCGGTTGATGGAAAACCTGGACGAAGCCGTGTCCGTTGACTTGGCGCGGCTGGCGGAACAAATGCCGTTGGGCTGGGCGGGCGAGCTTGCGCCTTGCTTGCGGCAGGCCGCCCAGGTGTTGGCGGAAAACGGCAATACGGCATGCCAGGATGCATTTGGCGATTGGGAAGGCAAGCCGTTTGGCACCGGTCCGGAATGCACGCATCAGTGGCAAGCACTTGCCGGCATGCTGCTTACCGATAAGGGTGCGCTACGGCGTTCCGTCAACATCCGACAAGGTTTTGTGGCGCGCTCAAGCTACAAGGAAGCCTTCGATGCCTGGTTGAAAGCTCAAGATCCTGACGCGCCATGGATCACGGCATTAAACGAAGCGCGGGCGTTACCCGCCGGAGGTTATACAGCCGATCAACAGGATATTATTGCGGTCTTGTTGCAGGTGCTGATGTTGGCAACCGGTCAGTTGCAGCTGCGCTTTGCCGAGATGGCCGAGGTCGATTTCATTGAGATCGCGTTGCGTGCGTTGCAGGCGCTGGGCCAGCCTGATGCGCCCACTGACCTGTTGCTCACCCTTGATAACGCCATCCGCCATATTTTGGTTGATGAGTTTCAGGATACCAGCCAGACCCAAATAGATTTGCTGACAAGGCTCACCGCCGGCTGGCTGCCCGACGACGGGCGCACGCTCTTTTTGGTGGGCGACCCCATGCAGTCTATTTACCGTTTCCGAAAGGCCGAGGTAGGGCTGTTTCTGCGCGTGCGCGAATCCGGGCTGGGCACGGTGCATCCCGAGTTTCTTGAACTGACCAACAACTTTCGCTCGCAAGGTGCGCTGGTTGATACGGTTAACCGGCTGTGCGGGCCCATGTTCCCGAAGCATGATCAGGCCACCTTGGGCGCCATTCGTTACACCCCGTCTGTGGCATTTAACCCGCCAATAGACGGGCGTGGTGTGCACCTGCATCCGCTGCGGTTACCACATAAAGCATCGCCCGACGAGACCGCCCAGGCCGAGGCGCGCGCCGACAGCCTGATTGTGCAGCTGGCGCGCGACGCACTGGAGCGCTACCCTGACAGCCCCCACCCCGTGGCAATTCTGGTGCGAGCACGCAGCCATCTGAATGATGTAGTAAGGCAGCTGTCCCTGGCCGGCGTGCCTTGCCGTGCCGTCGACTTGGTCAGTTTGCAGTCGCGCCAGGTTATCAGCGACCTGGTACAGCTGGCACGCGCCCTGTTGCATCCCGCGGATCGCTTGGCGTGGCTCAGTGTGCTGCGCTCGCCGTTGTGTGGCCTTACGCTAGACACCTTACATGCACTTGCCGGGCACGACCACGAACGCACCGTGCCTGAACTGCTTCAGCACTGGCTGGAAAACCGAAACGCCGAACCTCCCGTCGAAGACACGGTTGAAACCCGGCGGCTCGAATACGTTGCGCAGGTGTTGATGGATACCGGCAATCAGGCCGGCACACTGCCGTTTGCCGCCTGGCTCGAACAGTGCTGGAAGCGGTTGGGTGGTCCAGCCATCTACCACACCGAAAGCGACCACGCCGACGTGGAAAGCCTGTTGCAGCGTATTGAAACGCTGGCCCCCTGGGGCAATCTTGATCCGGCCGCCCTCGAGAAAAGCCTGGACGACCTATTTGCGGCACCGCGCAGCAGCGGCCGGGCGGTGGAGGTCATGACCATCCATAAAGCCAAAGGACTGGAGTTTGAAAGCGTAATCTTGATGGGCTTGCATAAGCGCGGCCAGCATGACACGGCGCCGTTGATCCGCTTTGAGCACAGTGATGACCGCCTGCTATTGGGCCCCGTGAAGCGTAGCGAAGAGGATCAAGCCGATCCGGTATCGCGTTATTTGTCTGAGCGCGAGAAGAAGCGTAATGCATTCGAAGTGGATCGCTTGCTTTATGTGGCCATGACGCGTGCGCGATCCGAGCTGCACCTGGTGGCCAATATCAGTGTGGACGAAGAGGGCGCGCCCCGCGCCCCCACCGGCTCTTCGCTGCTGGCCCGTCTTTGGGACCACCTGACATTGCCCGATAGTTTCTTTGAGGAGGCCGACCAAGAGCCGTCCGACCAGCAGCAGCGCCCTGCGGGACAACGCTACCTGGTGCGCCCGGCCACACCGGTACGCGATCTGCGCCTGCGCGATGAGCCTCGCTTAGCGTCTTCGCCCATGGTGGGCCAGCAGTGGGTGTGGCGCACTCGCGCCCAAACCGAACGTGTGCTCGGAACCGTGGCGCACGCCTGGCTGGAACGCATTGGGCGTGATGGTGTGGACGCGTGGAGTGATGCGCGGCTGAACGCTAGCCGCGAGGCGTTTCGCCGACAATTGGGGCGGGCCGGCGTGGTTCCAGATGTGCTGGACGAGGCGGTTGAGATCTTGCATGAAACATTGCGCAGCACGCTGGCGAGCGAGCGTGGACGTTGGTTACTGGGTGTCGCCAAAGCATATCGTGAGTGGGCGCTGCTGGATCTTAGCGGACGCGTTTCGGTAATTGATCTGGCGATCTCACACGATCAGCATTGGTTGGTGGTTGATTACAAAACCAGTGTGCCCGAGGCCGGCGAAACGGTCGACGTGTTTGCGCAGCGCATGCGGCAGCGCTATCAAGAACAACTTGACCGCTATTGTGCGCATGTCAGCGCACTGGACGGGCGGCCCGCGCGGGCGGCATTGTATTTTCCGCGCGCCGATGTGTGGATTGAGTGTTAGTGGTAAACTTGTCAGTTGGCGGGCCCCTTCGCATGGTTCGGCGGTGAAACTGGTCAGGTCGGGAACGAAGCAGCCATAGCCGTGCAGAAACAGTGCCGAAGTCAGGCTCGCCTCTTTCATTGTGGGCTCCGCCGCACGGGCGGGGCGGATCCGTATCTTCAGCGTGTCCAGTTTTGCGCCGATTCGGTACACTCATCATCTGGTTCCGATAAATTCCCATCTTTAAGATCTACGCATGACGTATCTTGTACTGGCGCGCAAGTGGCGACCCCGTTCGTTTGACACCCTGGTTGGGCAAGACCATGTGGTGCGCGCCCTGACGCATGCCCTATCGACGCAACGCCTGCATCACGCCTGGCTTTTTACCGGCACACGCGGTGTGGGCAAAACGACGCTGTCGCGCATATTGGCGAAATCGCTTAACTGCCATACGGGCATTACGGCCACGCCGTGTGGCGAGTGTGCGGCCTGCACTGAAATCGACGCCGGGCGTTTCGTTGACTATATCGAGCTGGATGCCGCCTCTAACCGCGGTGTCGACGAAATGACCCAGTTGCTTGAGCAGGCCGTATACGCGCCCAGCAATGCTCGCTTCAAGGTGTACATGATTGACGAGGTGCACATGCTGAGCGGGCATGCGTTCAACGCCATGCTCAAAACGCTTGAAGAACCCCCCGCCCACGTCAAGTTCATTCTGGCCACCACCGACCCGCAGAAAATTCCCGCGACGGTGTTGTCGCGCTGCCTGCAGTTCAACCTGAAGCA
>Ga0079223_10002992_pt1 | contig 10601 bp, 9 predicted proteins | sample Stecom2011_FD_75072 | JGI IMG/M metagenome (GOLD analysis project Ga0079223, IMG submission 75072) | Agricultural soil microbial communities from Utah to study Nitrogen management - Steer compost 2011 | ecosystem: Environmental > Terrestrial > Soil > Agricultural land | place: USA: Utah...
TAACGCTTTCTATACGTTCTCTGAATTAAAAGACAAAATAAAAGACGCACAGACTGATAAGGATGACAAGCTTGTAATTCTTTATGCTTCAAACAAAGAAGAACAACACAGTTATATTCAGGCGGCAAAAGACAAAGGTTACGAAGTTCTATTATTAGATTCACCAATTGTAACTCACCTACTTCAAAAAATTGAAGGCAGTGAAGAAAATGTTTCTTTTGTACGAGTAGATAGTGATCACGTTGAAAACCTTATTAAGAAAGACGACGAGCAAATTTCTAAACTTTCAGATGAAGAAAAAGAAACGCTGAAAACGTTCTTAGATGAAGTGATTCCTAAAGAAAAATTCACCGTTCAATTAGAAGCAATGGATAGCACTGCAAATCCGTTTATTATTACCGAGCCAGAATTTATGCGTAGAATGAAAGATATGCAAAAAACCGGAGGCGGTGGTATGTTCGGAATGGGTGGCTTCCCTGAGATGTACAATCTAATTGTAAACACTAACCACGAATTAGTAAGTGAAATACTAAATACTAAAACCGATAAGAAAAAGGAGCGTTTAGTTAATCAAGCTTTAGACTTAGCAAGATTGAGTAAAAACTTATTAAAAGGTGAAGAGCTTACTGCTTTTATAAAGCGTAGCTACGAAATGATTAAGTAACATTTCTTTCTTACAATAATTCAAAAGCCATTTCCTTATTTTCGGAAATGGCTTTTGTTTTTAATATCACTTTAGGAATATTTGAAAATAAGTTTGAAAATAAGAACGACTACTACAACTCTTAATACATTCGCTAAATGTGATAATAATTTTAAAGCACGTCATTTTGAAAGCTTAAAAAAGTTACTCTCGAAAACGTGAGTATATGCCTAAGAACACGTGATTTTAGACAAATTAGGTTGATTCACTAAATAAAAAAATCCCTCTTCCCTATTCTTCTATTGGAGGATGCCCGTGAATCTGTTCGTAAATTTCATCAAAATTATCTCGAAGATGTGCTCGTAGCTTTAAACGGTAATCATTTTTTAACCACGACACAAAATTATGGGTGCTTTTACTAATACATTTAGCGTATTTGTCTATTCTGTAATCAATATCTTCGCCCAACATTTTAGCTAAACCTAGTGCGTCATAAACGTCTTCACTATTTTCGACGCAAATATATGCGTGATGTTCAATTGACTTTTCTAAAACTACTTTTGATGAAATTCCATTAAAGGTTGCATCTTGGTAAGTCTTTTTAATATCGAAATATACATCTTTACTCTTTGAGAATTCCTCGCGGAGTTCTTCGGGCATTTCATATTTAAAATTACTCTCTAACTCCTCATCACTGTATAAATTATCTATAAAGTAATTAGGGTTATTGAAGATGGCATGCCAGTCTAAATCTGCTTCCCAAGGGCCAAACCTTTGGTAGTTGTTTCCTAAATCAATTACACTAAACTTCGATTTGTTATTCAAAATTCGAGATCCTCTACCTATCATCTGAAAATATAAGGTTAAAGATCGAGTCGCTCTGTTCAGAATAATAGTGTCTATAGTAGGTTCATCAAATCCTGTAGTCAAAATACTTACCGAAGTCAAAATAGCATCAGGAGTATCTCTAAACCATTTTAATATTTTTTTACGCTGCTTCTTAGTTGCTGTATTATCTAAGTGCATAATGGGCAAACCTTCGGCTCTTAAATGATAATAAACCTGGATTGAAGTGTTTATACCGTTGTTAAAAATCAAGGTTTTCTTTCCCTTAGAGTGGGTTAGATATGCTTGTAACAACTGATCCAACATATTTACTGCTGAATATAAGTCGTCAGAAGATTTAACTGTATAGTCTCCATTTGGACCAATCTCTAACGAAGTAAGGCCCATATTGTACTGAAAGACTTCTACTTCGGCAAGAAATTCATTATCGATAAGCGATTGAATACTTTCACCTACAATTAGCTCATCGTAATTATCCTTCATAGGAAGGTTTCTATTCGAGCTCAATGGGGTAGCTGTAACTCCTAAAATGAAAGAGTTCTCAAAAAACTTAAATAACTTGGTAAAGGAATTATAGTGAGCCTCATCTATAATAACTAGTCCAACGTCTGAAATATCAAGCTTATCATCGTTAAGTCTGTTATTCAAAGTTTCCACCATTGCCACAAAACAGCTGTATTGATCCTGGTCGGAAAGATCGGCAGTACTGTTTACAACCTTGTTTAGTACGCCAAAACTAGTCAACATCTCTGAAGTTTGCTTGCACAACTCCACACGATGCGTCATAATGAGCACTTTTTTCTTGTGGTTTTTTAAATATTGTCGGACAATTTCAGAAAAAATCACAGTTTTACCTCCTCCTGTTGGTAATTGATAAAGTAAATGGTGATCCTCAGGAGCGGTTTCAAACTTCTCGAAAATTTGATCAATTGCTCCTTTTTGGTAGCTATAAAGCTCCTTATCTGTTTTTTTATCCTGAATTGCTTGTGGTATTTCTGTCATATCTCCGCCTCCTTTTTGGGCTTGCAAAAATACATGCTTTTAAAGGTATTGCACGAAGATTTTTCGATAAATTGGCAAATTAGCCCAAAAGCCTATTATTTCTGAGTTTTTAGGTAGAGTGCCTCCACTTTTTCCCGTGCCCAAGGAGTCTTTCTCAAGAAGGTAAGACTTGATTTTATTGACGGATTTTCATTAAAGCATTTTATGCGAATGCGTTCCCCAAGAACTTTCCATCCGTAAAAATCCACAAGATGTTGTACAATATCTTTAAGTGTAATACCGTGTAATGGGTTGTTTGGCTGCTCTTTATTCATAATATTTTTCTAGTCTATGTTTCTGGTGCCTTGTCTCTTTTTAAACCTCTAAAATCTACCAATCAATCGGCATATAATCTTTTAAAAATTTTCCGCTCCAATGCTTTCCCGTATTAATACCATCTATTAGCGGATCCATTACCCGTGCTGCACCATCAACTATATCTAAAGGCGGTTGAAAATCGTGAAGTTCTTCTTTTCGCTTTGCTAGTTCAACAGGATCTTCATCGGTAACCCAGCCGGTATCTACAGCATTAATGTAAATTCCTTCTTTTGCCAAGCTACCAGCGGCGGTATGCGTCAACATATTTAATGCTGCTTTGGCCATATTGGTGTGTGGATGGCGATCTTCCTTAAAGAAACGATGAAACTTTCCTTCCATTGCAGAAACGTTTATAATGTGTTTTTTACCCGTATTGGTCTTTTTCATTATTTCTCCCAAACGATTACACAACACAAAGGGAGCAATTGAATTAACCAGCTGCACTTCAATCATTTCGGTAGTTTCTATTTCGCCAAGACGTAATCGCCAACTATTCGTTTTCCGAAGATCAACTTGTTGTAAATCAGCATCCAATTCGCCTTCAGGAAATACTTCACTTGCACTCAAAGAATTGTCAAAACTATACGGAATCTGAGAAAGCTTTGCCGAAGCACGAATTCCAATTCCAGGTTCTTTTCCGTGCCATGTAACTGGAATATTTTTGTTTGGGTTCGCCCCCATTTCATCCGTAAGGGCTTTTAGGTCTTGCAGACAATTGCGATGATCTTGTAAAAGATTTGACACAAATGCAGGGTGCGATTCAAAAGGCATTTCCTCTCTTGGCATCATGTGCTTATAAAATCCTGCTGGACGTCTAACGGTTTGAGCAGCATTATTAATCAAGATATCCAGAGTATCGTACTGTTGACTAATATAATTACAGAAAATTTCGACACTTGGAATATGACGTAAATCCAATCCGTGAATCTTTAGTCTATCAGCCCATTTGTGAAAGTCTTCTTCTTGCGAAAAGCGATAAGCAGAATCGACAGGAAATCTAGTCGTCGCAATAACCGTAGCACCGGCTCTAAGCAACATTAAAGTAGTATGATATCCAATTTTTAGTCTCGACCCAGTTATAACAGCCACTTGCCCCGTTAAATCTGTTGTTTGAAACCTTTTAGCATAATTAAAATCGCCACACTCGGTACACATTGTATCGTAAAAGTGATGCATTGTAGTGAACAATGTTTTGCACACATAACAGTTACGAGGCGACTCCAATTCCAGCTCTTTCTTTAATGATAAATCTGCAGCCTGAAGTAATTTTGGTGCTACAAATACCACGTTTTCTCGAGCGCTTCTAATTCCCGTTTCTTTTCGTGCTGTGCGATCTTTAGCGGCTCGTTTCCTCTTTTCGGCCTTCTTTGCATCCTTCTTTCTCCTAGAAAACTCTTCTCGACTCGGTCTCGATAATTGTCCAGATGCCTTTATTAACGCTATTCGTTGTTGTTTCGGAATTTCGAATATAAGATCTGTTCGTTTATTTAAGAGTTCCAGAGTTGCAATGCATTTCGCAATTTCAGCTTCGCTAATTCTATTTTCCTCAGCATTATTATCAGCGGTTTGCAAATTTAATTCGTTTTGCGTTTCCTTGCTTTTTTGATTTTTATCCATAGCGAAACCATTGTCTGGTATTTTATTTTGTTTTCGCAAATATAGTGAGAGTTTAGAAGCGTGATGAATTTCTTTTACATCGTTTAAATTCAGAGTTTGAAACTGATAATTTCTGAAAGAATAAAATTATTTTAAGCTAAGAATTTTGTCACTAAATCGCATTTACGCGTTTAACATTCAATTTGATAGTTTTTCACAAAATTTAATCACCGAAAAATTCACAAAAAATTGGCAAAACCCATTGAAAATCCTCTTGTTTGTATTAAATAATTATTAAAGTCGATTTAAAAATAATTGTCCTTCATTTAAAGACCTATCTTTACGCTAAACAAAAAAAAACCTAAGATTATGAACAATAAAGGAAAAGGATTATTAGCACTAGTTGGACTTGCGGCAGGAGCTTTCGCGTTTTGGAAATACAAAAACATGTCTCCTGAAGAAAAAGAGCAAATTAGGTCTAAAGTAAACGATACGGGGCGTAAAATAAAGGAAACAGTTGGTGAAGTTGAAGCTAGCATTTCTGAAAAGTACGACACCTTGAAAACTAAAGCGAAAACAGAATATGATAATATCGCTAGTTAGTCGTGTTTGAAAAAATACGAACAAAAAAATCCCGCAATTTAGCGGGTTTTTTTGTTTTTATAGGTTAGAAGCCTGCAAAAAGCTATGTAAATCTAATAGCGCAGTTTATACTTTTTGAACTTTTACAGCATTCATTCCTCTTTGTCCTTTTTCTAATTCAAAAGAAACATTATCGTTTTCTGCAATCTCATCAATGATTCCGCTTACGTGTGTAAAATATTTTTCATTGTTTTCATTATCTACAATAAAACCAAACCCTTTTGATGAATCGTAAAACGACACCTTCCCTTTACGTACAGGATCAAAAACTTCCTTGTCTTCTTCTGCTTGTGGTGGAACACCTAAAACTATTTCCTCTGGATCTACTTCAACTTTTAAAGAGGGATCTGGAGGAGTATCGGTTAAGTTACCATTGTGGTCTACATAAGCAAATTCAATTCCAGGCGATTTTTCGGCCTTACGAGCATCTTTCTTCTTTTGCTTCTCTTCTCTCTTCTTAATTTTTGCTTTCTCTTTTTCTTTTTTATTGTAGGTCTGTTGCGATTTTGCCATTTGTATTATTAGAATAAAAAAAGCCATTCGCCCAAGGCAAATGACTTTACGTATTAATTATATGTGAATAGTATTGTTATTGGTTTACCTATATTGGGTTTAATCATTCAATATCTGATGTTGCCAAAGATAGGTAAAATTATTCGAAATTTCGACAATATAAAGGTTTATAGTATTTCAATAAACAATTTCTGCCAAAACTCTGAAAATCTCGCTGAAAAACATCTTAGTTTTCAGAAAATTAAAATTTCGCTTAACTAATCACGCAGCTTGTTCAAAAAATAGAATTAATTCCTTTAATTCTAACTATTTCCAATAATTATTGGCTGCTGCAATTGTTGCAAACTCGGTTGCAACCACCTGTCCTACTGCTAAAAGCATTGCGGCATCTTCAGCATAAATTGGACGTAATTTTTCTCTAACTTCGGCGTCTGGTTGTGTAACCTTAATTACTAATCGAGCCATTTTAACAGCTAATTGCCGACCTTCTTCAGGAGTTTCTGTTATTAGTGAATTGCCCGGAATCATTTGCACAGCTTCTGACATAATTTCAAAATTTTATGGATTAATATAATTTATAAAATTACAAATTATTAAGTCCGTTTTAAAATTTGCAAGCATCAAAAAATAAGTTAGACTTACTTCCTGAATTTTGATCTTATTAAATACGTATAACTACTATGGTAAAAATCAATTAGAATGTATGAGCTTCTATCATTTTATCACGTTCTTCCTTTAATTTCAGGCTAAGTCCAACCTTGTAGATATGAGGATTTTGAAAGCGCTTAAACTCCGTAGGTAACAACGCCAATCTTGATTTAGAATATTGAGATATTTCAGAAACAGATTTTTGTGCAAATAGTCTTTGTCCTCCTTCCATAACTTTTTCTAATAAGGGTTCCTGCTGAAATCTGTTTAACGCTAAGCTTTTAGTATGATCAAAAGGATGCACCATTTTGGTTACTTTTTCTTCGGAAGTAAGTACAATAACATCAGCTCCGTAAAACATCCCACTTTCATCGAGCATTCGATACACTTGCTTTTTGAAGGGAAGTGTGGTCTTAATTATATTTTCAGAAAGTTTAATTCGAGGTTCCCCGTTTAATTCTGATAGCTTATACACTCCTCCTAAGGAGGCATCGGGCTTCCCAGTTACCAAATTAGTTCCAACTCCAAATATATCTATAGGGGCTCCTTGCTCTTTTAAACTATTAATTACAAATTCATCTAATTGATTGGAAGCTACTATTTTTACATATTCTAATTCGGCTTCATCTAGTATTTTACGAGTTTGCTTTGCTAGATAAGCCAAATCGCCACTGTCTAGCCGAACGCCCATTAAACGCTCTCCTCTAACTTCCATTTCCTTTGCAACGATAATTGCATTAGGCAAACCACTTTTTAAGGTGTTGTAGGTATCAACTAATAACACACATTGTTTTGGGCGGATTTTGGCAAAATCGCGAAATGCTTCTAATTCATCTTCATAACTCTGAATATACGAATGAGCCATGGTTCCCGAACATGAAACTTTAAAATCCTTTGCTGCTTTCACATTACTAGTGCTGTTAAAACCTCCAATGATTGCTGCTCGTGTAGCGTAATATCCACCAGTAGCGTGCGCGCGCCGCAACCCCATATCGAGCAACACCTTATCCATCGCACTATATCTTATTCGGCTTGCTTTGGTGGCAATTAAGGTTTGAAAATTCAACAGGTTTAGCAATACAGTTTCTACAATTTGTGCTTCTATTATGTTTGCTTCCACTTGCAGAATAGGTCTATTCGGAAAAACCACATCCCCTTCTTTACACGACGAAATTGTACCACGAAATTGAAAGCCCTTCAAATAATCTAAAAATGAAGGTTCAAAGTTGTGATGCTTCAAATAATCAATATCGGAGGGTGAAAATGTAAAGTTTTCAAGAATCTCTAAAATATTTTCAAGACCAGCAAAAACAGCATAACCACCTTCAAAGGGATTCGATCTAAAGTAATAATCAAAAACCGCTGTTCCGTTAGGCTTTGTTTTAAAATAAACTTGAGCCATTGTTAATTGATAAAGGTCGGTGTATGATGCAGTTATTTCCAAAGTATGAGTGTTAATTAATGAATTATCGGATTGTTAAAAATACTGACTATCAATTTGTTAAAGCTGAATTTAGATTCCCGAGCGGAGCCAAAAGAGGTTTCGTTTTGAAATTCGTCTTCATAACTAAATTCGTTTGCTGAGCGGAACCGTGAGGAATCTTCATCTTCGGTTCCCCTTCTACCCCGCTACCCCAAACTAGCGCTACTTAATACATCTAAAAATTTCTCGTGCATTTCGGAAGTGTAATCAAGATGCGTTACAATTCGTAACTTTCCTTGTCCCATACTGCTTATCTTGATGTTATTTTGAAGTAAATATTCCATAAACCTCTTTTCAGACGTTCCTTTCGCCAGATAAAAAATAACAATGTTTGTCTCCGTAGGTTCTACACTTTCAATAAACGATTGTTTTACAAGCATTTCGGCTATTTCCGAAGCTCGTTTATGATCTTCTGCCATTCGCTCAATATGGTTGTCTAACGCATACATACCAGCCGCAGCCATAAAGCCTATTTGTCGCATCCCACCGCCCAATACTTTACGAACGCGCATCGCTTTTGTCATTATCTCCTTCTTTCCTATCAAAACACTTCCTATAGGAACACCTAAGCCCTTGCTCAGACAAACCGAAATAGTGTCAAACACCCTTCCATAGTCTTTTGGATTTTGTTTTGTAGCCACTAAAGCATTCCAAATTCGGGCTCCATCTAAGTGAAGTCCTAAATTGTGATTATCGCAAACATTTCTAATTTTTTCAATTTCAGCAAAATCATAACAAGCTCCTCCCCCCTTATTTGTAGTATTCTCCAAACAAACTAAACTCGTTAACGGACTGTGATAAAAATCTGGCGGATTTATACTTTCCTGTACCTGATTCGCAGTTATCATTCCGCGATCGCCGGCTACCAATTTACAAGAAACACCACTGTTAAACGAAACTCCGCCACCTTCATAATTATAAACATGTGCCCATTTATCGGCAATTAATTGTTCTCCAGGTTGGGTGTGCATTTTTATAGCGGCTTGATTCGCCATACTTCCCGTGGGGAAAAAAAGCGCAGTATCCATTCCAAACATTTCGGCAAGTTTTTCTTCCAACCTATTAGCAGACGGATCTTCCTTATAAACGTCGTCGCCAACTTGGGCATTAAGGATAGCCTCCATCATTTTTGGTGTGGGACGCGTTACAGTATCACTTCTTAAATCTATTGTCATTCTATTTTTTCTTTTCGCGGATAAATTTTCCATTTTTTTCAAACACTTTCAACTGTTCCGATATTTCAGAATCAATCTTAATTAGATGAAGAGCATTGTTGTATTTTGAAGTTTTATCTTTTGCATTCCTATCTAAATCAGATTCTTTAAAACTTTTTTCAAATTTTTCACCTGAAATCACGAATTTGTAGTCTATAAAGCAATTCTGTTCCAGATCATTAACTCTTGTTTTGTTATAAGGTTTTAATTTTTCCGATTTCAGGGTTTGCTTATCGGTTAGGATTTTCTTCATATTTCTATCAAAACTTATTGGAAAAGGCATAAAACTGCCACAATTATCAAACTTCTGAAACTTCATAATCTCGCCATCCTTCCAAAAAACATACACAGCATAATAGGTTGAACTAGATGTACACCGCTCTCCTTCTGGTAAAATAAAACTTTGAATAGCTCCTTCGCAATAATCCATTTTGTAGAAATACAATGGGTTTGCTTGCATTTCGAGTTCGGCCATTTTCTGTGTTACTAATGCATCTACAAAATTCTTATCGTTTTGGGCAAAAATTATATTGGAAACAATGAAAGCGAATATTAGCACTACTTTTTTCATAAACAATTAAAGTATAAACCGAATGTTATCTTCAAAAGGCATAAAATTAGCGGAAAAAAATCTTTCGGCTCACGAAGTTAATAGTATTTTTGTCTCATAACTTTTCAGAATTAAAGGTTCAGAACAGTTAAATTGAATTAACACTATAAAGACACCCGCTTTGTGGGGCACAGATATGACTTCAACAGACCAAATCAAAGACCTTAAGGTACGGTTAGATGCCCTAAGGCGCTATCTTTGACATTGCCGGCAAACGAATAGAAATTACCAACGACGAAGAAAAAACCTTTGATCCCAACTTTTGGAACAATTCGCAGGAAGCAGAAGCTTTTATGAAGGAATTGCGAACAAAAAAGAAATGGGTTACAGACTACGAAGATGCAGTTTCATTTACTGAAGAAGCTGAGATTCTTCTCGACTTTCTTAATGATGGTGAAGGAACTGAAGAACAAGTTCAGAAAGCATTTCAAAAAGCAGAAGACGCTGTTGAAGCCCTCGAATTCCGAAATATGTTGGATGAAGAAGGCGACGATATGAGCGCTGTATTACAAATTACTGCAGGCGCCGGCGGTACAGAAAGCTGTGATTGGGCACAAATGCTTATGCGTATGTACCTGATGTGGGCCGAAAAAAACGGATATAAAGTAAAAGAACTCAACTACCAGTCTGGCGATGTTGCCGGTGTAAAAACCGTAACTCTTGAAATCGACGGAGAATACGCTTTTGGTTGGTTAAAAAGTGAAAACGGAGTTCATAGGTTAGTGCGTATTTCACCCTTTGACAGCAATGCCAAACGCCATACTAGTTTTGTGAGTGTTTATGTGTATCCGTTGGTAGATGATACAATCGAAATTGAGATAAGCCCTGCCGACATTTCGTGGGATTTTGCCCGAAGTGGAGGTGCTGGGGGACAAAATGTAAACAAAGTTGAAACGAAAGCCATCCTTACCCACCACCCTTCCGGCATTGTAATTCATAATAGCGAAACGCGTAGTCAGTTGGATAATCGGGAAAAAGCGATGCAAATGCTGAAGTCGCAGTTATACGAAATTGAACTTCGGAAACAGATGGCGCAGCGAGCCGAAA
>Ga0079223_10002994_pt1 | contig 10598 bp, 11 predicted proteins | sample Stecom2011_FD_75072 | JGI IMG/M metagenome (GOLD analysis project Ga0079223, IMG submission 75072) | Agricultural soil microbial communities from Utah to study Nitrogen management - Steer compost 2011 | ecosystem: Environmental > Terrestrial > Soil > Agricultural land | place: USA: Utah...
ATAACTCCATCATCAATCACCTCTTTTTAGTACCAAATTAGTACCAAAGGGCAACGCCGGCAAAGACCGCGCCGATTTTCTCCACTTTCCACTGGATCCCCTTGACCATGGTCTTCTCTAACTTAATCCCCCGTTGCCGGAAGGCGTTCTCCAGCATAAACCGGATCTTTTCTTCCGTCTCTGTCTGTTCGCAACAGCCGGAATACTCCATGATTACACCAAAAGAATTGGTGGAAAAACCAACCCCCACCGCAGCGGAGATCACTTCCCCCGGCTGGTCGCTGGCGAGGGCGCCGTAAGCTGTAGGTGTCAGCGACCCGGGAGGAATATTCAGTTTTTCAACATATTCCGCCTCAGGAGGAAGAATGCTGCTGACCCTCAGCAAGTTCAGATTGCCAATCCCTGCTGCCAGCAGGGCATTGTCAAAGGCGTTGAGCTTCGTACCACCTTCCGCGGCGCCTGCCAGTAGGGTAAATTTTCTGGGGGTAGGTAAAGTAGGTAACATCCGTTTTCATCCTCCTTGTTCAGTCGCATGTGCGCTGATCCCTGATGATAAGAGTTGTAATATCCAAATGATTATACCAGAATACACCGGAAAAATAAATCATTTTTTTGTGAAAAAGATCTCCTGTTTAACTCCGCCTTACATCTGGAATCTACCAGTTCTCTTCCAAGATCTTAAACAGGTCCTCCCTCCCGACCGGCCTTGGGTTGGCCTGCAGCGAACCGGAAGGCAGGCTTTTTTCCACCAGCTCCGGGAAGTCTTCTTTCTTTACTCCCAAATCCCGCCAGGATAAGGGGATCCCCAGCTTCCGGTTGAGCGTAATTATGAACTTGACCAGCGCCGCTGCTTTGTCCAGTTCATCACCGTAGGCTTCTATACCCAGGGCGGCGGTTAAGACCGCATATTTTCCGGCTGCCGCCGGGAGGTTAAACCGCATAAAAGCAGGTAAAAGCGAAGCACAAACCTTCCCGTGGGGTTGGCCGTAGAAAACCCCTACGGGGTGGGCCAAACCGTGGACCGCCCCCAGCCGGGCGGCGGCCATGGCCACACCGCCACAAGTACTTCCGTAAGCCAGGTCCGCCAGGACCTCCTGGAGGGGAAGGCCCCGGTTGATTCCGGCCAAGGCCTGTCCGAACCTGACCACGGCTTCCCGGGCAAACAGATCCGAAAAGAAGTTGGCCTGCCGGGAGACAAAAGCCTCGATTCCCTGGGTCAGCCCGTCCAGGGCCGCATAGACCACCGGTTCCTGCGGGGCCGTACGGCCCAACTCCGGGTCAACCACAGCCGTGCGGGGCAAAAGCCTGGGATCCCGCAGGCTCTGTTTGGTCATGGTTTTTGTGTCCAGCAAAACCGCGTTAAAGGATACCTCCGCCCCGGAGCCAAAAAGCGTGGGTACGGCAATGACCGGTAGTGGCGGTTCTTTTAGCGCCCGGCCGTAAAAATACTCCTCCACCGCCCCGGGGTTGGGGATCAACGCGGCCAGGGCTTTAGCCGTATCCATAACGCTCCCGCCGCCGATCCCCACCAGCAGATCGGGTTGGAACAAACGCCCGGTTGCCACCCCCCGGTTCACCATTGCCAGGTCCGGTTCGCCTTTCCCGGCAATAAAAACTTCGCCCAGGTTATCTTTACATAAAGAGTCCAACTTTTCCTGGAGCCCGGTTCCCGCGGCCGAGGAGCCAACCACGACCAGGGGCCGCCGGCCAATACGGGCGATCTCTTCCGGCAACCGGTGGAAGGCATCCCACCCCCAGACCAAACGGGTATTCAACTCAAAAACAGGCATTGACTTCACTCCTCCCGTCGCGCGCACGCGCCTTCTTTCTTTTTTGCCCCCTTGACCCTGATGGAAAAAATGGGTTACAATCAAAAAGATAAGCCAGAATAAAAATGAAAAGGGGGAGAGCACAATAAATTTGGAAGACAAAAATCTAACGGACTTTCTTGAACTTCCGGACCGGGATATCCTGGCCAAGACCCGCCCGTTCTTTGCCTTTACTGAAAATCTGATTAACAACAAATTCCACCACTGGCACCGGATTCTGAGCAGTCCCTCAGAGCGCCGGGTTAAAATTTTGGACAATTACACCAATACCGAACGGGAAATGGTGATGATGGCTTCCAATAATTATCTCGGCCTGACCACCCATCCGCGGGTGAAAGAGGCGGCCCGCCGTGCGTTAGAAAAATTTGGCATCGGCGCGGGCAGTGTTCCTTTATTCGGCGGCACCCTGGATCTGCACAGGGAGTTGGAGCAAAAACTGGCGGCAATAAAAGGATGCGAAGACGCCATCATCTTTACCTCCGGTTATTCCGCCAATGTCGGTTGTGTCTCCGCCCTGGTGCGCAAGGATGATGTCGCCATCAACGACCGGCTTAACCACGCCAGCCTTATCGACGGTTGCCGGCTTTCCGGGGGAACCCTGCGCGCCTTCCGCCATAATGACATGGAAAGCCTGGAAAAAGTCCTCGCCAGTTGCGACCGGGAGTTCCAGGGCAAGCTGATCATTGTGGACGGGGTCTTTAGTATGGACGGTGATATCTCGCCCCTGCCCGAAATCAAGAAACTGGCGGATAAATACGGCGCCAGAATAATGATTGACGAAGCCCATGCCACGGGGGTCATCGGCGAAAACGGGCGCGGCACCCCCGAACATTTCCATATGGAAGGCCAGATCGATGTGGTCGCCGGGACACTCAGCAAAGCCCTGGCCGGAGTGGGCGGTTTTGTCGCTTCTTCCCGTAAAGTCGTAAATTACCTGCGCTTTTATGCCCGATCCTACATGTTCTCCACCGCTTTGCCCCCGGCGGTCACCGGCGGGCTAATCGCCGCGCTTGACGTTATCCAGACCGAACCGGAACTCCGGGAAAAACTTTGGCAGAATATCGATTATATGCTCGGCAACCTGAAAAAAATGGGGTTCGATCTGGGGAACGCCCGGACAGCCATCATCCCCATTATCGTCGGTGACGAAAGGATCCTCAAATTAATGAGCAAGGAGATCCATGAGGCGGGGATCTTCGTTAACTCCGTTTACTATCCGGCGGTTCCAAAAAAACTCTCCCGCCTGCGGCTGTCGCTGATGGCCACTCACACCCGGGAAGACCTTGATGACACCCTGGCCGTCTTGGAGAAAGCAGGGAAAAAGCATGGCCTGATTTAGCCCCTTGTGCCTTGTCCCCTTTATTTTATAGTTTTCCTTTTATCTTGGCAAGACGCGCGCGCAAACGGCAAACGAACACGGCGATGAGGAAGGAATCAAAAAGGCAGCCCCTGCACGGGGCTGCCTTGCCGCGCGCACACGCGCGCGAAACTACCGTTTGCTTTAAATACGGCTTAGTATTGCTGATCCAGATTGGAGAGATTGAGATTGGGATTGGGATTATATTGGGTTTGCTGCTGGTTCTTATTCTGCTCGGCCAGTCCGGCCCGGAATCCGGCTTGAACATTCTGGGCCGTTTGTTGAGCCAGGGTCCGTTCGGCGGCTTCAATCATCCTTTTCACCATATGCCCGCCGATGGCCCCGCAGTCCCGTGCGGTCATGTAACCCCAGTAGTCCCCTTGAATCGGCGAAGTATCAATATTCAATTCCCTGGAGATCTCATACTTCATCTGATCGAGAGCCTTTTTGGCCTGGGCATAGACAAGAGTATTACTTTTTTGACCGGCTGCCATCTTTTGACCCCCCTTTCTATTTGGTCTACCCTTAATTTGTCCAGCTAGAGGGGAGATAATCCGTTGAATCCCTGGAAACTCCGGGGTAACCTGCCGGTCATTCCATCCCCGGTACCCCCAATGATAAAAACCGCATATGATAATACCTCCGGAAAAACGTATGCAAGCGGGGGGAAAAAATGCCGGCCAAGGTCGCACTTTTGCGCTCGGAATTTTTAGGCCTTAACGAAGATGTCCCTCTCAGAGACGGGCGCCGGTTGGTTTATGTAAATTTTGATAATGCCGCCACCACTCCGCCACTAAAGGCTGTCGTTAACGCGATCAATGCTCTTCTTCCCTGGTATTCCAGTGTCCACCGGGGATTTGGTTACAAATCCCAACTCTCCACCGGCATTTACAACCGCGCCCGCGATTATATTACGCGTTTTTTCGGGGCTGATCCCGGAAAGGACTTGGTGATTTTTGTTAAGAACGCCACTGAGGCCTTGAATAAGCTCTCCTATCGTCTACGAACCCGGCGAGGCCAGGTAATTCTGGCCTCACGTATGGAACACCATTCCAACGATCTCCCTTGGCGGCTAAAGCGGAAAACCCTCTTTACAGAATTGACCCCCGACGGCCGGCTGGACCTGGGTGACCTGGAAAACAAGTTAAAAAATAACCAGGTAGCCCTGGTCACACTCTGCGGCGCCTCCAATGTCACAGGAATCATTAACCCCCTGCGGACCATTGCGGAAATGGCCCATTATTACGGCGCCACCTTCTTGGTCGATGCGGCGCAACTCGTACCCCACCGGCCGCTTCACCTCCGTTCCGGTGAAGCCCCGGACTTTATCGCCTTTTCCGGCCATAAATTGTACGCCCCTTTTGGCGCCGGCGTCCTCCTGGGTCCGGCAACAGCCTTTACCAAAGGTTTTCCCGAGTTGACCGGTGGCGGTACGGTGGCGGCTGTTTCCAAAACCCGCATCCTTTTTGCCCCTCCTCCGGAACGGGAAGAGGCCGGTACGCCCAATTTAATCGGTGCTTATGCCGTGGCCAAAGCCTTACAATGGCTGCAGGAGCATGATTTCCCCGCTCTGGCCACCTACGAAGAAAACCTGACCAAATATGCTTATAACCGCCTGGCAACGGTGCCGGGTATCCACCTTTATGGCCCCCCGCCCACTGTTACACCCCGGGTGGGGGTGATCACCTTTAATCTGGAAGGAATACCCCATGGCCTTGTTGCTGCGGCCCTGGCCTATGAAGCGGGAATCGGCGTCCGTCACGGCTGTTTTTGCGCCCGGCCTTATGTCCATCACCTGTTGCGGCTCTCGCCAGAAGCGATCACCACCTATGAAGAGCAGATCGCCGCCGGAAAAAAACAGGATCTTCCGGGGATGGTCAGGGTTAGTTTTGGCTTTTATAACACCAGGGAAGAAGTGGACCGGCTGATTGCCGCCTTATTCTTTTTGCGGGAAGAAGAGGAGAAAATAAAGAAGAGTTACCGCGTAAACCCGTTAACCGGGGAATACCGGCCTCCGGGCGAGGATTACCAGGTCCGGCTTGACCGGCACCGGGAAAGCTTTTTCTTATGATTTCAGGTTGGCGGGACCTGTCGCACCCGGGTACGTTTCTCCCCGGCCAAAAGCCGCCGCCATTTAATAATATAATCAAAAGCGGAATATAAGGTAAAAAAGACCGCTACCCCCAGAAGGATTGTGGCCCCCGGCCAGTCCAGGATGAGCCATAAGACCGCCGGAATTTGGGTGACTGTCTTTACCTTCCCCCAAATACTGGCAGCCACAGAAATTCCCCGTCTGGAGGCAAAAACCCGCAAGATTGTGATTAAGATCTCGCGGCCCAGGATCAAAAAGACCACCCAACCGCTGACTTTATGCAAACTCCAGAGACTGATTAAAGCGGCGCCGATCAAAATCTTGTCGGCCAGGGGATCAAGGAATTTCCCAAACGGCGTAACCTCCCGGCGAATACGGGCAAAATATCCGTCCAAGCCATCAGTAAGGCAGGCTAAAATAAAAACACCGGCGGCAAAATACTGCTTATATGGAATTGATAAAAAAAGAAAACCGACTAATACCGGTGTCAAGAGGATTCTTAACCATGTAAAAAAGTTCGCTAAACTCATTTTATCACCAGGCCTAAAATATTCACTCCCTGAAATTACTTCGACACTCCGGCCAGGTTCTCCTTTCCTGCTCGCAAATTTCTTCTGCGCGCGCCCTAATCTGCGCCCGTCTCACCCTTTCCCTCTCCGGTCCAACTGGGCCTGCCACTTGTCTTCGCCACTGGCCTGCGTGCGTTGGCCTTATTCTCGACGCCGCCGCGCCGGCCGGCACACATGGTATGTACCCCATATTAGCGCCGTGTAAAAACGTGCTTACGGGGGCATAACCGCCGGTAGGCGCGCATATACCTCATAGGTTTCAGCGCCGGTCACTTCAACGGTGAGAAAATCCCCGGGGTTAATCGCGCGGGTACGCGCGACGCGTGTACGCGCAGGCAAGTTCACCGGCGCCAACCTCACCAGGCCGTCAATCTCCGGCGCTTCCCGGTAGGAACGGCCCACCCACCCGTCGGCCGTATTCTTTTCTACCAGGACCTTAAGGTGTTTCCCGCAGAGAGCCCGGTTCTTCTCTGCTGTAATCGCTTCCTGTTTCGCCAGGAGTTCCTGCCGGCGCCTTTCCCGTACCGCCGGGGGAATCTGGGGTTTCAAAACGGCCGCCGGGGTACCTTCCTCCGGGAAATAGGGAAAAGCACCCACCCAGTCAAAACGGGCCACATCCAAAAAACTGAGGAGCCCGTCAAAATCCTCTTCCGTCTTCCCGGGATACCCCAGAATGAAAGTGGTACGCAGCGCCATCCCTGGTACCAGTTGCCGGATCCTCTCCAGTAAGCGGAGGATACCCTCGGGCGTGGAGTGCCGGCCCATTGCCTTCAGGATTTTCCCGCTTATATGCTGCAACGGCAGGTCCAGATAAGCACAGAGGTGCTCGCTCCCGTAAAAAACAGCCAGCAGTTCATCGGAAACCCGGTCGGGATAGGCGTACAAAACCCGGAGCCAAAAATCGCCCTCGATCCGGTCCAGCCTGGATAAGAGTTGCGGGAGGGCGGAACAGCCCTCCCGGTCGACCCCGTAGGCGGTTGTATCCTGAGCCACCAGGTTGATCTCTTTTACCCCACTGTCGACAAGCTCCCGCACTTCTTGTTCGATCTCCTCCGGCGGGCGGCTGCGGTAAGGCCCGCGAATCCTTGGGATTACGCAATACCGGCAATGGTTCTCACAACCCTCGGCGATCTTAACATAGGCCGTGTACGGCGCGGTGGAAAGTACCCGCGCCAATCCGGGTTCCGGTAACCATCCCGGCTTTTCCACAGTAAAAAGCCCGGGCTTTTTCCCATTTTCCCGGTCGCGGGCAAGAGCGGCGCCGATCAGTTCCGGTAGGCGGGAATACCCGCCGGTCCCCAGCCAAAGGTCCACCTCCGGAAGAAGGTCCAGCAATTGCCTGCCGTATCTCTGAGGCAGACAGCCCAAGACCACAAGTAAACGGCAGTTTTCCTTTTTATAGCGGGCATACTCGACAATCCGGTCCAGGGATTCTTCGGTGGCAGGCTGAATAAAGCAGCAGGTATTGATGGCCAGTATATCTGCTTCTTCAGGCCGGGCTGTTTGTTCATAGCCCGACTCTTTCATCAGTCCGATCATAAATTCCGTATCCACCTGATTCTTTGGGCAGCCCAACGCCACCCAGCCGATTTTCAGCACCGTCTTCACCTCCGGCGGGCGAATAAAGATGTCTGTAGCAATAGTAGATCCGGAGAACTCTGGTAACGTACTGCCGGGTCTCCGGATACGGGATCTTGTGCAGATCGCCGTAACTCCCCTGCCACCGGCCGGCATCCAACCACTGCCTGACCTTGGGCCAGCCGGCATTATAGGCGGCCAGCACCAATACGGTCTCTCCCGCAAAGACTTGGTGGAGATAACCTAGATACCAGATGCCCAACTCCAAATTTTTCTTTGGTTCAAAGAGGTGGTCATGGACAAAATCCATCCCCTGTTGCCGGGCGGCCCACTCCCCTGTTTCCGGCATCAACTGCATCAACCCGGCCGCCCCTTTTTTGGAGACTGCCAAGTGGTTGAATTTACTTTCCACATAAATCAAGGCTGCCACCAGCCGCGGATCAACCCCGGTATTTTCAGCTTTTTCCTCAATTATCTCCCGGTAGGGGAAGGGGAAAAAAAATCGCCCCACATCTTTATAGGTAAAAACGAGGGCCAGCAAAAGCAGGATTATTATGGCTCTTCTTACCAGCCGGCGGCTGAGCAATAAATAGAACATTTTCGCCCCCCAATATCTTCGGGTACCATGGACAAACCGGATATGCCAAGATTCATTTTATGCTTTCCTGTGCGGAATATTCGGCGCACCTGTTAATATCTTGCCACACTATGGTCCCTTGCGCTTACCACACGGGTATTTGGTTCAGTGTGCCCATCTTCAATTATTCTCCACGCCGGCGAACAAGTCACGGCCTACCGGTGTTGCGGTTTCTTACCCTTTCCTCCCATAGCTTCTTGACTGTTGCCGCCAGTTCCTCCAGGGAACCAGTGTTCACAATTACCACCGTGGCCCGGGCGGCTTTTTCCTCCGGACATAACTGTGCGGCAATCCTTGCCTCAGCTTCCTCCCGGGTGAGCTTGTCCCGGTTCAAAATCCGCGCCACCTGTAGCTCCCTGGGGGCAGTGACGGCCCACACCTCGTCAACCAGGCCTTCCATACCCATCTCAAAAAGTAAAGGATGATCAAGCACCAGATCCCTGCCGGTTTCCCGGGCGGCCCGGACAACCCGGGCTACCTCTCTTTTGAGCAAAGGATGGACCAACTCTTCCAGCTTCCGCCGGTGGGCGGGGGAAGAAAAAACCAGCCGTCCCAGACGTTTCCGGTCAATCCCGTACTCCTGCCGGTATTCTTCGCCAAAAACGGCAACCAGCGTCCTAAAAACCGGGCTGCCGGGATGGAGAAACTTATGGGCGACCCGGTCGACATCCAGCCGTTCCATCCCCAGTTGGCTTAAGACAGAAACCACCGTTGTTTTTCCGGCGCCGGTGCCGCCGGTCACACCGATAACCAGACCCATCTCCTCCTTTACCGCGGTCAAAAACCGGTCAGGGCCAGGAGGACCAGTAATAACCCGGGCAGGTAGTTTATCCAGGGTAGCAAGAGATTCTTTGCCCATCTTCTGCCAAGACTCCACCCGGCACTGAGAAAGAGAAATTTGACCAGTCCCACCAGAACGGGGGTGTAAAAAGGCCAATCCCGGACGGCGCCCGCGCCTGCGCCGGCCCCAAAAGCATCGGTGGCCAATGCTAGGCCAAGCAATAACGCTTCTCCCGCACTGATCCTTCCGGAACGGTCCAAATCCGCCGAAGCTGGCTGGCGCATGATTAATATGACAATTCCCAGGCTTTTCAGGGGTAAAGAGGCTAATTGGAGCTTCTCGCCGTCGGGGTCGGCGTTATTCTTCACTGCCAGCCAGCCTTGGAAAAAGAGGCAGATTCCAACAAGGACCAGAATAACCCGGCCCATGGTTACCGCAACCCCCGGCGGAAAGAGCCAATGCAGGCTGCCGCCGAAGAAAAACGCCAGTGTTACCGTGGTGGTAGAGACCATCGCCACTAAGAGCCGGGACTGCCAGGGGATGATTGTTCCTTTTAGACCGTAAGTCACACCCACACCCAGACCGTCCAGGCTGATCGCTGTCGCCAGCAGCAGCAGAAAGAAAAAATTCACCGCCGTCCCTCCTGTCCCCGGTCTACTTGATTATATTACTACCGCCGATTCCAGGAGGTGACTACTGAAAGATGACTACTCCATAATGCTCACTGCTGGCAAAAACGGCAATAATGAGTGCCGCGGCCGGCCACCCGCTTGTAAGAGACCGGCTGCCCGCAGACGGGACAAGGCTTGCCCCGCCGTCCGTAAACCCGTAAATACTCTTGGTGGGTTCCGGGTTCGCCCTTGCCGTCCACATAATCGCGCTGGCTCGTCCCCCGGTGGGCCAACCCCTCTGTCAAAACCCGGCGGATCGCCGTATAAAGCTTTTCCCACTCATCAGGGGAGAGTTGGTTTACCGGGCGGGACGGATCAATTCCCGCAAGGAACAAGGCTTCATCCGTATAAATATTTCCCAAACCCGCAAGAACCGTCTGGTCGAGAAGGATCGTTTTGACCGGCGCTTTCCGTCTTTCTCCCGCCGCCCTTAAATTGGCCAGCGCCTCCTTTTTCTCCGTGGCTTCGGGGCCCAAGGCCGCCAGGCCCGGCGGGAGATTTTTCCCGGTAAAAAGGTGGACCGTCCCAAATTTACGGGGATCCTCCATCAATAATTCCTCCCCGCCCTTAAACCGGAGGATCAACGTGGTGTGCTTGGGGGGAGGAGAAGGATTTTCGGAGTAAAGTAACCGTCCGCTCATCCGCAGGTGGAAAGCGACTCTCTTGCCGCTGTCAAGGGAGAGAATGAGATATTTTCCTCTTCTTGAGAGGCCTGTGATCCTGCGCCCGGTTACTTCCCGGGCAAAGGTCTCCGGGTCCGGCCGGAACGCCTTGGCCAGGCGCGGTTCTACCCCGGTAATCTCTTTCCCCGGAAGATATGGTGCGAGGGTTTTCCGGATCGTTTCTACTTCCGGCAGTTCCGGCATGGCTTAGTTCACTACTTTCTTTCTTGCTTTTTCTCTTTGCTTTTCTTGCCCGCTTCTTCTACCTTTTCTCTCCTCTTCCCTTTCCTCTTTTTTTCTCCGCCTCTTTTTCTTCTTTCTTTCTCTCTGATTGCTTTTCTTCTTTACTCTCCGCTTCTTTTCCTTTTTTCTCTCCAGCTCTTCTATTTTTTTCTCTGCCTGCTTATCCGTGGGGAACCGGC
>Ga0079223_10003000_pt1 | contig 10593 bp, 11 predicted proteins | sample Stecom2011_FD_75072 | JGI IMG/M metagenome (GOLD analysis project Ga0079223, IMG submission 75072) | Agricultural soil microbial communities from Utah to study Nitrogen management - Steer compost 2011 | ecosystem: Environmental > Terrestrial > Soil > Agricultural land | place: USA: Utah...
AAAAACCAAAAAAATCCTTTATTACGCATAGTTAAAGTTATCGTTTGTTATTTAATAGCTCGCAAATATAGAATTATCATTTATTAAACACAACCTAAATCGAAAGTTGTTATCTATTTTTTTTATTTTCTTTTAAAAACTTTGTGATTATTGATTAAAAACCATCAACATTACCTATCCAATAATTTGTTTAAAGAATGAGTTTGTAAATGTATTGTTTTACTATTTTAGCAAACCTAAATTAATACGTATAATTTAATAATAAAAAATGAATATGAAAAAACGAGCGATTGCCTTTACCTTGCTTTTCACCTTTCTTTTTACGGGAAACGTAAAAGCAGACGAAGGAATGTGGCTGCCTTTTTTACTAGGTAGAAACTATGAAGACATGAAAAAACATGGACTTAACCTTACCCAAGAAGAGATTTACAGCGTTAATAATTCTTCTATTAAAGATGCGATTGTGTCCTTTGGAGGGTTTTGTACAGCTGAAGTGATTTCTAAACAAGGACTTTTATTAACGAATCACCATTGTGGATATGATGCAATTGCTGAAGCATCTACCGAAGAAAACAATTACTTAGATGATGGTTTTTGGGCAAAATCTTTTAATGAAGAGATTGCTATTCCAGGTTTAACGGCAACTTTTGTTATTTCTATTAAGGATGTAACTGAACAAATTGCTAAAAACCTTCGTGACGATATGTCTGAAGAAGAAAGAAACCTTATCATTAAAGAAATTTCTGATCAATTGGTTGCCGAAGAACTCGGAGATTCAAATTACAAAGGGTTTGTTCGTGATTTTTTTGAAGGAAATGAATTTTATTTGTTCGTAACAGAAACATATCGAGACATTCGTTTAGCAGGAACGCCTCCTCAATCTATCGGGAAGTTTGGATACGACTCAGACAATTGGATTTATCCTCGTCACACAGGAGATTTCGCAATGTTTAGAATTTATGCAGGAGCTGACAATCAACCCGCAGCTTATCATGAAGAAAACCAGCCGTTTGTGCCAAAACATTCACTTCCTATTTCCATAAAAGGATATAAAGAAGGAGATTTTGCGATGATTTTTGGTTTTCCAGGTTCTACAGACCGTTATTTGTCTTCTTTTGGTGTTGAACAAGCACTTCATATCGAACAGCCAAAAAGAATTGAAATTAGAAGAGCAAAGCTTGACATCATGGACAATCACATGAAAAACAACACGCAAGTTCGCTTGAATTACGCTTCTAAACATGCTCAAGTAGCAAATTATTGGAAGTATTTTATCGGTCAAACGACTCAGTTGAAAAATAACAATGTAGCAGATAAAAAGCGTGAATTGGAGGATAGATTTAATGAATTTGCAAAATCAAACCCACAATATGCTTCAGTGATTAGTGATATAAAAGATGTTTATGCTTATACGGATCAGTATGTTTATCCAAGAGTATATCAAAGTGAATTTATTTATTCTGTTGATTTGAACTTAAATGTTTATCTGTTTACTTTAATTCGTCAATACGATGAACAAGGAAGAGGAAAAGAGGTTTACGAAAACTTTAAAAACAACAGGCTCTATAAATTCTTTGAAATGGCAAATATGGACATTGAATTTGAAACATTAAAAACGGTTTTGGAAATGTATTACGAGGATATGCCTGAAGAAATGTTGCCTGCATTCATTAAAGAAGCTGGAGATAAAGGGAAATTAGGGAAACTGGCGGATGATGCAAGAAAAAAATCAATGTTTACTTCAAAAGAAAAATTTGATAAATTCGATCAACGGGTTCAAAAATCTGAAAATTTTCCTTTTAAAGCTTTAGAAAAAGACCCGTTGTACCAAATTATCGCTGCAATTGGTGAGAATTACAGTCAGTTGACAGATACCGAGGAGTATAATGGAGCGATGGCGAAATTGGACCGTGCTAATCGTTTGTTCATTAAAGCGTATAGAGAAATGGACAAAGACAAAAACTTTTATCCTAATGCGAACAGCACGATTCGTTTGACGTATGGAAATATTTTACCCTATTCTCCTGAGGAAGGTAAGAAACATGACATTTACACAACGATTGAAGGAGTTTTTGAGAAAGAAGACCCAAATAACATTGAGTTTCATGTTCCTGAAAAATTGAGAACACTTTTCGAAAACAAAGATTATGGAAGATGGGCAAACGATAAGGGAGAGATGGTCGTTAACTTTATTAGTAATAATGACATTACGGGAGGTAATTCCGGTTCGCCTGTATTAAATGGAGAAGGACATCTTATAGGAACTGCTTTTGATGGAAATTGGGAAGCTATGTCAGGTGATATTTTCTTTGAAACTGAAATCCAACGAGCTATTTCTTGTGATATTCGCTATGTGTTGTTCATTGTTGAAAAATATGGTGAAGCGCATAATTTGATTGAAGAACTTGAAATTATTGAATAGTAATTCGTTTATTATAAGAATACAAACCGTCTCAAAATTGAGGCGGTTTTTTTGTGAGATTATATTTCTCTAATCAGGTTCTTTTTTATTCATCATTTTCTGACTTCTTTCCAATAAGTTTGTCAGGACTCTCTTAATAGCAGCTTTGTTTTCGTAATAAAGAGTGTCAGTCATAGATTTTAAAATCAGTTGTATAGAAGTAGAGGTTTTGCTAGTTGCTGTAGATTCATCGGTTTCTTTTGAAAATCGTTTAAACAAGAGCAAGGAAATTGACTCGTAAGCCAAGTCGATTGCTAAGCTAAAAAAATCATCTTTTTGCTCGGTTGAATCTTCAATAAAAGCAGCCGTTTTGTTTTCTGTTTTAGTTTTTGCATCAAAACTAAACGGAATAAAACTTTTGACATATTCCATTATTTTTTTAGGGCGAATATCTATTTCAAAACTTTCTTCTATTTTGCGCTCAACCTCTTGAATTTCTTGCGTAATCTTAGTTTCTTCTGCTAATAAATCGCTGTAGTTTTTGATTTGATTTTCCATTATTTGGTCAGTGTTTTAGTGAAGAAATTAAGCAAATGTTTAAACACTACTTTTTTGAAGAGAAACATAATCGCCACAAGAAGTATAGGGGCTGTTCCGACAATTAAAAAGCCTAATGGATAAGAGTTCAACAGTTCTCCAATCCATAAAGATAACGCAATACTTAAAAACGTAAAACCTAATAATATAAGGAGTAAGGCAAGAAGACTAAAAGTGATTTTAGAGGCAACTTCTACGACTTTTATTGTTCCTTTTACTTTGAGTAAGTTTACTTGTAATTCCAGCCAGCGTTTGATTTCATCAAATCCCGCTTGAAAAGGTTTAAATATGTTCATTTTTAAGTATTGAGTTAAATATAGAAGTCAAATTTTAAGCAGTTTTGTTTTTTACCGCCTCTTTCCCTTTTTCCAATGCATCATTTGCTTTGTTGCCTAAAGATTTGATAGAATCTGCAACAGCATCTTTTGCTTCTTCTGCTTTTTTAGCAATTTTCTCTCGTGTCTCTTTTCCACTTGCAGGCGCAAATAATAAAGCTAAACCTGCTCCAATAACAGCTCCTCCAAGGGCTGCAATAACTATTTTTGAATTGTTGTTCATAACGTTTTGTTTTAATTAATCATTAATACGATACGTTAAGATACTTATAAATTAAGGAGTTGCAAAATTATAAATCATAAAAAATATTAAAACGATTCCTTTATTGTAAAACAGAAGGGCGTTGTGATTTAATTCATAACTTTTAAAACTCATAAAGTTTAGATTGGCTTTCCTTTAGCTATTCATCTCTACAGAAACGGCTTTTCCATGAGACAAATGAATTCCTTCCGCCTCTAATCGTTTGTTAATCTCTTCAGGAAGTGGGTGAACGATGGACCAGTATTCCTCTCGATTAAACCAAGCTTGAACTAAGAAAGTTCTATAAGCACTCGACAATGCACTCACTTTGATAACGTGTCCAGGATCTTTTGCCAAAGCGGATTTACTTTCTACAATATCGTTTAAGATGGCTTTAACCTTGTCGATGTCATACTCGTAAGAAAGATTAAAGGTGACTCCAACGCCTCATATATCGTTTGTACTGTAGTTTGTGATGGTTGCATTTGCTAACCTACCATTTGGAACAATGAGTTCTTGGCTATTATAGGTTGTAATGTAAGTATGGAAGATACGAATTTCTCGAACCGTTCCTGTTGCTCCTTCGGCATCAATATAATCACCTACTTTAAAAGGTTTAAGGATTAAAATAATAACTCCACCGGCTAAGTTAGACAAACTTCCTTGAAGTGCCATACCCACAGCAATACCAGCAGCACCTAAAGCAGCAATAAAACTGGTCATTTCAATACCAATCATCCCTGCAACAGCAATGATTAACATCGCACGAAGAGTGTATTTGGTAGTTGATGTTAAAAAAGGATGCAAAGAAATATCTACATCTCGTTTAACTAATATTTTTTTAACGGTTCTTACGATGCGATTAATGACCCACCAACCGATGATTAAAATGGCTAAGGCGCCTACTAATGTACTACCGTATGATACTAAAATGGTTATAAATTGATCCCAAATGTTTTGAATATCTTTTTCCATGTTTTTGTTATTTCTAATCTGTTAAACGTATGTGAGTGATTTGGATAATTATTTGAAAATTATGAGAGAATTATTGAAAAATAGACACCTCAATAAATAATCATCTTTTATCATAAAAGCACAAAGTAATTAAAATAAAAGAATTTTCGGAAGTTTTATGATTTAAAATGATAGAAAAAGCAAGGAAAACATTTTTTTTTAGATTTCTTTAAAAGTAACGTTGTGGTCGCTGGTTAACTCTAAACTTCCGCTTATTTTCTCTTCACTACCGGGTTTGAGGAAACCGGCTATTTTTCCTGTAGAACCTTTGTCAATTAAGTTTGATAATTGATTGCTTGTAAGTTTTTTACCCATAAATTCAAAAGGAATTACAAATTTACAACCTTCTTTGTAGTGGGCGCAGCCATAGGCTTTTTTACCTTTGATAAAACCTTCTTTTTTGCAACTAGGACAGGTTAGCTTTGTGATGTCTATTTTCTTTGCTTTCGCTCTTTTTTTCTTTGGTTTTTCTTCTTTTTCGGGTGTTTCTTCGACAATTCTAATTGCTTTTGCCTTGGTGTTAAACAAAACTTCATTTGTTAGCTGAACAACCATTTCTATCAGTTCTTTTTTAAATTGCTCAGGCTCAAATTCACCTTTCTCAATGAGTCTTAATTTTCTCTCCCAGTCTCCTGTTAATTCTGGTGATTTGAGAACATCATTTTCAATAACGCGAATCAAATCAATCCCTGTGGGTGTGGCGGCAATCGATTTCCCGATTCGCTCAATATAGCGTCTTCGAAACAAGGTTTCAATGATGTTGGCACGGGTTGAAGGTCTTCCTATTCCGTTGTCTTTTAATGCTTCTCTCATCTCCTCGTCATCGACTTGTCTGCCAGCGGTTTCCATCGCTCGAAGCAAAGTGGCTTCGGTAAAAGGCTTGGGAGGAGTGGTTTGCTTTTGGTCGATGCGTGGAAGGTGTGGTCCAGATTCTCCTTGCTCAAACACAGGCATGATGTTTTCTTCTTCTTTATCGTCCTCTTCTTCACTGTCTTTTTGATAGACAACACGCCAGCCTGGGGAAAGAATTTGCTTTCCAGTAGCTTTAAATTCCAACTTTAGAACATCTCCGATGACGGTTGTGCGACTGACTTTACAATCCGGATAGAAAACAGCAATAAAACGTCTGACTACCATGTCATAAACACGTTGTTCATCAGGAGATACGCCTGTCATTTTTTCTCCAGTAGGAATGATGGCGTGATGGTCTGTAACTTTTTTATTGTCAAAAACTTGCTTTCTTTTGGGAAGTTTTTTGCCCATTAAAGAACTCGTTAATTCTTGATAATAAGTAAGTCCTTCAAGAATTTTAGGAACTTTAGGAAACACATCGTCGGGAAGATAAGTGGTGTCCACACGAGGGTAAGTAACCAATTTTTTCTCGTATAAGCTTTGAATTAACTTCAGGGTTTGATCTGCTGAATAACCTTGTTTTTTATTGGCTTCAACTTGCAATGCCGTTAAATCGAACAAACGAGGAGGCCTTTCAACACCTTCTTTTTGTTCAAAGGAAACAATTTCAAAAGGTTCACTTTCGATTTTACTTAATGCGTACTTGGCTTTTTCTTCTTTTTTTATTTTTCCCAATACAGAGTTGAATTCTGTATCTCGATAAACGGTTCTTAATTCCCAGTAATCTTCAGGTTTGAAATTTTGAATTTCCAAATGCCGTTGAACAATCATCGCAAGGGTAGGGGTTTGCACTCTTCCAACAGACAAAACTTGACGGTTAAAAGCAAACTTTTTTGTAAATAAACGAGTTGCGTTAATTCCTAACAACCAATCTCCAATGGCTCTTGAGCTTCCTGCTGCATAAAGATTGTTGAATTGGTTGGCATCTTTTAAATTTTGAAATCCTTCTTTTATCGCTTCTTCGGTAAGAGAGCTAATCCAAAGTCGTTTTACTGGAGCGGTGACTTTTGCTTTTAAAAAGACCCAACGTTGAATGACTTCTCCTTCTTGTCCAGCATCACCACAATTGATGATTTCTTTGGCTTCAGATAATAGTCTTTTTGCGATTTGAAACTGACGTTGCACTCCTTTGTCATCAATCACTTTTATTCCAAAACGAGAAGGAACCATTGGCAAATATCTTAAATCCCAGTATTTCCATTCTTTTAGATAGTCTTGTGGTTCTTTTAAGGTACATAGGTGACCGAATGTCCACGTTACTTGATAGCCATTGCCTTCGTAATATCCATCACGTCGGACAGTGGCACCAATAATATTGGCGATGTCTTTTGCTACACTTGGCTTTTCCGCAATACAAACTATCATGGTTTATTTTGAATATTTTTTAACCGTAAAAGAATAAGCATTTTTCTCATCCTTTTCATGATGTAAGACATCTTCCTCTTTCCATTTGTCCCAATTCACAAAAGGGAAAAAAGCATCTGCATTTTCAAAGGTTTGATGAACGTGTGTAATGTACATTTCATCAATTATGTTTTTTTGAAGGGCCAATTCGTAAATTTGTGCACCTCCAATGATAAAACAAGTTTTTTCCTCTTTTGATAATTGGCGTTTAATTTCATCTAAGTTGTGAATTACCGACGCTCCATCCGCTTGATATTCTTTGTTTTGTGTGATTACAATGTTTTTTCGTCCCGGTAAAGGGCGAAATTTAGCTGGAATCGATTCCCAACTTTTCCTGCCCATCACAACCGTATGTCCCATTGTTGTTTCTTTAAAAAAACGCATGTCGCGCGGCAAATGCCACAACAAATCATTATTAGCACCAATTTCTCGATGCTTTCCAACCGCAACAATAAGAATAAACTTCATTGAAAATTGATTTTAAACCGCTACTTGTGCTTTTATATGAGGGTGTGGGTCATAATTAACTAACTCAAAATCTTCAAATTTAAACGAAAAAATATCTTTCACCTCAGGATTGATATTCATGGTTGGCAGAGGTTTTATTTCCCTTGTCAACTGAAGTTTTGCTTGTTCAAAATGATTGGAGTATAAATGTGTATCTCCAAAGGTGTGAACAAAATCGCCCGGTTCTAAATCACAAACTTGAGCTAACATCATCGTAAATAACGCATAGCTCGCAATGTTGAACGGAACCCCCAAAAATACGTCAGCAGAGCGTTGATAGAGTTGACAACTTAGTTTTCCATCGGCAACATAAAACTGGAAAAGACAGTGGCATGGAGGTAACGCCATTTTTTCAATATCGGCAACGTTCCAAGCACTAACAATATGCCTTCTCGAATTGGGGTTGTTTTTCAATCCATCTACTAATTTTTCAATTTGATCAATAGTTCCTCCATTTCCATCAGGCCAAGAACGCCATTGATGTCCATAAACAGGACCTAAATTTCCCTTTTCATCTGCCCATTCATCCCAAATCGAAACTTTGTTTTCTTTTAAATATTTAATGTTGGTGTCTCCACTGATGAACCATAATAATTCATGAATAATCGACCGTAAATGCAGTTTTTTCGTTGTAATTACAGGAAAACCTTCGCTTAAATTAAAGCGCATTTGATGTCCAAAAACAGAGCGGGTTCCTGTTCCAGTACGGTCGCCTCTATCTGTTCCATTGTCAAGAATATGTTGCAAAAGATGATGATATTGTTGCATGATAAAATAATTGTTTGTGGGCTAAAGTTAAGTATTTTCTATTTAAGTCTAAGAATTTCTTTTAAATTTAAACTTTTTAACCGATTTTAATATGCGACAATTACTCATATATAGTGGAATAGCATTTTTGTTTTTTGTTAGTGCATGCTCAAACAGTGAAAAACTATTTCCCAAAAAATATTTAGGGAATTATGAAGGAATGCAAGAAGAATACGAAGTTGTTGTCAATGAAAAACATTTGACAATACCGGAAGCTAAATATGAATTAGCACTTTCGTATGGAACTTTATATTTAATAAGTCCAAAACAAAAAACAAAAGGAAGTTACCGTGTTGTAGCAGACACAAAGATGTATTATTCGTTAAAAGTAGAATTGGAAACAGGAGTAATCGAAGAATGGCAATTGTGGAAAAAAGGTAAGCGTTTGATTAGAAAGCCTTCAGCGCCACAGCCTGAACTTGTTTTTGTTCGGATTTAATAAAAATCTTGATTTGAACCGTGAAATTGAATAAGATTTATTATTTTTACGGCAAAACAATTATATAAATTATATCATGTCTAACAAAGAAACAAAAAAGAGAGTATATTTTGATGATACAACAGTAGCTTTAGGTACAATTGCTACAGTGCTTATGCTTGCTCTGATTGCTGCTCTTGTGATTTTTGGATAAGATAATCTTATCAAACAAGGCATTAGAAGTAACAAATTAACTAAAATCAAGTATTTTGGAAGAATATACAGTTGGAATTCTTTCCTATAACACGGAGAAGCCAAAGCTTCACATTCCTGAGTATGGAAGAAATGTTCAAAACATGATCAATTATGCAAAGCAACTTGAATCAAGGGAAGAACGAAATTTAGCCGCTCAAGCCATTATCGATGTTATGGGACAACTTAATCCTCACCTTAGAGATATAGAGGATTATAACCATAAATTATGGACGCATTTGTTTATTATGAGTGATTTTCAAATTGATGTGGATAGTCCGTACGACATTCCAACGTCTGAGAAGTTACAAGAGCGACCAAAGCTTATGAAATATCCGAAAAATAAAGCGAGATATGGACACTTTGGTTACTATTCGGAGCAAATGATTCAGGAGATTTCTGGTTTGAAAGACGAAGAAGAAAAAGACTATTTCACGGAGGTTATAGCAAATGTTTTGAAAAAAGATTATTTGGTATTTCATACAGAGAATGTTGAAAATAGTGCGATTGTATCTCACCTTAAAGAAATTTCTAAAGGGAAAATTAAAATTGAAGATACAAGCATATTCAAATCTACAAACGCCATTTTAAAAGAAATGGGAATGAATGCAAAGCCTGTTGTAAGAAAGAAAACAAGATCTAAAAAACGTAGAAAATAATATTTTATGGCATCATTTGAGGTAAGAGGGGGAAAAAAATTAAAGGGAGAAATAGTTCCACAAGGAGCTAAAAACGAGGCCTTGCAAATTTTATGTGGAGTTTTATTGACTTCTGAAAAAGTAACCATTTCTAATTTGCCCGATATTATCGATGTTAATAAGTTAATAAAACTACTCCAAGCATTAGGAGTTAAGGTAGAAAAAGTAGAAAAAGGAACGTATATCTTTCAAGCCAAAGACATTGATCTTGATTATTTGAAATCAGAAGATTTTAAAGATAGAGCAAGCGGTTTGAGAGGTTCCGTTATGATTATTGGCCCTTTGTTGTCGCGCTTTGGATTGGCATACATGCCAAAACCAGGAGGAGATAAAATTGGAAGAAGAAGATTAGATACCCACTTTGAAGGATTAATTAAACTCGGAGCAACGTTTAATTTCGATTCGAAAGAACATTTTTATACCGTAGAGGCAGAGGCTTTAGCGGGAACGTATATCCACATGGATGAGCCTTCTGTTACGGGAACTGCTAACCTTATTATGGCCGCAGCCTTAGCAAAAGGCAAAACAACAATTTATAACGCTGCTTGTGAACCTTATTTGCAACAGCTTTGTAAAATGCTCAATAACATGGGAGCAAAAATAGAAGGTGTGGGAAGTAATTTACTGCACATTGAAGGGGTGGAAGAAATGCAAGGATGTTTTCATCGTATTTTGCCAGATATGATTGAAATAGGAAGCTTTATCGGATTGGCGGCAATGACACAATCAGAAATTACAATTAAAGATTGTGGCATTGAGCATTTGGGAATTATTCCAAACGTTTTTAAACGTTTAGGAATTGATTTAGAAATTCGAGGAGATGATATTTATATTCCTGCTCAAGAGTCCTATGAGATTGATACCTTTATAGATGGTTCTATTTTAACAGTTGCTGATGGACCTTGGCCTGGATTTACACCGGACTTAATTAGTATTGTACTCGTGGTGGCTTGTCAAGCAAAAGGGAGTGTCCTTATTCATCAAAAAATGTTTGAATCACGTTTGTT
>Ga0079223_10003005_pt1 | contig 10589 bp, 10 predicted proteins | sample Stecom2011_FD_75072 | JGI IMG/M metagenome (GOLD analysis project Ga0079223, IMG submission 75072) | Agricultural soil microbial communities from Utah to study Nitrogen management - Steer compost 2011 | ecosystem: Environmental > Terrestrial > Soil > Agricultural land | place: USA: Utah...
TAGATCGCAGGTTGAACCAAATGTATGATGAAGGAGTACAATTTGAAACCAATGTTAATATCGGAAAAGATATCAGTGCACGATATCTCAAAAAAACTTTGACGCTATTCTAATTACTATGGGAGCAGGTGAACCACGTAATCTTGATATTGAAGGCCGAAAATTGAATGGGGTTCATTTTGCCATGGAATATCTGATTGAATCAAACAAGCTAATTTCCGGTGAAATAGCTGCATCACAACAAAAAATCAATGCCAAAGGGAAAAACATACTGGTTATTGGGGGTGGCGATACAGGATCTGATTGTGTAGGAACAGCAAACCGGCAGGGAGCTTCACAGGTTTATCAATTTGAAATCATGCCTAAACCACTCGAATGGAAGGAATCGTGGAATCCCAACTGGCCGTACTGGCCTTTAATCCTTCGTACCTCATCGTCGCATGAAGAAGGCTGCAAAAGGGACTGGTCCGTACAAACGAGCAGATTTATCGGTAAAAATGGTAAAATTGAGGAAGTAGAATTTGTAAGAGTGAAATGGGAGCAAACCAAAGAAAATGGTGTACCGAAACCGGTTGAAATCCCTGGAAGCAAATTTTCGTTAAAAATAGACCTGGTGTTCCTTGCAACAGGCTTTCTTCATATAGAACATAATAAGTTTCTTGAAGACCTTGAGCTTAAGCTTGATCAACGCGGCAATGTCATGTTGGATGAAAATTTTTCGACATCTTCACCAGGTGTTTTTGTTGCTGGTGATTCAGCAACAGGTGCATCACTTGTTGTAAGAGCGATTTCACATGGAAGGAAGGCGGCTGAAGCGATTAATCAACAACTTAAATCCTTATAATCCGGTAATGACAGTATCGTCTCGAGTGTTCAGACTCCTGAAGAATTCAAGTTTAACCACATCTATATTTTTGCTTGCTTTTTCTTCAATCAGTACCTATTTTATGAGGTTTGGATTCAAACAATCAAGAGGTTAATTCCGAACAATAAAGAATGAGTGTTTGTCAGGATCAAGTCTTGAAATGCTCATGATTTTTACGTGACCATAATTACCCCTGATCTGTACCTGTTAAAACCAGACAATTTTATTATTAATAAGCCGGATTCAATTTTCAAACATAAAATAACCGGTAGTTTTCAATACTGAAGCATAAATCAGGAGTGAAACTGACGGTAAAATGAAAGGACGTATATGCAATCTGTTGCAATCAGCTTTTTAACTTGCTGGCAAAGGGTTATTGACGGCAATGGCATTCCTGTTGCCATAATGGGTATGCTCATTGTTTTTGCATCTTTGGCTGTGATAAGTATTATGATCGCAGCTATTCCTCACATTCTGGTTGTAGTAAACAAGTATTTTCCGGAACCTGTTGTGGTGCAGAAAAAAACTGCAAAAAAGGACAGTATCACAGATGACATCATAGCTGCAATTGGAACTGCACTATTTCATTCTTTTCAGGCATCAGAAAGTAAATAAGGAAACAACTATGACAGATATGCTTATTTCATTTTTTGGAACTACCGGATTTGCCCAACTAACAGTTGGTAACATTGTAATGATCCTGGTAGGGCTGACTTTTATATTTCTTGCAATTACAAAACATTATGAACCTTTGCTTCTATTGCCTATCGGCTTTGGGGCGATCATTGGAAACATTCCCTCAATCCCATCTATGGGTATTGGAGTATATGATGAAGGGAGTGTGTTTGGTTATCTTTATTGGGGAGTGAGAAGCGGTATTTACCCGCCTCTGATTTTTCTTGGTATAGGAGCTATGACCGATTTTTCAACAATGCTCTCTAACCCCAAACTGATACTTCTGGGTGCTGCAGCACAGGCAGGTATTTTTATTACTCTGATTGGCGCGCTGTATCTTGGTTTTACACCCGCTGAAGCAGGTGCTATTGGAATTATCGGAGGTGCTGATGGACCCACAGCCATCTTTTTGTCTTCAAAACTTGCCCCGCATCTTCTGGGAGCTATTGCCATAGCAGCTTATTCTTATATGGGACTGGTTCCGGTTATTCAGCCACCTATCATGAAGCTTCTTACAACTAAAAAAGAACGTTTGATCAAAATGAAACCTCCAAGGACCGTTTCCAAACGCGAGAAAATCCTTTTTCCGATTTTTGGGCTCCTTGTTTGTGCTCTGATTGTCCCTGGTTCATTATCTCTTTTGGGAATGCTCTTTTTTGGTAATCTTTTAAAAGAAAGTTTTGTTACAGAGCGTCTTGCCGAAACAGCCAGAACTGCTATGGTTGACATCGTAACAATTATTCTTGGTTTCACAGTAGGAGCCAGTACTCAAGCCCAGACATTTCTTACACCACAATCACTTGGTATTTTCGCGCTTGGTGCAACTTCTTTTGCTGTCGCAACTGCTTGTGGCATAATTTTCGCAAAAATCATGAATCTTTTTTCTAAAAATAAGGTTAACCCGCTTATTGGCGCTGCCGGTGTATCAGCAGTACCAGATTCAGCCCGCGTTGCGCAAACAGAAGGATTAAAGGAAGACCCTACCAATCATCTGCTTATGCATGCCATGGCACCAAACGTAGCCGGTGTTATAGGTTCAGCAGTCGCAGCTGGTCTTTTGTGGTCAATTTTTGTAAAATAAGCAAACAATAATTTTTTTAAATAAAGAGGAATTAAAAATGGCTAAAAAACAGATAAAATTCATGTGCAGTGCGTTTCGTGATGGTTTTCAGTCGGCATATGGCGCCAGAGTACTCACAAAAGACTTCATTCCTGCAGTTGAAGCTGCAGTTGAAGCTGGTATTGATTACTTCGAATCAGGAGGGGGTGCCCGTTTTCAGTCCCTGTATTTCTACTGTAATGAAAATGCCTTTGATATGATGGATGCATTCAGAAAAGCTGCTCCAAATGCAAATCTTCAGACCCTTGCACGTGGCGTTAATGTTGTCGGACTTGAGTCTCAACCATCTGATATCATTAAATTACATGCACAGCTTTTTAAAAAGCATGGTGTCACTACAATACGAAATTTTGATGCACTTAATGATGTAAACAATCTTATTTATAGTGGCAAAGCAATTGTTGAAGCCGGATTAAAGCATCAGGTTTGTGTTACCCTGATGGAACTTCCTCCCGGATGCAGCGGTGCGCACGATCCTCAGTTCTATGCGGATACTCTAAAAAAGATCCTTGATGCAGGTATACCTTATGATTCTATCTGTTTCAAAGATGCTTCAGGTACTTCAACACCTGCAAATGTTTATGAAACAATTAAACTCGCAAGAAAACTCGTACCAGAAGGTACTATAATTCATTTTCATACACACGAAACTGCCGGTACCGGAGTTACATCTTTAAAAGCTTCTCTTGAAGCCGGTGCAGATCAAATCGATCTCTCAATGGCACCATGTTCAGGAGGCACATGCCAGACTGACATACTTACAATGTGGCACGCTCTTCGTGGAACAGACTTTGATCTCGGTATTGATCCAGAAAAAGTACTCAAAGCCGAAGAAGTATTTAAAAATTGTATGAAAGACTATTTTATGCCTCCTGAGGCCAAAGCAGTAGAACCACTGATTCCATGGAGTCCGATGCCAGGTGGAGCACTTACTGCAAACACTCAAATGTTACGTGATAACGGAATAATGGAAAAATATCAGGATATCATTAAAGCCATGGGTGAAGTAGTTCGAAAAGGTGGTTTCGGTACTTCTGTTACACCGGTTTCACAGTTTTATTTCCAGCAGGCATTTAACAATGTGATGTTTGGAGAATGGAAACGTATTGCTGACGGCTATGGAAAAATGGTTCTTGGTTATTTTGGAAAAACTCCTGTTGAACCGGATCCTGAAGTCGTGAAAATTGCAGCAGAGCAATTAAAAATGGAACCGACAACAAAAACAGTGCTTGAAATCAATGACGCAGATCCTGATAAAGGTGTTGAAGCTGCCCGCAAGATACTTAAAGAAAATGAGATTCCTGAAACTGATGAAAATATTTTCATAGTAGCTACCTGTAAGGAAAAAGGCATTGCTTTTCTCCAGGGTAAGGCAGAACTCGGTATCAGAAAAATTGAAAAACAGGAGAAAACATCCTCTAAAGACTCAAAAGGCAGCGGCAGTTATACAGTTACCATTAACGGTAAGAACTATTCAGTCGTTATTGATGGGAACAAAACACTTGTTAATGGAAAAACATTCAATACAGCAATATCAGAAGGTGCAGAAGCACCGGCAGCAGTATCAGGAGCAAGTGCGGGTGGTGAGGGAATTGATATCACTGCACCTATGCCAGGTAAAGTTTTCAAAATTGTATCAGCTATTGGCGAACAGGTTGACGTTGGAGACACTATCCTTATACTTGAAGCAATGAAAATGGAAACAGCTATAGACGCGACAGTTGCCGGAACAGTATCTGAAATTTCTGTTAGAGTTGGTGACCAGGTTTCAACCGGAGAAGTTGTTGCTATTGTTAATAAATAGTTTCAGAAATAATTAAATTATTTGAAAATCCCGGGTAAAATATCCGGGATTTTTTTGTTTAGTTATCAGTGACAAACTACCTTTTTGTGCTTTGAATAAATAAAATCCCCGGAAAAAGTAAATATCCGGATTATGTCTCCAACATAATCCGGGTTTTAAAAATACGTTAAATTGTTTTAAGAATGTTTTACTATAAATTTTATTAACTTTGATAGTTTTACAGGACTGAGTCGTTATATAAAATGAAAAATGTTCCATGCAGGAAACATGGAACATTTTTCAGCTTAAATCTTTTCACAGCTCAATTATTCAAAATTTGCTCAAGATCCTTTTCTGCAGTTGTTAATGGCATGATATTAAATTTTTCAACCAGGAATGAAAGGATGTTTGGGGTGATAAAAGGCGGTAAAGTTGGCCCCAAACGAATATTTTTCACTCCAAGATAAAGAAGTGACAGGAGAATGACAACAGCCTTCTGCTCATACCACGATAAAACAAACGATAAAGGAAGATCATTGATCCCGCAATTAAAAGCTTCAGCTAAAGCCTGCGCAATTTTTACTGCCGAGTAGGCATCATTACACTGACCAATATCCAGAAGACGGGGAATACCACCAACATCACCTAAATCAAGATGGTTAAAACGGAATTTACCACATGCCAGCGTCAGTACGACACTGTCTTTTGGAGTTTTTTCTACAAATTCCGTGTAATAGTTGCGTCCAGGTTTAGCTCCATCACAACCTCCAACAAGAAAAAAGTGTTTTATCGCGCCGCTTTTTACAGCATCAACGACCTTGTCTGCAACGCTCAGCACTGCATTATGTGCAAACCCGGTCATCAATTGTCCTCCTTCTTTTTGCTGCAGCCCACCAAGTTCTTTTGCCTTTTCAATAACTTCCGAAAAGTCGCTCCTTTCTACGTGTTTTACGCCGGGCCACCCGACAAGCCCTGTTGTAAAAACCTGATCTTTATAGTTTTCATGTGGTTTTTGGATACAATTTGTTGTAAACAGGAACGCAGCAGGTACATCTGTAAATTCCTTCTGTTGATTTTGCCATGCAGTTCCGAAATGACCCGCCAGATGTTCATACTTTTTCAATTTAGGGTAACCATGTGCCGGTAACATTTCACCATGAGTATATACATTTACTCCAGTACCTTCAGTCTGTTTCAGAAGTTCTTCAAAGTCTAGCAAATCATGACCACTTACAATAATTGCAGGCCCTTTTTTCCAGGCGGTAGACACCTTTACCGGCTGCGGGTTACCGAAATGAGAAGTATGAGCTTCATCCAGTATTTCCATTGTACGCACATTTACTTCACCACATTTGAGATTCAGTTTGACCAGTTCCTCAACCGATGGCTGATCTGATGATAAATAAGCCAACGCTTCATGGATAAAAGCAAATATTTCATCATCGGTTCTACCTAAAATCAAAGCATGATCTGCGTATGCTGCCATGCCTTTTAAACCATATAACAGAAGATGTTCAAGACTCCGTATATCCTGATCACTGTTAAACGACACAATACTATACAATTCCCCCTGTGTTATCAACATATCGATACTGTTTGCAGGTTCAAAAGCTAATAATTGTGGCAGTTTCTTTCCCGTTTCTTTTAATAACAGTTGTTTTAATCTTGAGATTACTTCGTTCCCACAGTGAACTATCTGCTCAAGACGTATGTTGTCAAAGTTAACATTTGTAACAGTACTGAAAAGTGCTTCAACTACAAACCGATCTGCATCTGCATCTTTTAGCCCTTCCTTTCGTAACTCATGAGCAAGATAACCTATACCTTTTGCCTGATGAATAATCAGATCCTGCAATGATGCAGTATCCGGCTTTTTCCCACAAACTCCAGACACATTACATCCGGTTCCTCTGGCAGCCTGCTCACACTGATAACAAAACATACTCATAAAAGCTCCTTTGATAATAAATCGTTTGCCCCAACAAGGTAACAACCATTGATTACCTTGTTATCAATCCTTAATAATATCCGTTTTTCACGATGAAAGAACCTTGATCCATATCAAGAATGAGATATTTTTGGTTCGTTTTTTTTAAGGAGAGAAACAGTCCTCACTGTTCGCTGTCGGGACAAACTTTTATTCATAAAAAGATAGTCGGTTCCTGGTTTTGGTGACGGACTATCTTTTTATGTTTAGATTGTTCATTGAAATCCCGGATATACACATCTTGAGTATTTTTCTATAGGTATGCAAATTAATCTGAATCAAAAAAAATCCGCTTAATTGATATCAGAACTTATCGGGTGGAAATAATTCATTTTGAATTATGATAATTTGTTGTCGGATTATAGCAGCAGATAAGAGTAAAAAATCAGTCTGTCGCTGTTTTTGCGAACTGAAGAAAATATGAATTGCCGTGATTTATAAAAAACGCAGTACTATTTATAAAACTTATCCAGATTTACTCCATCCAGATAAAAGTCATCAAGTATTAATTTTAAAGTATCTCCCGAAGAGTTCTCTGAAGAATAGAAATCAAATTCAATCTGCGATACTTTGGCTGCAACCCTGCTCCACGGGTACATGTCTTTTGAGAATTTGCCTGGAAGAATCTGAAACGAATCAACTGGAACTGTATATTCAGTTAATGTATCATTCAATTCAATCGGGTATGTATAATGGGATATGGAATTGGTAGCATATTTAAGTTCTTTAGTTTTAAACCTGACCCATACTGTTCCATTACCTTTTGCAGTTAACGAAAACCCCCTCATTCCGGACAAATCTGCATATTCTTTTCCGCTGAATCCACGGAAAGAGATTCCTGCCATTGAATACCTGTAAATAGACATAACGTCAAGAACCGCAGCGAATTTCATTGCTGTACCGGCCTCTTCTTTTAAAGGCCTTATTGAGATATAAGATTTTCCGAGTGGATATTCATGAGTAATCCATTTCCAGATATTGAAAGGATTACTCCAGAACAAAAGTCCCAAATCGGAAACAGCATACCAGTATATTTCCGGATAAACCATTCCTGGAATAGTTAATCCGAATTTACCTTCAAAGTTATCTAAAAGAAGTCTGTCCCGGGATGGGTTTAATGATGAATCGATTTTACTCTCTCCACTACCAAGAGATACAGCTCCACACATGGTTAAACTATCTGATATTTCATCATTTTTTATTCCAATAACTGAGAATAATCCTGGCGAGATCTTTTCAAAATAGAAATCTCCCTCAGCTCCAATTGAAGATGTATAATCGGACCCCGACAAATTTAACCGGGAAATCTGATGTTGTTTTTCTTTAAATGCGGTTTTATATGATCCGTACTCCTTAAGTTTAAAAGAATAATCAAAAACTGACAAGGAATAAACATCCGGTATAAAAACGCCCTGCTCAGAGTGATCGATCTGAATATTAAGTGTACGCTTTTTGGGAACATTCAATGTAAAATAACCATTAGAATCAGTGACAGTACTTGTAATTACAGGTGAGACATTTTTCTGAACACTGTCAATCCATCCGTTTGCATCAATGATTGCAACAGATGCACCTCTAGCCGGTTTGCCATCAGAAAGACACACAAAACTATTAATAGTTTCTGTATTGGAACCACCGGAAACGGGTTGAGAAACACATGAAAAAAATCCGCAGAAGAACAGGCCCGTAATAGTAATAAGAGCAATAGGCAGCCGCATTATTCAGACTCCGAATTACTATTACATGTTAATGGGAAGATCTGGAAATTTATCTGAAAAACTTCTTCAGCATTTTCTTCATTACGTACCAGTTCCAGAATTTCACGTCTGATCTCGGCCAGTCTCTTACGAATAACATCCATGCATTGATAAGAAGTACTTATTGTTAATGTTGAAACATCCCGTTTGTCTTTTGATACTCTGTCTAAAGCTTCTATACCCAGTTTGCAAACCTCTTTCTGAAACGATTTAACCGCAGCAGCTTTTATTTCTCCATCAGTCGTTAAAAACCCATCCGCAAGACGGAAAACACCAGATTCATCACGACAAATTAACCCAAGTTTTTCTAACAATTGTACAGATTCTTTTACTTGTGATGGTTTCAGGGGTGGTAAAATATTTTGTGCAATTTGAGCATAATTATCATTTAGTGGAACGATGTTCAATTCTTCGCGAACAACAATATTCCACCATGAAGAAAAATAATCGTAGTAATCCTTTTCGAGCACTTTGGCTGGAGAAGTACGCATTGAAACAATTTTTTCAAAATATAATTTCTTGTGATCACTATCTTTTTCCTTATTAAACCGGACCAACGCTGTAAAGTAATCTCCCTGACGTTTACTTAATTTAAGAAAATTCACCAGCGTTTCAATTGACCTGTCTGCAATATGCTTCTGCTTATTGAGTACTTTTACATAAAATGATGCATCAAGACCGGTTTTAAGAGCTATATAACGAAATGAAAAAAATTTATGCCGACTTTTATTAAAATGGTAATGATCTTTTAGATAATCCCGATACTCAAAATATTCATAGATGTTGCGCATTATCTGTTTTTCCATTGCGTATTAGTTAAATCTGATGCATTACCAAATAACAAGATTTAAAACAACTTACCCCCTGTACCTGGATTATTATAACAAAAAAGATAATAGCGCGCCTTATTTCGTTGTACTACATCCCACTAATTGTGGAACTGCTGTTCAACAAAAACTATTCTTATTATAATTAAACTATCACTGCAAATCAAATTCAATCTCTTTTTTCTAAAAATTCATCTCTTTATAAGCAGGTTTTGAATTAAAAATGAGAATGGTTTTATCTGTTTATTAATTTTTCAAGCAGATAAAAATAGTTCGTCCCATCCCACAGAATGTGTCTTGGTGTATACATTTTCCAGAATAAATATATTTGGGATACCACTGATTCCTTAATCTTTCTGGAATTACTGTGCGTGTACAACGAATGTGTTATGATTCAACTTATTCTACACAACACTACTCTGAATGGTCCGAGCATTTTACGACCAGAATAAAACCTGAATCTGATTACGAAGGTTAATAGTAAGCATTTAAGAGCAGTATCTGATATCAAAATTCCGTTCTGTTTCAAGAACAGGTATATCTTTGAACTGTATATCAGTAACCTGGGATAAAGCAGGCCCTTCACCTACCATTTCCAGAAAAAGTTCCAGTTTAGACACTTCACCCTGGGCTTCTATTTCCACCCCACCGTCAACAGTGTTACAAACCCACCCGGTAATCTCATAAATACGAGCCTGCATTTCTGTAAAATACCTGAAACCAACACCCTGGACTCTACCCTTTACAGTAATTGCGAGCCGTTTTAATTCCATAAATGGTTATCTTTTTGTGAAGAAATTCAATATAAGGGTCAAAATGATACTTAAAATTATAGATGTTGCAATTGGTATGTATATTTTAAATCGCCCGCTTCCAATCTGCAGATCACCAGGAAGACGTCCCAGGGGAAGTTTGTCAGAAAGCAAAAATACCACACCAATAAACAGAATTACAGTTCCAGCAATTATCAAAAATCTTCCAACTTCAACCCAATTCATCAATACTCCTTTTAACGGGCAATTCTTTTGCCATTTTAATGCACATTATCACCAGACTTTTCAAAAAAGGTTCTGTTGCGAAGACAAATTTTTGGGAGGAAGTAAATTAAAGTATCGGTACGTTTTCATTGTTACTTCTCTTCCACGAGGAGTTCTTTTCAAGAAGCCGGATTGAATCAGAAAAGGCTCATAAACCTCTTCAATAGTATCCGGTTCCTCTCCCACCACAACAGACAATGTATTTATCCCTACAGGTCCACCATTGTAATGCTCAATCAAGGAGGTCAATATTTTTCTATCCATTTCATCCAGACCACACGGATCAACACCAAGCATATCAAGTGTTTTATCAACGATTAACCTGGTAATCCGTCCATCACCTTTAATGTCTGCAACATCTCTGCATCGCCTTAACAAACGGTTTGCAACCCTTGGAGTTCCTCTTGCCCGCTTCCCAAGTTCCAGTGCTGCATCCGATTCTATTTCTACATCAAGTATTTTTGCGGATCGCAGAACTATTTTCTGTAATTCCTTTGGATTATAATAATCCAGTCTGCATACATAACCGAACCTTGCA
>Ga0079223_10003007_pt1 | contig 10586 bp, 7 predicted proteins | sample Stecom2011_FD_75072 | JGI IMG/M metagenome (GOLD analysis project Ga0079223, IMG submission 75072) | Agricultural soil microbial communities from Utah to study Nitrogen management - Steer compost 2011 | ecosystem: Environmental > Terrestrial > Soil > Agricultural land | place: USA: Utah...
ATTATGTCCGGAAAGACAGCCTCCGGCGCAGGAGAGAATCACCTGCTTATCTGGATTCCATATATAGGCGCTCCAATCGATTCCGGCCCCTGAGTTTTCTGCTCAGTGGGCATATTCATAGCAACCGTGTGGATCGTAGCATTTTGACACTGGGAAGTCCTCTTTCTTCTTTTTCCTACAATACTGTGGAGGGCTTTGTGGTCGATTACGGAGCCACATATCGTAAGCGATTGGATTCGTTGACTTCTTCTTCCTGGATCGTGTCTGGTAAACTCAGATACGGATTTGCCAACAAACGCCTGAATGGGCAGTTGGCAACTTCTTTTCCAGTTGCTTATCAATCTACCCTGACGCTTGGGGCAGGTTCTTCTGTAGATGATCTGAATGGCAGAGGTTCGCTTCATTCGACGCTCAACACCTATTATTCATTGCTTTTCGGAAAAAATCCAATGAAACTTTATGAGCGGGGATTTGCCTACCTCAGCTGGTCGCACACCTTTCCGGCCAACGTCCAACTTTCCCTGACCTCACTTTATGAGGACCGGAGATGGCTGGAAAACAGCAGCGATTATGCCTTTATCCGTGAGCGGTATCGGGACTTTACAGCCAACAATCCTTTACTGGACAAATCGGTCGCGCCATCCGATCCACTATTTGACCGCCTCCAGGCCCTGCGCGTGAGCATGGCCCTGTCCTATGATTTTTCTGTCTATTACCAGACTCTCCCCAGCGGAAGACGATACTTGCCCAGCAAATTTCCCCGATTGACAATTGCTTACACAAAAGGATTCAGTGGTATTCTTGGTTCCGATGTCAATTATGACCTGATCCGTGCCAGTCTCCAAAAATCAGAGGTAAGGCTTGGGCTCTATGGACAGGTCTCTTATTTTTTATCGGCCGGCAGCTTCCTGAGGCGGGACGAGAAGCATTTTCCCGACCGTTGGCATTTTAAAGGGACCGAAACGCTGGTTTCTACCCCTGGGTTGACCAGTTTCCTGTTGCTGGACTATTACCGTCACAGTACATCCTCCCATTTTGCAGAAGTGCATGCCGAGTACAACCTATCGACCCTGTTGACAAGCAAAATCCCCTGGGTACGCCGCTTGAAATTACAGGAAATTGTGGGCATACATTTATTGAAGACCGGGGAAATCACATCTTACGGGGAACTCCATTTGGGCCTGCAGCGTCAAAACTTCAGGTTGATTTATGCCCGATCATCCGGCAGTAGCCAGCATGCCATACGAATCGGGATCCCCCTGCCCTAAAAGCAACCTAAAAGCAGAAAGAATCATCCTTTTATTTACCCGGCTCTTCTTTTTCATCCGGATCGGACAGACGCACCGTTGTCTCCTGCACTGCAACGACAGTTGTCTCCTGCCCTGCATGCTCTTCAACATGAGCTTCTTCATGCTGCATACTCTCTTCGTAGGTGATGCGCTTTCCGCTCTCGTAGATTCTGACAGTGATCAAAAAATAAGCCAATAAAAGCGGGCCATATACCAGCCCCATTACCCCAAACAAAGGAATCCCGATGATGACACCCACGACTGTAATAATAGGGTGTATATCTCCTATCCGTTTGGCAATTACCAGGCGCAACACGTTGTCTATATTGATCACTACAACAAAACCATAAACCAACAGGCCGATTCCGGCCACATTATCCCCCTGGGTGAGGGCAAGTATAGCGGCAGGCACAAAGATAAGGGGAGGCCCCAATAGGGGAATGAAGGCCAGCACTGCACAGATTACACCCCAGAACAAGGCATCATTAAACCCAAAAATCCAGAACCCCAAGGCCAGCGAAGCCCCCTGTATCAGCGCAATGAACGTCTGACCAATCACATTGGAATAGGTAATATTCCGCAATTCATGACCAAACAAAACTGCATTCTGTACCTTGAAGGGAGAATAACGCAGCAAACCCCGCTCAAAACTCCGGTAATGCGCAAACATAAAATATAGCAGGAAATACATGACCGTAATATCCAGGAACAGGCCGGCAGCCCCACTCAGCAAGGAGGTGACCACATTGCCCAAATAAGAAGCACTCTTTTCCAATTGCTCCTGTAACAGATCGGGCTTACCCAATTTATCTCCGGCAAAACTGTTGACTGAATCCACAATATTGTTGATCCATTCGGGGTTTTTCAGCAGACTGATCACCTTATTGGTGAGCATGGTACCTATACCCAAAAATGGGAGTACAATGATCAGGAAAGATACGATTATGACGGTCACTGCCGCTAACGGAGCCTTCAGGCGCATTCGCTCGATCAACCAGATGTTCATGGGCCTGAAAATGGTGTACAACACCAAGGTTCCAAGCAGCGCACCCACAATCCCCCGCACAGCATAAATCAGGATGCAAGTGAGGATAATGAGAATAATGAGTGTGATTATGTTCCGCTCCTTGAGAGAGAAAATGGACTGGGACATATTGAAATGGTTAAAAATTTGGTTTTCTTTTTTCTAAAAATGCCGATACCCCTTCGGTAAAATCTCTTGTACCAAAACAAGTGCCAAATGCTTTGATCTCGGTTTCATAGCCATTCCGGGTGGGATCGAGGGTGGGATCCAGGCCTGCATTGACCGCACGGATGGCTGCTGCAACCGCAGTCCCGGAACGCTGGGCTATCCTGGCAGCGATTTCCCCTACTTTATCCATTAACCCGGGTCCTTCTACCACGTGATTGACCAGTCCCCAACTAAGGGCTTCGGTAGCAGTAAGCATATCCGCTGTCATGATGAGTTCCAACGCTTTCCCCCTGCCGACCAATTGGGTCAGGCGTTGGGTCCCCCCATAACCGGGGATAAGGCCCAGCGACACCTCCGGCAAGCCCATTTTTGCCTGCTCGGAAGCCACCCGGATGTGACAGGCCATGGCCAATTCCAACCCACCACCCAATGCAAATCCATTGATTGCTGCTATGAATGGTTTAGCCGAGTGGTGGATCCGGTCAAACACCAACTGCTGACCGATCCTTGCCAGCTCCTCACCCTGACTGGCATTATAATTGGAAAATTCGGAAATATCGGCGCCTGCTACAAAAGCTTTGTCTCCTGCACCGGTAATGATGGCCACCCGTATCCCCTCATTCTTTTCGGTATCGTCGATTATTGCACCCAGCTCACGGATAGTTTCTCCATTAAGTGCATTTAGTTTGCTTTCCCTGTTGATGGTGATAGTCCGGATATTTCCTTCCTCCCGGATCAAAAGATGCTGATATTCCATTTTTACAATCCTTTCCTAATTAGATATTGAATAAATGTTTAATACTTTGGTTAATCCCCGGTTTCGCAAGCAGACCTAAAAACCAACCCTTACGCTAAAACGAAGTCCGTCCTTACGGGCTCCGGGTAGGTCAAGATACGACAATCGCCGAATATATTCTACACGTAAAAATTTGAAAATATTTTCAAGGCCTGCACTGGCTTCAAGATATGGCCTGTTTCCAAATGCAAAGGTCGTTTGCTCTCCTTCCTCATTTGTCGGAAATGCAAACAGATCATTATTGTAAATAGGGTTGTTTTCCCTCCGCAATTTGCCATAATACATTTTCAGCCCGGCGACTTCCCGGATCTTGGTCTTTTTGAGTAGCGGGATTTTATTGATAAAAAATCCCTGAAAACGATGCTGCAGGTCAAATTTCACATATTGGTCACTAACAAATTCGAGATCCCGCATCAAACTATAGGCATCCGGTGTGACCAGATAACTCTGGTCAGCCTTTGGTATATCCAGTAACAGGAAAGGCACCGCACCATCTATATAACCCGCACCAAAGGAAAAGTCCGAAAACCCTAACAGAGACATATAAATGCGTTTCTGTACATCCAATCTGAGTGCGTGATACTGATATTGGCCCTTAAAAAGCCCTTTGATGCCTGCCTGATAGTGCAGGTTGAAAATGGGATAAGGAGTAGCAATCGGCTTACGGGTAAGATTGGTTTGGAAATATTCCTCATTCGGTGCCCAACGCAGATCTACTGCCAGTTCGGAGGATTGGATCGCCTCCTGCCGGTACCCGTCAACCGGCCTTTCAAAATAAAGCTGACCGGCTGCTTTCTGGCGATGCACCGAAAAGGTAGTCTGCAAGCGCAGGTGGTGATTAAATTCTATAACGTGCTCTGCTTTGAGCAGGGAATGATACAACCACAAGTCTTGTTTTGATCTGCGAAACGAGCGTAGCACATCATCTCCATTCAAAAATGCCATTCGTTGTCCCGGTTCCCGGGCGTCCTGTTGGTAGGAAAAGCTCAAATAATGAGCGGGGTATTCGGCAATCCGACTGTTATTGAGCGATAAAGCCGTCAGTCCATAATACTTGAACGCCTGGTCACCAAATCCATACGCCACATAACCTTCGCCATAAAACCGCTCTGAAAATCCGGCACTTGTTCGGCCACCTAACCTTACCCGGCTGCCTTCCAAATCATTATTACTATAAATCTGCTCTAAAGGACCCAACTCCACCGGACCGACATATTTATACCCCTTTGTCAAGAAATGCAACCAGTCCAGTGTTTTCAGAAAACTCCGATTTTCCTTCAGGCTGTCTATATTTCTATAAATTCTTTCTTCCACATTCGAAAGAGCAAGGGGACGTTGCATATCCAGGTAAGAAGATGGGCTTTTCGCAATAGAATCCCTCAATTCGACCTGCTGCCCCGCAAAAACCGAGGAGTGCAGACTTTCCAGGTTATAATTGTCAAAGCGCTGCACCCAATGGCTAAACATGCCTTGCCTGGAACCATAAATTCCAAAATTCACTTTGGAAACAATATTGGCTGGCAAATAATATCCGGAAGCATGCTTTTGGTATTCAAAGCGGATCTGCAAATCATTGATCCAGTTGATATTGGCTTTATGACCTAAATTAATCTCTGCGGACTGTATCGCATAGCGACCATCCAACGAAATCAGTAATGTCCCGGAGAACAGGCGTTCTTCCTCATTTCGGGGCACAAAGCCCATGTGAATATATTGACCATCTGCCTGTGTGACTGTATCCAGGATCGCATACTTGTAAAATAAGGGAGCTCCAGTGGCCAAAGGACTCATAAACGGCCGATTGAACAAGACCAAATTATTGGAATACAGATCAATTTCACTGTGCAAATAAGAAACTACCGCTTGGATATTTTGATTATTGACAAAGCGTTTGTCCAATTCGGTCTTGACAAAGTCGTGTATAATAGTTTTTTGGGAAGCTGGTTGTGCACGCCTGAATTCCTCGCTCAATTTTTCTTCTAAATATAGTGGAAGCAATCTCCTGCCGGGCGAAAGGGTGGTGTCAACATTCTCAAAGATAAACTTATAGTTTTTGAACAGGGGGTTATTGGCTACTGCTTCCGGGAGGTCACTTACGGCCATCATGATTTTTTCATAACCCCTGTATTGCAGATAGGGCAAGGAGTTGCTTCTATTGATACTTCTGTGATCAATTACTTTGCGGATCAGCTCTACTGCCGGATTATTCCGGTTCGAATAACGGATGGTCCGGCTGACAACAACCTCTTCCAGGGTTAGGCTGGCTCTTTGTAGGTAAACAAGGAGATCCGGCTGACCAACTTTCCAAATCGCTTCCTGTTGCCGGTACCCCAATGCCCTGATCTGAATCTGCAAAATAGAATTTTCCGGGATTTTTTGTTGATCGACCGAAAATTCAAAGCGTCCCTCCAAGTCACTGGCGGTCGCCACGCCAGAATTCAGCAGGGTAACGGTCGCTCCATTCAAAGGCAATCCCGTTTCGGCATCCAGCACCTGACCCTGTAATCGTACTTGCGAAAAAGCAAAATGGACATCCAGTCCATAAATCATTAAACTTAACAAGAGTATCTTTCCGAATTTACTCAGCATGCGCTCTCTATTATTGAGGACAAGATACAATTAGTTGTTGTAATTCATTCCTATTTCGTTATTTTTGCTGTTAATGGAGTTTATAGACGCCACATTAGGGGATTATCTCGATAAAAATTGTGACCCGGAATCGGCTTTGCTGGCAAAGATTAATAGAGAAACACATCTGACGCAGACCCAGGCACACATGCTGTCCGGCCATTACCAAGGCAGGCTCCTGGCCATGATCAGTAAATTGCTGGCTCCCTCAAGGATTCTGGAGGTTGGGACCTATACCGGTTATGCTACCCTATGTTTGGCCGAAGGCCTGACCAAAGACGGAAAAATTCACACCATTGACAATAATGAAGAGCTTCAGGATAGGGTTCTGGCTTATTTCAATGAGTCGGAATATGCTGATCGCATCCATTATCATATTGGAAACGCAGAAGAAATTTTACCCACCTTGTCGGAAAGTTTTGACCTGGTATTTATCGATGCGGATAAAAAAAACAATCATCTTTATTTTGAAAAATCGCTCGAAAAAATGCCCTCAGGTGGTGTTATTCTGATCGATAATGTGCTTTGGAAAGGGAAAGTGCTAAGCAATGAGTCTCCCGATAAACAAACCCGGCAAATTATCGAACTCAACGAAAAGCTGGCTGCTGATTCCCGTGTTGAAAAATTGATGCTGCCGGTTCGCGATGGGGTGTACCTTTTACGTAAAAAATGATTTTTCAAAAAAATGAAAAATAAGGCCGTCTATCTGATAATTACCCTTTTTTATTTTACCTCCTGCCTGCCACGGCATGAAATTGTCAGACAGGCAGATAACAGGCAGACGGATAGCAGACCAGCAGATAGCAGGCAGGCGGATAGCAGACAGACGGATAACAGGCCCAATTCCACTGAACCTCCAAAAACAGGGGCATCCACCACTTCCCCTGCCACCCTGAAGCCTGGCACCTCCCTTGCAGGAATAAATTACATAGAAAGGTACAGGAATATCGCCATTGAAGAAATGGAACGCCACGGGATTCCGGCAAGTATCAAATTGGCCCAGGGACTTCTCGAATCAGGGAATGGGAGCAGTAGGCTGGCCAGGGAGGCCAATAATCATTTTGGAATTAAGTGCGCCGGAGATTGGGGAGGTGGGCGTATTTTTCATGATGATGATGAGGAGAATGACTGTTTCCGGGTCTATCAACATGCCGAAGAATCCTTCCGTGACCATTCCCAATTTTTACTTCGCAGGCGCTATGAAAAGTTATTCACCCTTGATAAAAGGGATTACCGGGCTTGGGCGGCCGGATTGAAAGAAGCGGGCTATGCCACCAATCCCCGTTATGCAGAATTGCTGGTAGATCTGATAGAGCGATATGAATTGTATCAATACGACCAGGAGAATGCTGGCAGGACAGTTGCAATCCCGCCAGCAGTAAGTGGTCGGCCCATAAGAAGTACGGAGGAGCTCCCAATAGAAAATACTGCTCCCCCAACTGTCAATAAAACTCCGGTCACCATGAAAATCCATGAGGTGACAGAGGGTGAGACTGCTGCCATTATTGCTTACCGCTATGGGATCACCTTACAGGAATTATTGACTATCAATGGATTGAAAAGCCAGGAGTTGCACAGAGGGCAATTGCTGATCGTTTCCAAACCCGATTAAATGCTAAATGGTGTTAATTTTTTTTTAGCTTCCCAACTAAATCTTAGATTTACAACCGTGAGATTTGGAATTAGGTTAGTTGGCCTTTGTTTTATACTATTCTTTGGGGGAAGCATCAGGGCCCAGGAAACTGCTCATGGCATTGTGATTGATCACGACACCAAACAGCGGGTGGCGAGGGTATTTGTCTATAATCCGGAGAATGACGCCGGAGAATACAACAATACCCGAGGCGAATTTACCATAGCAGCAAAACCAGGAGACGTGCTGATTGCGGCTGTTGAGGGTTATTTTGCGGACACAATCACTGTTGCGGCAAACAAAACCCATATTTTTCAGTTAAAACGTTCCTCGATCCGTATTCAGGAAGTACCTATTATCGTCAGGAGAAGCCCGGAAGAACTATTGAAAGAAAGACAAAGAGAATATAGTTCGGTCTATTCAAGAGGTTCGGGAGGTTCGCTTTTGAGTGTAGGGCCGACAGGTGCCGGTCTCAACATTGACGCCCTTTACAAACTGATCAGTAGAGACGGTAAAAACGCACGGCGCCTACAGGAAATCATAGAGCGCGATTACAGAGAATCAGTGATTGATTACAGGTTCACTTCCGAATTGGTCAGCCGCACCACAGGTCTCAAAGGAGAAAAACTGCAGGATTTTATGCTACAATACAGACCATCCTATTTTTTTATCTTGGGTAGTAATGAATATAATCTTGTCTTTTACATTCGCACCAGTTATGCACAATATCTCCGAAATCCGGACGCCCGCAGACTTCCCGCATTGAAAACCGGGAATAGCAATTGAGCCAAATGCTGTGGACTGGCTAAAAAAAAAACAGATACTTGTGTGATATCAATTTCTTAATTCCCCAAATTCATACAAATTTGGGGATTTTGTGTTTTCGCTAAAATACTCTTTCCGAGAAATGAATTCATTTCTCGGAAAGAGTGAAAGCTGTGAAAGGAGTGGTTTTTAAAAAATATAAATTAACACAAGATTGGCCAAATTTGCATGAATTTTTGGAAAAAAAGCAAAAGAATCTTTGAAATTCAATAAATAGTATCGATCTTTGTTCGCTCGGAACAACTTATGTTGCCCGATCAGATAATAGAAAATGAACACAAAAAACTACATACAGTTTATCAGCAGACCAAGTTTTCAAAACTTTGTCGATGGCTTTTTTTGTGAATTTTTTAAGGCAGAACGTCCAGTTCTAAGGCTCCGACGACCTATTTTGCCCCGGGCTTAATAGCGGGCATCATCTTCCAAAATCCGCGCCTTATCAGTCCGGTAAAGTGCGAGTCCAAGCAGTAGATATCTTAAGTTTTTTTAGAAAACCCCGTTTGACGGAAAGTTTTCATGTATTGGGATCCTTTATCCAAATGAATGTTTCAGAATTCTTGATTATTCCCGCATCGGAACAGCATATCCATTATGCTGAACGTATTTGCGAAGAAATGTTTGAATCGGCAAAAGCCAGAGGTACCGGAATCGCCCGGAGGACTCCGGAATATGTCGCCAATAAAATGAAGGAGGGTAAGGCCGTGATTGCCTTGCACAAAGACGGTCGTTGGGCAGGTTTTTGTTATATAGAAACCTGGAGCCACGGGGAATATGTGGCCAATTCCGGTTTGATTGTCAGTTCGGAATTCAGGCAATATGGATTGGCAAAGGCCATTAAAAAACGTATATTTGATCTTTCGAGAGAGAAATATCCAAAATCAAAAATCTTTGGACTGACGACCGGCCTGGCCGTGATGAAGATCAATTCGGATTTGGGATATGAACCGGTTCCATATTCCGAGCTTACTCAGGATGAAGAGTTTTGGAAAGGTTGCCAATCCTGCGTCAATTACGATATACTAATGATGAAGGAACGGAAAAACTGCATGTGTACTGCCATGCTGTGGGATCCGGTGGAAAAAGAAAAGGAGCTCCGGGCAAAGCTTGAAATGAAGGCTAAAGCCAGGGAACGGCTCAAGGAGATGACCAAAAAATCATCCCTGCTAAAGCGGATTGAAGCCAAATTGTGGAAATCAACCAAAAAATTTGTGCAAACCGCATTACAGCCGCGCAATTCAGGGTCCGATAAAACGGGTTCGACTATTCCGCAAGGAATCAACAATTAAAATATAATAATGGAAAAAGTAGTTTTAGCTTTTAGTGGAGGATTGGATACTTCCTATTGTTGCATTTATCTGAGCAGAGATCTGGGAATGGAAGTCCATTCCGTCATTGTAAATACTGGTGGCTTTTCGGAAGAGGAGTTGAAGTCAATTGAAAAACGGGCTTACGAACTCGGGGTGAAATCCCATTCTACTATTGATGACACCCAAAATTATTATGAAGGTACGATCAGGTATCTGATTTTCGGCAATGTATTGAAAAATGCGACCTATCCGCTCTCAGTGTCTGCTGAGAGGGTCTGCCAGGCAACCGCCATTGCCCATTACGCCAAAAAAATCGGCGCTTCTGCAGTAGCCCACGGTTCCACGGGAGCCGGAAATGATCAGGTTCGTTTTGACATGATATTCAACACCCTGATTCCCGGCGTGCGCATAATTACCCCGATCCGGGATCTAAAATTGAGTCGTGAAGCCGAAATTGAATATTTAAATAAACATGGATTTGAGTATTCCGCCGAAAAAGCCAAATATTCTATAAATAAAGGGCTATGGGGCACGTCGGTTGGAGGAGCAGAAACCCTGACCTCCCATCAGTACCTCCCCGAATCAGCCTGGCCTACACCGGTGACTTCGACTGAACCGCAGCAAATCAGCATTGATTTTGAAATGGGTGAGCCGGTGGCTTTGAATGGAGAAAAAATCGGTGCCGTCCGGGTGATCCAGGCCTTGCAGGAATTGGCCCAGCCCTATGGTATTGGCAGGGATATCCATGTGGGTGACACCATTATTGGTATCAAGGGCAGGGTTGGCTTTGAAGCTGCGGGACCTCTGATCCTGATCAAGGCTCACCATCAGCTCGAAAAACACACACTGACCAAATGGCAACTGTCCTGGAAAGATCAGATCGCCGCTTTTTACGGCAACTGGATGCACGAAGGGC
>Ga0079223_10003008_pt1 | contig 10585 bp, 12 predicted proteins | sample Stecom2011_FD_75072 | JGI IMG/M metagenome (GOLD analysis project Ga0079223, IMG submission 75072) | Agricultural soil microbial communities from Utah to study Nitrogen management - Steer compost 2011 | ecosystem: Environmental > Terrestrial > Soil > Agricultural land | place: USA: Utah...
AGCCGTGCGGGCGTTGCCCAGGTGCAGCCAGCCGGAAGGGGAAGGGGCGAAGCGGCCCCTGTACGGCCGTTCGCCCCTAACCGACTCGTTGCCCGCGCTAGCGTGGGCCCCGTTCATCCGCTGTTACGCCTTGCCGGCCTGTTTCATGGCCTCCATCATGGCGCTGCCCATGTCGGAGGGGGTGACGGCCACGACCACCCCGGCCGCCTCGAGCGCGGCGATCTTCTCGGCCGCGGTGCCCTGACCGCCCGAGATGATGGCGCCGGCGTGACCCATGCGCTTGCCCGGTGGGGCGGTGGTGCCGGCGATGAAGGAAGCCACCGGCTTCTTCATGTTGGCCTTGATCCATTCGGCGGCTTCTTCCTCCGCGGTGCCACCGATCTCGCCGATCATGATGACGCCCTCGGTGGCGGGATCCTCGTTGAAGAGCTCGAGCGCGTCCACGAAGCTGGTGCCGTTGACGGGGTCGCCACCTATGCCCACCGCCGTCGTCTGGCCCAGGCCGTTGTCCGTGAGCTGCTTCACCGCCTCGTATGTGAGGGTGCCGGAGCGGCTCACGACGCCGATGCGACCGGCCTGGTGGATGTAGCCGGGCATGATGCCGATCTTGCACTCGTGGGGCGTTATGACGCCGGGGCAGTTGGGGCCGACCAGGCGCGAACCGCGGTCCTCGATGTACTCCTTCACCTTCACCATGTCGTTGATGGGGATGCCCTCGGTGATGGTGATGATGAGGGGGATACCCGCTTCGGCGGCTTCCATGATGGCGTCGGCCGCGAAGGGGGGCGGCACGAATATGACGCTGGCGTTGGCGCCGGTGGCCTCCACCGCCTCGCGCACCGTGTCGAAGCTGGGGACGTCGACCGCGTAGGTGTCGGCTCTTCCGGGCACGCCGGAGTGATCCGTCTCGCCTTCGAACCTCACGGCCTGGCCGCCCTTGCCGGGGCGAACCGCGCCGACCACGTTGGTGCCGTAGGCGATGGCCTTGTCGGTGTGGAACTTGCCCGCGTCGCCCAGGCCCTGCACGATGAGCTTGGTGTCCTTGTTGACCAGTACGCTCACTGGGCACCTCCAGCCAGTTCGACGATCTTGCGGGCGCCGTCCTTCATGTCGGAGGCGCTGACCACGTTGAGGCCCGACTCGTCGATGATCTTGCGGCCGAGCTCCACGTTGGTGCCTTCCAGCCGCACCACCAGCGGCACCTGCAGGCCCACGTCCTGCACTGCAGCCACCACGCCGTTGGCGATGGTGTCGCACTTCATGATGCCGCCGAAGATGTTGATGAATATGCCCTTGACGTTGGGGTCGCGGGTGATGATCTTGAACGCCGCCGTGACGTTCTCGGTGGTGGCGCCGCCGCCGACGTCGAGGAAGTTGGCCGGCTCGCCGCCCACCTCCTTGATGGTGTCCATGGTGGCCATGGCCAGCCCAGCGCCGTTGACCAGGCAGCCGATGGTGCCGTCGAGCTTGATGAACGAGAGGCCGTACTTGCTGGCCTCCACCTCGGCGGGATCCTCTTCGCTGAGGTCGCGCATCTCCTGCACGTCCTTATGACGGAAGAGCGCGTTGCCGTCGAAGCTCATCTTGCCGTCCAGGGCCATGACCTGCCCGCTCTTGGTGACCACCAGCGGGTTGATCTCGACCATGTCCGTGTCCATCTCGGTGGCTAGGTCGGAGATGGCCTTGATGAAGCGCGTGCCGTTCTTGTGAGCGTCGCCCGTCAGCCCCAACTGGAAGGCCAGGCGGCGGGCCTGGAACGGCTGCAGCCCGAAGGACCTGCCCACCGTCTCGCGCAGCACCTTCTCGGGCGTTTCGGCGGCCACCTCTTCGATGTCCATGCCGCCCTCGGTGGAGGCCATGACGATGTTGTGCGAGGTGGCGCGGTCCAGCACCACCGAAAGGTAGAGCTCGCGGTCTATGTCGATGCCCTGCTCGATGTAGAGCCGGTTGACCTGCTTGCCCTCCTCGCCGGTCTGGATGGTGACCAGGGTGGAGCCCAGCATCTTGCCGGCCAGCTCGCGCACCTTGGCCTCGGCCGCCTCGATGCCGCCCTCGATGCCCTCCGTGACGACGTTGACGCCGGCCACGTCCGGATGCTCGACGAAGCGGCCCTTACCGCGACCGCCGGCGTGGATCTGCGACTTGACCACCACGACCGGGTTGCCGCTCTCCTCGACGAGAGGCTTGACGGCGGCGACCGCCTCCTCCACGCTGGTGACCATGCGGCCCAGGGGCACCGAGATGCCCCGCTGCTGCATGAGTACTTTGGCTTGATACTCGTGAATCTTCAAGACAGGAACCTCCCACGCCGCTAACGTTGGCGTGCAACCTTGCCAATGTACCGCGCATGGCGTCACTACTGGGCGAACTGGTGACCGAGGGGCCGTACACGCCGCTGGCCGGGGCCCCGCGGAGGGAAGGGGCAGAGGTGTTCCTCCACGGCCCGGGGACGCATGCCCGGCCCTTCCGGTCCACCTGTGGCCGACCTCGCGGCCGCGCCCCGCGCGCCCGCTGTAAGCTGCCGGCATGGTGAGAACCGCGCTACTGACGGTGCTCGAGACCTCCGGCGCCGACGACCGGGAGGACCTGGCTGCTCAGGCCCTGCGTCAGGTGTTGGCGGCCGGCCCCTTCGTGGAGGTGGATTACCACACGGTGCCGGACGAGCAGGCCATGATCCGCGCCCGACTGCGCCTCTGGGCCGAGTCCGGCAACGTGGACCTGGTGCTCACTTCGGGCGGCATCGGACTGGGCCTCAAGGGACGCACCCCCGAGGCTACCGCCGAGGTCGTCGAGCGCTCGGTGCCCGGGCTGGCGGAGGCCATGCGGGGTGCCCTCATCGCGCAGCATCCCGAAGCCATGCTCACGCGCGGCCTGGCCGGCATCCGCCGCTCCACGCTCATCGTGAACCTGCCCGGCCAGCCCGAGCAGGCGAGGAGCGCGCTCCGGACGGTCGTGGGAGTGCTGCCGCAAGCCGTCCGCGGTCTCGGACTGGGCGCCGCTGACGTGGGCCACTAGTACCAGCAACCCGGGTACCAGCGGGGCCTCAGGGGTCGGCCTAGCGCCGCAGCTCTGCGCTCAGTAGCCGCGAACGCACCGCGCTGCGTTTAGGATGTGGCTCGGATGACCATCTTCGCGTTCGTCGTGTTCCTGATCCTCTTCCTCGTGGCAGCAGCCGGCGTCGTGGTGCCGGTGCTGCCGGGGGTGCCCATCGCGGCGCTCGGCGCGCTGCTGGCCGCCTGGATCATGGGCTTCGAACGCTTCGGCGTCATGCCGCTCGTGTACGTGGCTGTGCTGGCGGTGCTCTCGCAGCTGGTGGACGTGGCGGGCACCTACCTGGGTTCCAGGGTCTACGGCGCCGGCCGGGCCGGCACCTGGGGCGGCGTCATCGGCTCGTTCTTCGGCCTCTTCCTCTTCCCGCCCTTCGGGTTCCTGGTGGGCGCCCTGGTGGGGGCGGTGGCAGCGGAGATGCTGACCGGTCGGAAGTTCGAGGAGGCGGTACGCTCAGGCATAGGAGCTTTCGTGGGTACCCTGGGGGGCACGGTTGCCAAGCTGGTGATCATGGTGGTCATCGGCTTCGTCGTGTTCCCGATATTCTTCGGCGGCTGACCTACCGAGCCGCGTAGGAGCGTGAATGGATCCGATCTTCCTGCAAATCGGCCCCTTAGCCATCCGCTGGTACGGGCTGCTCATCGCTGCCGGCGTCCTCGTCGGCTCCATCTACGCACTGCGCTACGCCGAGCGGCGCGGCCTGGACCCCGAGAAGCTGCTCGACATGGCGGTCTGGCTGGTGGTGGCCGGCGTGATAGGCGCCAGGCTGGTCTACGTGCTCACCAGTCCATCCGCGTTCTTCGGTCCGGGCGGCAACCCCGTCGACGCCTTCAAGATCTGGCAGGGCGGCGTGAGCATCCACGGCGGCGTCATCGGGGTGATGGTGGCCTGCTGGCTCTACTCTCGGGCTCACAAGCTCAACATGTGGGCCTACCTGGACGTCATGGCGCCGGTGGCCGGGTTCGGCATCATCGGCGGGCGGCTGGGCAACATCATGAACGGCACGGACACGGGCGGCCGCTTGACCAACTGGCCCATCGGCTTCACTTGGCCCGAGCCCGGCACGCAGACCTTAGGCGCCGTGGGGCGCTTCATCTTCGGGCCCGACATGTGGAGCGCCTTCCCGGGCGTCTGCTCGGACGGCTCCTACATCCCGCTCTGGCAGTGCACGGGCGAGATCGTGAGGGGTCCCGTACACTTCACCCAGCTGTACGGCGTGTTCATCGGTGTGGCGGTCCTGCTCATCACCTTCTGGGCGCTCAACCGCACCACCAGGCCCGGTTACGCCTTCTGGCAGATGGTGCTGTGGTACTCGGTGCTGCGCGCCGTGTTCGAGGAGACCTTCCGCGACAACCCCCTCATGTTCAACGTCTACCTGGCCGACGGCCTCGACCAGCCCGGCATCGGGCTCTTCACGGTCACGCACGTGGCCAGTGTGCTCATAGTGGCGGCCGCCATCTTCTTCCTGCAGCGCTCCAAGGCGCAGCCCGAGCTGCCGGTCGCGGTGGGCGCAGGCGCACCTGACCGCCCGTCCAGAGGCGCGGCCCCTGCGTCCGCCGACCCGGGTAGTGGCCGGTCCCGGAAGGGCCGCAAGTGAACCCGGTGCGCGCCGGGCGCGGAACGCCCCTGGCGGTAGTGGTGCTGGCCGCGGGCGAGGGCAAGCGCATGCGCTCCAACCTGGCCAAGACGCTGCACGAGGTGGCGGGCCGACCCATCCTGGACCACGTGCTGCGCGCCGCCGAACCCCTCGACGCAGAGCGCACGGTCGTGCTCATCGGCGTCAACGGTGAGCAGGTAGCGCAGCGTTTCCAGGGCAGGCACGGGCTGGAGTTCGTGACCCAGGACTTCACCAGCGGCTACGGCACGGGCCACGCCTTGCGGGAAGCCGCCAAGGGGCTGACGGACTTCAGGGGTAACGTCATGGTGCTCAACGGCGACGGTCCGCTGCTGCGCACGGAGACCCTGGCGGCGCTGGCCGACTCGCTGGACGGGCGCAGCGGCATGGCGCTGGTGACGTGCCACTTCTCGGATCCCACCGGCCTCGGCCGCATCGTGCGGGGGGCCGACGGGCGGCTGAGCGGCATAGTGGAGGAGAAGGACGCCACCGAGGAGCAGCGAGCGCTGACCGAGGTGAACCCGGGCGTATACCTCTTCGACGCCACCGTCTTCGAACGCGCGTTGCAGCTGACGAACGACAACGCCGCCGGCGAGTACTACATCACCGACCTGCCCCGCCTCTACCTGGAGGCGGGCGAGAGTGTGAACACCGTCACTGTGGAGGACGAGACCGAGCTGCTGGGCGTGAACGACAAGGCCCAGCTGGCGCAGGCGGAGCACGTGATGCGGGAGCGCATCAGGCGTCACTGGCTGAAGCGGGGCGTGACCATGCTGGACCCGGCCAGCACCTTCATAGACGACACGGTGGAGTTGGGCCTCGACGTGGTGCTGGAGCAGGGCGTGTGCCTGCGCGGCTCGACCACCGTCGGCGACCGCGCCAGGATCGGCGCCTACAGCGTGGTCACTGACCAGCCCGTGCCTGCGGGCACTCGGGTGGCGCCCCTGAGCCGGCTGGGCGGTTAGCGCCGCGCGACCCCTAACCCCCGGCCTTAGTTGATACACTCTGCAGCGCATGTCGCTGTTACGTAAACCACCCGCACTACTGGCTCTGGAGGACGGGACCGTCTACTACGGTTACGCCTTCGGAGCCAGCGGCCAGAACGTCGGTGAGGTCGTGTTCAACACCTCCATGACCGGTTACCAGGAGATCCTCACCGACCCCAGCTACAACGGTCAGATCGTCATGATGACGTACCCTCACATCGGCAACTACGGCGTGAGCGTGTACGACATGGAGTCCAACAAGCCGTACGCCCGGGGCCTGATCGTGCGGGAGTTCAGCCGCGTGGCATCCAACCACCGCGCGAACCAGGACATCCAGGCCTTCATGGAGCAGCATGGCATCGTCGGCATAGAGGGCATAGACACCCGGGCGCTGACCCGCAGGCTCCGCACGGGCGGCGTCGTGAAGGGTGTCATCTACCACGGGGCCAAGGACGACGAGCTCGAGCAGGAACTCGTGCGGCGGGCGCGCGAGCACGAGGACATCGACGGCCGCGACATGACCCCCGAGGTCACCACGGCGTTGCCGTACGCAAGGCCCACGTTCCAGGACCACCCCCGGGTCGTGCTGGTGGACTTCGGCATCAAGCATTCGATCATGTACAAGCTGGAGCAGGCCGGCGCTGAGGTCATCGTGGTGCCGGCGCGCACCACGCCGGCCCAGATAATGGCGCTGAACCCTTATGGCCTGGTTCTCTCGAACGGTCCGGGCGACCCGGCCGGTCCCCGCTACGCCCACGACACCGTGTGGCAGATGCTGGGGCTACTGCCCACCTTCGGCATCTGCCTGGGGCACCAGCTACTAGGCCTAGCCGTGGGTGGCAGGACCTACAAGCTGGCCTTCGGGCACCACGGCGCCACCACGCCGGTGAAGAACCTGGTGACCGGCGGCGTGGAGATAACGGCTCAGAACCACAACTACGTGGTGGACCTGGACTCCATCCCCGGCGGGCAGTTCATGGCCACCCACGTGAACCTGAACGACGGCACGCTGGAGGGCATGGCGCATAGGCGCTACCCGGTGTTCAGCGTGCAGTACCACCCCGAGGCCAGCCCGGGGCCGCACGACTCGTCCTACATGTTCGACAGGTTCATAGAAGAGGTTAACGCCTTCGAAGGCGCTACCGCGTTGCCGGCGGCCCGCGTGGGCGTCTGAGGGCCTAACTCAACCGTACAGCTCGTCGCTGTCGAGCCAGATGGTGGTGGGGCCGTCGTTGACCAGCTCCACTTCCATCATGGCGCCGAAGCGTCCGGTCTCCACGTGCACGCCCAGGTTGGTCAGCGCCTGGCAGAACCGTTCGTAGAGCGGCTCGGCCAGTTCGGGGCGAGCGGCGTAGCTGAAGCCGGGCCTGTTGCCGTCCTTCACGCTGCCGTAGAGCGTGAACTGGCTGACGACCAGGCAGCTGCCCTCCACCGTCTTCAGGTCCAAGTTCATCTTGCCCGCGGCGTCCTCGAACACGCGCAGCTTGGCCACCTTCTGAGCCAGCTTATCCGCCAGCTCCTCGGTGTCGTCCGGCTTGACGCCGAGGAGGATGAGGTAGCCGTGGTCGATGGCCCCCACTCGCTCGCCCTCCACACGGACCTCGGCGCGGCTCACGCGCTGCACCAGGGCTCTCATCCTAGTGCGGTGTCAGCAGACGGCAGCGCCACCGCCCCCTCGGTCGCGCCCTCCAGCTCCGCCAGGCGCTTCTCCGCTTCCTCCAGCGCCGCCCGCACGCCGCGCAGGGCGTGCCACAGTTCCTCGCGCTCGGACTCGGTCAGGTTGCCGAGTGTCTTCTCCTGCAGCATCTCCAGCAACCCAAGGCTGCGCCTGGCGGCTCTCACGCCCTCCAGGCCCTGCCGCCGCGCGTTGCGTAGAGGGCTGGAGTCATCGCCCAACGCCGTCTCGGCGGAGGAGTGCAGGGCGTGTACCAGGCCCACGAAGCGCACCGAGGCGTCGTAGCCGCTGGAGTCCGTCCTGGTGTCCGTGCTCTGTTCTTCGGGCATCAGAAGAGCCCGCCCTGTTCGGAGGTGTCGATGTGCATTGTCGGGTCCTTGGGGGGCAGTTCGTCGAACGCCCGTTTCAGTTCCTTCATGTCGTTCCACATTAGCCACTTGGGAGCCCCGCGTTCGCGGCTGGGGTTACGCAGCAGGTAGGCGGGGTGGAAGAGGGGGAAGACCTTGATGCCGTGCCACTCGTACCAGCGACCGTGCGTCTGAGTGATGCCCTCCTTGGTGCCGAGGAACCACTGGGTGGGCACGTTGCCGAGCGGCGCGATTATCTGCGGTTTGATCAGCTGGATCTGCTCCAGCAGGATGGGCTCGCTGGCCTTCACCTCCTCCGGCTTGGGGTTCCGGTTGCCGGGCGGGCGGTGCTTGACGATGTTGGTGATGTAGACGGTGTGGCGGTCCAGTCCTACGGAGGCGAGGATCTTGTCCAGCAGCTGACCAGCGCGGCCGACGAACGGCTCGCCGCTCAGGTCCTCGTCCTCGCCGGGCGCCTCGCCCACGAACATGAGGTCGGCCTCCGGGTCGCCTACGCCGAAAACCAGGTTGTCGGATAGTTCAGCGAGCGCCGCCGGCTTGTGGGCCGCACGGCGCTCGAGGTCTTCTAAGCTCACGGTGAGAGTCATACCACGCGCCCCTCGGGGGGCGGCGGGCTAGGCCGTTGCCCCGTCCTGACGCTGCGCCGTCGACGGGCGGCGGCTGCGCACCTCGCGCCTGATCTTGGGCTCCAGGCCGATCATCAGGAAGAAGTTCTCCAGCGCGTTCTCGCGGCCCTTGATCTCCGTGTGGGCCTCGTCCTGGGACCCGGTCACGAACGGCAGCTCCTCGTACGCCTTGAGCGCCTCCTTGGCCACCTCCGCCGGGCCCTTGGTCTCGGCGATCTCGGTCAAATAGACGTAGACGCTGCGGCGCGCCTCGGCGTGGCGCTTGAAAGCATCCGGGTTGTCGGTCTCATCGGCGCGCAGCAGGTCCTGGCGTGCGATGCGGCGGTAGTGCTTCAGTCCGCGCTTGATCTCCTCCGAGGTGAGAACGACCTTCACGTCCATATCCGCTCCTTCCGGGGCCACGAGCGGTCACTACGCTGGTGCCGCCGCTGGCCCGACCTTGGCTGGGTTGGCTGGTGCACGGCGGCCCCGCACGGGCCGACGCCGGCTGAGCCGGTCGACCCGTGCGGGGCCGTAAGGTTCACGCTTGGATGCTCCTGCGAGGGATGGGTAGTTCCTCGGTGGTGTCGTCTTCCAGCAGATCCGCGCTGTAGCGCGTGAGCGCGTCCAGTTCCTCGTCGTCCGAGCGGTAGCCGCAGTTGGGGCATTCCACTTCTTCGAAGCCTTCGCGGTACCTGAAGGTCACCGTGTCGGTGCTGCCGCAGTCGGGGCACTCGGCGCCTTCGCGAAAACCTTCGGCATCGATCTCGTACGTCACTGCCACTACTCCTGACCGGCGCCACGGGCGTCTGCTGCCTCAAGCATAGACCAGCTAGATGCGAGTTGGGTGTGTGCCGGCATGCGTTGCGCCGAGGCCGCGGGACCGACGCTCTTCACGGCCTCCCGCTCAGATGCTGACCTGCCGTGAGGCCGCCTCCAGCAGCTCGCGCGCGTGCTGCAGCGAGACCTCGGTCACGGTGCCGGAGAGCATGCGTGCCAGCTCCTCCGGGCGCTCCGACTCCTGCACGCGCCGCACGGCCGTGACCGTGCGCCCCGCTGCCTGGCGCTTCTCCACCACGAAGTGCGCGCCAGCGAACGCGGCCACCTGCGCCAGGTGGGTGACCACCAGGACCTGATGCTCCTCGGCCAACTGCGCCAGCAGGCGGGCGACGTGGTTGGCGGTGGCGCCGCCCACCCCGGCGTCGACTTCGTCGAAGGCCAAAGTGGGGACATCCGAACCGGTTACCAGGTTCAACGCCAGCATGATGCGCGACAGCTCGCCGCCCGAGGCTACGGCGCTGACCGGCTGGCTGGCTTCACCGGCGTTGGCCGAGAAGAGGAACGTGACCTGATCCGCGCCGTGCCGCTGCCGCTTGGCCGTGGGCGTGACCTGCACCTCGAAGCGCGCCTGGGGCATGCCCAGCTGGTGGAGTAGCGGCAGAACAGCGGCGGCCAGAGTGCCCGCCGCCGCCTGGCGGGCCGCGCTCAGCTGCGAGCTCAGCTCCGTCAGGCGCGCCTCCAGGTCCGCCGCCTCCGCCTCCAGCTGACCGATCTCGGCATCCGCCCCCTGCAGTTCCTCCCGTTCGCGCTCGGCGCTGTCCCGGTAGGCGAGCACCGCCTCCAGATCGGGGCCGTACTTGCGCACCAGCGCCTCGAGCGCCGCCAGGCGCCCCTGCACGGCGTCGAGCCGCTGCGGGTCGGCCTCGAAGTCCGCCAGGAACGCCTCCACCTCGCTACTGACGGCACTCAGGGCGCCCAGCGCCTCCTTCAGATCCTTGGCCAGCTGCGCCAGAGGTTGCGAGTAGCGGCCCGCCTGTTCGAGCTCGCGTAGGGCGTCGGCCGTGAGGGACACCGCGCTTGGTTCGTGACCCTCGAGGGCGGCCAGCGCGGCCGCGCCGCTGTTGAGGAGACGTTCGGCGTGCTGCAGGGTGGTCAGCTCGGAGCGTAGCTCCTCCTGCTCGTCGACGCTGGGGCCGACCGCGTCTATCTCTGCGATCTGGAACTCCAGCGTGTCGAGGCGCCTGGAGCGCTCGCGCTCGGCCTCGTACAGGACGTTCAGCCGGCTCTGCACCTCCGAGGCGCGGTCGAAGGCCTGCCGGTAGTCGGCCAGGCAGGTGCGCGCGGCGGCTGGCAACAGACGGTCCAGCTGCCGACGCTGCGCCTGAGCCGACTGCAGCTCCTGCGCGGCGTGCTGACCGAACACCACGACCAGGGCGCCCGCCCGTTCCGCGAGTTCCCCGACCGTGACAAGCTCGCCGTTCACACGGGCGGTGTGTCGGCCGTTGCGG
>Ga0079223_10003010_pt1 | contig 10582 bp, 8 predicted proteins | sample Stecom2011_FD_75072 | JGI IMG/M metagenome (GOLD analysis project Ga0079223, IMG submission 75072) | Agricultural soil microbial communities from Utah to study Nitrogen management - Steer compost 2011 | ecosystem: Environmental > Terrestrial > Soil > Agricultural land | place: USA: Utah...
CTGGTCGCCAAGGCACCCTCCCGCTATCGCTTGCATGCCCGTAACCCGGCCCACGACCTCCAGATAGGTGGCCCCTTCATGGCCTTCTGCTCGGTAGGCAGTGCGCCGAACGTCAGCGACCTCGAAGGGGGGCGGCGACCGGGGAACTTCAAGGATTATGCGGATATGATCCGTATAATGCAGGCCTTGAACGTCGTTCATCTGCACGGCGGCTATGCGGTGGAGCCGCAAGACCTGCCCCCGGCAACGCGGCACCTGGATGTCCTCAGCACCGTGGGCACTCTCTCCGACAAGGTTTTTCACGCCTACTCCCTGGGCCGCACGCGGATCCTCGATGCGCTCGAAATCGTCCGTATCCTGCGCGGCGTCAGCCAGGAGCAACTGGCTCAGGAGCCGAGCCTTTTCACCGTTGTGAACACCTCCTCCCCCTTGCGGCTGGATGGGCCGATGATCGAGGGGATGATCGAGATGGGGCGGATGGGCCAGATGGTGGCTATCACGCCGTTCACGCTGTCAGGAGCCATGGCCCCGGCGTCTCTAGCCGGCGCATTGGCTCAACAAAACGCCGAGGCCCTAGCAGGAATCGCTTTCGGACAAGCGGCCAATCCGGGCTCACCGATGATGTATGGCGGCTTTACGTCGAATGTGGATATGAAATCGGGGGCACCGGCTTTCGGCACGCCTGAATATGCCAAGGCGGTGCTGGTTGGTGGCCAGCTCGCGCGCCGTTACGGGATTCCCTATCGCAGTTCGAACGTGAACGCCTCGAACTGCGTTGACGCCCAATCAGCTTATGAATCGATGATGTCGCTTTGGCCGGTGGTGCTCTCCCGCACCAATCTGGTGATGCATGCGGCGGGCTGGTTGGAGGGCGGTTTGGTCGCTTCCTTCGAGAAGGCGATTGTGGATGCCGAGATGTTGCAGCACATGTCCGAAACGCTACAGCCCCTCGTCGTGAATGAAGCCGAGTTGGCGCTGGATGCCATCCGTGAGGTGGGGCCGGCGGGGCACTTCTTCGGTGCGGCCCACACCTTGGAACGCTACGAGACGGCCTTCTATGCGCCTCTGCTCAGCGACTGGCGCAACTTCGAAAGCTGGCGGGAGGCTGGCGCTCAAGATGCTACCGCGCGCGCCAACCGCATCTACAAGCAACTCCTTGCCGAGTTCGAGCCGCCGCCGCTTGACCCGGCGATCGCCGAAGAGCTCGATGCTTTCGTGGCGCGTCGCAAGCGGGAAGGGGGAGCGCTGGCAGCTTGAGCGGCCGCCAGTTGCATCTGCAAGTGCCGGGCGCACACAGTAGCCCCAGGCGTCAAGCCGTGGCCCGGTCGCCTTCTCCAAGGTGATTGGGCGTGGAGGCAATCGGCAAGTCACCGTGCCACCGCTGCGTCAATTCTGCGCTTGCTGGATGGATAAGGCCTTCCTTTGGCCAGAGGAAATAGCGCGCGATGATTTCGGCGTAGCCGGAAAAGCGATAATTTCCGTTCTGCGCCAGTAGCCGTTTCTTCTGACGCTTCCAGATCTCAGGGAGACGGAACCAGGGCTCGCCTGGATAGCTGTGATGAACAGCATGTAGATTGTTGTTGAGATAAAGCAGCGCCAAGGGAAGGCTTGCCTCTACCACTACCGTTCGTTCCGAAGGTTCAGGACGGGCACGGTGCTCGGCGAAGGAACGGAGGAGAGTCAACGACGTTCCCGGATAAACGAAAAAGAGAAGATAGGACCAAAAGGAGAGGCCGCAGATCACCACGACCCAAGTAAGCACGAGCGTGCAGCTCAGGATGTTGATCAGCCAGGCGCGCCAGTGAAAGCTGCCGCGGCGCAGCGCGTACAGCTCGCTCTGGAGGAAATAGCCCAGGATGAGCAGCGGGCCGATCAGAAGGCGGCCGGCCACCGTGTTGTTAATCCAGAGAAGACTGCGTAGCCAAGAGCTGCTTTCGGACCAGCGCGCGGTCGTCAGATACCAGCTTTCAGGATCCTCCAGGGGGTCGGTTAGCCATTCCTCTCGATGATGTCGAATATGGCTCTCACGGTAGTGCTCGAAGGGAAGCCAGAGGACGAGGTTTGGAAACACAAGGAGGCGGTTGAGCCATGGCAAAGAGGTTGGATGACCATGGATCACCTCATGCTGAAGCGAGCCGTGCCAGGCAACGAGATAAGCGCCCAAAGGAAGGAGCAACCAGACCGGCAAGCGATTGTGGAACCAGGTCACGAGCATGAAAGCGCTATAGATCACCAAGGCCACCAGAATCGTCGGCCAGCCCACTGCCGGAAGACTTCTGGCGTTGGAAGGCGGGGTAGCAGCTGATGTTGAGACGTCTCTCTTGAGCACCTTGACCAACCTTGTGGTGCAAACGTTGATGTGTTGATAGTTCGCAACACTTGTTAACTATAAGCCTCATTCGGGGGCGCTCGCAAGCGCTAGAGGATTAGCTATGGGAAATTCCGATGGAGCGGGCTGAAACGGTCGAGCAGTTTCGTCAACGTTTGCTGCAGGTGATTGAGCAAACGGGCCTGACTCGCTCTGCTTTTGCACAGTTGGTCGGATTGGATCGCTCGACGCTCACACAGCTACTGTCGCCGGAAAACCAGCGGCTCCCGCGCGCCGAAACGGTCGTGGCAATCGCGCGGCAGGCACAAGTCAGTTGCGATTGGTTGCTCGGCGTAAGCCAGGAAGCCAGGCGGGGGGCTGAACTCGTGCAGGCTGCGCTAGAGATAGAGGCGGGCGCTAGCAGCCCCATGGATGCTCGACTGCAGCGCTGGCACGCGGAGGCGGCCGGCTACAAGATTCGCTATGTCCCGACCACGCTTCCGGATCTTCTGAAAACAGAGGAAGTGATTCGCTACGAGTATGGGGAGCAGGGCGACAAGGTCCACGAGCGGCAGCTTGAGCAGAGCGAAGCCCGTCTCGCCTACAGCCGCCGGCCTGAAACGGAGATAGAGGTTTGTTGTTCGCTCCAGACGATCGAGGCTTTCGCTCGTGGGGAGACGATCTGGCGAGACCTTCCCCTTCCAGATCGTCGCGATCAGTTGGAGAAGATGATTGAGTTGGTCGACGAACTCTATCCTACCTTCCGCCTATTTCTTTATGACGGTCGGCAGCGTTACTCTGCGCCGATGAACGTCTTTGGCCCCATGCGGGCGACGCTCTATGTCGGTGACATGTTCTTCGTGTTCAATGCGACCGAGCAGATCAGGGTCCTTACCCGGCACTTCGACCAGCTGATTCGAGCAGCGGTCGTTCAGCCGACAGACGTATCAGACTTTCTTCAGCAGCAACTCCTGCATCTGGAGGAAAGTAGCGGCAAAAACGGCGAGCGGAGGACGGCATGAGCAGTGACCATGAGGCGGCGCCGCTTTATCGAGGCGGCTGCAACTGTCGCGCGGTGCGCTATGAGGTGCGCGGTCAACTTAGCCCAGTGGTGAACTGCCATTGTCGCCAGTGCCGGGAGACCCATGGAAACTTTGCCGGCTACACCTCGGCGGCCCGCGGCGACCTGCATCTGATCGAGGAGGGGGGACTGGCGTGGTACCACGCTTCATCCATCGCGCGCCGCGGATTTTGCCGCCACTGCGGCGGTAGTCTCTTCTGGGAGGGACACGATCGAGCGACGATCGAGATCGCTGCTGGCACCCTGGAGGGGAAGACGGGCCTCAAGACCGTTGCGCACATTTTCGTTGCCGACAAGGGCGACTACTACGAGATTACCGATGGCCTGCCTCAGTACCTGCAGGATCGGGCCGATGACGAGGTGAGCTAGGGGTTGATCGCGCAGGAGGACTTGCGAGGCGGCCTCCCGATGTACGCCTTGCCGGAGCTGGAAGACACCATCGCCGCTTGGTGGCGAGGCATCGCTGAGCATATGCGACAGGCCGGAGCGCCGGCCTTGCCGGAAGAGCCAGAACATCCCAGCGATCTAGACAGCATGTGGTTGTCACCGACACTCGTGCTGGCTCAAACCTGCGGCTATCCTCTGACCCACGACTTGGCTGGCCGGGCCCGCTACGTTGCCACTCTTTGCCATGGGGCACCCGGTTGCGCTGGCCCCAATTATCGCAGCTGCCTCATCGTCCGCCAAGGCGATCCCGCTAAGAGCCTCATAGACCTGCGCGGTCGGCGCGCTGTCATCAATAGCTGGGAGTCACACTCCGGGATGAATGCCCTTGGGCATGCTCTGGCTCAGGTCAACGCGCGGGGGAGTTTCTTCAGCTCTCTGCAGGTAAGCGGTGGTCATCGCAAATCCCTGGCGTGGCTAAGGGAGGGGTGCGCCGATGTGGCTGCAATCGATTGCGTGACCTACGCGCTGCTACAACAGGAAGCGCCGCAGGAAACGAAACCCTTGCGGGTCCTTGAGATGACCGATAGCGCCCCCGGGTTGCCCTTGATCACGGCTCTCACAACCTCGGACGCCGAGGTGGGAGCGCTGCGCCTTGGCCTGAGGGCAGCCGTCGCGGATCGCGATCTGGAACCTTTGCGCAGGCGGCTGCTTGTGACGGGTGTAGAGGTTTTGCCGGAAGGCGCTTATCGGCGAATCCTGGACATGGAACGCGTCGCTACGGCCCTTTCGCCAAATGTGTGGTTAATGTGAAAGCCTTTGAGCAAGTTTGGGCCGGCATCTGGTAGCTCACTATCCGCTTAAGGTGCCTTCTCAAGGCATAAGGGACTTGCAAGGGACTTGTTAGGTCCTGCAGGGTGCGCCGACATCGGAGTGCATCACGTGCAAGCGAAGACAGGCGGATTCGTGTCTGGCGCGGACACTCGCTCAAGAGCCTTCAGAACGTAAAGGAAATCATTATGACCGCAGCCAAGCAGGGCGATACGGTTCGCGTGCACTACAGCGGGACGCTGCAGGACGGCACTGAATTCGACAGCTCCCGCAATTCGCCGGCTTTGGAGTTCACCATCGGGCAGGGCCAGATCATTCCAGGGTTTGAGCAGGCTGTTGTGGGAATGAATCCCGGTGACAGCAAAACGGTCTACATCCCGGCCGATGAGGCTTACGGCCCTCATCGCTCCGAGCTTACCCAAGAGGTGGAGCGGTCGCTATTGCCTGCGGATATGGACGTACAGCCCGGAATGCAGCTTCAAGCTAGCGGCCCGAACCAGCAACCGCTCGTCGTAACCGTTATGGAGGTCAAGAACGATAGCGTGGTGCTCGACGCGAACCATCCCCTGGCTGGCAAGGATCTGACCTTCGACATCGAACTCGTGGAGTTCGTCTAGCTGTCCTGCTTGAACGCTTGAGCGTCCCGAAGCTCCCCGTTTTTGTGCGGGGATTTGGGACGCCTCAATGCTACCTCTTGGCCTTACCCGGGCAGTGCGGCTAGGTTGCGCACCAAGAATCGCGAGTACACTTCCGTGCTCCGAGAATCTGCGCTTCTAAGGGCCGCTTATGACCGAACTCTGCGACCTCTCGGCTGTCGAACTTTCCCGCCGCATCGCTCGCCGCGACATTTCACCCGTCGAGCTTCTGGATTCCTGCCTCACGCGTATTGAGACAGTAAATCCAACTCTCAATGCGGTCGTTGCGGCTGACGAGGGGGAGGCGCGGAAGGCTGCACAGGCTGCCGAACGGGCTGTCCTCGCGGGCGAAGAGTTAGGGCTGCTGCACGGTTTGCCGATTGGTATCAAGGACCTGAACGATACCGCCGGGTTGCGCACGACTTACGGGTCACAGCTCTTCGAAAATCACGTTCCTGAAGAAGATGCGCTGACCGTCGCCAGGATGCGGCAGGCTGGCGGTATCCCCTGGTTCAAGACCAACACGCCGGAGTATGGCGCTGGGGCCAACACTCGGAACTTTGTCTATGGGGCAACCGGCAACCCCTTCAATCCGGAGCTCACCTGTGCGGGCTCTTCCGGCGGATCTGCCGTGGCTCTCGCCACCTCCATGCTCCCGCTGTGCAATGGGTCCGACCTTGGAGGTAGCCTTCGCACGCCGGCAGCCTACTGCGGCGTCGTCGGCCTGCGACCGACCCCTGGGCTTGTGCCGAAAGAAGGTTCGCTTGCCGCTTATGCGCCGCTCTCGGTAGAGGGCCCGATGGGCCGTAGCGTGAGCGATCTGGCCCTTCTACTTTCGGTGCAGGCTGGCGAGGATGCGCGCGATCCACTCTCGCGGCCGGTGGACACCGCAGCGATGGCAGCGCCGGCACCCGCCGACCTCTCTTCCCTGCGTGTTGCCTTTTCAGAAGATCTGGGCTTTGCGCCCATGGAAGCCGAAGTGTTGCGCCTTTTCCGGGAACGGACCGGAGCCTTCCGCCATCTGTTCGCGGACTCTTTCGACCGCGATCCAGAGATGGGCGAGGATCCGAACCGCGTCTTCGAGGTCCTCCGCGCCGTTGGCTTTCTGGGCGCTCACCTGGACAAGGTGCGACAGACGCCCGACAAGGTAGGGCCAAACGTCACGGCGAATGTCGAGCTCGGCTTGACCTACTCGGCCGAGGATGTCGCCTGGGCTAATGTTCGTCACACCCAGATTTACCGCCGATTCCTATCCTTCATGGACGAAGTGGATGTGCTGATCGCCCCAGCCTCTTCCGTTCAGCCTTTCGATAAGAATGAGTGGTATCCCCGAGAGATCAATGGCCAGCCACTGCAGAGTTATATTCACTGGGTGGCGATTGCCTATGGTCTCACGCTGACTGGCCACCCGGTTCTCTGCCTTCCGTGCGGCTCTGACGAGAAGGGGTTGCCGTTTGGGATTCAGATAGTCGGGCGCCGCTTTGAGGAGGCGAAGCTTTTGTCCATCGGGCTCGCGCTGGAGCAGGCTCTGGCAGGGGTGCAGGGATGCGGACGCCCCGTGCCCGATCTAAGCTTCCTGGCCGCCCGGTAAGGAAAGATCATGACGGCTCCTCTGATTGTAGTCGTGCTGGCGGCGGGGAAGGGGACGCGGATGCGCTCCACTTTGCCCAAGGTGCTTCACCCGGTCGCGGGGAGGCCGATGATACAACATGTCCTGGCCGCGGCTGCTGCCCTGGAGCCCGCCCAGATGGTTGTGGTGGTCGGCCCCGAGGGAGGGGCCATCGCCGAAGCTGTGCGTCCCCATCCCGTGGTGGTTCAGCAAGAGCAGCTCGGTACGGCCGACGCGGTGAAGGCAGCGCGCGAAGTCGTAGAGCCATTGATGACCGAGGGCGCAGACGTACTCGTTCTTTACGGGGACGGCCCCCTCATCACGCCAGAGACTCTCGCCCGCATGCAGGCTGCTCGCCGAGTGGGTGAGGATGCCTTCATCTGGCTCGGCTTTCGTCCGCCGGATCCTACCGGCTATGGCCGCCTGCTGATCAACGAAGCAGGCAAGGTGAGCCGGATCGTGGAAGAAAAGGACGCCTCCGAGGCCGAGCGCGCAGTCGATCTATGTTGGGCCGGCCTGCTCCTTGGGGAGGGGGCTCCGCTCTTTCATCTGCTGGAGCAGGTGAAGAACGACAACGCCAAGAAGGAATACTACCTGACCTCCCTCGTGGACCTGGCTGCGCGCGACGGCTTGGCGTCCGCCGTGGTCGAGGGGGATGCGGACGAGGTGCGCGGTGTAAATTCCCGCTCGGAATTGGCCGAAGCCGAAGCGATCCTGCAGCAGCGCTTGCGCCTTCGCGCCATGGAAGGGGGCGCCACGTTGATCGCGCCGGAAACGGTCTACTTTTCCTGGGATACGGAGCTGGCGCCGGATGTGGTGGTTGAGCCTAACGTTTTTTTTGGTCCTGGGGTGAAGGTGGCCGCCGGGGCGCGCATCCACGGCTTTTCCCACATCGAGGGAACGATGATCGAAGCAGGAGCCCGCATTGGACCCTTCGCACGCCTGCGCCCGGGCACACGCATCGGGCCCGAAGCGCGAGTCGGCAATTTTGTTGAGATGAAGGCCACTTCTCTCGGCGCCAAGGCCAAGGCCAATCACTTGAGCTACGTTGGGGATGCAGAGGTGGGCGAGGGCGCCAACATCGGTGCCGGCACCATCACCTGCAACTACGACGGGTTCGCCAAGCACCGCACGACCATCGGCGCCGGAGCGTTCATCGGCTCTAACAGCTCCCTAGTCGCGCCCGTGAATATTGGTGTCGGAGCAGTGACTGGCGCGGGCGGCACCATCGTTGCAGATGTACCCGATCAGGCCCTCGCCATAGCGCGGGCAGAGCAGAATGTTCGTCCCGATGGGGCAAAGCGCTTGAGGGCGCGCCGTGCACAGTTGAAGGAGAGCTGATCGCCATGTGTGGAATCATCGGTATTGTGGGTGCGCGCCCTGTGGCCCCGCTGTTGCTGGACGGACTTCGCCGTCTCGAATACCGGGGCTATGACTCTGCCGGCATGGCAAGCCTGGTGGACGGCTACATTGAGCGCCGGCGCGCGGAAGGAAAGATTGCGCGCCTTGCGGAGCGCCTTGATCTCGAACCTCTCGGAGGCGTTACCGGGATTGGTCACACCCGTTGGGCAACCCACGGACGGCCCACCGAAGTGAACGCCCACCCCCACATGAACGGGCGCCTGGCCCTGGTTCATAACGGCATCATCGAGAACCATCGGGAGCTGCGCGAAGAACTGGAAGCTATCGGCTACCGCTTCGAAACCGAAACCGATACCGAAACGGTCGTGCATCTGGTTGGTCACAATCTGGATCAGGGCATGGAGCCAGCCCAAGCGGTTAGCCAGGCTCTCCATCGCCTGGAAGGCGCTTTTGCCTTCGCCATGATCTTTGCCGGCCACCACAATCTCATGATTGGTGCGCGGCGCGGCAGCCCCCTGGCCGTCGGCTATGGTGACGAGTCTGAATTATACCTGGGCTCCGACGCTTTGGCGCTAGCACCTTTGACCAATCGGATCTGCTACCTGGAAGAGGGCGACTGGGTCGTTCTGCAGGACGGGAAGGCGCAGATCTATGATGCGGACCATGAGCCCGTTGAACGGCCCGTGGTCCAGTCCGCTCTCTCCGGTGCCGCGATCGGCAAGGGCAACTTTCGCCATTTCATGCAGAAGGAAATTCACGAGCAGCCCTCCGTCATTGGAGATACGCTCCACACCTACGTGAATCTGCAAACTCGCGAAGTCACCTTGCCGGAGCTGCCGGTAGATCTGGCGACCTTGCCGCGTCTGACCATCTCTGCCTGCGGTACGGCCTACTATGCCGGTTTTGTCGCCAAGTACTGGTTGGAGCAGATCGCGCGTCTGCCGGTGGAGTTGGATATCGCCAGCGAGTTCCGGTATCGGGAAGCGCCGATGCCGGAAAGGGGGGCGGCGATGTTCATCTCCCAGTCCGGGGAGACGATCGATACCTTGGCCGCCTTGCGCTACGCGCGTGACCAGAAGCAGAGCATCCTTTCGGTGGTAAATCAGCCGGAAAGCGCAATCGCACGCGAAAGCGATCTGGTTTTGCCAACCCTGGCGGGCCCGGAGATCGGCGTTGCCTCCACCAAGGCCTTTACCACGCAGCTCACGGTCCTGGCGTGCTTCTCCTTGGCGACGGCCTGCGCACGCGGCGCCATAGACGCGGCGACGGAAGCCAGACTCACCACGGCGCTGACGGAGGTTCCTGCTGCCATCACACAGGTTCTGGAACACACTCAGATGCTGGAGGAGATTGCTCAGGAGTTTGTCGCCGTGCACGACGTGCTCTATTTGGGGCGCGGCTCAATGTTTCCCCTGGCCCTTGAAGGGGCGCTGAAACTTAAGGAAATCAGTTACATTCACGCTGAAGGCTATGCTGCAGGGGAACTGAAGCACGGGCCCATCGCACTGATCGACGAGCACGTGCCGATCGTGGTAGCCGCTCCGTCCGGGCCGCTGTTCGACAAGTTGGCGAGCAACGTGCAGGAGACCATCGCCCGCGGCGGGCGCGTCATCATCTTCAGCGATAAAGCGGGGCTGGAGCGCGTTGGTGAGGGCGCGGCACACATGGTGGAAATGCCGGAGCTTGACCCCTTCGTGGCACCGATACTCTACGCTGTGCCGATGCAATTGCTGGCCTACTACACCGCTGTCGCCAAGGGCACGGATGTGGACCAGCCACGCAACCTCGCCAAATCGGTAACTGTCGAATAGGGCCGCGCTGCTCAGATTGAGGCTTCTGCCGACCAGAGGCAGTGCCGTTTATGCGTCCGAAGAGTTCTTCCCCGGTCGGGCTTGTGCAATGGCCCGGGATAGCAGCAGCACCGGCACCAAGCCGACCATCACGATCATCAGGGCCGGTGTAGCGGCCGCGCCAAGTCGTTCGTCCGCAGCGTAGTTGTGCGCCTGCACTGCCAAGGTATCGAAGTTGAAGGGCCGCATGATGAGCGTGGCTGGCAGTTCCTTCATCACGTCGACGAACACGAGGAGGCCCGCGGTGAGCAGCGAGCTCCAGAGCAGCGGCGCATGAACCTTCACCAAGGTCTCGGCTGGGCCGCGCCCAAGCGTACGCGCCGCATCATCCATGGAGCCGCGGACCTTGGTCAGGCCGGCCTCGACCGCCTGAAGAGACACAGCCAGAAAGCGGACCAGGTACGCGAAGATCAAGGCCGCGATGCCTCCTGTCAGCAGCAGGCCGGAAGAGACGCCAAAGCTGCTGCGTAACCAGCTGTCCAGGCTGTTGTCGAACCACGCAAAGGGGATGAGGATACCTAC
>Ga0079223_10003011_pt1 | contig 10580 bp, 10 predicted proteins | sample Stecom2011_FD_75072 | JGI IMG/M metagenome (GOLD analysis project Ga0079223, IMG submission 75072) | Agricultural soil microbial communities from Utah to study Nitrogen management - Steer compost 2011 | ecosystem: Environmental > Terrestrial > Soil > Agricultural land | place: USA: Utah...
TGCCCTGACGTGAGTTTTGACGCGACGGGGAATAATTGACAGCTTGAAGGGGGTTTGTTATACTTAAAAAAGATGTTTGCTCCATATCTCCCTGAAAAGAAAGGAGAAAACAGATGAAAAAAAGTGTGCTCTTTTTTTGTCTCTCTTTTATTCTATTCTTTTTAGCCTGCTTGCCGGGACTGGCTTCAACTTTGGATTTTGAGAAGAATGGTTTTACCATTGATGCGCTGGAGGGGGAGGTTGGCTCTAAACCTTATCAGGTGTTGGTGATGTTTCTGCCGCCAACAGCAGACGGTTTTGCACCAAACATTAATGTCCAGATCCAGCCTTATACCGGGGCATTAGCTGATTATAAAGCCCTGTCAAAGCAACAGATTGAAAACGCGGGGTGGGAATTGCTTGAGTTGGCAACGCCAGGAAAAAACGTGCTCATTTTGGAGTTTGCCGGGGATGGTTTGCATTGGTATGCAAAAGCAGTAAAAGACGGGGACCGGGTGTATCTGGTAACCGCAACGGCTTCCGAGAATTTCTGGGGGGATCTGGCGGAGCAGTTAAAGTCAAAAGTCGGGAGTTTTAAGTTGAAAAAGTAATTAGGCCAGGCGGTCTTCGATTTGGACCTCCGCATCCTTCGTAATCTCAATGAAATCGCCTTTTTTCTTTCCGTCTATGATTTGGACCACGGTTTTTTTCCGCTTCGTATTGGTTACAACCGCTTTTTCTTTGTTGGTCAAAAGAACGACGCTGCCGATGGGATAAGGGGCTACTGCCCAAGTCAGGGCAATGGCGACTTTTTGGTCGTATTTTAGAGGACTCTTTGCTTTCACTTCGGCGAGGGCGATATGGTTAAAGACAGGCTTTTTATATGGCCTTTTGGAGACCATGGCATCATACGAATCGGCTACCGCAACAATTTTTGCAAAAGGATGAATCTCTTTATCAGAGAGCCCGCGGGGATAGCCTGACCCGTCTTCCCGTTCATGGTGCTGGTATGCCACATGGGCGGAGAGAATGCTTAGTTCGGGATAGATTCGCAACCGGTCAAAGCCTAATTTGGGGTGCTGGTGCATCTGCCGGGCCTCTTCCGGTGTAAGATTGCTGTTTTTGGCCAGAATATTTCTTTCTATGTAAATTTTCCCCAAATCATGCAAAAGGGCGCCGACCGCCAGTTTTTTTAGTCTGGCGTATGGCAAGCCCAATAGCTTTCCGATGATTGTGGAGATGATGCAGATATTTACGGAATGACTATAGGTATAGTCGTCGTATTCTCTTATTTCCATCATATTAAAAATAACATCATTTTTCCCGCATATTTCATCAACAATAACCCCGGCCAGGTGGTTAATTTGTTGCATATTCAGATCCTGCCAGGTAAGGGCTTTGGTTAAAGTTTCTTTTACAGCCTTAACCGTTTGTATACGTGTTTTTTCGCTGATCGGTTCAATAATCTCCAGTTCCTTGTCTTCATCGCTGTCGCAGACATAGAGATGGGTATAGTCAAAATCTTTTAGCCGCCTTAGATACGCTTTAGTCAGCCTTGTTCCGCGCGCCAGCAAAACCTTTCCCTCGGCGGATAAAATGTCTTTTGCCAAATACATGCCGCTTTTTATGGCATCAATAGCAAGAAGTTTCATTTATCGATTCCATTTCTTTTTTTTAATCAGGGCCTCTACCAAAATGGTAGCATGTAGAAACCCCCACTGTCAAGAAAGAAAGCGTCTTTTATGGATAATTTTGTCAAAACGCAACGGATTTAAAGGCGCGCCAGGAGTTCCTGGAATTCCCCTGGATTCAGTTGCTGTTTAGCATCGGAAAGCGCCAGTTCGGGGAAGGGATGCACCTCAACCATCAGACCGTCGGCCCCGGCGGCCAGCGCTGCCTTGGCCATGGGGATAATGATATCCTTACGCCCAAGAGAATGGCTGAGATCCACCAGCACCGGCAGGCTGGTCTCTTTTTTTATCAGGGGAACACTGGAGAGATCAAGGGTGTTGCGGGTTTTGGTCTCAAAAGTCCGGATTCCGCGTTCACAGAGGATCAGGCGGCGATTTCCCCGCAGGCCGATGTATTCCGCGGCAAACATAAATTCCTGGATGGTAGCGGAGAGGCCCCGTTTGAGTAAGACGGGACATTGGGTCTCTCCCACCTCTTTGAGGAGTTCAAAATTTTGCATATTGCGGGCCCCGACTTGGAGAATATCGGCGTACTTCGCTACTTTCTCCACATCGCGGGTATCTACCACCTCGGTGACGGTGAGCAAGCCATATTCCCGCCCTATTTGTTGAAGAATCTGCAATCCTTCTTCCCTAAGCCCCTGGAAGTCATAGGGGGATGTGCGAGGCTTGAATGCTCCTCCCCGTAAGAATTTAATCCCGAGAGTCTTGAGGAAGGAGGCGATTTTCTCCAGGTATTCAACTTTTTCCACCGCGCAAGGCCCGGCAATGAGCATCGGTTCATCCGGGGCAAGTCCAAACATCTCCGGGAGGCTCATAAAGCCACTTTTCTGCCCGGCGGCGATCAGCAGTTTTTTCTCCTTTTTAATCCCCATGTATTGGAGAGCGGAAGCGAAAATCGTGGTAAAGATCTCTTTAAGCAGCTCGTTGGGGAGAGGTCCTTGGTTTTGCCGGAAAATCCCCTCTAGCATCTCCGCCTCTCGTACCGGATCAAAATAAGTGAGACCGGTTTTATCTTTCAAGTCACTGATCTCCTTGACCAGGCTGGTCCGTTCGTTTAGCAATTTAAGAATTTCCAGGTTTACCCGGTCAATCTCCTGTCGCAACTCCTCAAGGTTCCTTCGCATGGCAACCCCTCCGCCATTATTTGTTATTCTCTAATCATACCCAGTGCCCCTATTTTTGTCAAGCAGTTGTTTGCGGCGTGCGCATACCGGGCAAATGCCGGCGGAGACCATCATGCCCCAGCTTAACAATGGTCGCCCGCACGTACCAGTAAGGAAGGGGAGTATCCGCGGCGCGTGCGCCGCAGAGCCATCTTTCGTCTTTGTCAAAGTTGGTTGGAGAGTTTACCCTGCCGGTAACGGATGGGGCGCCAACCGCGGGCGAGGAGCCATTTTATGACCCTTGTCTTTGCTTCTTTAATCCCCGTCTGGGCGGAGAGGGCTTTTTCCGGGGCTTCATCCGGCAGGTGACAAAAGCCCAAACCGTTGGCGGGAACGACCACCGGGTATTCTCCGCTCAACTCCCAGGCGGCGCAGTTTGCTTCCAGGTCGGTAGAGAAGAGACCCGGTGAACGGCGGAAGAGGGACCGGGATTTCCAGGCCCAATGCAGCGAAATCCTGCGGTAAAGATCGGTTTTGAGCATCATGCCCATATTTGGCTGGACCATATCTACCCGGTGCGGGGTCTTGATCCAGTCCGACCGGTAATGAAATTTTTTCCCATAGTAATCAAAGGGGGGGTAAAAGACCGCTCCGTTCTGCCCGACCAGGGGATAGCGCCGGACCCACCGGCGGAGCGCTTCCAGGCCCGGCTCAAGGATTAAATGATCATCATCCGCTACCAGGATGTAACTTTTTTTTGTCCCCAGGCCTGCCAGGTATTTACCGAGCGGGCCGATATTCACAGGGTAGTTGATGTTGCATGTAGCTTCGGGTACCGGGTCGGCTTTGTTGTTCCAGACGATTATCTCCTCGATCCCCATCTTTTTTAGCTGGCGGACACAAGTCCGGGCATTGTTGGGCCGGGCGTAATTGCACATTACTGCAGCGATCTGTGCCAGCGGGACGGGGTCAATTCTTCTGCTCATCACTTGCGTCTCCATTTCTCATGGAACTTGTTTTTACTGGCGAGGCGCAATTCCCGCCGTTTCTGGGGAGGGATCGCAGAGCCTTCCCGGTAATGGTAAATGGGGACCGGTGCGTACATCACCTTAAAACCGGCCCTGCGTGTCCGTAAACAGTAGTCGTCTTCTTCGGCATAGATGAAAAAGCGTTCATCAAACTTCCCCACCACCGGGATAAGATCCCGCTTCACAAGAAAACAGCAGCCTTGAATACCGTGGACAGCCACTTCCGTACCGTACCGGTCGGGTGCGTCTTTTTTCCCTCTTCCCCGGACGACCCCGTTAACAAAACCCGCATGGTAGATTGTGCCATCGTAATTCAGGATTTTCGCACCGACCACGCCGGCTTTTGGGTGGCGTTCGGCACACCGGATCATCTTTTCCAGCCAACCCGGGGTCAGTTTAAGATCGGGGTTCAGGAAGACCAAATATTTCCCGCGGCAAAGATCTATCCCTTGGTTCCAGGCTTTGGCCACGCCGAAGTTTTTGGGATTGAGGACAAGTTTCATCCGCTTGCCAATGGTGTTGGTTTCTTTCATCTTTCTCAGGTAGGCTCGGCTTCCGTCGGTGCTATTGTTATCAATGGCAATCAAGTGAAAGGGGTAGGCGGTTTTGCTCTTAATAAAATGGAAAAATTCCGGTAAGAAGCGGCGATTATTGTATGAAACCATGATCAGATCGGCGTGCTTATCCATTATTCCACCTCCTGCCAGCAACTCTGTGGGGGCTTCCGGGAAAAAACATTTTAAGATAGTTTACGGGGTTTTCGGGGGTTCAGTGATGTTACGGGGGCATTTTCCCAATATGCTTTTTGCGGCAGACTCAACGGGCGTGTTTAGCGTTGCAGTGTCTGATATTGTAATTTTTTGCCAAATTATACAATTGACAGATTTTTCAGCTTTTGTTATACTTGGCACAGGCAAAAGGAGGCTGGGAACGGCCGTTCGCTGCCTGAAAATATGGTGAAGTTTCTAACTGGAGGTGGTAAGTTTTTAAAATTCACTCTGAAGGGGGAGTTAATGCTTTTAAAAGAAGAAGAAAGGTGTGAACTATTGTGAAGAGGATCTTCTGTCTCACTCTTGTTCTCGTGATGGCAACCTTTTTTTCCGGGCCGGTTCCAGCACAGGAAGGAACAATTGTGGTGGGTATAGATGCCGATGCGTTGACCTTGGACCCCCATAATTTCCGGCACCGGGAGACAGAAGCGATACTTAGAAATGTCTATGACGGTTTTGTCACCAGGACATCGGATATGGTTGTCATTCCGGAATTGGCGGAAAGTGTAACCCAGTTGGACGATCTTACTTGGGCCATTACAATTAGGGCAGGGGTTAAGTTCCATGATGGAACGCCCTTTACCGTTAATGATGCCGTCTATACCATCAACCGGATCGTCCGGGAAGGCGCCATGGGAGGTAAGACTTCTCCCAGGAAAGGCCTTTTTGGTCCGGTCACCGGCGCCGAAGCCGTGGATGAAAGAACACTACATGTACATCTTTCCGCCCCGATGCCGCATTTCTTGGCCATGTTACCCTTCCACATGGTGGTTCCCAAAAGCCTGGGGGAGGAAATGGTCGCTAAACCTGTAGGCGCCGGCCCCTTTAAATTTGTGGAATGGGAAAAAGGCAGTCATGTTGTTTTGGAACGTTTTGATGATTATTACGGTGGAGCGCCGGGTTGGCCACCGGTTGGTCCCGCTCCTGCTAAACGTATTATTTTTCGCGTGATCCCCGAACCCGCTTCCCGCCTGGCGGCATTACGCGCCGGCGAGGTGGATATCATTACGATGGTTCCTTTTGATTATTATCCGGTGTTAGAATCCGACCCCAACGTCAGACCCGTTGCGGTCACCGGAACCCGGAGTTTCTTTATTGACCTCAATGTCAATGAACCCCCTTTCAACAATGTTTTGGTACGCCGGGCCTTAAACTATGCTATAGACAGGGACGCCCTGATTGGGCAGATCCTGGACGGCATGGGTACCAAAATCCCGACGATTCTTTCTCCCGAAGCTTTAGGTTATAATGATTTGGAGCCTTATCCCTATGACCCGGAGAAGGCGGCTGAACTGTTGGCCGAGGCCGGTTACGGCCCGGATAACCCGCTAAAGTTCACCCTGGATGTGCGGTCGGATTACCGGGTCGAAGCCCTGGCAATTGCCCATCTTTTGCGCAGGGTAGGGGTGGAAGTCAATGTGGAGGTTTGGCCTGATTACGGCACATTAAGTGATATGTATATCCGGGAAGAGACGAGGCGTCAGGCCTGGTTTGACAGTTGGGGCAATGCCAGTCTTGACCCGGAAGGGATTATCCCGGCGAAATATTATACCAATATCACCGGTGGTGTCGAGGGGGACGGCCGTGGTAATTTCAGCGGTTATTCCAACCCGGAAGTGGATGAGCTTATCCGTCTCACCAAGAGTACGTTTGATCCTGAAGAACGGGTGGCGGCGTTCAAAAAGATTCAGGAGATTATTTATGAGGATGCGCCGCAGGTCTTCCTTTATATCCCCCAGGAACTGTACGGGATCAGCAACAGGTTGGAGAATTGGACCCCAAGTCCCGACAGTAGAATCAACCTGCACCGGGCTGTTAAGAAATAACTGCCTGTGAATAGTGGTGGGGGAGGGGGGAGTAACTCCCCCCTACTTTTTTTAACCCGGGAGGTGTTTGAAGATAAATTTTAATCAGTTCATAAACCGTCTTTTGCAAACAATACCTGTAGTTATTGGCGTTACGCTCATTGTTTTTTCTCTGATGCATCTCACCCCCGGCGATCCCGTGGAGATTATGATGGGCCAAGGAACAGTGACTGAGGGCGAAATTCAAAGGATCCGGGAGGAGTTGGGCCTCCATTTGCCCCTTCCCGTCCAGTATCTCCGGTTTATTACCGGAATTGTCAAGGGAGATCTCGGTTATTCCATCTATTACCGGCAACCGGCCCGGGAGGTTATCTTTTCACGTCTCCCGGCCACTTTTGAATCGATGGTTGTTGCCATGATTATCTCTTTGGCGATCTCCCTTCCGGTTGGGATTATCTCAGCTGTGCGCCAGTATTCCCTGCTGGACAAGATCGGGACAATTGGGGCGCTTTTGGGCGTATCCATGCCCGGTTTCTGGTTGGGCCTTCTTTTAATCATGGCTTTTTCGGTGAATTGGATCTTTCCGGTAGCCGGGAGGATTGGTTTTGGAATGGCTCCCCAAAGAATTACCGGTCTTTATCTTCTCGACAGTATTTTGACTTGTAACTGGTTTTCTTTTTGGAACGCCTTAAAACATATTTTACTGCCCGCCGTTACCTTGGGGATGTCTATGGCCGCTTTGACCATGAAGACTATCCGTTCCAGTATGTTGGAGGTAATCAGAGAAGATTATATCACCTTTGCCAGGGCTAAAGGACTTTCCCGCTCGCAGGTGGTGTTAAAACATGCCCTAAAGAACGCCCTTATTCCCACAATCACTGTGATCACCTTGAACATGGGCGTTCTGTTGGGGGGGAATATGATTGTGGAGACGGTCTTTGGCTGGCCCGGATTGGGCTCCCTGGTCGTTAACGCCATCTTTAACCGGGATTACCCCCTGGTCCAGGCTTCAGTACTTATCTATGCCGTTACGTTTATTATCTGCAACCTGCTGGCGGATTTTTTATATACCGTTCTGAATCCGCGGGTCAAGTTTTAGCAGAAAGGGTGAGACTATGCGTATAACAGATCTACCTGCTGTCCGGCCAAAATACGCTGAGGATTCTGAACGTTTCCACGTGAGACTGCGGGAATTTTGGCGTGAATACAAAAAAAACCGCATGGCGGTAATAGGCGTATTTATTGTTGGGTTCTTTGTTTCGATCGGGCTCTTCTCTCCCTGGCTGATTCTCCACGACCCCAACGAACAGGATATTTTTAACCGGTTTCAACCACCGGTTTGGATGGAAGGCGGGTCTTGGGAGCACCCTTTGGGCACCGATGAATTGGGACGGGACTTATGGAGCCGTATAATTTATGGTTCCCGGGTATCCCTTGCCCTCGGGATGGCAGTGGCCTTTTTCGCTACTACGGTGGGGATTTTTATGGGTTTGCTCTCCGGTTACTACGGTGGGACTATTGACAGCATTATTCAAAGGATCGTCGATATCTTGTTGGCCTTTCCCTACCTGGTCTTTGCCATTGCGCTGATGGCCGTCTTGGGGCGGGGAGTCTTCAACCTTTTTTTGGTATTGCTTTATAAGGAATGGGTTACTCCTTGCCGGGTGGTAAGAGGCGAAGTACTGGCGGCCAGGGAGAGTGAATATGTAGAGGCGGCACGAGCTGTGGGCGCCGGTGGTTTCCATATCATGTTCAAAGAGATTCTGCCGAATGTTTTTTCTTCGGTTATTGTCGTTGCCACGCTCCGGGTGGCCTGGATCATCCTGATGGAGGCCTCTCTGAGCTTTATTGGGGTAGGCGTTCCCCTGGATATCCCGTCCTGGGGGATGATTATTGCCGACGGCCGGGGTTACATCACCCAATACTGGTGGCTTTCCACTTTCCCCGGGATCGCCATTCTCCTGACTGTGTTGGGGATTAACCTTATGGGCCAAGGGCTCCGGGACGCCCTCGATCCCCGGTTGAAGGAGTGATTCTATTGGACGAATTATTGAAGATCAAAGATTTACAGGTCCATTTTTATACCGATTACGGTGTCGTTAAAGCCGTTGACGGCATTGATCTGACTTTGCAAGAAGGGGAAGCCTTGGGGATTCTGGGTGAATCCGGCTGCGGAAAAAGCATGACCGCCCTTGCGGTTATGGGGTTGGTTCCCTTTCCCGGGCGGATTACCGGGGGCGAGATTTTTTTCGCCGGCAGGGATCTTTGCCGGCTCACGGAGAAAGAGATGAGACGCCTCAGGGGAAAAGAGATCGCCATGATCTTTCAGGATCCCCTGACAACCTTGAACCCCGTTCTTAAGGTGGGAGAGCAGATTACCGAGGCGATCCGCCTTCATTATGAGGAGGGGGATCTCTCTTCCTCCGGCCGTAACGGTTTTCTCCGCTTTTGGGAGCAGAGGAGACAAAAGGAGATCACTGCCTGGGAACGGGCAGTGGACATGATGGAACAGGTGGGGATCCCTTCGCCGGAGATGAGGATGGGTGAGTATCCGCACCAGTTCAGCGGAGGAATGCGGCAGAGGGCGATGATTGCCATTGCCTTATCTTGTAATCCCCGCCTTCTCATTGCGGATGAGCCCACCACCGCCCTGGATGTGACAATTCAGGCCCAGATCCTTGATTTAATGCGCCGGATTAAGGAGGATTTCCGCACCAGTATCCTTTTTATCAGCCATGATCTGGGCGTCATCAGTGAGCTTTGCGACCGGGCCGCCGTGATGTATGCCGGGAAAATCGTGGAAACAGGTTCCGTGGATGAGATCACCGGGGCGCCGTTTCACCCCTATACGCAAGGGATTTTAGCGTCTATACCCCGTTTAGGGGAGAAGGAATACCGCATCAAGCCGATCCCCGGAAATGTACCGGATTTGGGAGACTTACCGGCAGGCTGCAGCTTTTTCCCCCGCTGTCCCTATGGGCAACCCAGGTGTGAAATGGAACTTCCCCCACTGGAGGAAGCGGGAGAAGGACGTCAGGTCCGTTGTTTCTTTTGGCGGGAAATCCGTACGCTGGTAAAAGAGGAAGGGGGAATCAACAGTGAACTCTCCTTTGCTGCAGATTAAAAGGTTAAAAAAATACTTCCTCCGCCAGCAGGCTTTCTGGCAGAAGTGGGCAGGGAAAAAGGAATATATCTATGCTGTAGACGGGGTTTCTTTTTCGGTCAATAAAGGCGAAACCCTGGGCCTTGTGGGCGAAAGCGGTTGCGGGAAATCTACTTTGGGCCGGACTATTCTCAGGCTTTACGAACCTACGGCCGGGGAGATCTATTTTGACGGTGAAAAGATCAATCATCTCCAGGGTGATGATCTTTTACAGCTCCGGCGGCGGATGCAGATTATTTTTCAGGATCCCTTCGCCTCGCTCAATCCCCGGCAGACTGTGGAAAGGATCATCGGTTTGCCCTTGAGGATACAGGGGATGAAAGGCCGGGAACTTTCCGAGCGGGTTGACGAGTTGTTGGAACAGGTAGGCCTGGGCAGAGTGTACAGAAAACGGTTTCCTCACCAGTTCAGTGGCGGTCAACGGCAAAGGATTGGGATTGCCCGGGCCCTGGCGGTGAACCCCAGTTTTGTCGTGGCCGATGAGCCCGTATCAGCCCTGGATGTTTCGATTCAGGCCCAGATCATCAATCTCCTGGAAGAACTTCAGGAGAAGATGGGGTTGACCTATCTGTTTATCGCTCATGACCTGAGTGTTGTCAGCTATGTGAGCGACCGGATTGTTGTCATGTATCTGGGACGGGTAGTGGAAATGGGCCCTACAGAAGAGATCTTCTCCTCTCCCCAGCACCCATATACAAAGGCATTGCTTTCCTCTATTCCCCGGATTGGGAAGAAAGACCAGTCTTCCAGCAGGATTATTTTGGAGGGCAGCGTTCCTTCTCCCCTTGCGCCGCCTGCCGGATGCCGGTTCAACACCCGTTGCTTTGTAAAAAATAAGCCCGCCGCCTGTTTTCATGAGACCCCTCCGCTTGTTCAGGGAGCGCCGGGACATTATGCCGCCTGCCATTTATTAGGTTGAGGGCGGTCAAGTGTCTACGCGATTCGCGATTAAAAGTAAAGGAGTTTTTACCGTTAATGGCGAATATTACTTATTCAGCCAATTGCGGGCGCCTGCGCGTTTTTTGCAGTCCCGCAGCA
>Ga0079223_10003013_pt1 | contig 10577 bp, 9 predicted proteins | sample Stecom2011_FD_75072 | JGI IMG/M metagenome (GOLD analysis project Ga0079223, IMG submission 75072) | Agricultural soil microbial communities from Utah to study Nitrogen management - Steer compost 2011 | ecosystem: Environmental > Terrestrial > Soil > Agricultural land | place: USA: Utah...
CCCGGATACTTCCGGCATCAACCTTGCCTTGGGCGATCAAGTCCTCGATGATCCCGCTTTTCCCAAGGGTTCCGATGATCACCACATACTCTTCACCACAACCTTCAAGGGTGTCAAGGATTTTCGGGGTTTGCCCTGTCACCCGCTGGATATCTTCTTGCAGGTCGTAGGCAGCCCTCTTTACCCCCGGATAGCCGGTGGACTCAACAAAGATCGCCGCTGCTTTTTCCCTAAAGACAAGTTTAAAATCGCCCGTATGGTACTTTTCTGCTATAAACCTGCCTGTTGCCGTATTTGGTACCAAACCTCTTCGACCTCCCGCCGGTTTCCCGTCGCTTGGAATTCCATGCCTCACTGGACCGGTCCTATTAATATTTGGTGAAGAAACCGGTAAGTCCTGCCCTTTTCCGGAATTTCTTTAATTTGCCGTGGTTGCACTCCGGCCATGAGCCGGGCATAGTAATAAAAAATAAAAGCCTCTGCTGGCATCGGCTTTTTGCAACTTCGTGGCAAGCAATTCTATAGCAAGCAATTTCATTGCCATAAGAAATGACTGATTTTTGCCGGATTTCCGGGTCCGCCCCGTCCAGCCTATAGGACCTTGCTCAAAAAGCTTTTTGTCCTTTCGTTCTGCGGATGATTAAAAACCTGGCTGGGCGGGCCTTCTTCAACAATCACCCCGTCGTCCATGAAAAGCACCCGGTCACTGACTTCCCGGGCAAAGCCCATCTCGTGCGAGACCACAACCATGGTCATACCCTCCTTCGCCAGGTCTTTCATGACATCCAGGACCTCCTTAATCATCTCCGGGTCCAGGGCGGAGGTGGGTTCATCAAAGAGCATGGCTTTGGGGTGCATGGAAAGGGCCCGGGCAATGGCCACCCGCTGTTGTTGCCCTCCGGAAAGGTTGTCCGGGTATTCATGGGCTTTTTCCCGTAAACCGACCTTGTCCAGAAGGGTATAAGCCCGTTCCTCAGCCTCTTCCTGGCAAAGTTTTCTGACCTGAACCGGGCCGATGGTGATGTTTTGCAGCGCCGTCATATTCGGAAAGAGGTTAAACCGCTGAAAAACCATGCCCATTTCCGCCCGGACTTCATTAATATTGGCATTTTTGTGATCCAGTATATTGACGCCCTCAATAAATATCTGCCCGGCACTGGGCTCTTCCAAAAGGTTGAGGCAGCGCAAAAAGGTGCTTTTTCCCGAACCGCTGGGTCCAATGATACAAACCACTTCGCCCGGCTCTACATGGGTAGTGATACCTTTCAACACATGGAGGCTGTTAAAACGTTTATGCAGGTCCACAACTTCAATCACTGGTTTTCAACCTCCGTTCCAATTCGGTCACAATTTTTGTAAAGGGCAGGGTCATCATTAAGAAAACGAGGCCCACGCCAAGCCAGGTTTCGGTCGGCCGGTAAGTCCGGGTCACGATCACCTGGGCTTTCCGGACCAGTTCCTCCATGCCGATGACGGAAACCAGCGAAGAGTCTTTTAACATGGCAATAAACTCATTACCCAGCGGGGGAATGACCCTCTTGACCGCCTGGGGCAAAATGACATGACGCATAGCCTGCCAGTACGACATCCCCAATGACCTGGCCGCCTCCATCTGACCCCGGTCGATAGATTGGATCCCGGCACGAATAATCTCCGCAACGTAAGCACCACTGTTAATACTTAAAGCAGAGAAGGCGGAGAGAAAAGGATTGAGGGGAATGGGGTTCCCGTCGCCAAACAGCGAACCCAACACCGGTGGCAACCCAAAATGAATCATAAAGATCTGGACCAAAAGCGGGGTACCGCGGAAAAAATTCACGTAAGCCCCGGCAATAATGTTGAGAAGCCGGGCCGGCACCACCCGGGCCATGCCCGCAAAGATGCCAATAACAATCCCGTTAAAAACCGAAATCATTGTCAGGAAAAGCGTCATCACCGCCCCGAGCACTAAAAGGGGGGCGATTTTCCAGAGGTAATGGAGGGCGGTTTCCGCCAGGGAAAACCGGACCGCGTTTTCACCGGGTTTAACCTCCACATTCCGGCTTTCTTTTTTGTATCGGGCCTTTGCAACTTCAATTAAATACTTCCCCGGTGAAAGGCCTCTGATGGTCAGCGGCGTCACCCCGTCATAAGGCTCGCCGTTGATAAAAACTTCCGCTCCTTCCGGATTGGAAGTAATCCTTAAAACCGTCTCTGTGCCGGCCGTATCTACGGCAATTTCCTGCGCCTGACTGCTGGAGGCGGCAAAGAGAAGGATTATGGCTATGACCAGCGGGGCTAATAACATTTTTGCATGCTTCATCTGCTTTTTTGATACACCCTTCGTCTTTTCTCCGCCGGCGAACCGGTACCCGGTGTTATCCCGGCGATTGTGTTCCTGCCAGTTGCCTTTTCCGGCCTGCAGCATGCACGCATACAGACCTACGGCACGTGCGCATATACTAAGAGATGTGGTCAAAAAACCCGGGGGCTCTTTGACCACATCTCTTCTCCAACTTCTTACATGGACCTGTATTTTTCGACCAACTCGCCGAGTTTGCCATTCTCTCTAAGAGTGGCGAGGGCTTTGTTGATCCCTGCCAATAATTCCTCGTTGCCCTTCTTTACCCCAATGCCGTAATTCTCCACTTCAGCATCGGGGATTTCAATCATTTTCAAGCCGCTCATCTTCGAAATCGCCTGGTAAGCTACTAAATCGTCCATCACGGCAGCGTCGGCATTGTTATTCAGCAACTCCTGGATCGCCTGGGGATTGGTATCAAAACGTTTCATCCGTACGCCCTCAATTTGACTGGCATAGAGATCACCGGTTGTCCCGTTCTGAACGGCAATTGTTTTGCCTACCAGATCCGCCGATCCGGTTATGGAATCGTCGTTTTCCCTGACGACAATCGCCTGCTTGATCGTGAAGTATGGGTCGGAAAAATTAATCTGTTTCATCCGTTCCTCGGTAATGGTCATCGCCGAGATCAGGCAGTCGTAATTCCCGTTCATCAGCCCGGGGATGATCCCGTCCCATTGGACATTTTGCAATTCCAGCTCTCTGCCCATCTCTTCTGCGATCATAGCGATAAGTTCCATGTCAAAACCGGCAAAATTTCCGTCCTCATCAATATACTCGAACGGTTCATAGGCGGCATCTGTTCCTACCCGCAAGACCGCCTGCGCCTCTTCTTGCGGTTTGTTCGTAAAGACAATGACCAGCGCCACCACGGCCACAACAAAAACAAGCAGATAGAGATAACTTCTCTTCACCCGTTAGCACCTCCATAGATAATATAGATAACAATGGACAAGCCTCTACATTATATATTATAATACACTAAAATCACACAGTGGTAAAGGATTTTCTCTCCGGCCTGCTATCCCTTTCCCCGGAAAAGGCGGTTTCCCGGGGGATATAAAGAAAAACCGTAATAAGACGCGAAAATGCAGCAAAAGTTTTATGTGACGCGTACGAGTATCATAAAACTTTGTGTTATTTTTTCAGGTCCGTGTAAAAACTCTCCCCCTTCTCCCAGCCGTCGCAAGAAAAAACCTGCGCCAGGGTGGCGCTTAAATCCGCAAAGCTTTTTCTGGTCCCAAGGTTCCTGCCTTTTGCAACCATTTCGCCGGTAACCAGCAAAGGCACATACTCCCTGGAATGATCGGTGCTGGGGGTGGTGGGGTCACACCCGTGGTCCGCGGTGACAATAAGCAGATCCTCCTTCCCCAACAGCCCGGAGAGTTCTCCCAAAGAACGGTCGGCTTCCTCAAGGGCGGCGGCAAATCCCCGGGGATCATTACGGTGGCCGTAGAGGCTATCAAAATCTACGCAATTGGCAAAGATCAGCGCCTCCGAATGGTCTTCCCTGGCTATCTTCAGTACTGTCTCCATGGTTTTCCGGTTATTTCCCGTGTGGTAGCTTTCGGCCAGGCCGCGCCCGGCAAAAATATCCTTGATTTTGCCTACTCCCACCGTTTTTATGCCGCGGCCGGAGAAAAAATCCAGCAAGGTTTCGTCCGGCGGCGCCAGGGAAAAATCTTTCCGCCGTTCCGTCCGGCGAAAAGCCCCCGGTTTGCCGGTAAAGGGCCGGGCAATTACCCGCGCCACCATATCCTCTCCCACCAGCATTTCTCTGGCTGTCCGGCAAATATCATACAATTCTTCCGGCGGGACTACTTCCTCATGGGCCGCCACCTGAAAAACACTGTCCGCCGAGGTATAGACGATCAGGGCGCCGGTGCGCATATGTTCCGGGCCTAATTCTTCAATAATTTGCGTTCCGGAGGCCGGCTTGTTTCCCAGCACGCCACGGTTGACCGCCTCCGAAAACCTTTTTATCAGCCCGGGAGGAAATCCATGCGGGTAGACGGGAAACGGTTTCTCCAGCACAAGGCCCATCATCTCCCAGTGCCCGGTGGTGGTATCCTTCCCGGGAGAGGCTTCGGCCATCCGGCCAAAGGCCGCCGCCGGGCCTTCGACCGGCGGGACTCCCATAATCCCGGTTATATTTCCCAGGCCCCAGCCGCCCATTACCGGGAGGCTTAACCCCCCCACCGCCCGGGCGGTATTCCCCAGGGTATTACTGCCTTCGTCGCCGAAACGGCCGGCATCCGGCATTTCCCCGGCGCCGACGCCATCCAGAACGATCAGGAAAACACGTTTTCTGGTCATAGCCGTATAGTTCCTCCCCTTTATTATGCTGGATTCTCCTGAAGACAAGCGTCCGCAAAAACATTTCATGTTTTTCCCATGTCTCTTCCTTGAGTTTTTTCCTGTTCCTCTTTCATAATCGCCACCCCGGAGCTGGTTCCCAGCCGGTTGGCGCCGGCTTTGACCATCTCTTCAGCGGTCCGGCGGTCCCGGATCCCGCCGGAGGCCTTAACGCCCATTGCCGTTCCGACCACTTTACGCAGCAAGGCCACATCTTCCGCTGTTGCGCCGCTCTTGTTGAACCCGGTAGACGTTTTAACAAAACCGGCGCCTGCTTCCTTCGCCAACAGGCAGGCTTTTACTTTTTCTTCATCCGTTAAAAGGCAGGTCTCAATGATCACTTTGGTTAAGGCCTGCCCGGCGGCGGTATCCACCACCGCTTTGATATCCCGGAAGACCAGTTCATAATCGCCGGATTTCAAAGCGCCGATATTGATGACCATATCCACTTCGGTCGCGCCGTTGGCAATCGCCTCCCGCACCTCCACGGCTTTGGTCAAGGGGACGCCGGCGCCCAAGGGAAACCCGATCACCGTACAGACTTTGACGCCGGTCTTTTCGCACGCGCGTAACAATTTGGCGGCCAGCCTGACATGGACCGGGTTGACGCAAACCGTGGCGAAACCGTATTCTTTCGCTTCCTGGCAGAGTTCTTCAATCTCCCGGTAAGTTGCTTCCGGTTTCAAGAGGGTGTGGTCGATGATTTTGTTGAGATCCATATTTATCACCTCAAAGGCTGGGGTCATATTTCATGTTTTTTCTTATTAATTTCCGTATTGGTTTCTATTGTCCTACCGGCGACAAATTTTGGGTCAAAAAAAGGTCATGGTATTTCAGGAGTTTTTCTTCGTGCCCGCCTTTTATGACCAGGTGATGGTTGCCCAGTGGCCTGCGGAGAAGTTCCTCCGCCTTCTTCGGGTCATAAAATTTTAATGTAACCTGGGTGCGGCAGGGGTTCCCGCCCTCACTATTACTTTGGTAGGTTGTGAGGGCGGTATAGATTTCTTGCAGGTCTTTCCCGCCGATTCGAAAAAGGGTATAGTCATCAGGAGGCATATGGCCCTGGCAGGCAGCGCCTATCCCCGGCTCAAAGCGGGAGCACGGCTTATGGCTACTGCACATTGTTCTTGCGACTGCACAGTGGGCCAGGGTGATTAAGCCCTTTTCCACATCAACCATACAGGGGTTGGCCATAAAGGAGGGCTGGCCGGTCACCTCTTTTGCGATCAGCATCCCGGTGGCGGTAATAATATCCCCCTCGCAGGCAGTCATCACCCCATCGTTATTCAATTTCGCCAGGGCATAATGGGCGGTATTCTTCAAAACAGGCAACAGGTCGAAACAGTTAATGGCAACGGCATCCACCTCATATTCGTCAACAAGCTCTCTTAAGGCAAGATAGATTATGGCGGCTCCTTTCAGATCATCGGCTCCATCCGCTCCGGGCTCCGCCACCCCCCTGTTGCCGACTGCCATCTCTTTAACCAGTTCTGCAGAGCGGGAATCATCCTGGAGTTCTTTATACCTCTCGGTAACCGCGGAAGAAGGAATATCTACTATTTCCGGGCCCCAGGTTTTCTTAATCAGTTCCTCTACAGGAGTGGGAAAAGGATAGCCAGTGAATTGCTCCTGCCCGATCCGGCCAATCCTGCTTTGCCGCACTTCATTTCCGGCGGCACAGATTATCAGCAGTTGGCGCAGGTCCTTTTTCCAGTCGCCGACAGCCTGGACCACCACTGCTTTTTTCCCTATCCCCCGGAGATAGGCAAGGATCTCCAAAGCGGCAGAGAGAGAATTATCCAGCGGGTGGGCTAAAAGAATGACCGGCCCCGGCTTGTTTTTCCCGCACTCTACAGCCGGGATCCCGGTTCCACCGTTCAAGACCAATAAGACCCCTGCCTCTTCGTCTTCCCCGTTTCCCTGGGAGACTCGAAATTCAAACCCTTCTATAGTGTTGAGTTCGTCAATAAATCTATCCGCCCTCGCCCACATCTTTTCCGGCTGCTTGCTTGCTGATAAAACCGGTATTACCGGTATTTCTGTCATGATTTAACTCACTCCTATGCTTTGATTTTTATCTCCTACCTTACTACGTTTCTTCTTTGATTCTCTTTTTCGTATACCGGTTGTAAAAACGGCGCCAATAGCAAGCTACAATTAATTAATGAGGTGTTGGTCATTCATTCTTTTTTCCGAGGCTTCTTTCCCACTGTCTGCCTATTTTTCCCGTTTGTAGCCCAACCTTTCGCTTATCTCACCCGCGGCTGCTCTTATTTCTTTTATATACACCCGGGCTTGTCCCGGACCAAAATCCCATTTGGGGCCAATCAAGGTCAAGCTGGCAACAACCTCACCACGGTAATCAAAGACCGGTGCGGCCAGTGCCGCTAAATTAATGTCCCTTTCTTCCACAGATAAAGCATAGCCTTGTTCTCGGATCCGGGAAAGCTCGGTTTCCAGTTGCTCTCTGTCCGTGATGGTTTTTTTAGTAAAACGGGGCAAACCGAATTCCCGGTAACACCTCTCCCTCTCTTCCGGCGGTAGGTATGCCAGTAAAAGCTTGGCAGAGGCGCCGGCATGAAGGTGTATCCTCGCCCCTACTTCGGAGGCGATCCGGATGATACTTTGCCAGTCCACTTTTTCAATACACACCTGTTGCAAGTGGTCTATTATACAAAGGATAACCGTCTGGTTGCATTTGCGGCTTAGCTCCGTCATCACCTCCTTTGCTACAGTCCGCAAATCCATATTCGCTTTAACAATCTGGCCCAATTCAAAAAACCTCATCCCCAAACCATATTTCTTGGTCGCATTATTCTGCTTGATAAAACCGTATTCTTCCATACTGTGCAATAACCTATATGTAACACTCTTGCTGAGACCGGTCTTTTGGGCAATCTCCGTAATTCCCCATTCATGCTTTTCAAAATTGAACAACTGAAGGATCCGGGCTATTCTCTCAATTATTAAAAGCGGTTGCTTTGCACCCATGGCAAAACCCCTATCTTTGTTCCGCTCAGCGGAACGATGTTCTTTCATTAATCAGATTTTAACATGCAGATATAACCAAGGTCAAGAAAACAATCCATATTTTTGTAGTTGGAATTGGGGGGTATACTGACAACGCATCACCAGGGCAGTAATCTGTGGTTATTTGTGAAGAATGAAGAACAAGGAGAAGCCCAAGGCGCCTTGGAAAAGGTCTTCAGTGGACCGGTATGTATATCTTTTTATCCATTTACTATTCGAACTCGGTAAGGTACTTCCAGTACCGGACCGGCATATGTTGTTTTTGTAATTTTTCATTCTTCCGCTCTTCCAGAGCGGTAGAGGTAAAATACTCCTGCCACAGCTCGCGGCAGAGCATTTCCTCTTCATCTTCGCTGCCGGCCTTCCTCCCCTGGAGGGAGGCGGCCAATTGGTCGCTAATCTCAACCCCGCTCACCAGCCGGCATTCCCGCCCGTCATAATAAGCGCCTAAATTGCGCCGGCGGTCATGAATGAACCATTTCTGCCCGGCAAACCTGGCGGTAAAATGCGGGACTAAAAGGGCCAGGATATTATGGTCCGGCTCGATCGGCGCATAATAGAAGTCACCGTCGCATTCGTCTATACTTGCGTGCGTGTTCCCGCATGACGATAGTAGAGTATCAGCGACTTCTGCGCCAGGGTCACCGTCGGGCGTATGTGCGCTGGTACACGTGTTCGGGCACGCGTTTTTCCACGTGCCAACGCGTACCTGCCGGAAGCGGAGAAAGCCATGGAAACGATGGACCTCATAAGCCACTTTCCTCGCGGTTTGCGTAATCGCGCCAAGCACCGCCATAATCTCCCGGCTACGGGCATGCGAATTACCCCCCGCCTTTCTTCCCGCGGGCATCAGTAGCTTTATATAAGAAAGGATTGTTTTTTCCATCCCGGATTCAGAGAGATAACAATAGACGAGGTTCTGAAAGGCCTGCCGCGAAAGGCGTTTTTGTAAAAAACGCCGTAGTTTCCGGGCCTTCTCCGGATCGGTGGCGATAACCTTCGCGGTGGAAAAGAGCGACGGCCTGTACCGGCGATTATTAGTAATCTCCGCCACCTCTTCCCCGCTGAATAAACCCTCATACAAGGCGGTGAAGAGTCCTTCCAGACTCCCGTCATAGACATAGGTCAGCATCGGTCTCCCCTCCGTATGACTCCAGGCCGGCGGCAAAATTCAATGGCAACTGCCGCCCGGCCAGGGATTCCTTCTTCTTTACCCCGGCCAGCAACCGGGCGCGGATCCTCTCTTCGTTATCCAGTCTCTCCAAAAAACTTCCCCGGCAGGTAATAAAATACCGGGCCCTTTTCATCACCACCCCGAGTTTTGCCAATTCCGGAAACCCCAGTGTTCCCCAGCGGCGGGCGGAGATGATCCGCCGCGCCGACTGCTCCCCTATGCCCGGTACCCGCAGTAACATCCGGTACGAAGCCCTATGGATCTCCACTGGGAAGAAATCCAGATTGCGCAGGGCCCAAACGGTCTTTGGATCCAGGTCCTCATCTAAAAACGGCGCCGGCGTCTCCAGGAGTTCGTCCGCGCTAAAGCCGTAAAACCGCAGCAACCAGTCGGCCTGGTAAAGACGGTGTTCTCTCCGGAGCGGCGGCGTATCAATCGCCGGTAACAAAGGATTTTTGGCCACGGGGATAAAGGCGGAATAATAAACCCTTTTCAACCCCATTTTCTTGTATAACCCTTCGGAAAGCCTGAGAATCTGCAGGTCCGATTCGGGGGTGGCCCCCACAATCAACTGGGTGCTTTGTCCGGCCGGGGAAAAAGCCTTTGCCCGCTTAAATTTCTTTTTTTCTTCTTGATTCGCAACAATTCGCTCATTTATATAAGCCATGGGTTGCAAAATCGCTTCCTTATCCTTCCCCGGGGCCAAGAGTCTTAAACCCCGCTCCGAAGGCAGCTCAATATTGACACTTAACCGGTCGGCATAAAAGCCGGCTTCCCGCACCAGTCGCCGGTCGGCGCCGGGGATGACCTTCAGATGGATATACCCGTTGAAATTATCCTTCAGACGCAGGTCTTTTACAGTCCTGAGCAGCAACTCCATTGTGTAATCGGCCGTCTTCAACACCCCGGAACTCAAGAACAGACCCTCAATGTAATTACGCCGGTAAAAACCGATGGTTAGCTTCCTTACTTCCTCCGGGGTGAAAACGGCCCGCGGCAGATCATTACTTCTCCTGTTGATACAGTAGGCACAGTCATGGCTGCAGCAATTGGTATAGAGGATCTTCAGGAGTGAGATGCACCGCCCGTCCGCGGACCAACTGTGGCAGATCCCCATCGCCGCTTCAGCAGAATTTCCCAACCCGCCGGGGGTGTTTTTCCGGTTACTTCCCGATGAGGCACAGGAAACATCATACTTGGCGGCGGAAGCCAGGATACCCAGTTTTTCCAAAAGATCCATTCTCTTGCCTCCGAACACATGTTCTTTTTTATTATAACATAAACATTTGTTCGGCGCAACGGGTCCCAGCCCTAATTACTTGTCGCTCGTCACCCGGGGTTTGGCGCTCGACCTACTCGTTGTTCGACCTTCGTCGTTCTCCCTCGATGTTCAATGCCTGTTACTCGACGCCCATTGCTCATCACCCGGCGTTTACAAAAAAAACACGGATACTTCCATGTTTTTTTGTATGCAGCGCTAAAGAAAGCGGATTCTGCACTTTCCCAGATCCGCTCTTCCAAACTTCGCTCCCTTTCTCATCTTTTTGCGGTTCACCTCAAGCCGGTTTTCCTACCGGCGGGACATCCGGCGGCGTCTCGCGCGGGTGTCCATCCTCCCCGGCCAGGGCCAGACGGAACCCGGTAGTTTCCAGCGCCAACAAAAGCGCTTTATTAATC
>Ga0079223_10003015_pt1 | contig 10576 bp, 4 predicted proteins | sample Stecom2011_FD_75072 | JGI IMG/M metagenome (GOLD analysis project Ga0079223, IMG submission 75072) | Agricultural soil microbial communities from Utah to study Nitrogen management - Steer compost 2011 | ecosystem: Environmental > Terrestrial > Soil > Agricultural land | place: USA: Utah...
CCCGCAGTTGTAAAACGTATGGATGCCAAAAAAAATGGCGCTAACTCCCCTACCGCAATTTTATTTAACAAATACGTAGAACCCCATATTACATATATGGAGAAGAACGCAAGAACAATCAACACTGTATTTTTTGGTACTGACTTCAATATGTTTTAAAATAGTTTGAATGTATTTGAGAAAGAAATTTTTAAAAGGTATAAGAATGAAAATGTGGCGTGAAAATTATACAATTAGCGCTTCTTTTTGTTGTAATTTTTATCGCCTCGGGTCTTTGGCTTCTTGTATTTCTTTTTAATAATTCGTTTATAAGATCCGCCTTGATTTTCTTTTTTGTTTTTTTCTTTTTTCTCGTGAAATGCGGGGCCTACAACGTCTTCTTTTGTGGGATTATTAATTTCAACCACAACGGGTTGCTCTTCTGCTGTGAGCTTATCCGAAATTGCTACTTCCGAAGGTAACTCCTGCATAGTAATCTTAAGTTCCATTAAAGCTTCAATCGCATTCTTTTTATCTTCTTCGGCTTCGGTGTAAAATAGAATACTTGTTCCTTCTTGCTCTGCCCTTCCTGTTCGACCAATTCGGTGCATATAGTTTTCAGGAAAAGAGGGAGTGTCAAAATTTATTACGTGCGAAATTCGATCAAGATCCAATCCGCGTGCCATAATATCTGTAGTAACTAAAATTCGTGTTTTTTCAGCATTGAAATCTTCAATGGAACGAATTCGGTAATTCTGCGTTTTATTGGAATGGATTACAGCGACTTCCTTTCCGTAGAAATCATCCAAGAGATCAAATATTAGATCAGCACTCTTTTTATTTGGAACAAAAATGAGAACTTTTTTAAATTCTTTTTCATTCTGAAGTAAATGGCGTAAGAGGTTAACTTTTGTATAAAAATTTGGAACCGCATAGCTGTATTGGGCTATATTTTCTAACGGAGTACCACTTACTGCAACAGAAACCGTTTTAGGGGCTATAAAGAAATCGTGAATAAAAGCGTTCACATCGTCTGTCATTGTAGCCGAAAACATAATGTTTTGACGCTTTTTGGGAAGAAGTTCAAGGATGTTTGTAAGCTGAAACCGGAAACCGAGATCTAACATTACATCTACCTCGTCTATCACCATCTTTTTAATCCCCTTAAATTGAATTGCACGGCTTATAACCAAGTCGTACAATCGTCCTGGAGTGGCTACTAAAATATCGACACCTTCGGCAACTGCTTCTTTTTGACGATTGATATTTGTGCCTCCGAAGACTCCCAACACTCTTATAGACGAATATTTTCCGAATTTCTCAATTTCTTCAACACCTTGAAGTACCAATTCTCGTGTTGGCACCAGAATTAAAACTCTAGGATGTGTATCCTTCGAAAATTTTAGTTCTTGAAGAATTGGCAACATATAGGCGTAGGTTTTCCCTGTTCCTGTCTGTGCAATTCCAACCATATCAGTCCCCGACATAATTACCGGAAACGACTGAGCCTGAATGGGAGTAGGTTTTTCAAAACCTAAATCCGCAATAGCATTTCGTAATTGATTATTAATGGCGAATTCGCTAAATGATTCCATTGTACATAATTTGATTACAAAAGTAGTGCTTCAATTTGCCTTAACAACTATAGTTAGACAATTTGTTTCTAATTAGTCGTATCCGAAAAAGAGGTTAAATTTGCTGCTTCCTGTCTTGATAAGTAAGCTAAATTAATTCCGGAATGTTTTGCTATGTCAACTTGTAGTTATCAATTCGTTATTCAGATAGTGGCTATTAAGTTCCTACTTACTTGTGAATTAAACACCTACAGACCATTGGCTACTGCATACTGAATATTGACATCAGTGCGTTGATAATAATCTAATAATATTTTATTTACTTACCTTCCGAAACTTAATTAGGCTCCAAGATTAAAGTTACCTTATTAAAATCGGCAGCGCTGTTTATCACCTTTCGGTAGTCTTCGTAGAATTCGTTTGAAATTTTATTAATTTTATAGAATTCGTCTGCAGTAATTTTCAATGTATCACCATTCATTTCATAAAACGACTTAAACATAAGGACTTCTTCTCCATCTAATGAAAAGGAATGATCGATGTTTATATCATCCGCATTCGCCACGCGGTACCCTTCAGGAATTTTAATGTTCAAAGTTCGATAGTAGGTGCGGGTAAACTCATCTTCAAGTGTAAGTTTTCGTTCGTTATCTTGATACATTTGAACTTGTCTACCAATAAGCTCGCCCACTTTAAAAAGATAGCGATTTCCAGCTTTTTCAACAAAGGCTTCCGATTCAAAATCGAGTATAAAATGCAAAGGTTTTATGCCAAATAATGCAGGATCGGCATTTTTTATTTCCTTACTTTTAATAGTTGCACTTTCGTCTAGTCGTTTGGCAAAGCCTTCCAGAATTTCAGTTTTATTGTCCTGAGGGATGACATTCATAAATGGCTGTAAGTACATTGCATAGTATCCTGTCATAGAAAGGTTTAACTTAATTGCATTCTTTGTGAGGTCTTCAGCATCAAAACTCACATCGACTATCATTTTATCGACAGTTTCTGCTGCTTCAACTGGGTTTATGTATTCAATTCGTCCTGTGGCAGATTTAAAATCACCCAAAGCAACCTCTTTAATATGCAGGCCGTATGTATCGGTTAAATATGATGATGGAAAACCGTAACGCGAATCAAATTCGGTGGGCGCCATATATTTGTAGGTTTTTGGGAAGTAAAATAGATAATCGTTCAAGAAGGTGTTCGCTTCAAATTCTGGATCAAATTTTAGTTCTTGACGGTCGCTCGTTAATATGAGTTCATGTTTAATATCTAAAGTATTAAAGGCGGAAATAAACAGCATCATCATGCCTTTACTCGTCGCTACCTTCTCGTTTAGCACACTTTCTAGGTCATTTCCTGCATTTCCTCCATGTCTCAGATATACGTTTGTTTTAATATGCGATTCCAGTTTTCTGAGCATCTCGTCTGTATCCATGCCAGCTTTCACCCCTGCCCCATCTATAAATTTGTTGAGCTTTCGTTGTGCTTTTTTGTCAATTTCGCCATAATAGTAGTTGTATATATTCTGTGAAACCTTGCTGTACGAAGTTATATCCTTGGTATTATTTGCCAGATTTTCATCTAGTTTAAAAATAACGAAACCGGTTGATGCATTATACGCTGCCTGACTCTCCCTTTCTAATCCTGGCATTTGGGCTGCTCGCATTGTCCAGTGCAGTTTGTTTTCTGAAAGTGTGTCTCTAACAACTTCGGGAAGACCGTTAAAGCTCTTAAATTTGAATACTAAGTTTGAAGGCGAATAAAGGTCAAAACCAACATCTTGTTTATCGTAATAGGACTGAAAAGTGAGTCGCTTGCCAGAATATTCAGGAGCGCGTTTTACTACATAATAATATTCTACAATGCTTCCTTTTTCAATTCCTTCAAAGGCAAAAAATTTATAAACACGTTGAGTTTCGTCGTCTTTTGCTGTTAGAATTTTTGAATCGTCTAATTCTGATATTTCACCATTGGGCTTAATTACCCGTGCTTTACTTACAATAAGTTCTGAACTATTGTCATACGGTAAATAAACTTTGTTGTAATCTTCAATGCGTTCATCGCTGTTAAGCCAAACCGCCTTGTGCTCTAAGTAGTATTCGAAAAGATCTTTGTTTTCAAATATAAATTCGGTGATAATTTTATCTTTTACACCAACAATAGAAGTGCTGTCTGCTGCATTTACAGAAAAGTTTGGGCTTGCTTCCCAGGTATAGCTCTTATAAAACGGAATCTCTTGTGCGAGTAGCGTTGAGGCGATAATAAAAAACACTAAAAAACTGATTGATTTTTTCATAAGTTATTTCGATTTAGTGAAAGTAACTACCTCTTTATAAGCTCTTTCAACGTTTGTTATAAGTTCGTTAACTTCCTTTTGTTGCTCAAGGTTAAGAATTAAATAATTACAGGTTACGGTGTGTTTGTATTTTATTTTTCCTTCGACATTGGCGTAGGAAATAGTCGCTTTTAAATAATCGTTGGCAAAGGATTGAGATTCTGGTAAATAATCGACCTGATACCCTTCCGGGATTTCAAATTCGGCTTCTAACGTATATTGGTTTTTGTATTCTATTTCAATATCGCGTTTTCGATTAGGAGCTGTTCGGAATTGAGAAATGTATTTGTTAATATTTAAATTGATAAAAATCTGATCTCCAAATTGATTAAAATAATCCCCAATTGTTGATGTGTACGTAATAGTCAGGTTTTTGTCGTAATCGTCTTTATTGGCTTCAACAACATTTTGAGCAATAAACTTGTTGTTTCCTATTTGAAAAACCTCGTTATAAAAATTATCACGTTCACTTTTGGTATTCAGATTTCCCACGGCGTATATATAATCGATTTTGTTATAGCCTGAAACTTCTGTTTTTGTAGTTCCAATTAACTGCTTTCCTTCAATTTTAAGCTGTGTTTGTTCTTTTACTGAATTCATTTCAGCTGGAATAACCGGTACTTTAGCAATTCGGAAATTACTGTCGTCTAGTGCTATAAGTGCTTCTTTTCCTTGAATAAAAGATGAAGGGTATGTTATTGGAATATTTCTCCCCGTGGCATCCAAATAATAAATATCGGAACCATCAAAGTAGCTTAGAATCATGTGGTTGTCTACCATTGGAGTTGGCACTTCTTCGTAACTATATGGAATTTTTCGGGTACCAATCCAGGTTAAATGCCCTTTCAACCCAGCTATTTCAAGCATTTTATATAGAATGCTGCTGTTGTCTTTACAATCGCCGTATTTTTTCTGAAAAACTTGATTGGCCTCTCTAGGAATAAATCCGCCAAGGGCATATTCAAAAGCGATGTATTTAATATTGCGTTGTGTCCAATAATAAATAGCCTTTACCTTTTCTAAATCGCTATCTAAACCTTCGATTAGACTATTGGTTAGGGTAATTAATTCTGGATCTGCTGGTTCTTGATTTATATCTTTAACCAACGAATAATACCAATTATAAAGATCCTTGGTTTCATTGAGAATTGGCACTGTATTTCCATTTACCTCATACGATGCGATAATTGGAATTACATGAGGCAGTACATTTTTATGTGATGATGTTTGTGATTCATAATCGAAAGCTTTTACATCATTTAACTCCCAAGTGTAGATGATTTTCCCACGTTTTTCTTCTTTTTTGAAATCGATATTCAATCCTTCAGTATTAAACTGTTTGAACTTTAAGTTTACCGAAGCATCAGCTGTTATACTGAATTTATTTTGAGCTATTGGAGAAAAATTTCCAAAATAGAAAGGCGTTAGAAACCGTGGATTTTTAATTTTTTGAGAATATTTAAGATGCGATTTCGATCCTTTTTTTAAATTGGAATAAATGAAATTGATTGATTTTGTATCGTCATAAAACGACTCGCCCATTTCGTCTTTTTCGGTAAATACTGAAACTTTTTCCTCTCTGTATTTATTGTCAGTGTAATTAAATGAAGACGCCGCGATGCTTTCCAATTCAAAAAAACTTGAAAAATTTAAAGATTGCTGAGATCCTTGTGTGGCTGCTTCATTGAGGTATAAGTTTTCTTCAATATTTTCTTGGGCAATATCAATTATACCATTGTTAACAGTAATAAAAAGATTAGACTCCTGATTTAAATACACTACAGAGGCATCGGGATATTTATCTTTATATTTTTGAAAAGTATCGGAATATTGTGCGTGCGCAGCGGTGGCAGCGAGTATCAAAAAAACCGATATGGCTTTAGTTTTAAAACTTCTGCAGCGCATACATATAGCCATTAAAATAGTCTTCAGATTTAATCTTTTTTCCAGTATCGTCATATTTACTCGCGTTTCCTACTTGAACACCATTTTTAAAATGAGCTTCTTCCTTGAGTTTTCCATTTTCATAATACCTCGTTACTTTTCCGTCGAGTTCTCCTGTTAGGTAATTCCGTTTCTCTTTGATGTTTCCGTTGGCATAGTATTCAATTTTTGGACCTTCGTACTCATCGTTTACGTTTACAAATTCATCTTTAAGCTGTCCGTTATAGTAGTAGGTTTTATATGTTCCTATTTGTTGACCATTTTTATATTCTAATTCTCGCGAAACTTTTCCAGTATCGTAATAGGCAATAACCTTTCCTGTTTCATTAGTTATAGGAATCATAGTCACTTCCTTGCCATTTGTATCGTTATAGCTATAACCAATTAGCGTTCCGTGATTGTAAAATCTAATTAACTGTAATTTTCCAGACGGACTGTAAAACTCCTTTCGGCCGTGTTGTTTTCCAAAGAGGTATGAAGATATGGTATATGGAGTACCATCTTCATAATACGATTTCCACGTTCCTACGCGGTCATCTAATTTATAGAAAAAAGAATCTTCAATTTGTCCATTTTCATAATAGCGAACATACTCACCATCCAGATTTCCTAGAACGTAGGTAGCTTTTACGTTGGGTTGCCCGTTTTCAAAATACCAAGTCCAAGTTCCATTTTGAACCCCGTTTAGGTACGCACCTTCGGTGTCAATTTTTCCATCAAAGAAATATGATTTATAAGTTCCGTGTTTTACGCCGTGTAAATAGGACGTTTTTGTATAAACTTTACCATTATAATGTTTAAATATAAGCGTTGTATCCTTTTTTGACGGTTTATAATCTACAACTTGAAATTCGTTTCCGCTACGATCATAAAACGTATCTTTTAAAAGATTATCGCGATCGTACACAGCTTTATTTGTTAATTTACCATCAACTCCATAGTACTCTTGAGTTCCATTAAAATCTCCTTTGTGATAATAATTGATGCTTTTTAAACTACCATCTATGTAATAAAACCGCCATTCTCCTTGTTGCAAACCATCTTTATAACCACCTTGATTCTCTATTTTTCCATTTTTATGATAGTTTGCATAATACCCGACTAGCGTATCGTTTTTATAATTACTCGACCACTCAATAGTTCCATTGGGATAATATGAAGTATACGCTCCTTGAATTAAATCATCTTCTAAAATGGCTTTCGATATTAAATTACCGTTGTCGCCGTAATACTTCCATTCGCCTTTGCGCCCTCCTGAAACGTTGTACAATCCTTCGGAGGTAAGGTTACCATTTGCCGCAAAACCGTTGTAATAAAATTCGCCTCCGCGTCTTTTTCCTTCTTTTAAAATTTCACCTTTTTTATTGAAAAACTTATATTCGATAATATCTCCTTTTTTGTAGGTGTAGCTATAATACTTTTTTCCGTCATAATCGTAATAAGTATAGGTTCCATTAAGCACTCCATCATCATAGTTGCCCTCACTTTGAAGTGTTCCATCTGCATAATAGGTTGTATAAGGCCCCTGTAACAAATCGTTGATGTAAGTACCTTTTTCAGAAATTTCACCGTTCAGAAAGTATATTTTATAATCTCCTTGAAGTTTACCATTAACATAAACAAGTTCACTCGACACATTCCCGTTAAGAAAGTGTGTTTTTTGTAATCCGTGTCTATTACCGTCTGTAAAAGGTATTTCAGAATATAGCTGCCCATTTGCGTAGTACTCGCTTGCTTTTTCTTGTACTTTATCATCTTTGTACGGAATAATGAATTCTGGAATTTCTTCGCCTACACTAAAGTACGATGTATAAGTACCGGTGAGTTTTCCGTTTTCAAAATATTTTTTTTGCATCAATGCTCCTTTCTCGTTGTAATAGAGAAATTTGCCGTCGAGCTCTCCATTCTTATAAAAACCTTTCAACGACAATTGTCCGTTAGGATATATAATGGTATTCTCACCTTCTAGTTTGCCGTTTTTAAAAACAGCCACCTCTTTAAGTTTTAGTTGATCGTTATACCATTTCCAGGTACCACTGCGCTCCCCGTTTTTGTCGTAATGCGCTTCGGCTACAATTCTTCCCTCCTTATTAAAATAGAACCAGTCGCCAACTTGTTTTTCACCTTTCATAGTTCCCATACCACTGATTGAGAGAGTACTACCATCATATTCGAATTTAACTGTTTTATTACTAAAAAGGTCTTTGTTATCTGTTCGAGCAAGGGTTGTCCATCTCGGAATTGCAAGCTTTAAAAATTCAGTGATTTCCTTAGTTTTCTTAGTAACTATCTTTTTATACTTTTCGTTTTCAATAGAATAAGAAATAGTGTAACTAAAAACATCAAAATTATTAGACTCTTGAATCCATTGAAATAAAGGAACTACCTTTTTACTCCAAAAACCACCTTTTCCTTTGTAGTTGGCAAGTTTTAAGAGAAGCGCATGATTTTGTTTAGTTAAATCATAATCGAGTTCATTATCAATTTTATAATTATTATTCAATGCAATTCTATTGCTGATAATTAAATCAATTTCATCAAAAGCTTTGTCGTCTTCTGAAAGTATCAAGCCAGGAGTTCGTTTGTTTTCATTTTTGGTATTAAACATAGAATTGGCTGTTTTGAGCCTTGCAAACGAATACTCACTATCGGGATCAACTAACAAGGCGAGATTAAAAGCCAGTAATGCCTGCGAAGGACGTTCTTGAGTATAGTAAATTGAACCTAATTTTATATACGCATTGGCATAAAATGGATTGAGTGTAATAACTTTCTCTAAAGCTTTTACAGCTTCTTTTAGTTGCCCTTTTTCTTGTAAAGCAATGGATTTATTATACAGCAATACATGACTTGCCGGAAAAAGTTCTAAGCCTTGGTCATAGGTTTCAATAGCCTTATCAAACTTATTTTGCCTAGTAAATGCAACCCCTTTGTTTTGATAAAATGAGCTTTTTAGATCTCCAATTTTCATGGATAGCCCTTCGTCGATGGTGCTAATAGCCTCGTCGTAACGCTCTAAGGCCATCAAATAGTAAGATTTCCTTAAAAGTGAATTAGGATAGCTAGTATCGTTTTTATTTACTTTTTCTAGAATTTCAAGAACTCCCTCGTAATCGTTTTCTTGAGATTTTAATGATATGGAGTTATTGATTTCGTTAAGATCAATAATCTCTAACTTTTCTTGGCCAACCGCAGTTAGGCTAAATAGCCCTATTGCAAAGAGTATATACTTTTTCATTTATCAAATATAGCAAACTCTTAAAATAATCATAAAATTTATTCTCTAGTTGTTTAAAAAGTTTTTATCGCTTCTTGATGTGTTATTACTCTTTGCATCCTAAGTAAAAAAAGTGGTTTAATAATTAGACTGATAGTCTATGAAGTACGTAGATTCTAAGAGATGACCGTGAAAAATGTTTTTCTAAACTTGGAAATTGAAGCTATATGCCTACCTTGATAATTCAAATTTTAGATAATGAAGCAAGCGGAACCCCACTTCTTTGGCTTTTATGGAGAAATACTAATCATAATGGGTTAACTGCTTTTACGCTTGGGTACGCATATTTAAATACTCCTGCACGTGAATAAGAAATTGGTAAAAAGGTCTGCTTCGTTACTCAGAAAATTAATAACTTGTAATCTATACTAAAACTATATAATGAAAAGGACAGTTTTAATTCTTCTAGGCTTAACCGCAGCTTTATTACTGATTGTATACTTGTCTCTCTGGAGTACTCCATCGAAAATTAAATCGCATATTATCGTTACTTCAGAAAACATTAATACGTTAAACTTTAAAGAGCAAGATTCTGTTCTAATTGCGGTAACAACCATGTATGAAGCTAATGCTTTGAAAAAAATGGTGCAGGGTGAGCAGTATCGTGAGGAAAGGGCGGTAAATGTAAAAGTGCCTGTAGTGTTTTTGGACACTCTTAAAGGCGGCTTAACTATTATTAAGAAAGGCGGAGGTAAACAAACACAATCGCTCCGATTAAAAAATCCTAACGATGTGTATTATGCACTTAGAAGTGTCTATAAAAATCCAGATCCTCTAATTCCTGAGTTCGCAAAAACTCTTGGATTAGAAAATATAATTATTGACGGAATTTCTGCACAACATCCTTATGGAGCAAATGTTGCTGCAAAGTTAGCCGAGTCTATTTCTATTTTGCACACCAATCCCACACTGGTATTTGTGCCAAAACAAGAGCGTCTAGGAGAGTTTAATTCTACTTATGGCAATAAACTTTATTGGTTAGAATACGAAACCGAAGGGCCAACAAACTGGACTCATTTAGAAAACGTTATGGAAATAATGGATACCGAAGATTTGCAAGAAAAAAAGCAAGAGGTAGATGAAAAGCTACGTATTAATAAGGATGAATTAGTTCGCAATCGATTATTTGATATGGTGATTGGCGATTGGGATAGGCACGCCAAACAATGGGGATGGGTAGTTCAAAAAATAGAGGATAAATACCAAGCTATTCCGCTAGCAGGCGATCGCGATAATGCATTTTTTTCGATAGACGGACTTATACCAACGGTGGTTTCTTCAAAAAATATTCAACCTCGTTTAAGATCTTTTGAAACAGAGATTGAATATATTCCGGGATTGGTATATCCGTTTGATAGATATTTTTTAGAAAACACTTCAGTTGAAGTTTTTATTGAGCAAGCAAAGTATATTCAAAATAATCTTACAGATGAAAAAATAGATAAGGCTTTACAAGTTTGGTCC
>Ga0079223_10003016_pt1 | contig 10575 bp, 11 predicted proteins | sample Stecom2011_FD_75072 | JGI IMG/M metagenome (GOLD analysis project Ga0079223, IMG submission 75072) | Agricultural soil microbial communities from Utah to study Nitrogen management - Steer compost 2011 | ecosystem: Environmental > Terrestrial > Soil > Agricultural land | place: USA: Utah...
CCCGGCTGGTGCAGCGCATCCTCGGCACCCTGATCGGCCTGGTGGCCGGCTGGGCGCTGATCGGCCTGTTTCCCCAGGCCATCCTGCAGGCCGGCCTGGCGGTGGTGGCCGGCGTGCTGTTCTTTGCCACCCGGACGACCCGCTACACCCTGGCCACGGCGGCCATCACCCTGCTGGTGCTGCTGAGCTTCAACCAGATCGGCGACGGCTACGGACTGATCTGGCCGCGCCTGTTCGACACCCTGCTGGGCAGCCTGATCGCCATCGCCGCGGTGTTCCTGATCCTGCCGGACTGGCAGGGCCGACGCCTGGACCAGCTGCTGGCCAGCACCCTCAATGCCCACGCCCAGTACCTGCGCGAGATCCTCGCCCAGTACGCCAGCGGCAAGCACGACGACCTGGCCTACCGGGTGGCGCGGCGCAACGCCCACAACGCCGACGCCACGCTGTCCACCACCCTGTCCAACATGCTCATGGAGCCGGGCCCCTTCCGCAAGGACGCCGAGCCGGGCTTCCGTTTCCTGGTGGTGACCCACACGCTGCTCGGCTACCTGTCCGCGCTGGGCGCGCACCGCGCGCCGCTGGGCGACGACGCGGAAGCGGCCGCGCTGACCGAAGCCGGAACCCGGATTGTCGCCACCATGGAAGAAATCGCTGCGGGACTGGCGGGGCACTCACCCCTGGCCGTGCACAGCGAGGCCGACGAGGCGCTGGCGCGCATGCTGGAACAGACGGACATCGCGGATGATGCCCGACGCCTGGTCAGCACTCAGCTGGCGCTGATCTGCCGGCAGCTGGCGCGGCTACGCACATTGGGCGGCCACCTGACCCGCAGGGAGCAGATGACCGCCGCGCACTGACTGCCGCTGCCGTCAGTCCTGGGCCGGGTTGGTGTTCATGTCGCTTTCCTCCGGCACGCCGCTGGGGGTGGTGGGCGGCGGAGTGGGCGTGGTCGGCGGGACGGGCTCGGCCGGTGCCGGGGTCATGGGCTCGGTCTGCGGGGGCGGCGCGGTGTCGATCCGCTCGTCCTCGTCGGGGCCGCAGCCCACCAGCAGGACACCAAGCACAGCCGGCAGGATGAAATGCGCAAGACGCATGGGGTTGCCTCCTTAACCAGGGGCCGGGCAAGGCCAGCCGGAATGTGAAGGGCACCGTGGACTACCGTGCCACGTTGCTGTGACTGCAAATGTCCCGCAGAGTGCCGCGCAGGACCTGCCGATCCGCCGCGCGCCGACTATGCTTGCCGGCCGGTTTTCCGCCGCACGGACGCGCCCATGCTTCTGACCCGCCCGCTCGGCCTGGCCCTCGCCCTCTGCCCATTGCTCGCCCAGGCCTGTCCCGACTGGTCCGCCGAACGCGCCGCCGTCGAGCTACGCCAGCTGGCCGCACAGCTGGCGCGCTGGGACGACGCCTATCACCGCGAAGGCCGCTCGCTGATCGCCGACGAACTCTACGACCAGGCCCGCGCACGCCTTGCCCACTGGCAGGGCTGCTTCCCCGGGCAGGCGGTCGCCACGCCCGCGCCGCTGGCGGGCCAGGCCGGCCCTCTGCCCCTGCCGGTGGCGCAGACCGGCCTGAACAAGCTGGACGATGCGCAGCTGCAGGACTGGCTGGCGCGCCGCGAGGGGGTATGGATCCAGCCGAAGGTGGACGGCGTGGCGGTGACCCTGGTGTACCGCGCCGGTCGCCTGGTCCGGGCCCTCAGCCGGGGGGATGGTCGCCATGGGCAGGACTGGACCGCCCGGGCAAGCGCCCTGCCGGCGGTGCCGATGCAGCTGGCCGAGCCGCGGGATGCGGTGCTGCAGGGCGAGCTGTACTGGCGCCTGACGGCACATGTGCAGGCCGAACAGGGTGGCATGGGCGCCCGCGCCCGAGTGGCCGGCCTGCTGGCCCGGGCGACGCTGGAGGAAGGCGAGGCGGCCGGCATCGGCCTGTTCGTCTGGGACTGGCCGGACGGTCCCGCCGATCCGCGGCAGCGCCTGGCCACCCTGGCCCGCCTGGGCTTTGCCGACAGCACGGCCTTCACCCGGCCGGTGGCGGATTTCGCCGAGGCGCGCCGCTGGCGCGAACGCTGGTTCCGCTCACCCCTGCCCTTTGCCACCGACGGTGTGGTGCTGCGCCAGGCCGATCGCCCCCATGGCCGACACTGGCAGCCGCGCCCGCCGAGCTGGGCGGTGGCCTGGAAGCACCCGCCGCGCCAGGCGCTGGCCGAGGTACGGCGCGTGGAGTTCCGCATCAGGCGCAGCGGACGCATTACGCCGCTGCTGCACCTGCAGCCGGTGCACCTGGATGACCGGGTGGTGCGCCGCGTGTCGGCCGGTTCCCTGCCCCGCTGGCAGGCGCTGGATGCGCTGCCCGGCGATCAGGTGGCGGTCGCCCTGGCCGGCGGCAGCGTGCCGCGACTGGAGTCGGTGGTCTGGCGCTCGCCGCACCGCCAGCCGGTGATCGCCCCGGATGCCTCGGCTTATCACGCCCTGAGCTGCTGGCAACCCACGCCGGGCTGCGAGGCGCAGTTCCTGGCACGTCTGGAATGGCTGTCCGGCCGGCAGGGCCTGAACCTGCCCGGCATCGCCCGGGGCACCTGGCAGGCGCTGCTGGCGGAGGGGCAACTGGATGAGGGGTTGCTGGGCTGGCTGGAGGCGGACGGACCGCCGGCCTTGCGCGGTGCCGCCATCCTCGCCCGTCAGCGCCCCTTTGACCGGTGGCTGACGGCGCTCGGCGCACCACCCGGGGTACGGGGCGAGCACTGGCGGCAGCTGGCCACCCGTTCCCTGCCCGAATGGCTGGAGCAGCCGGGGATGGGGCCACAAAGGGCGCGCCAGGCCCACGCCTTCCTGGCACATCCGCCGGTGCGGGCGCTGGCGGCCCGCCTGGCAACGCTGGGCGTGGACGGCTTCGCCCCCTGAGGTGGCCTTCAGTCGCGCTTGACCACCTTGGCCAGCACCACCCGGGGGCCCTTCATCTTCTTGACGATGATGCGCAGGCCGGAGGTTTCCAGGGCCTCCTCCTCCTCGGGTACCCGGTTGAGGGTCTCGTAGATCAGCCCGGCCAGGGTGTCGGCCTCGATGTGGTCGAGGTCCACGCCCAGCAGGCGCTCGATCTTGAACAGCGGGGTGTCACCGCGCACCAGCAGCTTGCCGGGCTGGTAGGCCAGCACGCCGCGCTCGGCCTTGCGGTGCTCGTCCTGGATGTCGCCGACCAGGGCCTCCAGCACGTCCTCCATGGTCAGGTAGCCGATCACCTTGCCGTCGGCCTCCTCCACCAGGGCGAAGTGCACGCCGCCCTTGCGGAACTCCTCCAGCAGGGTGGTCAGCGGCATGTGGCGGGAAATACGCTCCACCGGGCGGATCACCTCGTCCAGATCCAGCTTCCCGGGCAGCTCGCCGAGGCGCGCCAGCTCCAGCAGCAGGTCCTTGATGTGCACCAGGCCGATGAACTCGCCGGCCTCCTCGTCGTACACCGGGTAGCGGCTGTACTTGTGCCGGCGCAGGATGCCGAACAGCTCCTCCATGTCGGTGCTGCGCTTGATGTACACCAGGTCCTCGCGGGAATTGGCCCAGTCGGCCACTTCCAGCTCGCCCATCTCCACCGCCGAGGCCAGCACGCGGATGTCCTGGTCGCTGGGATCGTGGACACGGCTGGAGTGCAGGATCAGCTTCAGCTCGTCGCGGCTGTAGTGATGCTCGTGGTGATCGCCCGGCTCGCCCTGGCCGGCGAAGCGCAGGATGGCGTTGGCGCTGGCATTGAGCAGGAAGATCGCCGGGTACATGGCCCAGTAGAACAGGTACAGCGGGACGGCGGTCCACAGCGACAGCAGCTCGGGCTTGCGAATCGCCCAGGACTTGGGCGCCAGCTCGCCGACCACGATGTGCAGGTAGGAAATGAAGAAGAAGGCCACCGCGAAGGCGGAACCATGGATCACCGCCTCGTTTTCCACGCCGAGGGCGGCGAACAGCGGCTCGATCAGGTGGGCAAAGGCCGGCTCGCCGACCCAGCCCAGGCCCAGCGAGGCCAGGGTGATGCCCAGCTGGCAGGCCGACAGATAGGCGTCGAGCTGATGGTGGACGGTGCGCAGGATCTTGCCGCGCCAGCCGTGCTGGCTGGCGATGGCCTCCACCTTGGTGGAGCGCAGCTTGACCATGGCGAACTCGGCCGCCACGAAGAAGCCATTGAGCAGAACCAGGAAGAAGGCGAACAGGACGAGGCCGAAATCGGCGAAATAGGTATAGGCGAGAGAACTAGGGGAAGGGTCCATGTCGAGCAGGGTTGGCCAATGATTGCCGCAAGATGGCCATTCGCCCGGCGTTTTTCAAGCCCGGCGGTCAATCGGGCGTGCTTTCCTGCGGCTGGCGCGCCAGCTGGGTCAGGGGAAAATGGCAGGTGAAGGTGCTGCCCCGCCCCGGCTGGCTGACGATGTCCAGGCGTCCGCGATGGCGCAGCAGCACATGCTTGACGATGGCCAGCCCCAGGCCGGTGCCGCCGGTGTCCGTGGCGCGGCTGGCGTCGACCCGGTAGAAGCGCTCGGTGAGACGCGGGATATGCCTGGCCTCGATGCCCGGGCCGGTGTCACGCACCGCCAGGTGCGCGCCCTGCTCGTCGCGCCACCAGCGGATGTACACCTCGCCACCGTCGGGGGTGTACTTGACCGCGTTGAACACCAGGTTGGCGAAGGCGCTGCGCAGCTCGCCGTCGCAACCCTTGAGCCACAGGTCGGGGTCGGCCTCCAGGCTGATGCGGTGGCCGCGCGGGCCGGATAGCGCCAGGGCGTCGCGGTGGACGCTCTGCAGGAGGCGTTCGACCGCCACCGGCCGGTTGTCGGCCGGGTAGTCGGTAGCCTCCAGGCGCGCCAGCAGCAGCAGGTCGTCGAGCATGTGCGACATGCGCGCCGCCTGATCCCGCATCTGCTGCATGGGTCGCAGCCAGCGGGGCGCCAGGGCCTCGGGATGGTCGAGCAGGGTTTCCAGGTAGCCACTGATCACCGTCAGCGGCGTGCGCAACTCGTGGGAGACGTTGGCGACGAAATCCTTGCGCATCTGTTCCAGCTTCTGCATGCGCGTCACGTCGCGCACCAGCATCAGGTGCTCCCGCTGGCCATACAGGGTGATGAAGATCTGCAGGTGGCGCTCGGCGTCCACCGGCGAGCGCAGATCCAGCGGCTCGCGGAAATCCTTGCGCTCGAAATACTCCTTGAAGCGCGGATGGCGCACCAGATTGGTCACCGGCTGGCCGTTGTCCTCGGGCGCCTTGAGACCCAACAGCCGGCTGCCGGCCGGATTCCACCATTCCAGATTGCCGTCGCGGTCGAGCATCACCACCGCATCCTGCAGGGCGGTGGTGGACTGCTGGGCGCGATCGATCACCGCCTGCAGGCGCTCGCGGGCCTCGCGGTTGCGGCGCTGCAGCAGGTGGATGCGGTCGTAGAGGGCTTCCCACAGCCCGCGCGCCTCCGGCACCTCGTCCCGGGGACCGGCGCCCTCCAGCCAGCGCTGCAGGCGCAGCAGGTCGTGCAGCAGCCAGGCCAGGTAGGCCGCCAGGCACAGCGCCAGGCTCCAGCCCCACTGGCCGCTGAACAGGCCCAGCAGCAGCGCCGCGCCCAGCAGGAGCAGGCCATGGCGCAGCAGGACGGCGGCGGGATGGGTTTTCACATTCAGACTCGTGTGGAGAAGCGATAGCCGGTGCCGCGCACCGTCTGCACCAGCGACTCGCAGTTCGGTCCCAGGGCCTTGCGCAACCGGCGGATATGCACATCCACGGTACGCTCCTCCACATAGACATTGCCACCCCACACCTGGTCGAGCAGCTGGCCGCGGGTATAGGCGCGCTCCTGGTGGGTCATGAAGAACTTCAGCAGGCGGTACTCGGTGGGGCCCATTTCCGCCGGCTGGCCATCGATGGTCACCCGCTGGCTTATCGGGTCCAGGCACAGGCCGCCCACTTCGATGGGCGTCTCGCCGTCGTCGGCATCGACGCGGCGCAGCACCGCCCTCAGGCGCGCCACCAGCTCGCGGGGCGAGAAGGGCTTGGTGATGTAGTCATCCGCGCCCACCTCCAGGCCCTGGACCTTGTTGTCCTCCTCGCCCTTGGCGGTGAGCATGATGATGGGGATGTCCGCGGTCAGCTCGTCGCGCTTCAGGCGCCGCGCCAGCTCGATGCCGGAAGTGCCGGGCAGCATCCAGTCGAGCAGCAGCAGATCGGGCCGGTGGTCGACGATCAGGCTGTGGGCCTGCTGGCTGTCGCCCGCCTCCAGGCACCGATAGCCGGCCATTTCCAGCGCCACCACGATCATCTCGCGGATCGGCGCCTCGTCGTCGACGATGAGGATGGTCTTGCCTGCCATGGTTTCCCTATGCGATTGGACGTTGCCCGGCATTAGATAACGCAATTGTTGCAGCGATGTGACAGGCGCGCGGCCGAACCGTGTGTCGGATCCCCGTGCAGGCGGCGGATTTCGGCACTCGAACCAGGAGAAACCGCGAACGGAGACACGCCATGCAAAGGTTCATCTCCCTGCTCGGCGCCGGCCTGCTGGCGCTGCTGCCCACCCTCGGCGCTGCCCAGGAGGAGCCGGCCCGGGTGCAGGACGGCCGCCTGGTGGATGCCGAGGGCCTGACCCTCTACACCTACGGCAAGGACAAGGAAGGCGAGTCCAACTGCCACGAGGAATGCGCCAACATCTGGCCGCCGCTGATCGCCGCGGAGGACGCCCGGCCCTCCGGCAAGTGGAGCCTGGTCAAGCGCCGCGACGGCACGCTGCAATGGGCCTATGACGGCAAGCCGCTGTACACCTACGCCAAGGACAAACAGCCCGGCGACACCACCGGGGACGGCGTCGGTCCCTGGAAGATGGCCAAGCCCTGATGACTACCTGAGCAGGTAATCCGCCACCACGCCGGCGAGGATCGCCAGGCCGGCCCAGTGGTTGTGCAGGAAGGCCTGGAAGCACACCAGCGGCTCGCGGTTGCGCGTGCGGTGAAATTCCCACAGGAAGCACAGCAGCGCCACCGCCAGGCCCAGATGGAAGTACAGGCCCAGCCCGAAGCGGCCGCCGGCCAGCAGCAGGCAGAGCAGCGACAGCAGCTGCAAGGTGAGGATGATCAGCCGGTCCGCTTCGCCGAACAGGATGGCGGTGGAGCGGATGCCGATCTTCAGGTCGTCCTCGCGATCGGCCATGGCGTAGTAGGTGTCATAGGCCACCGTCCATACCACGTTGGCAACGAACAGCACCCAGGCCTCCGGCGGCAGGCTGCCGCGCTCGGTGGTGAAGCACATGAGGATGCCCCAGCTGTAGGCCGCGCCGAGCACCACCTGCGGGTAGTAGGTGTAGCGCTTCATGAAGGGATACAGGGAGGCCACCGCCAGGGCGCCGAAGGACAGCCAGACGGTGGTGGCGTTGGTCAGCAGCACCAGCCCGAAGCTCAGGGCCACCAGCACGGCGAACAGCACCCAGGCCTCCTTCACCCGCACCCGCCCGGTGGCCAGGGGGCGTTCGCGGGTGCGCGCCACGTGGCCGTCGAAGTTGCGGTCGGCGAAGTCGTTGATCACGCAGCCAGCCGAGCGCATGAGCACCACGCCCAGGGTGAAGATCACCACATGGGCCGGGCTGGGCGTGCCCTCGCCGGCGATCCACAGGGCCGCCAGGGTCGGCCAGAGCAGCAGGTAGATGCCGATCGGCCGGTCCAGGCGCATCAGCTGGATGAAGTCCCAGGCGCGGGGATGCAGGCGATTGAAGGATTGCAGCAGCTGCGTGTACATGGGTCCTCCATGGGAATCGCTAGGACTTGCCGGCCTCGGCGCGCACCGCCTGCCAGTGCTCCGGCAGGAAGATCTCCGCCACCAGCACGCCGACCTTGCCGCGCTGGAAGCGCGAGCGGCGGGCCCAGAGCCCGGCTCGCGCCACCTCGGCGGGCAGCCAGTGCGCAGGATAATGGCAGACCTCGAAGGGGCTGCGCCCGAACGCCTTGTCGCTGAACAGCAGATGGCCCAGCGGGCGGCTGCCCAGGTGCTCCAGATCCAGCTGCAGGGCCTGCAGCGCCTCGCGGCCCACCACGCTGCGGGCGAACACCCAGGGCTGGCCGCCGCGTCCGCACAGGTACACCTCGCGCACCCAGCCGACGGTACCCGGCGCCAGGCCCAGGCTCGCGCATTCATCGTCGCGCAGCGCCTGCCATTCCTCCAGCAGCGGACGCACGGAAAAGTCGCCGCCGGCCAGCGCGGTCAGGCGCAGGGTCAGCGAGCCGGGCTCGGACAACCAGTCCCGCACGCAATCGTCCGGCGCGGGGGTCGCGGACGCGAGGGACAGCCAGCAGGGAAGATCGGACACGATGAGATCGGAAGCAAGGAAACGAAAGGCTGACAGTCTATCACGGGGCAGCACCCTACCAAGGGAAGGGATCAACGGCCTTGGCGAGCCGGCGCCCTTGCGCTAGGTTGCCCGCTCCTGCAATCAAGCGAGGCAGACGATGAAGACCTGGCAATGCGCCGTATGCGGCCTGATCTACGACGAAGCCGAGGGCTGGCCCGAAGAGGGCATCGCGCCCGGCACGCCCTGGGAAGAGGTGCCCGAGGACTGGGCCTGCCCGGACTGCGGTGTCGGCAAGAGTGATTTCGTGATGATGGAAGTGGCCTGATGGATCGTCAGGCTCCCGTCGTGATCGTCGGCACCGGGCTGGCTGGCTACGGCCTGGCCCGGGAGTTTCGCAAGCTGGACACGCAGACGCCGCTGCTGCTGATCAGTGCCGACGATGGGCGTTCCTATTCCAAGCCGATGCTGTCGACCGCCTTCGCCAAGGGCCAGGACGCCGACGCCCTGGTGATGGCCGAAGCGGGTGCCATGGCCGAACAGCTGAACGCCGAGATCCGCACCCACAGCCGGGTGACCGCCATCGACGCCCAGACGCGGCGCCTGTGGCTGGGCAACGAGACGATCGACTACCGCGACCTGGTGCTGGCGCTGGGCGCCGAGCGCGTGCGGGTGCCGGTGGATGGCGACGCCACCGAACGCATCCTGTCGATCAACGACCTGGAGGACTACGCCCGCTTCCGCGCCGCGCTGGCCGGCAGGCAGCGGGTGCTGATCCTCGGCGCCGGGCTGATCGGCTGTGAATTCGCCAACGACCTGCGCCTGGGCGGCTTCGAGGTGGACCTGGTGGGCCTGGCCGAGCAGCCCATGCCCGACCTGCTGCCGGCGCAGCTGGGCGACGCCCTGAGCGACGCGCTGCGGGAACTGGGCGTGAACCTGTATCTGGGCCGCACCCTGGCCAGCCTGAACCACAGCGGCGACGGCCTGCAGGCACTGCTCTCCGATGGTACCCGCCTGGAGTGCGATCTGGTGCTGTCGGCCGTCGGCCTGCGCCCGCGTACCGCGCTGGCCGCCACGGCCGGCCTGGCCACCGGGCGCGGCATCCGGGTCGACCGGCAGCTGCGCACCTCCGCCGAGCACATCTATGCCCTGGGCGACTGCGCCGAGGTGGACGGCCTCAACCTGCTCTACGTGATGCCCCTGATGGCCTGCGCCCGCGCCCTGGCCAGGACCCTGGCCGGCGAGCCCGGTGAGGTGCGCTACGGCCCCATGCCGGTGATGGTGAAGACCCCCGCCTGCCCGCTGGTGGTGGCCGTGCCGCCGCCAGGGCGCAGCGGCACTTGGGAGGTCAGTGGCGAGGGTCGGGACTGGCAGGCGCTGTGTCACGATGCCGCGGGCAACCTGCTGGGCTACGGCCTGAGCGGCCAGGCCGTGCAGGGCCGTCTGGCGCTGAATCGGCAGCTGCCACCCCTGCTGGACTGACATTCCGTCGGAACTGAGGCCTGGTTGACGGGCCGAAAGGCCCGTCGGGACTGGCGTGGCCGCTGGGCGCATGCCATCCTCGAATCGACTGCCGCGGGCTGAACCGGTGGCAGGCAGCCGCGCCGCTGCGGCCGCCGATCCGGGGGTTCCGCTGCAATGGGGGCTGTTCTGCCAGAGCAGCACGACACACAACAAGAACAACAATGAAACCGTCGAAGAGGCATCTTATGCGTAAACCGGAACTCGCCGCCGCCATCGCGGAAAAGGCCGACCTCAGTCGCGAGCAGGCCAATCGTGTGCTCAATGCCGTCCTGCAGGAAATCACCGATGCGCTGAACCGCAAGGAAAGCGTCACTCTGGTCGGCTTCGGCACCTTCGTGCAACGTCACCGGGGGGCGCGCACCGGCAAGAACCCGCAGACCGGTGAACCCGTGAAGATCAAGGCCAGCAACACCGTGGCCTTCAAGCCCGGCAAGTCGCTGCGCGACGCCATCAACTGATCACCCGAAAGGCCCCCGGACCCCGACGGGGGCCTTTTTACACGTTTCTACACAAGTTCGGCTGTAAGCAGCGGATTTGGCCGCTAGAATCGCGCGCCTGACAACAATCACCCCGCCAAGAGGCAGCGATGAAATTCCGTTTTCTCCTGTGGATGCTGGGCCGCCTGATGAGCAAGGCCAGCCGCACCAATCCCGAATTCCAGCAGCAACTGGCCGACAAGGACCTGGTGTTCCAGCTGCACACCCTGGACGGCAAGGTGGCGCGCCACTTCATCGTGCGCAACCAGCGCATCA
>Ga0079223_10003018_pt1 | contig 10568 bp, 5 predicted proteins | sample Stecom2011_FD_75072 | JGI IMG/M metagenome (GOLD analysis project Ga0079223, IMG submission 75072) | Agricultural soil microbial communities from Utah to study Nitrogen management - Steer compost 2011 | ecosystem: Environmental > Terrestrial > Soil > Agricultural land | place: USA: Utah...
AAAAAAGAGGGCGAATCTTGAACTGCTGAATATGCACATATCGAGTATAGACAAACAGAAAAGCTTGAAAGCAAAAGGAAATGATGATATTGAAGAGATTATCGAAAATGCGGTTTTTTCTGTCCAGGATTTAAGAAAAACAAATGTGTCAGTCAACAGGTATGTGTCGGATTCCCTGCAAATTCAAAACAGGTATCTGGATTCTCTTGAAAATTGTCTTCAAAATCTTCAAAAGAGGGTAGAACACGGTAAAAGTTTTGAAAGTGAACATGAAACGATACGCAGACTGATAAAAAATATCGAGAAAAAACAGAATGGATCAATTTTGTCGGTCTTGACATTACCTGTAAAGACATTGTTCAGACATACACTTTTCAATACAAAGTATCTTCGGATGTTTGAAAAAGATATTGAGGAAAGTTCTGTCATTGAAAACAGTGTCAGACCAGCATTTCAGTATTTGCGTTTCAGGCTGTCAGGAGATTACGGGGATAAGGTTATTTCTGGTAGAAACGGATGGCTTTTTTACAAAAATGATGTTGAATATCTTTATCTGAAACCTGTTACGGATGTCAAGGGAAACAGTTACAATAACGAAACAGAAGATAATCCGCTTTCTGCCATAATTGATTTCAAAAATCAGCTTAGGGAGTATGAAACAGATCTTCTGGTGGTTATTGTTCCAACCAAGCCGGCTATCTATCCGGATCTGATTACTCCAGGATTGACGGAAAAAGAGATCAGGTCTATATCTCATACTTTTGAATTTATCGGAAAACTTCGGGAAAACGGGGTTAATGTGGTTGATCTCTTTGGTCCGTTACATGATGAGCGTAAAAAGGATTCTGTTTACGGAGATTCCATATATTTACAAAAGGATACTCACTGGAAAACACGCGGAATAACTCGCGCGGCAAAGGTTACGGCAGAAGCAGTGAGAGAATTTGACTGGTACCACGAACAACACGAGACAAGAGAGTATGTTCTGGATTCTGTTTATGTGGACAGGGAAGGTGATATATTAAAAATGACCCAATTAACAGAATTCAAAATGGCAAACCCCGGTTTTCAACCGGAAAAAACGTTGTGTTATCAGGTGTTTTCGGTACAAAGAGACAGCATTGTGGAAACAGGTTCCAGGCAGTTGTATCGTGATGACTACAGCAGGTCGCGGATTCTGGTGTTAGGCGACAGTTTCTCGAGAATTTTTCAGACAGACAGTCCTCGCGGGGCAGGATGGATCTCTCATATTGCGTATGAATTGTCGGAACCTGTGGCATCAATTGTAAATGATGGAGGGGCTTCCACAATAGTCCGCCAGACTTTGTCGCGTAAACTGAACCTTTTAAAAGGAAAAAAACTGGTAATATGGGAATTCGTTGAAAGAGATCTGAGGTTTGGGGCACAGGGATGGAAACAGGTTTCGATAAATTAATCTCATTAATTACAGATGATAATAAAAACAGGATACGTTTTTCGTCCTATGCTCGGAATTCCGGGTCGGAATCGGGATCGGAATCGGGATCGGAATCGAATGAGAATAAAGCGAGTGATTACAGATAAGTACTACTGATTTTGATTTAAGATTCAATGTTTTATGAAAAGGAATTTAGGAGTCGAGGGTTTAAGGATCGAGTTCCGATCCCGACCGCGAGTTCCGACCCCGATTGGAAACAGGAATGAGACAATAAAAACAGGGTAAGTTTTTTCATTCTTTGCTCGGAATTCCGGGTCGGAATCGGGATCGGAATCGAATGAGATAAAAAAGCGAGTGATTGCAGATAAGTGCTACTGATTTTTATTAATTCAATGTTTTATGAAAAGGAATTTAGGAGTCGAGGGTTTAAGAATCGAGTTCCGACCCCGAAACCCGACTCCCACCTGAGTGATCAACAGGAGAATAGTTTTCAATTAAGATTGTAATAAAAAGAGAAAATCAAAGGATGACTTATAATATGGTCATGATAAAAAGAGTTGTAATTTTGTTGCAGGTATTTCTGGTATCGAATATGTATGCAGACTTTCCATACAGGGAACTGGTCCCCGGTTTTAAAAGAACAGATTCGAAAATTATGGCGAGAAAGATAAAACGCGCAACACTGGCCAATCTGGATATGGCTGCTTATGATAAAAATCCGCTTCTTCTGGAAAGATCAAAAATCAAGCTCCCAAAAAAGGAAATGTCAGTTGAGCTTGACACTCTGACATTCAGTGGCGCTGTAAGTAATGTTGTAAATGATATATCCCGAACACCCCTTTCGGAAAAGGAGCAAAATACACCTCTGGCCTGGCAGCCTCTGTTAAAAAGATTGTGGAGTGTTGTCAAGGATGATAATCTTGGGAAGCTCTCGTCAAAAATAGCAGCCCATAAATGGGACAATCCAGAGATTTATCAACCTTTTCAGGAAATTTCAACACTTTACTTTCATCAGGGAGGGAAAGGGAAGCAGTTGTGGGTAAAGATAGAGTTTGCTATCTGGGTTCCTTACCTCGATAATATTAATGACAGCGATAATGATGGTGTTCGGGAACTGTTCGCGAAACTGTCTTTACAGGATATGCATGATGATTCTTTGGGGAAAATTGTCGACTGGGTAGAAAACCGGTATTGTAAAGAGACGCTTAATCAGGAAGAAGCGCGTGTGTGGGTTACTGAACTTGTTTCATACTGGTACCCATCACTAAATACCGATCTGGCAGATATCGGAGACGAAAACGTATGGCCAGATAAAAAAGTAAACAGAAAAATACGAAAAGAGCTTAAAGGGCAGACTTTCAAAAATCCATTTGCAGTTATCGAAGGAAAACCTTATGATCCCAAAAAACCGGTGTACAATGTTTTTATTCTAGATACAGATTCAGTTAAAACTGACCAGTTGGTAGATTTAAAAAAAAGTGGCAGAGATGACATTACGGAGTATGATTCAACGGTTTCGGAAAACTTCAAAAATAATATGATCAGGTTTGATCAGGAGCTTTCAGTTTATGGAAGTTACGATGAGTGGAACGGAAAAAAAAGCAGCTTTATTGAAGGTGTCAGAAAATGGATTGGCAGATACCCAAAAGAGCAGATGGGGCTTGTGGGTAAAGACGGGTGGCTGTTTTTCAGAAGGTCGGCAGAAGTTTTAACAAAAACAGATTCACAAATGCAGAGCCGGATAAGTGAAGCAGTTGATCATATAACAGGGTTTAAAAAATATCTCGAAAAAAAAGGTGTAAATTTTCTTTTTGTTCTTATTCCAGACAAGGAGATGGTTTATTTTGACAAGCTTTCAGACGAAATACCTTTGCCGAAAATAGATCTGATCAGTACGTATCAAAGGGAATTGCTGAAACGACTTCAGGAATCGGGTGTTGAAATAATCGATCTTCTTCCGGAGTTTTTAGAAGCAAAAGAGGAAGACAGCAGCCATAATGAATTTCTTTACCAGAAAAATGATACCCACTGGTCGAACAGGGGTATAATGATTACTGCAGAACTGATATCAAAAAGGATCAGGGAGTATTCCTGGTATGAGAAAGAGGAAAAAACCGATTATTTTACAACTGATACTCTGTTTGAAAGAAGCGGTGATATTGTGGAACGGCTTCCCGATGATATCCGAAACCAATATCATCCGTATCAGGTTCTTGCCAGACAGGTTTTTGATGTAACAGACAAAATTTTATTTAAAAGTGACAGGTTTGCGCCTGTCATGCTTGTAGGAGACAGTTTCACAGGTGCTTTCGAAACGGTAGATTGTAAAGGTGCTGGAGTCGGTGCACATATCGCGGCCAAAGTCCGGATGCCAATAGATATAATAACAAGCTGGGGCGGAGGACCTCTGGTACCCAATAAAGCTTTGCGTATGAGACAAGACGAAATTCAGTCGAAACATCTTGTAATTTACCTTATGGTTTCGAGGGATATTTTTAATTATTCACTCGAGTGGGAACCGTTATCTGTTCCGAAATGATCAGCCCGGAACTAAGACAGAATAACAAATGGAAAACAGTAAAATAGTAAAACTGTTGAAATGGGTTCTTCCGGCATTGGCAGCAGCCCTTTTTGTGTATTACCCCATAACCGATTCAGACATATTCTGGCACCTGGTTTCGGGGCGTGAAATGGTTGCGCAAAAAACCTTTTTCAATACTGATCCCTTTTCCTATACAACACCCGAAACAACCACATGGATTAATCTTCACTGGTTATTCCAGACAGTCATGTTTGGCGTATATTCTTCAGGCGGTTTGTCAGGATTACTTGTAATTAAAGCAGCGATTCTTTTTTTATGTACAATTATACTTTTCAGGTCTGTTAAAAGGAGAAAATTTCCGATACTCGAATTGTCGGTTTTTCTTATTGCTTTATATATCTTTCGCTATCTTGTTCCTATGCGTCCTGTTTTATTTACACTATTGTTTATTTCTCTGTTTTTTTATCTACTGGAACGATTCTGCAGGACAGCAAAACCGGTAAACCTGTTACTTCTTTTACCCTTGCAGATATTATGGACCAACAGCCAGGGGCTATATTGGCTGGGTCCGGTTTTGTGCGGGTGCTTTTTTTTCGGGGAAATCATAAATTCAGTTCTATCGGTAAAAGCACACGATCTGTTTTCTTACAAGCCTGTTCCAGGAAAAAAACAGATGTTATTTTTTGCGGTTATTTTGATGCTGCTTCCTGCAGTATCTGTTATAAATCCCTATGGTACAGATGGTTTACTGTTTCCATTCAGGCTTTTTCTGCAGATCAACCCATCAATGAAAAATATCTATTCAGCCAATATTATTGAGAACACACCTTTATTATCAATGACCGGGACCCGCTATACAGGTTATGTTGTTACATTTTTACTCATTACTGCATCAGCGGTCCTTTCTCTTGCTTTTTCACCTGGATGGATCCGGTTTTCTCATCTGTTCTGCGTGATCTGTTTTACAATCCCGGCGTATATGGCTCAGCGTAACCTTATACTCTATCTTTTTGTACTGGTTCCTTTGGTTCTCTGGAATACAGACCATATCAGTTTGAAACCTGTCATGAAAAGCAGGAAAGCTTATAAAATTGTCATGATAATATTTGTATTTTTGCCGGTATTTTGTCTGATTCAGCATTTACGTCTTCTCCAGTCGTGTAGCGGGAACATTGCACCGTTTACACATCCTGTAAACAGTGCAGAATATCTTGTCAGAAATTCTGTTGAAGGGAATGTTTTCAATGCAGACCGATATGGTGGCTATCTGTTGTGGAAACTCTATCCGGATAAAAAAGTATTTATTGACACAAGATTGTCCCTGAGAAGCAGGGAGTTTTTTGCGGAGTATCTGGCTATAGTGGATTATCCCGCTTTGTTTGCACCAACTGCCCAAAAATTCAATATAACCCAGGTCGTACTGCCGCTGGCCACAGTTGATAGATACAAGGAACTTATAAAGATGCTGCATAACGATAAAAACTGGGCATTGGCATGGACTGATGGAGCCGAGGTGCTTTTTATAGCAGATTCACTGTGCGGCTCTGAAATTGATTTAAGCAGAAAAGGTGTGGTTGATTCAATTGAAAAAACTATTGTAAAGAGAATGCCGGACAGGAAACTTTCTGATGAAGCGTTATTTTATTTTAAAAAATTTCTTTCTGATATTGATACCAAATGAGAGCGCAGGTTATTTTAACACGATTGGAAATTAAAGTAAAAAGATGTTTTAAGAATTTAAAAATAAACAGAAAATTGAAAATTGAATATTCTCGAAAGTTTGCGGAAAATTAAGTACAGGGAGAAGGAAATGAAAAAATCGGCTGTAATTATTCTAATAGCCTTGATGGCAGTTATTGCTTTTGCTCAGGAAGCGCCAGTGGGTTCTGCAGGTGAAATCAGTAAAAAGGAAAAGGAGTCACTGGAGTCCCTGAAAGGTAAAATTGATGGTTCAATCGTATGGTCTTCATCACGTTCAAACAGCAGGCATGATATCTGGATCATGAATGCAGATGGTACCAACAAGAGACAGTTAACCAGCGGGGATCATGTTGACTGGTATTCAAGGTTTTGTCCTGAAGGGAAAAGGGTACTTTTTGCGAGATCAAAATATGGATGGACAGCAGAAAAAGATGCTGATGCTTATGATAAATGGGATTTATTGGTAACCGATATTGACAGCAGCAGCGAGAGTAGAGTTGCAGAAAATTGTTGCTGGGGCACCTGGCGGCCGTCTGGTGATTCGATTGTCTTTGCACGGGGTGCAAAGGTGTTTGTTATGGATCTTTCCGACAGCAGTGAAAAGGTACTGCTCAATACTGAAGAAAAATTCAAAAAAGGTACAATAGCTCAGCAGCCACAGCTTTCACCTGACGGGAAACTGCTTGCAATGACTCTTCGGGGATCTGTTATGGAAACCGGTATATGGAATTTTCAAAAAAGTGAATGGTACAGTACCGGGAAAGGATGTCAGATAGACTGGTTTCCTGATGGGAGGAGAGTGTTACGGATGAATGAGGGGCAGGGTAATGGAAGTACAGAAGTGCTTGCAATAGAGATTGATTCAGACGGCAAGCCAGTTGATAAAATTGCAGGCTTGAAAGTTCCAAAGAAAATCCGTTTCATGGATCTTCCAGGGCGAAGATCACATGAATATTTCCCAAAACTGGACCAGACCGGTGAGTGGCTTGTCTGGTGTGCTACTCAGTATGGTCATGAACATGATATTTATGATTATGAAGTGTATGTCTGGAATATAAATACCGACAAGAAAAAGGATTTCGTGCGTCTTACTTTTCATAGCGGAAATGACCGCTGGCCGGATATTTACATAAATAACAAACAGGAAAAATAGATTTTAAATCAGTTTTTAACTTTACTGAATTAATGCAGAAGTAACTGATATAAAATACCTGCGACCTGATAGAAGGAGGAAATTTTGGGTATTAAAAAAAACACCACAAATGGAATGAGACAGAAAAAACAAAAGTTAACGGCTAAAAAGCTGAAGAAGATAGTTAAGAGTGTAAAGAAGGAAAACCGCAATACGGTTTCCGTTTCTGAAAAAAAACCGGAGGGGAAAAGTGCTGCTCCAGTACGTTCCCGTAATAAAAAAGCGACAACAACCCGATCTGTATTGCACATGCAGGAAAATCCGGATAACAGGATAGTCAAAGCTTTTGAAAAGGTTTCTTACCGGAATAAAGCAATGTTGTGTGAAGCAATAAAAACTTCAAACTATAAACCGGTTGAATTGGCACCTGCAATTCATACGTTATACAGGAGGAACCCGGAAAAAGCACTGAAGGCTGCTGAAGTGTTTGCTGTAACATTGCCAAATCGCAGAGATCATAGCGAGTTGTTCCAGACTTTGGCATTAATGGAAAAAGAGGAGCGCAAGGTTGTGATACGCGGATATCGTAATGCCGGACAGGGACGCGGGGTGGTTCATGCCATTAGCCAGTTGCCCCGTTTTCAGGCCCGTACGATAATGGAAGATTTCGTTAAAACCGATTCAGGTGAAGATGACCCCGATGCTATAAAAGAGGTGTTATACTGGCTCAGGGATGCTGGTAGCGAAATAAGACGTCTGGAAAAAGGACAAGTTGCTCATCCTGATGGTGAGTTCGATTCTGCTGTTGTAAGTTTTTTTGAGGATGTTGCAGATGCCATATCCGATGCTGTAACAGCTGTGGTGGATGCAGCCCTGGATACTGTCGAAAAGTTTACAAAAGCAATAGTCGATGTTGTTACCTGGGTGGCTGATGAGGTTGCAAGTCTGGCACGTTCACTTATTGAAGCGGGTAAAACGGTAAAAGAAATGCTTGAAGCGGCTGTGGTCCACGGATATCAAATAATTAAAAAGATGGTTCAGGGACTGATAGATATCGGAAAATCATTATATGAGGTACTTGAACAGGCAATAACGTTTACTCTTGAAAGTTTTATTGACATTATCAAAGCAATTGATAATTTAGGACGGCAGTTATGGGAATTTCTCAAATGGATGGCTTCAAAAAGTTATGATGTTGTCAAAAAAGGAATTGAAGCACTTGTCAAGGCGGGAAAATCTATTGGTAACGTATTGGCGCAGGCTGCTGATTATGGATATATGCTCATTAAAAATTCTGTACGGGCACTGCTGGAAATCGGAAAAACTGTTATCAGTATCATTGAAGCGATAGTTGAACGTTCTGTTTCAGCTTTTAAAGACGTGATATTAGCTCTCAGAAGTTTGGGATATTCCATTTCAACTCTATTAAACGAGTTGGTAAAGGCGGGCGCCGATTTTATAGATAAGCTGGTAAAGGTAGCGTATGAACTCGGAGAAACTGTTGCTGATTTTATGTCTTATATTGCCAAAGCTGCAATAGAAACAGCGGGTAAAATTGTAAATGGCCTGCTTAGTGCTGGCATAGCAATTAAAGATATGATTGTTTCTATTGCTGAAAAGGGTTTCGCAGCAATCAAGAAATTAGTGAGTGCAGTATTCCAAATTGGCAGGTCGTTTTACCACTTTCTGCGTGATATTGCAGGGATGAGTATGGACCTGCTGAAAAAAACTATTAAAGCAGCTTTTGAACTTGGTAAAACAGTTGCCCAGTTTACTGCACTGATGGCTGAATATACATACAAAACCGCAGCTTGTTTTATTGAAGCTGCACTGGAAGCAGGTGCAACTGTTGCAAAAATGCTTGAAGCTGTTATTGAAAAAGGCTATTACGTTTTTCGCAAAATTGTTAACGGGATTCTGCAGACTCTGGGTCTGGTTGGTGAGGTACTGGACTGGTTGATTGAGCGTGGTGAAGATTTGACATCAGGATTGTGGCGTGAAACCGTTATGGCAATAAGATTTGTAAAAAACAGCGTTACTGAAGTGTTGAACTGGGCTATGGAACAGGCTGACAATGTTTTCGATACCATTTTGACTGTTATCGAAGATATCGGTACTGCACTGTATGATGTAATCGAGTGGGCACAGGCTACTGGAGCGAAAGCACTCAAACAATTGGCTAAAGCAACTGTTCGTGTAAAGAATTCAGTAGCATATCTGCTTAATTATATGGAAAATGATCTGCTTCCAGGTCTCTCAAAAATAATGGAAGGCTTATTGGAAGCAGGTTATGCGCTGTCTGATTTGATCTCATGGGCAGCCCAAAGAACTGTAGAGGTAGTGGTTGAGCTGGTAAATGGAGCTCTGGCTGTAGGTACAACTCTGGCCCAACTTATTACCGAGACAATTGCTCATCCTGAAAAGGCTCTCGAAAACCTTGTTTCTGCATTCAAACAGGTTGGAAAGACTATGGCCGAAATTTTCCAGGCTGTCATTGTCGATACTGCCAAACAGTTTATTAATGAAGTAGTGCAGGCTCTTGTTGCTATCGGTGAGGGCGTTGTTGATATTCTAAAAGGTGTTCTGGAAATTTCCGGCGGAGCTATTGGTACTGTGATTGCCATTCTTTTTGAATTGCTTGGCTCCTATCGTCCTTTGAGTGACGAGGAACGGGCTGATGCCAGAGTCGTTTTTGGAGACAGTATCAATCTGGATGAGGTGTATATTGCCAAGGAAGGTGCTTTTAATTCAATAATCTTTGGTGTACAGGACTTCTTTTCCCAGTTGTCCAATGGTAATTTCGCCAATTTAACTGATGAAACCGACTCGCGGGCGTTTGTAACCGGCAATCTCATTAATTTCGATACTGACGAGCGGTTCGACCGGCCTACCTTTATTCACGAGCTGACCCATGTATGGCAAAATCAGAATGTAGGACCTGTTTATTTGAGCCATGCACTTGTGGCGCAGGCCAGTGAAGGGTATAATTACGGGTATAACGAAAGCAGCCCGACAGTAACACTGAATAACGCCTATTACGATGGCGTATCGGAAACGTATTACCGGGGCTACATTTTCGGCGAAGGTGGTACAGATGAACTGAATGCTGCAGATGGAAAATTTGATAAATTCAATCCGGAGCAGCAGGCTCAGATTACCATGCAGTATTTTGCACGTCGGGTACTTGATAATCAGACCCCTGAACAATACGAAGCCTGGCAGCAGTATATTGATGTGGTTCAGGCTGGTGTGCTTGTATAGTGAGCCCGGTAAAAGGTAAACGCATCTCTATAATCCTGCCGGAAAAATTCCGGCAGGATATATCAGATCTGTATAAAGCTTATACTCAGGCGGGAGTTGATGTGATTTCATGCCTTTACAACAGTATTCCACCCGACAGCCAGGAAATCCAGAAGATAACAGAGAATGACAATGCCGCATTGTTGATTTATGAATCGAAACGTTCTCCATTAAAAGTCTGTTCTTCACCTTTTGTATACCGCATTTCAGGAGAAATAATACCACTTGGCATTCTTCCTGTGAAAACCCGTGAACACATTGAGTGCTTTGCAAATACAGTCAAAATCGTGCATAAGAGATCCAGTTCACAATCGGCTCTTGTGTTGCTCTCACAACGTCATCCCCGATACCGGAACGTGGCTAACCGCATGGAAGTCGTTTTGTCCCGAATCAGGAAAACAGAAGCGTTTCGTTGGACAGGTGAGAGGGTATATAAAAAGGATATGCTGGCCGGGCTGAAAGCCGGCCCGGGATGT
>Ga0079223_10003020_pt1 | contig 10567 bp, 8 predicted proteins | sample Stecom2011_FD_75072 | JGI IMG/M metagenome (GOLD analysis project Ga0079223, IMG submission 75072) | Agricultural soil microbial communities from Utah to study Nitrogen management - Steer compost 2011 | ecosystem: Environmental > Terrestrial > Soil > Agricultural land | place: USA: Utah...
GCTCAGAGCTTAGCGGAGTACCTTCGCCAGGCGGGGGCATAAATTTATCGGGATCATCTTCTGTAATTACCTCATAAAGGTCGCTTCCATCCAAATCAAAAGCGCGAACATCGCCCGTATTCATGATGTTTTCGTAATTATTCAAAATCACACCGTCTTCTGCAGACCCGGCACTGTGACACCCCGGCATAGCACAGTTACTTACTAATAAGGGTAGAATTGATTGAGCAAAGTAAATAGTATCCGGATCACAGTTTCGGCCGGGCTCTTCGCCGGTGCCGCCATTACCACCATTTGACCCACCCGAATTAATGGGTGGTTCTATAGGTTCGTGCTTGCAGCTTATCGCTAAAAAAAGTCCAAGTAAAAAGCAAATTAATATGATATTGACTTTTTTCATCCGGATTAATACTGTTGATCAAATATATCGTATCAACCTGCTGTTGCGGTATTTTTTCTGCTGAACATGGATATAACATTCCTGAACGGGAACTAAACGGATATGATAATTATTGAGAGGACAGTCTGTTCTATAATTCTCCTTTAAGCCATTTTCTAAAGTGTGAAGATCTCTCAGCACTAACTATACTGAGTTTTTCATTGTTGTATTCAGGTTTTAATTTAACTTGAACACGACCTTTGCTATACGACTTCATTGACTCAATATGCGCTATATTTACAATTACATTTCTATTAATTCTAAAAAACCGCTTGTTATCCAAATCATTTTCTACGGTTGTCAGACTCTCGTCAAGGGGATAAGTTTTGCCTTCCGGAGACACCATAAAAGTTGACTTTTCGACACTATAGAAAAAAGCGGCCTCATTTGGATTTACCACAAACATCTTAACACCGTATTTTACAAGATACCGTTTGGTTTCTATTACGTTTTTACGGTTTATCGCATCTGCCAGTGCTTCATAATTAATTAGTGGGCGTTCAAAACCAATCCGAGTGATAAAACGAGCCAAGGCGCGTTGCAGATCGACTCTTTTTACAGGTTTCAACAAGTAATCTATGGCGTTAGCTTCAAAGGCCCTTAAGGCATACTGATGATAAGCCGTAGTAAACACAATAGGAATATTTGTCTCAGTTACCGAAAAAACTTCAAAACTCAACCCATCTGAAAGTTCAATATCGCTAAAAATTATATCGGGTTTATTCTTTTTGAGGAAATCTATGCCATCTCCAATTGAGTCGAGCGTACTTATGATTTCTGCATCAGGTTCTATTTCTAAAATCAATTTAGTAAGGCGTTCTGAAGCAGGGATTTCATCTTCTAAAATTAAGATCTTCATTAGTGAGTAATTGGTAGTTTAACTGTAAATTCCTTTTCGTTGTCAACAATATCTATGCTTTTATTGAAAATAAGCTTATAGCGGCTTAAAATGTTATCGAGGCCAATACCGGTTCCCTCAACCCTTGTAGACAATGGTGCTTTCGCATTCGCAAATAGAACACAATCAACTGTACTACATACACTTATCGTTAATGGCATTGTGCGTGAAACCACATTATGCTTTATGGCATTTTCTGCCAATAGTTGGAAAGTCAATGCGGGAATCTTTGACATCAATGCATTTCTATCTAAGTCTATCAGCAGATTCAAAGCGTCGCCAAACCGCTTCTTTTGAAGATAAATATACTCTTCAAGATTTTTAATTTCAGTTTCAACACTTACAACATGATCATCTTTATTTTCCAAAATTTTTCTGTAGAAGTCAGATAGGCGTTGAAGATATTCCTCTGCTTCGCTTGGATCAGTTTCAATCAGATTCATCAACGTATTCAAACTATTGAAGAGAAAATGTGGATTTACTTGATTGCGCAGTACGGCCAACTCACTTTCTATCCGTTGTTGCTCACTTTTAAACCGCGATTTAGCCCGCTTGATTTGCCGATTGGAAATGAGGTAAACAAATCCAGCCACCACGAAAATCGCTAATGCAATGAACCACAATCTAAGATATACAGGCTTGGATATAGTAAAAGTATGGCTTTGAAGTGTTTGTGAGTAATACCGATTACCAAGACCGGTTTCTACTTCAAATGTGTATGTGCCAAATTTCAAGTTTGGATATACAGCTGTTTTGCCCCTCGTTTCATTCCAATCTTCATCTATCCCTAAAAGGCGATACCTGAATTTCACATTTTCGAATTCTTGATACCAGATTCCGTTAAAGGAATAGACGATATGATTGATATCGGCATCCAAATTCGATTCTGAAAAAGAAGTAGTTTGCAAATTCGTTTGAAACGATTCAAAATAAACTCGCGGAGGAACAAATTGATTTTGTGGCTTATAAGAATAAATCCGGTTTTTTACGGCAAAAAATATATTTTCGCCACCGCCATAAGAAATGTTGTTCAGATAGTCGCCCGAAATTTGCCCAAAACTTTCATTGTTTTCCAAAAGGAGTGAATGGTTGTCATAAAAAAGTTTAATCCACCCCTGCCCCACCGCAAGTGCTGAACCGCCCGGACCACCTGCCGCCATCATTTCAATATTTCTGTCAGAAAACTCTGAGAGTAATTTTCCGGTATCCTTTTGAAATTTCATCAAACCGCGATTTTTGGTGTTTAACCATATATTGCCATTTCCATCCAATGAAATGTGGTACACGGTCTCGTCGCGTATTTTTTCAGCAAACGGGATTTCAAGAAACGTGTTGTCCTTAAAATTGAAAAGCCCTTTGCCGTCAGTGCCGATAAGTATACAAGTATCCAAGGCCAATACACTATATATATATGTCGATTGCATCCTGCCGGAGTTGGGATACTGTGTAATAGACATATCCGGTGCCAACGCCGAAATCCCACTTAATGTTGCAAACCATAACGTATCCGCACGAAGCGACATGCTCAGCACATTATTATCAGGTAATCCCTGTTCAGAATCTATTTCAAGCAAGCTCTTACTCCGAAAATTATAGATAAGCAAGCCGCGGTTAAACGTCCCAAGGTACAAGTCATTTTCTGAAACAGTCATGCTTACAACCACCGTATTATCATCGTTTTCGAGCAATAATTTTTCAGCACCGCTTGCAATGTCCACACTATAAACCCCATGACTACCCGCCACATAAAGCTTTTGGTTATCAGATGTTAAGGCAGTATAGTTGTTTCGCTCATCTTTCGTTATTTTTGAAAATCGCAAGTCTATCAATTCAATGCTCTTGTCTTCGCACAAGGCCAACATTACACCTTCATCGAGGACAACAAAATCAAGTATTCCGGCTTTTTCAAAGATCTTCTTTATGTAAGTTTGAGCTGACTTTTCGTATTCAAAAACCCCTAAGCTTGTCAACGCAAAAATGCGACCGAGACCCTTTGTAATTTTATTGACCTTCAAATTTTCCGCTTTGCCGATGAATCGATTATTTGCAAGATCATTGAGATTAATTGAGACTAAGCCATATCTGTGAGAACCGGCTATGGCTATTGAGTCAACGACAGAAATAGCTGTTGTAATCGAAGTTTCATAATGTTGAATTCGAGATTTCGATTTGATATTTATGATGTCAATTCCACGGTCTGTTGCGCAAATTATCTTATCATCATAAATTTCGGCATTATAAACATAGTTGTCTGACAAGCCGCTTTGAGAATTGAAATGAATCGTGTCATTTTGGCTTATTAAAAAGAGTCCTTCGCCATATGTAGAAATAAGCACTGAATCATTAAAGCAAGTAATGCCCGAAATGGACGATGAATCTGACAAAGCGAAAAAGCTTTGAATTTTTCCGTTCCTGGGGTTGAGAATATAGATTGCTCCCGTTTCTGTTCCCAACCAAATGGTAGAATCTACAGCAGAAGCCGTTGAAAGGATATCAGAAAAGTGAATGGCAGCGGATAGGTTTTGTCCTTCAACTTTTAGCAACCCCCTGTTTGTTCCCATCCAAACAACACCTCTGAAGTCGGTAACCAAGAAATGGGAACGAATAGAGTCGTTGGCATACCGAATGTCGAGCTCCTTCTGTAGCGGGACCCATTGAGCCGTGCAGCTCAAACTCAGAAGTAGAAAGTATAGCGCTGCACTTCGTTTCAATTCTTAGGTATTAGCTCTGCGTGAATATTAACAGTTATCATTTCAGCTATTTTTTGGAAAACAATACGGGGTATTTCAATATCATGATCCTCCAATGGAACTACAAATGTGGCGTTTACAATAAGCTTTTCTTTGCTTTCATAGAAGCACCTTGCTTCGATAATCCGTTCTTTTTTCACCCCGTGAATAGTGAGCTGACCGCGAACCATTACATCAAATGCGCCTTCACGATAAGCGATTTCATCTAATATTTTTCCGGTAAAAGTAGCTTTAGGGAATGCATCGGTTTGCATATAATTTTCAAAGAAGTGCTCGCGTTGCAAGGAGCTATTAAAGCCATAAAATTCTTTTATTGGAACGCTTACCGCAAATTCGTTTTTCGAAGTATCTATTAGAAATTGGAAGCTTTCATTTTCTGCTTTAATTACTTCGAGTGGAGCATTAGAAACAAAGCTCACTTTACCCGATTTTATTGTGAATAAATCTTGAGCCTTACAGATGCCAATTTGCGTTGAAAGAAGTAATACCAATACATAGCGCGTAATTGACTTCATAAATACTCATAAAAATGGAGTTAATGAAGGTATAAAAAAACCAACAATAAAATAATGTACCGATTTTAAGATCATTTATTTTGGATGTGCACAATCGATACTTGTTAGTGGTGACTTCCTTATCCTCCAAATAGATTTCCATTTAAATAAAGAAATCTAAACGGATTACAGCGCAATCACTCAGCTAAGGCACAACCACATCACTCTGATATTGAGACTATAAAAACTACTTATTCGTAGTTACTTCCGCATGATATAAAAAAAACAGTCACTTAAACCTTAACCTCCAGCTGTATAGGACAATGATCTGAGCCATAATATTCAGACAATATCTCGACCTTTTTTACTTTATCAATTAAAGATTTGCTAACCAAGAAATAATCTATCCGCCAACCTGTGTTGCGTTCTCTGGCCTTAAATCTGTAACTCCAATAGGTGTACTGTACTTTATCGGGATAAAAATGTCTGAACGAATCCACAAAGCCCACGGCGAGAAGATTATCCATTCCGTCAATTTCTATTTGGGTATAGCCCGCAGTTTTGTTGTAGTTGGCTTTGTCGTTTTTAAGGTCAATGGCTTGATGGGCTACATTCAAATCTCCACACAGAATAACCGGCTTTGTTTTCTTTAAACCCTTTAGGAAGTTGCTAAAATCGACATCCCACTGTTTTCTGTAATCGAGCCTCACCAGTGCTTGCCCTGAATTAGGAACATAGACATTGACCAGATAGAAATTATCAAATTCGGCACATTGCACCCGTCCTTCCTGATCGTGCTCCTCAATACCCATATCATTGGTGATTGATATGGGTTTTACTTTGCTCAATATTGCGACTCCCGAATATCCCTTTTTTTGTGCCGAATTATAATACTGGTGATAACCGGTCATTTTAGCCAAAGCTTCTTCAACTTCCTCGTCTTGCGCCTTTGTTTCCTGAAGGCAAAGTATATCCGGATCCATTTTCGAGATATCATCAAAGAAATCCTTTTTAGTTATTGCTCTTATTCCGTTTACATTCCAGGAGATAATTTTCATTGTTTGTTTTTCTTTTTGGTAAATATCAGAAAGCTAGGATGATTTTCAAATAAACATGGAGAATGATTCTTATTCAGTTTTCCTACGCTGCTACTTTGTTGTTTTATCGCTACAGATTTTCGGTGCATCTACTTCCCTCTGTTTCTCCACGCTTATAAATAGACTCAGCTCCAAACAAGAAAAGCCGGCTTATCTCGTGGATAAGGCGGCTGCAATTCTTTCTAAAATGAGGTATTAATTACCGCTTGTGCAGTCTGTTGTCAGAAACACTAATGCTCTTGCGTCCTTTTCTACGGCGTGATGCCAATACGGCACGGCCAGTGGCTGATGCCATGCGTGAGCGGAAACCGTGCTTATTGCGTCTCTTTCTATTTGAGGGTTGGAATGTTCTTTTCATAATACAATTTGTTTCGCGTTATAAACTAACGTCGCTAAAAACGGACTGCAAAAGTAGCCTTTTTTATCGTTCTACAAAAACTTTCTTCATAATTCTACAAATCCATGACCATAGCATATGAAATAGGTGCTTACCTTTGCACAAAAATCTATTCATGGCCAAAGAGAAAGCGAAAGATACAACAAAGAAAAAGCCATCCTTCAAAGAAGCTACCCGGGTGTTTAAATATTTGAAACCCTATATGGGAATATTTTCCATCGGGTTTGTGTTTTTAATTCTAAGCAGCCTAACGGCTTTGCTCTTCCCGTATTTCCTGGGGCTGCTCATAGGTCAAGATAGCGCCACCCCTACCGAAGCAGCCGAGAGCTTGTTGCATTTTGATTCTTTAAACTCAATTATTATTGCACTGGCTGTTGTATTTACCAGTCAGGCCATTTTTTCCTTCTTTCGCATCTTACTGTTTACCCGAGTTACTGAATACACCCTACGCGATATTCGGAAAGATGCTTTCTCAAAACTGCTGATGGCTCCGCTTACATTTTACAATAAAAATAAAGTTGGCGAGCTCACCAGCCGTATCGCTACCGATATCAATCAACTGCAAACCACGTTTACAACGACTATCGCCGAGTTTGTAAGACAAATTATTACAATTATTGTTGGTGTCGCAGCTCTAATCTGGCTTTCGCCAAAGCTTTCGCTGATTATGCTTAGTGTTATTCCCGCAGTTGCCATTATTGCGGTGGTTTTTGGTCGCTACATTAGAACCCTGTCCAAAAAAACTCAAAATGCTGCCGCTGAATCAAACGGTATTTTGGAAGAGGCCCTTCAGGGAATTCAAAACGTAAAAGCTTTTACTAACGAGTTTTTTGAATTATCGCGGTATAAAGTTGCCATCGACGAAATAAAAACCCTGGCGATAAAAGGAGCCGTATGGCGGGGATTGTTCGTCTCCTTTATTATTATTTGCCTGTTTGGAGCCATCGTATTTATTATATGGCAAGGGGTTTTGCTTACGCAACAGGGAGGCTTACCGCAGTCGTCGTTTATCGCATTTATTATGTACACCATATTTTTGGGTGCATCCATCGGTAGTTTACCCGATTTGTACGCCAATATCCAAAAAGCAATTGGTGCGACTGAAAATCTGATGGAAATTGTAGATCAGGAAGACGAAGGAATTGTTCAAGCTTCAACACATTCGCCCAAGCACTTCCGCGGAGAAATCGAATTTAAAAACGTGGAGTTTCACTACGAAACCCGAAGTGATGTTCCGGTATTACGGAATATCAGCTTCTCTGTAGAGCCCGGCAAACAACTGGCAGTGGTAGGCCCATCGGGAGCAGGAAAATCGACCATCACTTCGCTATTACTCCGATTTTACAATCCGGTGAGCGGTGAGATATTTATAGATGGAAAAAACGCAGATTCATATGATCTCGCGGAATATCGATCCCAATTTGCCCTCGTGCCGCAGGAGGTACTCCTCTTTAACGGAACCATAAAAGAAAATATCGCCTACGGTCGACCCGGTGCAAGCGATGCAGAAATCATGGAAGCGGCTAAAAAAGCAAACGCGTACGTGTTTATCAATTCTTTTCCCGACGAGTTTGAAACCTTGGTTGGTGAGCGCGGTGTGCAGCTTAGCGGCGGTCAACGCCAACGAATCGCCATAGCGCGAGCAGTACTGCGCGACCCGGCTATTCTTATCCTTGACGAGGCTACATCATCCTTAGACAGCGAAAGCGAGCACCTGGTGCAACAAGCGCTGGAAGCCTTGATGAAAGGTCGTACCAGCGTAGTTATTGCCCACAGATTCAGCACCATTCGAAATGCCGATAAGATTGTGGTATTAGAAGACGGAAAGATTATTGAGAGCGGAAATCACGAAGAATTGCTGGCGATCGATTCGGGACTATACCGAAAATTGCAGCGGATGCAGAGTGTTGAGGCTTAGCAATTAGTATTTAGTAGGGAAAAAAGAGGGATTTTATTCTTTTAATTCGACTTTTTTGTATAACCTATCCGGTGGTCCCATCATATCCTGAAACGAAGGTTTGTATTCTATATGAACTTGTAGACCATCTTTAATGCGTGTTCCCGAATAATAATAATGTTGAACTGCACCCACGGATGAAATACCGACAGGCAAATCCACAGAGAAATCGACTTTTTTCACAAAAAGAATTTGATCGCCCTCTTCAATATATGGAAACTTAATACCCTTTTTATCCTCATCAAACATCTTAGAAATTCTAGGTGGATTTTCACATTTTAACCCTCGTTGCGCAAAAACCATAACCTCATCCTTTTTAAAAACCAACCATTCGGTATAACTTCCTTCTTCATTTTCGAAGCAGTAACATTCTGTAATCTGACCTACGAGAAGATTAGAGAGAGTAAGTAGTAAAAGTAAGCCGATCGTTTTCATGTTGGAATTATTATATAATAACTCTTAAATATAATATTTTTGAATATACTAATAGACCCATTAAATATAAAAAAGTGTAGCCAAAAGACTACACCTTTAGAGTTTACCTTTTCGCTTTAATTTCTCGGAGGGTTTTGCCGAATATAATCTAAATACCAATCATCAAGATAACGCTGAATTTCAGGATAAGTCTTCATTGTTTCTTCAAAATCGTTTGGAGACTTTGGAGGAGTTTCGACTCTAATCCCACCACATCCACCTCCAATATCAACGATTCCAAGAGCAACAACATATTCATCTCCGTCCATATTATTATCTGTTACTACAACCAATACTCTTACACATTCCGGCCCTATGACACCTACAAGAAAGGCATGAACCTTAATAGCTGAAGCACTAAATACCATGCCTAGCATTAACACGAACATTACAAATGCTTTTTTCATAATAAATGATTATTATGATCAATAATAATAATACCAATGTAATATTTTAACAATTAGTTGCATTTATTAACACGGCTATTAGTAAATAAACCAGTTTAAGTAAAAGCAATGTTTCTAAAATTTCACGAATACAACTTCTAAAAGAGAAAAATGCTCCTTTTCTTTGGACTCAATGATCTCTCTTTAAAGTCTTCAACAATATTCATCACAACTTTTCACCAAAAAACGTTGATCAAAAGAACTGACATCTTGGAGAAACCATCCAATACCCCTATTCGCTATCCGCTCCTTTTTCTTCACATATTCATCATACTAGTCATCCAATCTACGCTGAATCTCCGGCCGAACTTTCTTTGTTTCTTTCATTTTTTTTGGAAAATCTTTAATTAAAGGTTTGTTCTATTGCCAATCGGAAATAACGAAATTGTTCAGTTTGTCATTTTAAAACCCGAGATTAGTTCAAAACTGTATTGATCGTAAAAGTGTAATCCTCAACTTAAGATGCAAATTCCAACGCAGCCTCTGTATCATCTCGTTCTAAGGAAGAATATTGATTAAGAACTTCTCAATTGTATCTCCTACAACCAAAAAACCAATTATAGTTTGAACAGTTATTTGCTTCCCGCGATTATTGGCTTACCATTGCAAATATCACGATCAATCGTAATGCGCGATATCAAGTTGCTCATAGCACTAAATTAAGCGAAATAATTACTAAAGTATAGTCAATTAGGAAAAATCAACGAAGCTGCACAAAAACCACCTTCTTGGTTTCAAAAAAGGCTCCCGGAAGTTTTGAACTGAGTTTGTAAACGGTAGACGGATAGCGATCAATTTCTTCGACTTCTTCGCGCAAGTCACCTCCCTTTAGGCAATACAGCGCATCGGCTTTCATTTTACCCCGTGTGCAAAAGGGAATTAAAACGTTTAACCGCGAGACTGCGCGGGTGAGAGCAACGTCAAATTTTCCGGGTACATTTTCGGCGCGCTCCTGAATGGCTTTTACATTTTTGAGGTCCAGGGCCGAAACAACTTCATTTACAACCTTGATCTTTTTACCGATAGAATCAACTAATAGGAAATCAACCTCAAGATAAAGTATAGCCAAAGGTATGCCGGGAAAACCGCCGCCTGTGCCAATATCAATAGCCCGGACTCCGGGTTTGGGCTTCCAGTAAAAAGCGAGTGCCAGCGAATGCAAAACATGACGCTCGTAGAAATGATCCATGTCCTTTCGGCTTATTACATTGATCTGTGCATTCCATTCCTCATAAAGAGGCTTTAATGCTTCAAAGCGCTTTTTTTGCTCCGGTTTTAAATCGGGAAAGTGTTTAGAGATTTCAGGATTCATACCCGCGATCAAATCGTCCCTTTCGTGTGCTTCATTAGATTTGCCAAGAAACCTCTTGCCCTAAACAACTGAGCCTTAACAGTCCCTAAAGGTAAGTCTAGTTCTTGCGCAATCTCATCGTACGAATACTCTTTAAAATAACGCAGAATTACCAAATCTCGGTATCGTGGTTTTAATTTCATAACCACCTCGCGCATAGCTTCCAGTCTCTGGTCGCGAATGATTTCCTCTTCGGGGTCGCGCCCTTCCGATTCAATGTCAAAAGTCATCATCTCACCATCATCATTTTTGATTCCGGTATCA
>Ga0079223_10003021_pt1 | contig 10566 bp, 10 predicted proteins | sample Stecom2011_FD_75072 | JGI IMG/M metagenome (GOLD analysis project Ga0079223, IMG submission 75072) | Agricultural soil microbial communities from Utah to study Nitrogen management - Steer compost 2011 | ecosystem: Environmental > Terrestrial > Soil > Agricultural land | place: USA: Utah...
AGAATGCCAACTCTGTGTTTTATTCATTCGTTATTCCATAAAACAAAACAGTCTGCCCAAATTATTTCTTTGGCAGACTGTTTTGCAATCCTACGAATTAGCAATGGTTTTAAACCGCTACCGGTTGTTTCTGTTGTATTACAGAATCTTTTCCGGATGAGAGAGCTTTATCAATTTTTTCCTTCCACTTTTCTACGAGCTCCAGTTCATCTGCTATTTGAAAATGCTCATTTCGGTCATAAAACACCACATTTAAATCGGGTTGAGCTTTGTCACGAAATATAAAACGTAGTGACAGCTTCCCAATACCACCTGATCCGGATCCGCTACCGGTCTTAATTAGTTCGCAAGATCTTACGTTGCGAAGTGAAATGAAAAAATCTTGTTCGATATTTTCTTCATCTTTCTTGTAATACACAAAGTTGGCATTGTTTTCGGTCAGGCCAAATGCCATTCCTCGCGAACTGTCATATGTTGATATGGAAGCGCTGTGCTTTCCGGCAATTTCGTTTAAAGTTTTCGAAAGTCGTGCTTTCTTTCCTCTTTGTTTGGTAATCAATACTACCACAGGAATAAGGAGTATGGCCATGATAATAGCCGTCATTATGATGATACTTGTGTCCATTTGAATTTTATTATAAGTTATGATTGCACTGTTGATTAGCTGATTAAATTCAGCTTAAGGATAATTAGAGAAATGCAAAAAAACTTATAGAAAATAATGGAACGGGAAGACGATATCCGGCTTGGAAAAAGCTACCGGGAAATTCGTGTTGCAAAGTGAATATTGATGAAATTTCGTATTTGAAATACGATCAGAAACCCAAACGATCGCCTTAAAACTTTGGGACGGATCTTTGACCTCAGGAAAACTCGTACTCGTAAAGTCATATACTACATTTACATTCGGATTGGTATGCGAATAAAGTGCAGAAGACTGATCTGTAAAGTACCCGTATGAATCCGCATCTGATTTTGCGAAAAAAGATGCATTAATTGCCGCCTCATTCTCTGTAAATACAGCAAATGAATAAAGCATCGCAATGCATAAAACACCAATAATTTTTAATGCGTTTTTCACATATCAAAGATAAGCATTTGATAAATCAAATCGAGAAAATTATTCACCATCTGAAAAAACGATGAATTTGGTTTTACAGATACCTATTTCCTGCCAAAGGCCAGATAGTCTAAAGATATTTTGCCACTTCCTTTAAGGAGTAGAAACAGATAAATAATCAAAAATAAAAATGATTTTTCCTTTTGACTAATAGGATCTGCAGCATGAATAACAAACCCGGCGGTGAGCATAGTGGCAATAAGTGGAATTGTAGCTAGCCTGGTTTTAAACCCAATTCCAATAAGCACTGAGCAAGCCACTTCTGCAAAAACCACTAAAACCAATGTTGCTGTTGCGCCTATACCCATCGGGTCGGCAAATTTTATCTCGCCGCCTGCCATAAGTTTCTGGAGCTTAGGCCACCCGTGGGTTAGCATTAGCGCCGAAACGCCTAGTCGCGCGATGAGCAACACGATATTTGTGTAGATTTCTCTGGGTTTTGTAAATGCTGCCATAAGAATGATTTTTGGCGCAAAAATAGAATATCCGAAAGACTTTAGAAGCCAACATAGAATGTTTTAAAAAATATTCTGATTTATTTCAAGATGCTCAGCCGCACTTTTTTTCTTTTTAATCGACTGTTATTTAATGTGTTCACAAGTTTTTCTGCTTTCTCAGTCGGCACGGCAGCGTAGGCGCTATCTTGCTTGAGTTCAATCTCACCGAGTTGGCCTTTCTTTAAATTCCCTTCTTTAAAAAATAATCCGGCGATGTCGCCTTTCGAGATCTTATCTTTTCTTCCGCCACCTATGAAAACGGTTTCCCACAAGGTTTGAGGAGGTGCTTCCGCAAAGGGTATTTCAAAAGGCTCGGCATCGGTTATAAAATCCGGGATGCGTTGTGATTTATGCTTTAGTATGTAAGCTGTTCCCGTGCTGTGCATTCTGGCTGTTCTACCGTTGCGATGGGTAAATTCATCTTCTCTCATAGGGAGTTCCAGATGAATGATAAAGTCCAATTCGGGAACATCAATACCGCGCGCAGCAAGGTCGGTGGCGATCAATAAGCGGTGGGTTCCGTTTCTAAATTTGATAAGCGAATGTTCGCGGTCTTTCTGTTCCATACCTCCATAAAATGTAGTGTGTGGAATATTATGTTCCGACAAATAATCGCTCACATTCTGAATGGTATCTTTAAAATTGCAAAATATAATCCCGTTTCCGGTTCCCAAATAATACAGCAGTTTTTTCAGGCTATCGGGTTTTTCATCTTCGGTGGTTTCAATGATCTTGAGACTTAGTTTATTCTCATCTTCACTTTCAAAATGCAGATACTGCGGATTGGTAATTTCAATAAAATCGGGGATAGAAGCTTTTTGAGTTGCCGAGGTAAGAATCTTTTTTTCCAAGCGGGGTAAGGTCTCCATTATTTCGCGCAGCTCGTTTTCAAAACCTATTTCCAGCGATTTGTCAAATTCATCCAGGATAAGGAATTTGGTACGACTAAAATCAAGAGTGTTTCTGCGCATATGATCGGCGAGGCGTCCCGGAGTTGCAATTAAAATAGCAGGAGGGTGGCTAAGCTCGATTTTGTCTTTTGCTCCCGATCTTCCACCATATACGGCATTGGCTTTAAAGCCTGTTCCCATGTTTCTTATTACTTGCTCGATCTGTAGCGCCAGTTCTCGCGAAGGAACCACAATTAGTGCTTGCACTTCATCGAGATCCGGATTGAGCAAACTCAAAACCGGAAGTAAAAAAGCCAAAGTCTTTCCCGTACCTGTCGGCGATACAATAATAGATTCGGCATTATCTAATATAATCGCCTGTGCAGATTTCTGCATTTCATTGAGCTCATCAATTCCGAGCTTGGCGAGAATTTCCTTTTGATTTTTGAGTACTGACATAATGCAAAGCTACCTTAAAAATAAAGGACTGAATTTTAAAATATGGATTTGGATTTTTCCAGATTTAAAACATCTTCTTTATAATCCATTTATCTTTGTTGTTTTTAACTATGATGAAAAACCTTAAGATATATACCCATTCCGATATTGCACCATTGGAGAGCGAAAGAGTGGGAGCGGTAACGCTAAGCAAACGAATCACATTTTTTTCTCCCGAAAGGGATCTCGCTGAACAATTGCAATCTACATCTGCCAAATACATTTTATTTGGAATTACAGAAGATGCGGGAATACAGGCAAACTATGGTCGCCCCGGCGCTCGAAATGCTTGGAAAGCGGCGCTGCGCGTGCTGGTAAATGTGCAATGCAATGATTTTAACCAACCCGAGAAAATGGTGTTGCTGGGCAACCTCGATTTTACCAAGATTATCAACGATTTAGATTTAAAACCGGGTTTTAATCGAGCCGATCTACACGAAACAGTTAGTGAAATAGATAAGCAAGTCGCTAATCTCGTAGAAATGATTGTTGCAGCCGGAAAGATTCCTATTGCCATAGGCGGGGGGCACAACAATGCGTATGGAATGCTAAAAGGAACGAGCAAAGCTTTGGGCAAAAAAGTAAATGCCATAAATATCGATGCACATGCCGATTTGCGGCCTCGTGATTATCGCCATAGCGGCAATGGATTTACCTATGCATACGAGGAAGGATTTCTCAGAAAGTATTTCATATTCGGTCTGCACGAAAACTATATCACCAAAGCGATAGCTCAAAACATGGCCGATTGGTCTGATGATATTCAGTACAATACGTACGAGCAACTTGCTGTGCGACGCGAAAAGGATTTCGATTCTCAGTCACAGTTAGCATTGGATTTTGTTGCCGACGATCAATCTTTTTTCGGTCTTGAAATCGATCTCGATGTAGTGGAGTTTATGCCGTCCAGCGCACTTACTCCCTCCGGATTTAGCATTGAAAATCTGCGTCGGCTAAATCATTTTTTCAGCCGAAGCGATCAGTTAAAGTATCTACACATTTGTGAGGCAGCACCTAACCCGGAAAATTCGGATGAGATGATTAAGGTAGGAAAGTCAATTACTTATTTAATTACAGACTTCGTAAGATAGTTGATTTTAGATCAGTGTAATACGGTTTAAAATCAACTGTCGTACAAATGTATTAAAACGAATGACTTTTTTTCACCTTGAATACCAATTCGTATTCTTGTTCAATTTTTTCTAAACCGCCATTCAGGCTTTGCATTGTACTTTTTGTTTCTGATTTTACACGCTTTCGCACGTTGCTCATTTTGCTTCTCGTTCTTTTCATGGTATTAACTTTTTGATAGTAATAGCTTGGCTACTCATCAACATTTTATGTACCAACTAAAACATGAAATTTGTTATGTGGTGTTTAGTGCGTTAATAGACAGGGGTTTAATAGGGTCAATAAGGGTGCTTAATGTATCTAAGTAAGATTAAAGTTGTGGAATAACTCCACACATTAGGGTGTATCTGTTTGAAATCTGTGGTATTCAGCCACAGTTTTACCGAAAGTAAAGGGCGATCAGAGGAAGTATCACCTGATTTATTGGGTATGGAATGGCCGTAGAAGAGTAGGAGAAACTTATGTTCTTTAAGTTCTTACGTAGGGAAGTTGCTGATTTGTATGTTTAGATTTTAGGCGATCTGATCTTTTGAAACGCTTTAATTCGCAATACCAGCGACATCAATTTCTCTATCGTAACATGGTCCATTATTACAATTTTATACCATTTTGGGTTTTGATGATTGTCAGGGATCAATCCGAATTCAGCGGCGATATCTTTGTGGATGCAATTACTTTTTATGGTAATGATATTCGATTTAGAATGGCGATAATAATCCACATTCATTTCGGCCAACTGCTCGCTCATCCAGTCGGTTCGCTTTTGTAGAATAAAGATTTTCTCCTGCCATCCAAAAGGTCCGTTTTTCATTAAAATCATCCATACCGCAATAGCATTTGCCCCCGATCGACTTCCTATCAAGGTGTAGTCCTCACCTTCCACATAGCTTGCCTCACTGGTGTTGACATATTGAATATAATCTTTTCGAATCAGGAATATTCCCGTGCCATAAGGCGCTTGAGCCATTTTGTGTGCGTCGAGGGTAAAAGAAGTAATGTGCTCGTTTTCAAAAGTAAGACGCCCTTTATTTTTTGTAAACGGATAATAAAAACCACCATAAGCGCCATCGACATGCATTTTAAATGAAGTGTTTTTTTCCTGAAGGACATCGATAAAAATATCAACGTCATCTACCGAGCCAAACATGGTTGTCATCATATTGCAGATTACAACAAAATGTTTGATGCCGTCTTTTTTAGCTGCTTCTAACGTTTCTATCAGGGCAGCTTTGGTTACTTCCCGAGTTTCCGGATTCACCTTAATTTTCACAATTGGAATAGCCAGAATATTTGCAGCTTTATCAAATGAATAATGGCTGTCTTCACTACATATAATCGCTACTTCCTCGCGTTTTGCACCGTACTTCTTCATAAAGTAATTACGGTAAATCCAAACGGCTTGTATATTGCTTTCGGTTCCTCCAGAGGCAATATAACCGTCGTGATTATCAGGATCACCTTTTAAAATATCTACAGAACATATTTCGATAACCTGCCGCTCAATGGCCTGAATGCCACTGAAAAAGGGCTCAGACTTGCCTAAAGTGTGGCATCCAATGTGATTGGGATTATTAACAAGCGTAGAAGTAAAAGGCGAGTTTTTTAGAAAGGAAGCATCTTGATGAAAAACTTTATCATCGAGATAAGATGCCGGCAATCCAAGGATATTTTGCTTCACATAATCCACGTTATTATCTAAAGCATCAAAAATGATTTCCTTGATCTCTTCGTGCGATTTCTTCTTCCAAATACTGCTCATAGCCTGTGTTTATCTGTTTTTTTAATATTCGCTGAAAGCAAATAGTTACTAATCGATTAGCTCAATTTTTACCGGCGCAAAATTAATCATTTTAAGATGAGTAGCCGATTTTTTAGCTATGCAACTTATTAATAACTACTTTTGTACCACAAATTGCTTTTAATTGACAAATTTTAATTCGCTCGGAATTCATTCTGACCTCATAAAAGGACTTACAGAAATGAATATTATTTCGCCTACCGAGATTCAAAAACAGGTTATTCCCGTATTGCTCGATCGCAACACCGACTTGGTGGGACAAGCCCAAACAGGGACCGGTAAAACGGCGGCTTTCGGCTTGCCCTTACTTCAAAAAATCAATCCGCGAATTGGAAAAATTCAGGCATTGGTGCTTTGTCCTACACGCGAGCTAAGCCAGCAAGTAGCAAAACAGTTTTTCAAATTCACAAAATATACCGACAAGATATTTACTGAATCTGTTTATGGCGGCGGCAAAATAGACTTGCAAATTCAGGCGCTAAGAAGACCTACACATATAGTAGTGGCAACTCCCGGCCGACTTATAGACTTGGTAAACCAAAAAGCTGTAGACCTGACTCATGTGAAAACTGTAGTGCTCGATGAAGCGGATGAAATGTTGAGCATGGGTTTTAAAAAGGAGCTCGATCAAATATTAGGCTTCATGAAAAACGTAGAAAACAAATGGCTGTTTTCTGCTACCATGCCACACGGAATCAGAGAAATAGTAAACCAACACTTATCACCCGACGCTTATAGAGTTGAAGTAAGTTCGGATAAAGTGGTGAATAAGAATATTGAACACCAGTTTTTGATCTGCGATGAGTTTGAGAAACTTCCGGTTCTTATTCAATTTCTAAAAACACAGAAAAAAAATAGAGGAGTAGTTTTTTGTAAAACAAAAGCGGCTGTAATCAAGTTAGAGAAGCAGCTGATGGCCCGAAACATTCCTGCCGGAGCTATTCAGGGAGATTTACTTCAAAAAGAACGCGATAAAGTAATGCGGGCTTTTAAAAACGAATCTCTCCAAATTCTGGTCGCCACCGATTTGGCGGCGCGCGGAATTGATGTGGAAGGTCTTTCATTTGTCGTTCATTACCAGCTACCCGATACGGCTGAGTACTACACGCACAGAAGCGGAAGAACGGCACGTGCAGGAAAAAGAGGAGTATCCCTCGCTCTCGTTACTTCTCAGGAAGTAAAACAAATAAGGTTTCTGGAAAAGAAATTAAGTATCGGATTTAATCAAATACGAAGCTGAAATCGGCTATCGTCCGGACTTAAAAAATAATCCGGCTACACAACAATTTTTATACAAAACATGACATTTAAATCACTAGGATTAACAGATAATTTATTAAAATCGGTTTCGGCCATGGGTTATACCGAGCCGTCACCAATACAAATCAAAGCCATCCCGCTTGTGCTGGAAGGCAGAGATATTTTGGCATCGGCACAAACCGGAACCGGAAAAACCGCAGGGTTCGGACTTCCGATCATTCAGATATTAGAGCGCGGAAATCGCATGAGAAATCGTCCGATCAGAGCGTTGATTCTTACACCTACGCGTGAGCTTGCTGCTCAGGTAGAAGCTGATATGCGAAAATTTAGTGTGAACAGCGATTTGCGCTCAGCAGTAATATTTGGAGGGGTAAACCAAAATCCTCAAGTTGCTAAAATTCGCGCCGGATTGGACGTGCTGGTAGCAACTCCCGGTAGGTTGCTGGATTTACAAAACCAAGGTTTGCTCAGCCTGTCGAGTGTGGAAATACTCGTGCTTGATGAAGCAGACCGCATGCTCGACATGGGATTCTTGAGAGATATCCAACGTATTTTAAAACTATTGCCTTCTAAGCGACAAAACTTACTTTTCTCAGCCACTTTTTCGAGAGATATTAAAAAGCTTGCAGGTTCGTTTTTGCACAATCCCGCTTCAGTAGAGGCCACCCCCGAAAACACCACAGTCGAAATCATTAATCAAAGAGTTTACCGCATCGACAAGGCAAGGAAGACAGAGTTTACCATTCACCTAATTAAGGAAGGCAACTGGAAACAAGTATTGATTTTTACCCGAACAAAACACGGTGCAAACCGATTGAGCGATAAGCTCTCAAAAGCAAATATCAGCTCGGCTGCCATTCATGGAAATAAAAGCCAAAACGCCCGAACCAAAGCGCTTGCCGGATTTAAAGCCGGTGAAATTCGTGTGCTTGTAGCCACCGATATTGCCGCGCGTGGGCTGGACATTCCACTACTGCCTCATGTTATAAACTACGAGTTGCCAAATGTACCTGAAGATTATGTGCACCGTATCGGTCGAACCGGAAGGGCAGGAGCAGGCGGAGATGCCATATCATTGGTCAACTTTGATGAAGTACAATTTCTTAGAGATATTGAAAAACTAATTGGCGAACGTATGCCGGCCGAAATCGTGGAAGGATTTGAACCCGGACCCGACCAAATACCGACTAAAATGCCTTCTCAAAATCGCGGTAGAAGAAATACGCGACCCGCAGCGAGAAGCGGCAGCCGAAGCCCGAACACGAAATCAAGACAAGGTGGCGGCAGCCGATCGGGCGGCAGAAGCAAACCGAGAGAAAACTAAATAATATTATACCGCTCGTTGAATTGACTTATTTAACGAGCGGTAGATTTTAAATCTTCTTGTCTTTTCTTAAAATCTCAGCTTTCTTTTCTTCCATCGGGACATCTTCAAGCAATACTGCATGCTTGTTGGGGACAATAGTAAACCCGTAATTCTTTGCGAAAACCCAGGTGAACTCCGCTCCAAAGAATAATATAAGACAGGAATAGGAAACCCATAGCAGGATAAGTACTATCGATCCGGCAGCACCATAAGTAGAACTCGGATCGGCTTTCCCAAAATACAGTCCGAGTAAAAACTTACCGAGGGTGAAAAGTACAGCTGTTAAAAGTGCTCCAACCCATATTGACTTCCATTTTATTTTGGCGTCGGGCAAATACTTAAATAGCAAGGCAAATAAAACCGTTATAACACCGAGTGAGAGGAGCTCACTAAATACAATACCGGTATAAATTGAAAACTTGGGTAAAAAGTTCTGGAGATAATCATTTAGCAGTGTGACTCCTGCGGATAAGATAAAACTTATCAATAATAGAAACCCGACCACCATCACAAATCCAAAACCTAACAACCGATCAACAACAAGTTTTTTAATCCCGGCATTGGCCTCTTGCTTAATTCCCCAAACATTATTTAGCGAAAGCTGCAAATGGTAAAACACTCCGGTTGCACCAAATACGATGGTAGCAATACCGATTATTGTAGATATCACACTTTTATTACCGCCGCGCGTACTCGCTATAATATCTCTGATGGAGTCAGCAGCTGTCGGTCCGAGCGCTTGGGATATTTCGTCGGTAAGTTTGCCTTGTACAATTTCGGTTCCCCAAATCGCACCAACTGTATTGATTACTACAACCAGTAAGCCGGGTAAAGATAAAACAGCATAATAGGCTACGATAGCACTCAGCCTCCACGGGTCATCTGCGTTCCACTCCTTATAGGTTTCTTTAAGCAACCTGGGCAGATGTTTTATATTAAACTTTGATTTTGTAGGTTCCTTCGTTGTTGGCATATGCTGCAATGTCATTCGTGAATTAATTCTCCCTAATTTGTATTGCTTAACATTTTTATGAATTGATTGTTTATCTAAAAATAATATTTTAGATCCTTAATTTTTGGTTATCAGTGTGTAACATCTTCAAAAATTGATATAAACATTAAAATAGGCGCATAAAAAAAGCATGGACAGATTTGCCCATGCTTAAAATTCGAGAACTAAAAGTGATTATTGCTTTTTCAGCAAATCTCTGATTTCAGTGAGTAAAACTTCTTCTTTTGAAGGAGCAGGTGGAGCAGCCGGAGCAGCCTCTTCTTGCTTTTTAGTTTTTTCCATCATTTTATTGTAGACTTTCACGACCATAAATACAGCCCAGGCCACAATTAAAAACGTGATGATGGTATTTATAAAAGTACCATAGTTGATTGCAACTTCTGCAACTCCATCACCAACACCTTCTGCCGTTTCAGCAATACCTTCAGAAATAACCAACTTGAGATCCGAAAAATCGACTCCACCCAATAACTGACCTATAGGCGGCATTAAAATGTCGTCGACAAACGATTTAACGATGGCTCCAAAATAGGTGGCAAGAATTAAACCGACTGCCAGGTCGAGAACATTTCCTCTCGCAATAAACTTCTTAAATTCCTTCATGTTTTTTATGTTTTAGTTTTCATTACCAAAGAAAATAGATTTTTAACATACCTTAGTAGCATATGCTACAGAGTTATCAACATTCTGATTTGTGAATTACCGGAATATAACCTAGTGGGTTTAAATACTTAAAAGTTTAAATTTGTTGAAAGCAGCCTTCTCTAACATTTCCTGATGTATGGGATGAGCAATCGCAATAAGTGCTTCGGCTCGCTGCTTCAGGCTCTTACCATAGAGGTTGGCCACTCCGTTTTCGGTTACTACATAGTGTACGTGAGCACGGGTAGTGGTAACGCTTGCACCGGGTTTTAAAAAGGGAACAAGCTTAGATTCTCCGTTTTTTGTAATCGAAGGCATGGCAATTATAGGTTTTCCGCCTTCAGAAAGCGAA
>Ga0079223_10003022_pt1 | contig 10561 bp, 12 predicted proteins | sample Stecom2011_FD_75072 | JGI IMG/M metagenome (GOLD analysis project Ga0079223, IMG submission 75072) | Agricultural soil microbial communities from Utah to study Nitrogen management - Steer compost 2011 | ecosystem: Environmental > Terrestrial > Soil > Agricultural land | place: USA: Utah...
AGGAGGTAATCGTTATTAACAGTCCGATAATAATCAGGCTTTTCCACATAAGGTTATCGTATTAATCTTTTATATTTAATTCTCTTTGGCATCAAATCGCCGCCCAAACGCTTCCTTTTGTTCTCCTCATATTCGCTAAAGCCACCTTCAAAATAATACACTTCACTATTGCCTTCAAAAGCGAGGATATGCGTACAAATTCTATCTAAAAACCAACGGTCGTGACTGATGACTACAGCACATCCCGCAAAGTTCTCAAGACCTTCCTCCAAAGCACGAAGAGTGTTTACGTCCAAGTCGTTTGTTGGCTCATCGAGCAAGAGAACGTTTCCTTCTTCCTTTAAAGTCATAGCCAAATGCAATCTATTTCGCTCTCCTCCAGAAAGCATAGAAACCTTTTTATTCTGTTCGCTCCCACTAAAGTTGAATCGACTTAAATAGGCACGGGAATTTACTTGTCTCCCGCCCATCATAATAAGTTCTTGGCTGTCACTGAAGTTTTCCCAAATAGTTTTATCGGGATTAATATTCGAATGCGCTTGATCTACATAAGCCAGTTTTGCAGTTTCACCTACTTCAAAGGTGCCCTTATCGGGAGTTTCCTCTCCCATTATCATTTTGAAAATAGTGGTCTTACCAGCACCGTTAGGCCCAATGATTCCCACAATTCCCGCTTGCGGCAACTTGAAATTCAAATCTTCGTACAGCAGTTTATCGCCATATGCTTTGGAGACGCCCTTAGCTTCAATAACATTGGTTCCCAAACGCGGACCATTGGGGATATATATTTCCAATTTTTCATCCAATTGTTTTTGATCCTGGCTCAAAAGCTTGTCGTAGTTCTGCAATCTCGCTTTTTGTTTTGTCTGCCGACCTTTCGCTCCTTGACGCACCCATTCCAACTCCCGCTCTAAGGTTTTTTGACGTTTTCCAGCCTGTTTGCTTTCCAAGGCCAATCGTTTTGATTTTTGATCGAGCCAAGAAGAATAATTCCCTTTCCAAGGAATCCCTTCTCCCCTATCCAATTCCAATATCCATCCTGCCACATTATCCAAGAAATAACGGTCGTGAGTTACGGCAATTACCGTACCCTTATAAGCAGCTAGGTGGTGCTCCAACCAATGTACACTTTCCGCATCCAAGTGGTTGGTAGGCTCATCCAACAACAGTACATCGGGTTCGCGCAAAAGCAAACGGCATAGTGCCACTCTTCTTTTTTCCCCACCGGAAAGAACACTAATTAGTTTATCAGGTTCTGGGGTGCGAAGTGCATCCATAGCAATCTCAAGTTTGGTATCGAGTTCCCAGGCATTGGTAGCATCAATCTTATCTTGAAGTTTAGCCTGCTTGTCCATCAACTCGTCCATTTTGGCAGGATTTTCATAAACTTCGGGCATTCCGAACATATCGTTTATCTTATTGTACTCATCCAGTATATCCACTACTTCCTGCACGCCTTCCTTGACCACCTCTAAGACGGTCTTGGTTTCGTCCAATTTAGGCTCCTGCTCCAAAAATCCTACGGTATAGCCGGGCGCGAAGACCACATCGCCTTGGTAGTTTTTGTCCTCGCCGGCAATGATGCGCAATAATGTAGATTTTCCACTACCGTTAAGTCCCAGGATACCGATTTTAGCACCGTAGAAAAAGCTTAAATATATGTTTTTTAATACCGGAGTCTGTGCATTTTGATAGGTCTTAGTGACCCCGGACATTGAAAAGATTACTTTCTTATCATCACTCATAATTTGTTGTTTGTATTTTGTTGTTCAGGGGAGATTATTCTCTTTTGAACTTTTAATTCCAATCTTTTTAAATAGCACATAAATATCGGAGCAATAACTATAAACTCCAAATAATAAAATCAATACATTTTAATGTAAATTCAGCAATCGAAGAACTATCAACATTTGGCCCGTATGATAGGCGGTGTGTTCTATGACCAACATTACTTCTCTTAAAAGAGTTTGGTGATCCTTTCCGTTTTTCACTGGCTCGGTAAGTGCATTTTGAGGATCGAGGAGAAATTCCTTTAAACGTTCCCGGTCAACTAGGTAATCTGCTTTTATTCTATCTTATTCATTTTTGTTTTTGCACACTTTTTCCTTTGGCCAATAATAATCCGGCCACTTTGGTTCGGTATAATCGTCCGAACAGGTGAACTTTACGATATCCTTTTGCGTGAAAACCACGTGAAAAAATAATTCATAAAAAGAATAAGGCAGATTCCCAGGACGTATATTGATATCCTCAAAGGAAATCTTTTTCAATATCTCAGTCACCGGCATAAAAGCCTCCCCGCCTTCCAACTGTTTGGCGAGCCTTTCCCGTATTTTAATATCTTCAGACATTGTGGGGTTTGTTGTTTATGATTTATAGTTTGGGTTATGTTTATGGTTTGGTTTGTTGGCTAACGACCACATGCCCTTTACACTCTCCCTTTTAGGGCATTAAAAACCCAGGCAATGGCGAAAAAGCCAATCCCTACAGAGGCGAAACCCCAGCCGGCTACATCGTCATATCGGAAAGCGCCGAGAGCTATTAGAGCGCAGCCAACCACTATCATTGTAAAAGTGGCCCAAGCAAGCACTGTGTTTTTATTCATTCCCATAATTATTCTCGTTGGTTGATTTTTTTTCAAAGGTACGTTCAAAAACAAATATCGGGATTAAATAACTGAATTTCGTTAACAAAATGTCATAGTTTCCGTTTTTGTGAGATTTGAGATGGGAGATTTGGGACAGGAGACATGAGACATGAGATATGAGATATGAGACTTGAGATTGGAGGGGGGCTATCTTAATATTTATAGAGATTCTTGGTTATATAGTCTTGGTTCCAAAAGTCCGATTCAAAATAATCAATCTTTCCCTTTCTTTCGCAGAGGGAATTAAGGGCATTTTGTATTTTAGCCCAAACATATTAATTCAATGGATTTAAACTTCAACAAAAACGAAGATCACAATAAGCTTTTGGTTTCTGAACTTAAGAAGCGATTGGCGCAGATAAAACTTGGCGGCGGCCAAAAACGAATCGAAAAACAACACGCCCAAGGCAAGTTGACTGCCCGGGAACGGATAGCCTATCTACTCGACCCAAAAAAGCCCAGTATAGAAATCGGTGCCTTTGCGGGCGATGGAATGTACGAGGAACACGGAGGAGCTCCTGGCGGCGGTGTAGTGGTAAAAATCGGGTACGTAAAGGGGAAGCAATGCATTGTAGTGGCCAACGACGCCACGGTAAAAGCTGGAGCCTGGTTTCCGATAACGGCCAAAAAGAACCTTCGGGCGCAGGAGATTTCCATGGAAAACAGACTGCCGATTATTTATTTGGTGGACAGCGCGGGGGTATTTTTGCCTATGCAGGATGAGATCTTTCCCGATAAGGAACACTTCGGTAGAATATTCAGAAACAATGCCATTATGAGCAGTATGGGCATTACACAGATTTCAGCGGTTATGGGTAGCTGCGTGGCGGGCGGTGCTTATCTCCCCATTATGAGCGATGAAGCCCTGATCGTGGACAAGACCGGCAGTATTTTTCTTGCCGGAAGTTATCTGGTAAAAGCTGCCATAGGCGAAACCATAGATAATGAAACCCTCGGAGGCGCCACCACCCATTGCGAAATTAGTGGCGTAACCGACTACAAGGCGAAAGACGATAAGCACGCCTTGGACACTATAAAAAACATAATTTCCAAAATTGGCGATTTCAACAAGGCAGGTTATAATCGAGAAAAAAGTATTAAACCTAAGGAAAACCCAGAAGATATATACGGCCTGCTTCCAAAATCCAGAGCAGAGCAATACGATATGCGGGAAATCATCAAGCGCTTGGTGGACGACAGCGATTTTGAGGAATACAAGGAAAAGTATGGGCAAACCATTCTTACCGGCTATGCCCGCATCGATGGTTGGGCAGTGGGAATAGTTGCCAACCAACGCAGTTTGGTGAAAACCAAACAAGGCGAAATGCAGTTTGGTGGCGTAATCTACAGCGACAGTGCCGACAAGGCTACCCGCTTTATAGCTAACTGCAACCAGAAGAAAATACCATTAGTATTTTTGTAGGACGTAACCGGTTTTATGGTAGGCAGCAAGAGCGAGCACGGTGGCATTATAAAGGACGGTGCCAAAATGGTAAACGCCGTAAGCAACAGCGTGGTTCCAAAATTTACCATTATAATCGGCAATAGCTATGGCGCCGGCAATTATGCCATGTGCGGCAAGGCTTACGACCCGCGACTAATCGTCGCCTGGCCAAGTGCCGAATTGGCCGTTATGAGTGGCAACAGTGCTGCCAAGGTATTGCTTCAGATTGAAACTGCTTCTCTTAAAAAGCAGGGAAAGACTATTTCCGAAGAAGAGGAAAAAGCACTTTACGACAAAATTAAAGCCCGCTACGACCGGCAAATTTCGCCTTACTACGCGGCTTCGCGAATTTGGACCGATGCCGTAATCGATCCTTTGGAAACCAGAACGTGGATTTCTATGGGCATAGAAGCAGCCAATCACGCCCCTATTGAGAAGGCGTTTAACTTGGGAGTTATTCAGGTGTAGGGGTTTGGGGTTTCAGGTTTCAGGTTTTCTGCCGCTCCAAGAGGGTTTAGAGTTCTTGGAATTTGGTGGGTTTTAACCACAGGGCCACGGACGACACGGAGGGAGCGGAAGGCAGGGAGCGCAGAAGGGTTCCTGGTTTCTGGTTTCTTGTTTAAAGTTTCAGAACAGGAAGGCCTGCGGGGCATGTCCCGTGAGAGCGCTGTGCACCACAAATAAAAACGGGCGCTTTATAGAACGCTCCATTTACCAAGAGGCTCTGGACGAGAACCAAAAAAGAGTGGAAGATAAACCAGAATATTATAAACTCAGGCAACAGGTCACCGAACACCAGTTTGGGACACTGAAAAGACAATGGGGGTCTACCCATACTTTGATGATAGGGAAACAAAATGTACACTCCGAGGTAAACCTGATGATCCGTTATAACCTCACCCGGCTTATGTCCATTCTTGGGCCAGAGGTATTGAAAAACAGGCTGAAATCTTAAAGAAAAGTAATTATGGGAAAGTCAATAAATGCAAAGGAACTGATTGCCAATCGATATGGCAAAGAAGGAACTAAGAAACGTGAGAAATTTTAAGAGGTTGCTTTTTCCTATTATTTTGGGGAAATCATAAAAAGGAGAAGAAAGGAATTACATATGAGTCAGGAAGATTTAGCAGATAAAGTCGGAAAGAAGAAGACCATATATATCACGGATTGAAAACGGAGAAGATATTCGTTTATCCAATTTTGTTCTGATTCCCAATGCGCTGGGACTGTCTATAGAATTAAAAGTTGAATAAAAGTACGAAAGCACAATGTGTACAAGCAATAGCTTGTCCTCGCATAATTGGAAAATCCTCTCGGATTTACCAGCGTAGTTTTGTACTTTTAATGGTCCGTGCCGAAACACGCCACAGCTCATATACATAAACGTTGTGCAACCAGACCTAAACCAACTAAAAATTAGAACCTGTAATAATAATAAATACGATGTTTTCATTAAAGCAAATTGAAGAAGCGCATAGCAAAGTGAAATCTGGTGCAGACTTTCCGAGATATATTCAGGAAATAAAGACACTTGGCGTAAATGAATTTGAAACTTGGGTAAAGGATAGCCATACAGAATATTATGGTCAAAACGGATATAAAGTTTCTTCAAGTTCCATGTATGAAAATCTAAAAATTGGAAACTCAAGTGACTCATCAAAATTCAAACACTACCTTTCTATTCATCAAAATGGAGAATCAGACTATTTTACATTTTGCAAACATTGTGCGGAAACCGGAATTGAAAAGTGGGTTGCTTCGCTTAGCAAAATGACTTGTATTTACTATGATAAAGCAGGAAATGAAATTTTAGTTGAAACGATTCCTCAAATTTAGAAAATATGGAAATTGCCCTTCGTGTACTATTAGGAATTGTCGCATTAATCTGTTTTTTAGGCGGAATCAATTTGTTGCTCAAAGGGGCCATGAAATTTTTGCCCAAAGAAATGCCACCGCAACTTGTATTGGATAATTTAGTTCGCTTTTTAGCCGGAATATACTTTGCCTCAGGATTTCTGTTTTCTTATGCAGCTCTTTATACTTCAGCTCTTGGTACTATGATTTATATTTTTGGAATTACTGTTATATTTTCGGGATTAGGTCGTGTTTATTCGAGGTATAAAGTAGGCTCTGCAGGAAAATACTTTGACTTTATTATGCTTTTTGAAGTGGTTTTAGGTCTATCAATTATAGCATTAAAATACTTTGCATAAAACAAAAATATACACTAAAAATCAAAATCGCCGACAACAATGTGCTTAATGAAAAAAGACAAAATTGAGACACGATAAAATCGACATACCAAAATCAAAACAAAAGGAACGAGTAGTCAGAAAGACTTGGCTTATTGAACCAATTTTTGATTTCCTTACATATGTCATTTTAGTTGGTGCTTATCCTTTCCTTTCAGGACTTTTCTTCTTTGACCAATTGGAAAAAAGAAATTATTTGGATAGTGCCTTTATCCTTTTTGGACTTTCGCTTATTCTTGGCGGACTTCTTCTCTATTCAATAATAAACCTTGATAGACTTAAACGAATTAGCGGCATTTTAAAAGAACGAAACAGAAAAGCTATTAAAGACTTGACAGAAAACCTCGGTTGGAATTTACAGGTTCACAATCAACAAATATCAGTTCTGTCACCACCTTGGAGTTGGTTCTCCACGAATTGGGGACGACAAATTGTAGTTATTTACGACCGACAAGACATCTTGATTAACTCAACAAGTTATTGACTTCACATCTTGAAATCTCCATTTCATTGGTTTGGAAACAGAAAATCAGAAAGGGTTGTAAAGGACAATTTTAAAAAAGAAATAAAAAACGGCACGCCGACATCAGCTATAGCAAATGCGGGGTGATTGCTTAAAAATGTAGATATTACAACTTAATAAACTTACGGTAGACGGACAAGAAAACGGCTTCAAAATCCAGCACTTACCATGGCCGTTGTCGTATACAACCCGAAAAACAGTTCCAAATTAAAATGTCGAGATAGAAATGAAAGCAGCTTTAACTATTGGACTTCTGATTTTGAGCAATTCATTTATGATTATTGCTTGGTATGGACATTTAAAATTTTCTGAGCTAAAATGGTTCAGCAAATTAGGGCTGATTTCAATAATACTCATAAGTTGGGGAATTGCCCTCTTTGAATATATGTTTCAAGTTCCTGCAAATAGAATCGGATTTAAAGAAAATGGCGGTCCGTTCACATTGATTCAATTAAAGGTAATTCAGGAAGTTATTACCTTGGTCGTTTTTGCTGTTTTTACATTAATCGTATTTAAAACAGAAACGTTCAGAACGAACCATATAATTGCATTTATATTTTTGATTTTAGCAGTTTATTTTATGTTCAAAAAATAGTGGATTTAAAAAATTATTATTGATTATATGGCTAATTCCAACAAAAAATTAATCTGCGAAATAGCACAAAATTTAGATTGCGGAAATAACTGTTATTACAACCCTAAAACTAAAGAAATTATAACGATTCTAAATTTTGGACATAGGAGATGAAGATGAGTTTCGTGACGCTTTTATTGCGGAAATTGAGAAAGTAACTAAAAACAAAAAGGAATTTATAAAAATAGAAGTTTTAGAAAGCTTCAAATCCTTTAAAATAATGGAAGGTTTCGTTTCCCAAATTGCCGACAGACAGTTTTCAAACGGAATTGGAAAACATTCTGGAACGAAAAAAAACATTTCAGAGCTTTAAAAACAGAATTGACAACTCCGATTACAAACAAAACTGCTTTGATTTTAAACAAAAAGAACTGGAAAAAATTGTAGAAACTCGATTAAACCGATGAAAGATCAGCGAACAAACCCTAGAATTATGAAAAACATTTTGCTCGTTATTTTTATATGTTTTTTAAACCAGCTTTCTGCTCAAGAAATAGTCGGAATGAAAGACTTATACGTAGAAAGTGATTTGACATATAAAATTGTGGACAATAAACTTTTTTCCGGACAAGCGCAACACCTTCGAAAAAATGGACATTTAGTGTATGAGGAATATTTTTACAATGGAAAACTAACAAAATCCATAACCTACTACAACGGAACTGAAATACCTACACCGGCGAGAGAAACTGAATATTACTCAGAAAGCCAAACAAAACGCAAGGAAACAAATTACGGATTGAATAAGCCAACAACTGAATACAAGCACTTCGATGAAAACGGGCAAAAGACTTTAATAGAACAATACGAGAACGACAAACTGGTTTACCGGTCAGAATATCAAAAGGATAAAAAACACGGAGTTGAATATTGCCTAAATGATAATGGAACTGAATCGCGGGTTGAATATAGGAACGGTAAAAAAGTGAAGAAAAAATAAATGCAGGTAACCATGGCCATAGTTGATTGCGGCCGAATAGCTCCGACCAATCAGATAAAATTTCTGAAGTAAAGCCCTGGCGGAAATTTTGATAAAACATGGACTCCCAAAATAATTGCATATCAGTTCATTAAAAATTATATTTGCAGTCGCAAATGAAAAGATTAAATAACATATTACGTCTTCCCTTTTTCAGCACTTATTATTACCAAATAATATCTGCTCGGAATCGTTATGTGTATACTTCAAGTAAAATTTAATATAAAAAGACATATCATAACCAAAAGCCCGAGCAATTGCTCGGGCTTTTTTTATTTTATAAAATGGAAACAATAAGGAATTTACAAGAGAATGTGGAAATCATTCTTCCGGAAAATGGATTGGAACAAAAATTAAATCGATCCAAAAAAGAGAACCGAAAACTTATCATTAAATTGGGTTTTGACCCAACTGCGCCGGATTTGCATTTGGGACACGCTGTTGTCTTGAAGAAACTCAAGCAGTTTCAAGATTTAGGTCACCAAATCGTGATTTTAGTAGGAGACTTTACCGCTCAAATTGGAGATCCAACGGGGAAAAATAAAAGCAGAAAGCCATTGTCAATAGAGGATGTTCAGCATAATGCCGAAACATATTTAAACCAATTATCTAAAATTATAGACATTGACAAGGTTAAGATTGTTTTCAATTCAGAATGGTTGGATAAACTTTCATTCACCGAAGTGATTCAGATTTTATCTAAAGTCACCGTGGCTCAACTAATGCACAGAAACGATTTTAATAAGCGATTTACAGAGAACACACCCATTGCAATGCACGAGTTGGTTTACCCTATTCTACAAGGATATGACTCTGTAGAAATTAAGGCTGATATTGAAATGGGAGGAACTGACCAACTTTTCAATTGCACTATGGGAAGGCAACTGCAAGAAACCTTTGAAATGGATCCACAGCTTGTAATGTGCATGCCTTTATTAAAAGGACTTGACGGAAAAGAAAAAATGAGTAAGTCGCTCAACAATACTATAGGCTTGATTGATGAGCCAAATGAAATGTTTGGAAAGACAATGTCTATTCCTGACAACTTGATTGAAGAGTTTTTACATTTGACCACCGATTTCTCAATTACAGAAAAAGAAGTTATCAAAGTGAGTTTGGCAAATGGCGAAAATCCTATGGATGTAAAAAAACTGATTGCTAAAAATATTATTACTCAGTACCATAATGCCTTAAAAGCTCGAAAAGCAGAAGAATTCTTCAGCAATCAATTTCAAAGTAAAAAGTTTGATGAAAAAAGCTTTGAGCCTGTTTTGATTACTAGTATTCAACACGAAAATGCAATTGTAAGTTTAGTCGATCTGTGTTTTCAGTTGAAAAAAGGACAAACAAAATCAGCCATTAGAAGACTCATTGAGAGTGGTGCCGTGAGAGTTAATGATAAAAAAATTCAAGAATCCTATACAGAATTTGAACTAGAAGAAGGCGTGAAAATCCAAATTGGAAAAAGGAGTTTTTACGAGCTAAAAGAATAAAATAAGCTATAAACAACATTATAATATGTTGGCTAGTTTTAGTCTACTTACAAATCCCGATAGCTCTATCTGGATTCTATTCGGTTTTTATTCACTAAATTTAAGTGATTAACCCCGCAACTAAGCTAGCACAAGAATATTGTGCGACATTTTATCGAGAATTATTCTTTAACAATCCGGGTTTTTAAAACTGAAATTAATTATGATAATAGAAATCGCGAAATGGGTGATAATATTGTTTGGAGGTTTCATAATGTTTATTGGATTTATAATGTTTTTCAATCCAAAAAAAGCGAATGCGACTTTGAGAAAAGCGGGTAGCACTAATTTTATAAACTATGCGGAAATAACTATCCGATTGGTACCCGCTATTGCATTAATATTTTACGCAGATTTTTCTAAATTCCCAGAAGCATTTGAAATTTTCGGTTGGATTATGCTCCTAACCTCTCTTGTACTTTATGCTGTTCCAAGAAAAACACATCATAAGTTTGCAATGAAAAGTGCCGATAAACTTCAACCGATCTATTTTCAATTAATTTCACCCTTTGCCTTTATACTTGGCGGATTAATTATTTATAATACCTTA
>Ga0079223_10003023_pt1 | contig 10560 bp, 7 predicted proteins | sample Stecom2011_FD_75072 | JGI IMG/M metagenome (GOLD analysis project Ga0079223, IMG submission 75072) | Agricultural soil microbial communities from Utah to study Nitrogen management - Steer compost 2011 | ecosystem: Environmental > Terrestrial > Soil > Agricultural land | place: USA: Utah...
CAGGAAATTTCCCTTGACCATCTGGAATGAGTAAATAAGCGGGTATGCGGCTCCACGCAGATACATTAAAAAAGATCTTCTGAGTCTCGTATCCATCTCTTTGCTCTGAACCAACTATCTCCATTTGAAAGTCATCAGCAGCTGGTGGCTGATTTTGAATACACTCCACTAAAATATTTCGAGCCTCTCCTCGCCACTTATAAAAATCATTGATAGAGGAATTTCCCCAGGCCATGGGATAAGTAAGAGCTTCGCGTGCTTTCAGATAAAACAAAGGCATATTGTTAACTATCTCATAACCTAAAACCTCTTCCTTTTGAGCTTTCATCGAGAAGGAGATAATTCCCAATAAAAAAGCATATAATATTTTTCTTTTCATAAGAGTGGTGTGTAGTAGAAAAACAAATGAAGCAACCCTGTAAGTCATTCATGAAATTATTAGTTGTTCAGCCGTTTTGAATGTGTGCAAAATATTGACTTTCTAATTTATAACCAAAAAGTCTGACCATAAAACAATAAGATATGATCCCTCTAAAGTAAAGAAAACTTAAAAGCGCAAGAGTCTATTTCTTCGCCACTACAAACTTAAGCTTTTTGAAACTGACATTTCCCAATTTATCAGTTGCTTCCAAATCTACTTCATATAGTTTCTCATCTTTAAAAATCTCACTACCTGCAGGTGAATTGGATCCACCATATCTAAATTTCTCACCTCCATCAATTGTATAAAAAATATCTTGTGTTCCACAATAACGGTCAGTTGCACCTATATATATTTTAACATAAGGAGGATATATGTTTACCTCTTCACCATTTACAACATCCTGACGTAATGGTTTGATACTGAAATTAATATAAATTTCAGGCCCCTCATCATCCACCAATACTTCACAATATTTTAGTTGTTCCTTGTTCTGAACCTTATCTGTTGCCTTAAAACCAACAGAGTGAAAACCAGCATTAACCAATTTGAATTTATTACCGTTCTGAAAATCTCCGTTGTTAATATTGTATTGAACACGCTCTACACCAGCATCCACATCTTCAGAAATTAGTTGAATAGAAGTCTCTTTACTTATAAAAAGTGTATCACGGGTGAAAAACTGAGGCCCTTCATATTCTACTCTTGTAATGGGCGGTTCATTATCCATAAATACGGTTAGCTTTTCAATTACCGAGCTATTTGCAACCAAATCAAACGCCTGAAACCACACTGTTTGTAGTCCGTGCTTATCTTCAAAATGAAATGGCTCTTCATAAATCTCACTCATAAAACGTTGGCTATAGCCATAGATAATATTGCGGATACCTGAAATGGTATCGTGGGCGGCTAATTCACATTTACTAGATGGTGAAACATATAACAAATCACCCAGAAACTGATCTCCTACAACAAAACTTGAAGCCGTGGGTGGAGTTTTATCTACTATAAAAGCAAACACACTGGTTCCCACATCATTTCCTTCATAAATATTTCCCACATTGTCTTCAGCCCAATAACGTAGTTTATATTCTCCCGAGGGCATATCATTGAAACTAATACCATCTTTATAAATCCTAATTGGCTGATCATTAATTTGATAACTAATTTTCTTTAATCCTGACTGATTATCTTTTGCTAAAATAATAATTTTCGACTCTCCCGATGCTGCCATACCATGAACATTCCCATCAAGGCTCCAGTTCGCAACAGGTGGAGTAGCATCAATGATAAACTGATAGGTTTGAACCTCTTCCACATTGCCAACATTATCAACACTGTAAAAACTAAGTTGATATTCACCTTCTTCGTCAAAACGCAAGGTATCTTTATACTCAGTAAAAGGATGAGTGTTAATACTAAAGTAACTATTCTGAACGCCCGACATTTTATCAGAAGCTATTAAGTGTATAGTTAATCCTTTATTGTAAAAAACTTTTGCGCTTTTTTCAAATCTATTACTGCTGTTAAATGAAGCTTTAGTAACCGGTTTAATGCCATCGGCATAAACATCAAATATTATATCGGCCAACGGATAAACAATCTGTTTGGTAACAGTATCAACTTGTGAAGGTGTTCGAATGGAATTAAAACCTTCTGTATCAAAATAAAATGGGTTGGCAAATTTAGGCGTCCGTTCACTTTCCAATCGATATAAATCTTCGGTGGAATTAGGAGAACCCCCAATAAACAAATACATAGGCGCGTTCTTGTTGGCGTATAGTTTTCCATCTTCTGCTTTATAAAATCTGGAAGGATGCTCAAGACGCTCTTGGCCAAACAACGAAACAAAACTAAATAATGATAGGAATAAAAATGGGAGGGTAATGTTTTTCATCATCTCTAAAATTAGCTAATTGTCTATTATGAAGCATAAATTTATTATGACAAATACGTAATGTCAGCCACTTTGGTTACGATTTATAGCATATATCAAACAAGATTAACACAACCATAAAGAAGAAAAAATTCAATCTTCAAAAAAAGTTCTTGATAAGGAGTATGAAAAAGCTTTAATCAAATTTAGAAAGAAACTATAAGGAGTTGATGAATTGATAATTAGCTCTTACTTAGAAATGAAGTGTTTACGTTATCCTTTACCACATATTAAACAATAAAAAAATTAGGAGCCAACGGAAAAGGACGCAAAGTTACTTTTGCCTATTACGAAGAATAAGGTCATTGGAGTTATTAGTCTAAAAAAAATCCACTAAAGTAAATGTTATTAGTGGACTCTTTTTTAATATTAATAACAGCTATCAACTATAAAATATTTATTCATAAATCAACTCAAAATTATCTACCAAAAGCTCACTTCCTGGTGCACCAATAAAGTAGTCGCCCTGATAGCTCGAGGTAAAAACCACCAATATATGTGTGGGGTTCTCTTTGGAGATATCCCCCCAAGTTGCATCTCCCATCAATTTTGGATCTTTTATGTTGGAATTTCCATCTACTCCATATTTTAAGATTTTTGTTGCATACTCTTCCACTCCATCGGGTGCTTTTCCATGTGCATATTTAATATCTATCTTTTTTGTTTTCCAGTCGGTTTGCTCTTCATCACTGCGAAACCATCCCACGCCCAAACGAGTTACTTTATCTCCAAAACGTTTTTCAAGTATTAAATAAAAATCAAGGGCGTCATTTCCATCCACAGGCTTAAGTTTACCATCCAACAACCCTGCTTTAGGTCTGTATTGATAGTCCACTTGAAATGCTTTTGGCAATTGTGTATAGGGATAACCAAATACAGGATAGGCAACAGTAATATTTTCAAACTTAAATGAACCTACAAATAGATTTCCAGCTGCAATTCCTTTGCCAGCAATGGACGCAAGTTGACCCATGTTTTGTGTAGTTAAGCGAGCAGCCATTTTCCCGTCTCTATCATAAGGTGATGATGGAAAGTCTGCTTTTGATCCCATTCTAATGGCAAATGCAGCGCCTTGATTGCCAGTTCCCCAAGTTTTATCTTTCTCATTCAATCCAATTTCCTTATAATTTTGCCCTTGAGAAACAGCATCATACCACAAATCAAAACTGCTATTTGGAAGCTGTGCAGCCATAGACACATCCAGTTGAACTATTACATAATAAATATGAGTAGTTCCATTTTCAGCAGTCACAGTATAGGATACTGGTTCTGAAAAATCCTGTTTTTCACCAATACCAGGTTTAACAGTTGCATAATCTGATACCTTTATTTCTGTGGCACTTAACTCATATAAATTGGCATTGCTGCTAACTTTAATAAAAATAGTATCTCCTTCAATTCGTGTAGTACTGGTCTGTTCTTCCAACTGAAACTCAATGATCTCTTTTTCTGCTAACTTCCCAAAATAGTCTTTCGTGGAACATCCAAACAACAAAACACCCACTATAAAGAGAAGCACAATTGTATTTTTGGTCATAATTGCAATTTTAAAAATAATATGAAAAACCAAACCCTAACTTCAACAAATCAAACTTTAAATTTAAATCCGTAGAGGTATTTGTTGAGTTTTCTTTACGACTACTTTCAGTAGGAGGGTTATTGGGCGGATATTTGTAATTAACATCCTGCTTAGAGTGAGAGAACCCTAAAATCCCCATATTCAAATCAAATGCAAATCGCTCTGTAAAAAAAATAAGAATGCCAGGTCGAATACCCACGCCAAAGCTATGTTTTGCTGACTGCTTCCGCTCCAGAACGTCGTCAATGTATGTTTCAGAGGGACCACTTTTGTAGCTGTAATATAATTCGGTTTGGTTAGTAATGAAAAAAATATAATTTGAAGATATGGGAATATGATTTTTAATAAATCCCAACACGCCATAACTTCTACTGAAGCTACGGAGATCTCTTTTATAAGAGTTATTTAACAAGCTGGCAGTTAAATCAGCTTTATCTTCTCCAAATTGAAGACCCAATCCTGCGCTTAAATTCTCACGAACGAAATAAGAGCCGTCTAAACGTATGTTGAAAGCGCGTTGATCAAAGTGTTCCACATCTACAACCAACAGGTCGATATCAGAATAATTGTTGGATTTTGCAGAAAGCGTACCTCCCAACGACCAAGCTCCTTGTACCAGACGCTTTCCAGCCATATGAATAGCTGGTAAAACAGGAGCGTCTTGATCCTCATTTAAAAGTTGGGATTCATTATGAGCGAAGGCGTTACCAATGATTAATGCACCAAAAAGTAGAAGTAGTAGGTGTTTTTTCATCTGTCAATAATTTATCTTTTAAGGATAGGTACAACTCGCCATCTTAGTCATCATTGTGCGTGAGGAGTTTTCACCCATACCACATTTCATAATTTTACCCTAAATATAGCTAAATTCGGTACGACTGGATCCCGAAAGAGCTGAATCATACTTTTTTTTTAAATAGCGTGGAACAAATACTATTTAATTAAATTGGGTCATTCACCCATCTCTTCTTCATTCAGGTGTGTTTTCTTAAGAATAACAACTCTTTTGAGCAAACTCAAAAAATAAAAGTTTCGTTAATTCTCTATTTTTACATCCCTAACCCCTAACTTTTTAAAAATTACACAAAAAAACCACCTCCCCCTACGGGTACTCCTCCTTGAAAAAAGGAGGAGAGTTATGAGAGTTACTTCTAGCTGTTTTTGCTCTGGCTCCCCTCCTTCATAAGGAGGGGGGTCCGGAGGACGCGGTGATTCTGGTTTATCAACCTAAAAAGGAATCCATTATTATTTTAGGGGTAATTTACTTTTTAGAGTTGGCACAAACTTATATCTTCTCTAAAACCCGCTTCAGTTGCTCCTCTACCTCTCTTGCAAAAACTTCTAAACTGGAGTTTCCAACAACACTTAAAGCCACTGCGGGATTAATTATGGCCACCTCTACACTCCCATCTCCTACTTCTCGTAAAGTTACATTGCAAGGCAAGAGAGTGCTGATGGTGGGTTCGACACTGATTACCTTGTCGGCATAGACCGGACTACAAGCGCCCAACATTAAGTGCGGCAGATAATCTTTATTAAGCCTCGCTTTCATAGTAGCGTGCACGTCTATTTCGGCCAACACACCAAAACCTTCTTTTTTGAGTTCGGCTTCTACCTTGGGCCGTATGGCAGCAACGGTAGTATCACTTACTCGTTTAGAATTACAGTATTTCATATTTCCATTATTAAATATATACTTGTCAAAATTTGCGGCATTGCAGACTAAAAACACTCAAATTGGTTACTCGTATCTACCTGCATAAAGTTAACTAAAGGATAAGACAATTTTACTCTTAATTTGTTTCATTTGTTAAAGTCTTGGAAGCTATTAAGGCATAATAACCGAGTTGAACCACTCCAAATAGTCAAAGTTCATTGATTCTTAACTTTTGCACATCTAACCCTTGACATTCAATAAATTAGACTTTAAACATTGCTGACTTCTTTTAGTTTCCAGCTCCACTCCTTTTGGAGAGGGGAGTCCATAAGGGACAAAATGGTAAAAAGCTCCTCCCCATTCGGGTATGTGCGGATGAGAATCACCTAACTCAGCGGGAAAGTGTGAGTAAGAACCACCTCCCCCTGCGGGTACTCCTCCTTAAAAAAAGGAGGAGAGCTGAAAAAAAGCAACTCTCTTAGCTCCCCTCCTTCATAAGGAGGGGTGTCCGAAGGACGGGGTGGTTCTTGTTTCTCGACCCCTAAAAAAGAATCCCTAAAAATCATCAAACTCTTCTAAGTCCCTTTTTATTGAAAATTTAGGGGCTTTTTACTTCAAAAAAAGCAAACTCCTATTTTAAAATTACTACAAATTTACTATATTGGTGGTATCAAATTATCAAGTGTTACTATCAACAACTATCTAGAAAGTTAAATTTAGTGTAAAGAAACTATCATAAAGTGCCTGCAAAACGATTTACCCCCCCTTTTCAGATAATTTATAGATCATACAATTCAGCAGTTAGCCTTACTTTTACATTAGTGAATTACTATTAATATTTGTTTTATTTATTAATCTTATAAAAACTATTATTATGAAAAAAATTTACATGTTATTTGCCGCATTGGCATTTGTAGGTTTAGTAACTGCTCAGAATTATGACTGGAATATTAGTTCAGATGATTTTAATGCACTTGGCAAATTTGAGGAAACAAAAACTGTAGCGGGCTTAACCATGTATGCATCAGAAGGTAAAGCCTTAGAAGTAGATGCAAACGGGAAAAGTTTAAACGACGTTAATTATACTCATCGTTTGAAATTTGGAGGCACAGGTACTTTTGATGCTGAGACAGGTGCACCTCTTAACAGAGTATTATCATTCGATGTGGATGGAGATGCTACAATTACTATAATGTGCATGTCATCTTCAAGTGGATCAGATCGAGAATTAACTGTTGCCGCTGGTACACAAGAAAATGTAATTGGAACAGCTATTGCTTTAGGCCCAGAGTTAACTGCGTCTGTCATCAAATATACTGGTGAAGCTAATACTATTTATATTTGGTCACCAAGTAGCGGTGTAAATGTTTACAGAATCACAGTTGTTGGAGATGATGGTACTGGCGTATCCGTAAAACCTGTTTTGAACAACGCCAATGTAGTCGGTGTAGAATACTACAACATCAGTGGTGCAAATATGGGCGCAAGCTTAGATTTCTTACCTTCTGGTGTTTATATTAAAGTTGTAAAATTTGACAACGGAGTTGTTGACACTAAAAAAGTAGTGAAAAACTAATCAAAAGATAAGAACTCTTATTTATAAAGGCAGAACCGATGTGGTTCTGCCTTTTTTATTAAATAATGGTTAATCGTTTTGCACACAAAACAAAATCCAAATTATCTTCATTGATTTCTTCCATCATGGGTGTGAGGAAAAATAAACTGCGCCCGAAGGGCAAAGTGAAAAACTGATTTTCTTATCATTGCATAAAAATTAGATAAATTGTAGAATGCATAAGCAACATTTTTTGTAGCACCAACGGTGCGATATTTTGTAGAAAGATGTCCATATATATGATAATAGCTTCGTGGGAGCCGTATTTTAGAGATATATTAAGATTTTATCCCCACGGGACTTCTATGTTTATTGGGATTGTGTCTTTTACAAAGATCACGCCCCTGGAGCTTCTAAAACAGGTTTAATTTGTAAACCTATTTCAGGATGAGACATATCTATTGATAGGTGGAATTTATTACAATGTTGATCTTATACTGCCATCATTATTTTATCAAGAATGATCTTTAAATTAAAAAGCGACTAAAAGTCTTATAATCAGCATATCAAAAGATAAGCCTTTTTCAGAATGGAATAAATTGCAAAAAAACTTTATAGTTGACGTACTTTGGTATATTTTAAGCGTCAGAAGAAAAATAAATCCCCCTCACAATTGGGAGGTCTATTTTAATGAAAGAATAGTCTTAGGGTAATTTAGTCTATAAAAATAGAGTAAAAATGTACCTTACGCCGTAAAATAGGATCTCTCTAATAATCCAAACTCTTTAAAAACAAAGCAGTATTAAAACATTTACCACTTAAAGTTTACAAACTAGTTCGAAATCATCATGAGTGAAAATCAAACCACAAGAATTAACAAATACCTCAGCGAAGTAGGCTTTTGTTCTCGTCGTGAGGCGGACAGACTTATAGAGCAAGGGAAAGTTACCATCAATGGCAAAGTGCCAGAAATGGGTACAAAAATAGCTGCTGGAGATGAAGTGAGGGTAAATGGTAAAAGAATATCCGCTCCAAAAGATCCACACGTTTATATCGCATTTAACAAACCTGTGGGTATTGTATGCACTACCGACACAAAAGGAGAAAAGAACAATATTATAGATTACATTAACCATCCCAAGCGCATCTTTCATATTGGAAGACTGGACAAAGATAGTCAGGGGTTAATACTTCTCACGAGCGATGGCGATATTGTCAACAAAATTCTGCGCGCGGGCAACAATCATGAAAAAGAGTATATTGTAACGGTAGATCGCCCTATCACCGCGGAGTTTATTCGAAGAATGGGAAATGGCATTCCCATTTTAGACACCGTAACAAAAAAGTGCCAAGTAAAGAAGGTAGATCAATTCACTTTCAACATCATACTTACGCAAGGACTCAACAGACAAATAAGACGCATGAGCCAGTATTTGGGCTACAATGTAACATCACTTAACCGAATAAGAATCATGAATATTCGTCTGAACACCCCTATTGGAAAATGGGAAAACATACCTGCCAAACAATTAAATGAAATTATGAAATTGGTATCCACCTCCAGCAAAACTGCTAATTCTTAAAAAATAGCGTAACTTGCGCAACTTTTGCAAGAGGTATTTCTCTTGCCCATATTTATTTATACTATTACTATTTATGCAATTTGAATCATTAAAACTGATTGACCCAATTTTAAAAGCACTACAAGAAGAAGGTTATAAAAACCCCACTCCCATACAAGAAGAGTCCATCCCCATTTTATTAGAAGGCACTGATTTATTAGGATGCGCCCAAACTGGAACAGGAAAAACCGCTGCTTTTGCCATTCCCATCCTACAATTATTATACGAGAGTAGAGATCAAAACCGAAAACGCAAAATAAAAGCACTCATTGTTACCCCCACTCGTGAATTATCCATTCAAATTGAAGAGAGTTTTAACTCTTACGGACGACACACTGGATTAAAAAGCACTGTTGTTTTTGGAGGAGTAAACCAAAACCCACAAGTCAACGCGTTGCGCGCGGGAGTTGATATTCTAATTGCCACACCAGGTCGCTTACTGGATTTGATGAACCAAGGACACATCTCCCTTCGCGATGTGGAGTATTTTGTATTGGATGAAGCAGATGGCATGTTAGATATGGGATTTATTCATGATGTACGAAGATTATTAACTGCTTTGCCTAAAAAGAGGCAGTCGCTTTTCTTTTCAGCCACCATGCCTCCTGAAATTGTAAAACTCGCAAGCACAATTCTACACAACCCAAAAAAGGTTAGCGTTACTCCTGTTTCATCAACAGTGGATATTATTCAACAGCAGGTCTATTTTGTGGACAAAGGCAATAAAACTTCGCTGTTACTGGATATTCTAAAAGATAAAAAAATAAAGACAGCATTGGTCTTTACGCGTACAAAGCATGGAGCAGATAAGGTGGTTAAGGTTTTAATCAAAAACAATATTAAAGCCGAAGCTATTCACGGAAATAAGGCACAAAACGCTCGTCAGCGAGCCTTGAGTAACTTTAAAGATCAAACAACAAGGGTATTGGTAGCCACAGACATTGCTGCCAGAGGAATTGATGTGGATGATTTAGAATATGTGATCAATTATGAAATATCTAACATTGCTGAAACATACGTGCATCGAATAGGACGAACTGGTCGTGCCGGAGCTGAAGGAACCGCCCTCTCATTTTGCGATGCCACAGAAAAGCCCTATTTAAAGGATGTGGAGAAACTCATCGGTAAAAAGATTCCTGTAGTTGAGGACCATCCTTTTCCATTGATGGATCACAATCCTGAGCCCCCAGTAAAACAGCAAAGACAGAGACCCGCACGAAGCCATAAGGCAGATGATAAAAACACCAGAAACACGTCCAACAAATATAGGAAATCAGGATCCTCACGAAGAAGTCGGTAATTTGTATAAATAAGAGAAACAATTCTTTTTGATTTTCATCAAACATTTAAAGCCTATTTCTTTAACAGAAATAGGCTTTGTTCTTTTCTTGAGACGCTCTTGTTGATATTTTATAATTTCAAAAAAGAGATAGGTAGTTTTAACTTAACAACAATAATCGACCTGATGTGTTTAGTAATAAACCGATTCTCCCAAAGAGAAATAAAATTTTAATTTAGATTTTAGACACGTGGATAACAACAACTTCGCTTCTTTTCTTGAAGCCTATAAAAAGAAAATTAGACATCTTTTTAACAACCAAAATGGTCAGCACCCATCAACAACAGAGAGAGGAATGTCGCCTCAACTACTTTCTGAAATACTGGAAACCAATCCATTGGCGACCTTTATCCCCAAGGAATACAGCGGTTTTGGAGGAAATATTTCAGAGATGCTCACTCTATTAGAAACCTCCGCTTATCACTCTCTACCACTATCGCTAATGATGGGC
>Ga0079223_10003024_pt1 | contig 10559 bp, 10 predicted proteins | sample Stecom2011_FD_75072 | JGI IMG/M metagenome (GOLD analysis project Ga0079223, IMG submission 75072) | Agricultural soil microbial communities from Utah to study Nitrogen management - Steer compost 2011 | ecosystem: Environmental > Terrestrial > Soil > Agricultural land | place: USA: Utah...
CCTAAATTACCTAATTGCCAAGCCTCAGCTAGGGCTATTAGCGATTGATTCAGTGGCAACCCAATTACTTGCTTAGTTTTTTCAACACGTGGTAATGAAGATATATTGTGACTTCCTTCGCTAGCCTGCTGCTCATTAAACCCATAACTGCGCCACACGAACATAGCAACCACTGTCACTAAAACGACAATAAAAAGCCATGGCAGCATTAAGCTTAGGCTCGATTTTGTTTTATTCTCGTTGGCATAGGGTAAGGCAGAAGTGGCCGCCGTCATTATGTTTCGATTAACCACTTGCTGCTCTTCTCGTGCAGCTATTTGTAAGGCTCGGTCGCACAATAAATTTATTAATCGCGGTGTTCCTTGGGTATTTTGCCAAATAATATGACGCGCTTTTTTATCGAACATTTCCGGGCTACCATTGGCCAAAGCTAAGCGGTGGTTTATATAGTGTTCCGTTTCTTGCTGGGTAAATGGCAATAGCTGGTAACGAGCAACTATACGTTGAGCAACCTGCCGCAATTCTTGTCGTTGCAACAACTCCCGTAACTCTGGCTGCCCAATCAGCACCACTGAAAGAAGTTTTCTGGCGTCACTTTCTAAATTAGTCAATAAACGAAGTTGTTCCAATGCCGCCGGAAACAAATGTTGTGCTTCATCAATTAATACCACCGGGTGTTTTTGTTTACCTGCCGCAGCCATTAAATATTGACTTAGTGCATCGGTTAATGCTTTTAGTGAACTACGCTCGTTTACCTTAGTAATACCGAAGCCTTCGGCTATTGCCGCCAATAACTCAAGCTCACTTAATTTGGGGTTTAAAATAAAAACCACATCGAGCTCAGCTTCTAACTCGCTAATAATAGCTCGCGATAACGTCGTTTTTCCGGTTCCTACTTCACCTGTTAAAAGCAAGAACCCTCCACTACTGGTTAACCCGTGGCGCAAGTGCGCGAGTGCTTCCTGGTGCCGAGGGCCCAGAAATAAAAAGCGTGGATCAGGTGCTATAGAGAATGGCAGTTCTGTAAAACCAAAAAACTCTTGGTACATAATGGGCAGTATTTCCAATTGAAAGTATGAGCGAAACCGCATTTTAAACGGTAGCAGCATGCATAGAACCATGCAATCTATTGCATTTCAGTCTATTAGCAGCAATCATATTTTGTAACTTAAGTTATTCGCCTAATAAGGATTCTATTGAACCACACTCTATCAGAACATGGCTTTCTCGACGGTATAGAAACATACCTGGTTGGCGGAGCTGTGCGCGACTCTCTTCTTAATGTTCATTTTCATGAGCGCGACTATGTTGTTGTTGGCGCTACTCCCGAGCAGCTATTAGAGAAAGGCTTTACGCCCGTGGGCAAAGACTTCCCTGTTTTTTTGCATCCCCAAACCCATGAGGAATATGCCCTAGCTCGCACTGAGCGAAAAACAGGCCACGGCTACACTGGCTTCGCTTGCTATGCACAGCCCGATGTTACCTTAGAGCAAGACTTAGAGCGCCGAGACCTAACCATTAATGCTATTGCACAAAGCCGTACTGGTGAGCTTATTGATCCTTGGGGCGGTATTCGTGACCTTGAGCTAAAGCTATTACGCCATGTGAGCCCTGCGTTTGCTGAAGACCCATTGCGAGTATTACGTGCAGCACGTTTTGCGGCCCGCTTTCATTACTTAGGCTTTACTATTGCCGAAGAAACTTACACTTTAATGCGCCAGCTGGTGAGTGCCGGAGAAATGAAAACGATCGTTGCGGAGCGAGTGTGGTTAGAAACGGAGAAGGCATTAAGTACAGCAACTCCGGTGGAATATTTTTTGGTGTTACATCGCTGTGGCGCACTCGAACAAATACTTAGTTGTGAACTACCTAAAGTAATTCGTTTCCCAGCCTTAGAACAAGTCACTGCTATAACAACAGATTTAGTATTCCGCTACGCAGCGTGGGTCGCTGATCTAGCAATAATTTTAGGTAACGATAAAGCAGCTATTCAGAGCACTACTGAAAACTTACGCATACCTAACACCTACGCCGATATGGCGCGTTTGTTATTACTAAGTATCGACATATTTTCTAATCCGCGGCTTAATACCGAAGCTGTGCTTAACTTTTATCAAAGTACCGATGCATGGCGCCGGCCAGAACGTTTTGAGCAGTTAGAATCATTATGTCGAGCCATTTGCCATACAGAGAAGGTTCAAACACCACTGTTCACTGGAGCACGCATCGACAAACTATTTACTCCAGCTAAAGAGTTACGCACTATAAGTGTTCAGCCGTTTATTTCACAAGGCCTAAAAGGTGCCGCCATTGGCGAGGCACTGCAGCAAGCCCGTAGCAATGCCCTTACACAATACTGGCAGCAAGACTTTATATAGCTTTTGGCCAAGGATAAGGAGCGACACCCAGAATGCCTGTTTCTTCGTTGCTAGCTTTATATTCTATCCAATGCTGCTGGTAACTCTTCCCGGAAACGGGATGGGTCATATAAGGTACGAGCTCTGCCATAGGCGCTAACACAAAAGCACTTTTTAATACTTCTCCACGCGGTAGTTTAGGCGTGGTTGCAGTGGCTTCTGCCACCACGTCGTCATACAGGAGAATATCAATATCCATGGTTTTAGAGCTGAACCGTTCGGCACTCACAACACGCCCTAAGCGTTGCTCCACCGCTTTACACCATTTCTGCAATTCAGCTAACGACTTCGATGTTTCAATCCATGCCACTAAATTATAAAAAGGAGGGCCTTCAAATCCTGCGGCTTCGCTTTCATATATAAGTGACAGCCGAACTTCACTAAACGTAGCTGAAAGAGCTTCAACCGCTGCCCGAATATGATAATCACGCTCTATATTCGAGCCTATGCCAAGCCAGACTTGATGTACCTCTGAACCACTCACGATTTAATAATTCCCGCGCACAATTGTTACACCAACACTACTTGCTGTAGGTACTGCAGTAGGCTTCTCAACAGTTACACTTAAACCTGGAACCTTAAAGTTAGTTTGCACAAAGGCTGCAACTTGCTCAGCAACTTCTTCTATAAGGCCCCAAGGCCTAGACTGCACCAATTCAGTTACACCGTTGCTCACTGCAGCATAATCTAAAGCATCGTCTATTGAACCTGAGCGCGCTGCTTTGGCATTGTCCCAACGCATGTGCAATTCAATAACTAAGGGCTGCAGTATCTCTTGCTCCCAGTCGAAAATACCTATCGTTGCGTCGATTTTTAAACCTACAATAGAAACCTTGTCCAATTTAACCCCTCGCCAACTGATCCGATGGCATTCCGCTGAATTTGCCTTTATGCTTATTGAAATTTAATAAAGAACAGAAACCATGACTTCGGCTCTTGCTCTTCTAATGATTCTTGCCGCCTATTTGTTTGGTTCTATTAGTAGCGCCGTACTTATATGCCGTGTTTTTGGCCTGGACGACCCCCGCTTACGCGGCTCAGGTAATCCAGGGGCGACTAATGTCTACCGTTTAGGTGGCGCCTTACCTGCTGCACTAACGTTATTGTTCGACGTATTAAAGGGCATGGTTCCAGTGTGGCTTGCTTATTTCCTCGAATTTCCGCCTATTACACTTGGCTTTGTAGCTATTGCCGCCTGCCTTGGCCATATTTACCCTCTGTTCTTTAAGTTTCGAGGCGGTAAAGGTGTCGCAACAGCTTTAGGCGCGATGTTTCCAGTAGCATTCCCAATGGCACTTATGCTCATTTTAACTTGGGCATTCGTATTCTGGGTTACTCGAGTTAGCTCTCTAGCAGCACTTATTACCGTGAGCCTTGCTCCTTTGTATGCTTTTCTAGTCAAACCTCAATACACCATTCCAGCTTGTATGTTAGCCGCGTTAATTATTTGGCGTCATAGAACAAATATTGTTCGGCTTTGGCAAGGTAAAGAAACAGGCTTTCGCTAGTCCTGTGCTGTTACTTTGCTTCTGCACCAGGCACTGTTAACTCTGTCATTGGCCAGCGTGGACGTACTGTGTCTGTTTCTTTCGCTCGCTCACCTGCTGCAAGCCGATAAGCGCCAGCAAAAGCGATCATTGCTCCGTTATCGGTACAAAACTCAGCCCGCGGATAAAACACTTCGCCACCCTGTTTCATCATGGTGGCAGCTAAAGCTTCGCGTAAACGTGTATTTGCGCTCACACCACCCGCTACAACTAACCGCTTTAAGCCTGTTTGTTTAAGTGCCCGTTGGCACTTAATCACTAAAGTATCGACTACGGCGTCTTGGAAAGCTCGGGCAATATCGGCTTGTGTTTGTTCATCAATACCTGCACGGCCAGCCGCCTCCGCAAGAACCTGCTGGTCCGAAATAGCCGTCGCGGCGGCTGTTTTTAAGCCGCTAAATGAAAAGTCTAAGCCTGGCTTAGCCGTCATGGGCCGAGGGAAGTTAAAGCGGCCCGCTTCTCCTTGTGTAGCCATAGCAGCTAACCTTGGCCCGCCTGGGTAGTCCAAACCTAGTAACTTCGCTGTTTTATCAAATGCTTCACCGGCTGCATCGTCTACCGACTCGCCAAGTAATGTGTATTTGCCAACAGCGTCTACTTGCACCAATTGCGTATGACCACCAGAAACGAGTAGGGCTAAAAATGGCATCTCTGGACTTGTTTCTTCCAGCATTGGCGCTAATAAATGCCCTTCCATGTGGTGCACTCCAATGGCGGGAATATTCCAGCCAAAAGCTAAACTGCGGCCTACACTAGCGCCTACTAATAAGGCCCCTATTAACCCTGGCCCTGCTGTATAAGCAATGCCATCTAATTGTTCTGGTTTAGTGCCTGCCTCGTCTAAAGCTTGTTGAATCAGCGGCAATATTTTGCGCACATGGTCACGTGAAGCAAGCTCAGGAACCACTCCACCATAATCAGCATGAAGCTTTACTTGGCTATAGAGCGCATGCGACAACAGTCCTGCTTCGGTGTCATAAACAGCCACACCCGTTTCGTCGCACGACGTTTCAATACCCAAAACTCGCATCTTCACTACACCTTTTATCAACAGATATGGTAATGCCTATTAAAATCAGACATTGGCAAATAAGTGCGTAGTGTAAACGATTTTTATCCCTGACTCACCCAACTTGCTCCAGTTTAGAGCGTACTGTTTGTGACGTAACCGTTCCAGCGTCAAGTAACTTGTTTAAAGCTTGATCCATCGTTTGCATTCCAAGTGCAGCTCCCGTTTGAATACTGGAATACATTTGAGCAATTTTATCTTCGCGAATTAGGTTTTTAATAGCGGGTGTAGAAAGCATGATCTCATGCGCTGCAACCCGCCCACCGCCTTCTTTTTTTAGCAGTATTTGCGAAACCACAGCACGCAACGACTCCGACAACATGGAGCGAACCATGGCTTTTTCTTCACCTGGGAATACATCAACAATACGGTCTATGGTTTTAGGTGCCGAAGTAGTATGCAAAGTACCAAAAACTAAGTGCCCTGTTTCTGCCGCAGTTAATGCTAAGCGAATGGTTTCTAAATCGCGCATTTCTCCCACTAAAATAACGTCTGGGTCTTCCCGCAACGCAGCTCTAAGCGCAGCGTTAAAACTATGGGTGTCGCGGTGAACTTCACGTTGATTAATTAAGCTTTGCTTACTGTCGTGAACGAACTCAATGGGGTCTTCAATGGTTAAAATATGGTAGGGGTAGGTATTATTAATATGGTCAACCATAGCTGCCAAAGTAGTCGACTTACCAGACCCCGTAGGGCCAGTTACCAGTACCAACCCTCTTGGGTAGTCGGCTATTTTGCGTAAAATTTCTGGCGCCTTTAAATCTTCTAAAGAAAGCACTGTACTTGGAATGGTTCGAAACACCGCCGCAGGCCCATGCCTCTGCATAAACACGTTTACCCGAAACCGTGCTAACCCTTCAACATGAATTGAAAAGTCAGCTTCTAGCTTCTGCTTAAAGTCTGCTTGGAGTTGTTCGCTCATTACAGTGTGTACCATATCGAGCACATCTCGCTGCGATAAGCTCTCTGTGCTAATCTTCTGAATATCACCGTCTATGCGAAGTGCTGGCGGAGTGCCTGAGGATATGTGAAGATCTGAGGCGCCTTTTTGTACACTTAATTCCAATAATTGTTGAAGTTCCATATCTTTTCAGCCCAGTTAGTTTTTAGTTATTTAACGTCAGTTTTTACATAACTGACTTAATTCCATCACAGCGGATATATATGTTACAAGCAACCATAGCAGACCAATTAACAAAAGTTCGAGCACGAATTAACCTTGCCGCAAAAATTGCGCAGCGCCCTGCCTCAAGCATTCAACTTGTTGCAGTAAGTAAAACCAAACCCACCACCAATATTGAAGAGGCTTATACTGCAGGCCAACGCCAGTTTGGCGAGAACTATGTACAAGAAGGCGTCGACAAAGTACTTGCAACAAAACATTTGAAAGATCTCCAGTGGCACTTTATTGGTGAGCTACAGTCAAACAAAACACGCCAAGTTGCAGAGCACTTTGACTGGGTGCAAAGCTTAGATAGGTTGCGCATTGCAACTAGGCTAAATAACCAAAGGCCTAGCGAATTAGCACCACTACAAGTACTTGTTCAAGTTAATATTGACGCTGAAGAAACTAAAGCAGGCATTACTATTAACGAGTTACCCGAGTTTGCAGCTGCAATAAACGATCTCCCTAGGCTGGAGCTGCGTGGTTTAATGGTTATTCCTAGGGCTAACCCCTCACCTGCAGAACAAGCCGAAAGCTTTGCCCGTTGCCGGCAAGTGTTTGAAGAACTAAAGCAACAACACGCTAGGATTGATACACTGTCGTTAGGTATGAGTAATGATCTAGAAACAGCCATTCAGTATGGGTCCACCATGGTAAGAGTAGGCACTGATATATTCGGCACTCGCCCATAGCAGAACACGTTTAGGAAATTTAAGGTAATACAGATATGAGTAAACAAGCAGACATTCGCACCATAGGCTTTATTGGCGCTGGTAATATGCCGCGCAGCATTATTGGCGGTATGGTTCGAGGTGGTTATCCCGCTGAGCACATTTGGGCTAGCAATAGAAGCTGCCCAAAGCTTGATGAACTTGAAAAAGACTTTGGTATTCAAGTTACTCAAAACAATCATGAATTAGTTACAGCATGCGATGTAATTGTGATGTCGGTAAAACCACAACTAATGAAAGAAGTTTGTGCCGACTTAAAAGAGCATGCTCCAACAATTAGCAGCAAACTTGTTACCACCATTGCTGCTGGCGTACCTATTGCGAAATATCATCAATACTTAGGCGAGCAAGCTCGAGTAATTCGTATTATGCCAAATACCCCCTCACTTGTGGGTGAAGGCGTTTCCGGCTTATGCGCTGACGAAACGGTGAGCCAAGCAGATCGCGACTACATTACCCAAGTGTTTAATTATGTTGGCCTAACCATTTGGGTAGAACAAGAAAGCAGTATTGATGTGCTAGGCGCCGTTGCAGGTAGTGGCCCAGCTTATTTTTTTGAATTTATGAATGGTTTGCAACAAGCTGCTGAAGCTTTAGGCTTCGACACCAAAACAGCTCGTGCCATGGTGCAACAAACAGCACTTGGCGCAGCTAAAATGGCAACTGAAAGCGATCTCAGCTTGGTTGATTTACGTAAGCAAGTTACCAGTAAAGGCGGCTCAACCGCCAAAGGTATCGAGGCATACCAAGAGCATGACCTAGATAAAATATCCGACCAAGCGGTGCGTGCTGCTGTGGCACGCAACCAAGAAATGGCAAAACTTTTTTAAGGTGTATTAATTATGAACGATGGCTTTACTTTTCTTATTTCCACCGTGTTTTCGCTATTTATTATGGCGATTATTATTCGTGTTTGGATGCAGCTTGCTCAAGCTAACTACTTTTCACCGGTTGCGTTAGCGGTTCGTAAAGTAACCGACCCTGTGGTGTTACCACTAAGGTCTATAATACCCAGTAGCCGCCGAATTGATTTTGCCGCCGTTACTTTAGCGGTGCTGCTAACAGCGCTTAAATTTTTTATTTTAGCCAGCATGGCTAAGATTGAAGTGCAAATTTTACCATTGCTAATTTTAAGCTTGCACAACCTTGCTATGGAAGTGTTGCAGCTGATGTTTTGGATACTTATTATCCGTGCCATTTTGAGTTGGTTTAGCCAAGGCAACAACCCGCTTGAATATGTATTGCATGAATTAACGGAGCCATTATTAGCCCCAATACGCCGCATACTGCCGGCAATGGGAGGATTAGACCTTTCCGTATTGGTATTAATTATTCTTATTCAGTTTTTAATGCGGTTACTTTAAATGAAGCCCTATCAGTGCTCACAAGGATTAAGACATGCGTAGCATTACTCTAACCTTAAGCTTTTTAGCTTTAACTCCTTTTCTTTTTGCGCAACAAGCTTTAGCCCAACAATCATCGGGAAGGCAGGCTAGTAGTGCAGAAGTTCAAGGAGGACAGTTTGAGCGATTGGCTAAATGGGACGTGCATTACAGCGCTTTCGCTAGCACTTTTTTACAGCCCGAAGTAGCCAGTACATATAATATTGTGCGGAGTCGCGCCCAAGGCGTTATTAGTATTTCCGTACTCGATGCAGTTACACAAAAGTCACAACGTGTGGCCGTGTCTGGCTATGCCTTGAATAGTCTTGGCCAGCGCCGCGAGCTAAACTTTCGTCGAATTAGTGAAGGTGACTCGTTGTATTACCTTACAAATGTTAGCCATGATAATGAAGATAGATACCGCTTCTTTATCAACATTCGCCACGGCGACACATCTGAAGAATTGCGCTTTACTCATACTTTCTATCGTAACTAGCGAGCTGAAAAAAGAAAGCGGCTTATAGCCGCTTTTTAGTAAGGCCTTTTAGCCTAGTTAGGCAACCGCCGCTTTCACACCTACTTTCTTAATGGTTCCGTCATCTGCCACATCTCGCGCAGTGAACATCAAGGGGCCAACTATAATATGATCACCCACAACCACACGGCGGCGGAACTGGTTAGAAAATAACTCTGCAATAGTCTCGTCTGGTTGTGCTTGCTCATCAGGTAACACATAGAAACCACCTAGGTCTGCCACGGTGCTATCTGCATTAAGCACAAAGTCACCAAAGAAAGTTTTCTTCGTTAAGCGCTTGCCGGTGCCGTTAGAAGCTAGTACATCGCTAATACGCGGAATGTCTTCACTACGGGTTAATACCATAACTGTGTCACCCACCTGTAATTTCGGATTCGCTATAGTTCGCAACCATTCCCCATTACGAACTAAACCCATAAATTCAACCGGCTCATGAATACTAATATCGTTCCAGTAATGGTCGCAAGCAGGAGTATCGTCGTCTATTTCGAAAGTGGCCACTTCAAGAATTGCGTTTTTAGTGGTGATCCGATCAAGTGGCATACGCGAGTCTGGCTCTGCTTCTGGTGGTACTTCTAAGCCTAATTTGCGCGCAAAAGGTAAAATGGTCCAGCCCTGAACTATCAGCGACACCAATACAATAAAGAAGGCTATTTCAAAATAAAGCGCTTGGTTTTCTAAGCCTGCTATCCACGGGAACAGCGCTAAAACAATTGGCACCGCACCACGCAAACCTACCCAAGAGATAAATATTCTATCGCGCCATGGGAAATGGAATGGCGCTAAACTAATTAATACTGCCACTGGCCGTGCCACTAGAATAAGTACAGCGGCTAGCATCAGTGCAGGTGCAGCAATGTCGAGTAACTTGCTAGGAGTCATCAATAAGCCAAGCATAAGGAACATTACTATTTGGCTCAGCCAGGCTAAACCGTCATGCACGCGTAAAATATTAATAACTTGCGGCAGCTTTGGCGCATTGCCAACAATATAGCCCATTAAGTAAACAGCCAAAAAGCCACTACCACCAAATTGTGCGGTTAAGCCGTAAACTAAAATACTCGCACCAACGGCTAGCAAAGGGAAGAATGCAGCGTGCAGTTGTACCATGCGGCTTACTTTAACGAAAACTCGGCCACCAAGATAACCAAGCACAGCCCCTACAACCGCCTGCTGCAAAAAGCTCACCAGTACCATCCAAGTCATACCTTCTTCTGGCGAAGCAAGTACAGCAACAAGGGTAATGGTTAGCATTACTGCCATTGGGTCGTTACTACCCGATTCTATTTCTAAGGTAGCCGACACACGATCTTTAATGCGTAAGCCTTGCGACTGAAAAATAGAAAACACTGCTGCCGCATCGGTAGAACCCAAAATTGCACCAAGCAGCAAGCCTTCAATCCAGCTCAGGTTAAATAAGTACGCTGCGGTTAAGCCCGTTATAATACAGGTAATAATTACCCCTACCGAGGCCAAAACAGCCGCCGGCCCTAACGCCACTCGGAAGCGTTCAGGCTGGGTACGTAAGCCACCGTCAAATAAAATAACAATTAAAGCCACGGAGCCAATTAGTAGGGCAATATCAGGGTTGTTAAATTGAATGCCAAGTAAGCCGTCTTCACCGGCTAGCATGCCAAGTAAAAGAAACACTAATAAAATGGGTGCCCCGGAGCGCACAGAAAGTTGGGTGGCGATAATACTCGCAAAGAGTAG
>Ga0079223_10003027_pt1 | contig 10553 bp, 8 predicted proteins | sample Stecom2011_FD_75072 | JGI IMG/M metagenome (GOLD analysis project Ga0079223, IMG submission 75072) | Agricultural soil microbial communities from Utah to study Nitrogen management - Steer compost 2011 | ecosystem: Environmental > Terrestrial > Soil > Agricultural land | place: USA: Utah...
ATTTGCTAACCGCGACGAGGCTTACGCCTTGTCCTTGGTTAAAAAGGCGGTAAAACGGTGCAATGGAATTAAGCTGGGGGGCGCGCTATGCATGGCGATTTCTCGGGCATGGTCGAAGAAGGCAGTATAATATGATCCACACCAAGTTGATGCGCGGCGCTTTCCTGGCGCTAGCGATGCTGGGCGTAGCTTCGATCGCAGGTCCCGGCATTCCACTGGTGGGTGTGGCGACCGCGCAGGCGCAGGAGCAATTGGTAGGCTCGGTGCTGTTTGAGGGCAATCGGCGCTTCAGCGACGCGCAGCTCCTGGACATGGTCAATGTCTCTTCCTCTGGCATTTTCAGCCAGCAGCGGCTGGCTTCCGATATCGAGAGCATTCGTCAGGCCTATGACCGTGAGGGTTATCTGTCCGTGGCGGTGACGTCGCGCGTCGAGTCCATCGCTGATGGCCGCGTTCGCGTGGTGTTCGTCGTCAATGAAGGCAATCGCGCGGGTATCGCGGCGATCAACTTCACTGGCAACAATGCAATCTCATCCGGCAACATCAAGGGCGCGCTGCTGACCAAGGAAACCGGCATTCTGAGCTGGCTGTTCAAGGATGACGGCTATGACGAGCAGAAGCTGGCTGTCGATCGCGAGCGTGTCCGGTTGTATTACGCCAATCGTGGGTACCCTGACGCACAGGTGACCTCGGTGGGCGAGTATGACGCGGCGCGCAATGCCTATTTCATCAACTTCACGATCAATGAAGGTCAGAAGTACGAGTTTGCCGATGTTGGTATCGAGACCAGCATTGCCGGCCTGAACACCGATGCTCTTCGTGGCGCGGTGAAGACGGGCGAGGGGCGTCGCTATTCGGTTAGCGATCTGCAGTCGACCATCGAAGACATGTCCTATGAGGCGACCACGCAGGGCTATTCCTTCGCTGACGTCCGGGCGCGCCTGGATCGTGATGTGGCCAACGGTACCTTCAAGGTGACCTATCTGGTCGATGAAGGTCCGCGCGTCTATGTTGAGCGGGTCAACATTACCGGCAATACCAAGACCCGCGACTTCGTCATCCGTCGCGAACTGGAGTTCGCTGAAGGCGACCCCTTCAATCGTGCACTCGTGGTTCGCGGTCGCAGCAACATTGACGATCTGGGCTTTTTCTCCGCCGTCAATGTGACCACAGCTGCCGGCTCGGCGCCGGACAAGGTAGTGATCAATGTTGCTGTGGTTGAGAAGTCGACCGGTGAATATGGCGCCACTGCGGGTTACTCGACGGTGGACGGCATTCTGGGCGAAATCTCGCTGACCGAGCGCAACTTCCTGGGTCGTGGGCAGTATGTGCGGGCCGCCATTGGCGCTTCGCAGGCTGGCCGGACGTTTGACTTCTCCTTCACCGAGCCGCGCTTCATGGGTCTCAAGGTGTCGGCTGGTCTGGATGCCTATCATCGCATCACCGAAGAAACGACAAGCTCGTTCTATGGTTCGCAGGCGACCGGTGGCCAGTTGCGCCTCGGCATCCCGCTGACCTCTGATCTGTCGTCAACCGTGTTCGCCGGTGGCGAGTACAAGGTGATTGCCGACAATAAGGACAATCCGGCCCATCAGTCGTCATTGGTGGTCGATGGTCAGGAGTTCACCAAGGCGTTTATCGGTTACTCCCTCACCTGGAATGGCGTGGATGACCTCAAGAAGCCAACCACCGGGCTGTATGCAACCTTTACGCAGCAGTACATTGGCTGGGATCACAATCTGCTCAAGTCAGAAGCCCGGGCGCGCTATTTCGTGCCGGTGATCGAAGACAGTGGGATTGTTGCCAGCTTGAAGGGCCAGGCCGGCGTGATCAACGATATGAGCGGCAATGGCGTCCATGCTGTTGAAGCGTTCAATCCCGGCACCCAACTGATCCGTGGTTTCGAAGGCCGTGGCCTTGGGCCGCGCCTGCAGAGCGGCGAATATCTCGGTGCGACCATGTATGCCGGTGTCTCGGCGGAGCTGAACTTCCCGCTCCCGGCCGTGCCGGAGAGCTACGGGCTGAGCGGCGCCATCTGGGCCGATGCGGCCTGGGTTGACGGTCTGCCGCGGATTGGCACTGGCACAGCGGCGTTGTCCAATGTCGATCCTGGCAGCCAGGACGTGCCATGGCGCACCTCGATCGGCGCGTCGCTGATCTGGGACAGCCCGTTCGGTCCGCTGCGTGGTGATTTTGCTCACGTGCTGAACAAGTCGACTTCGGACCGGACCCAGGTGTTCCAGCTATCGTTGCAGACACTGCTCTAGCCGTATTGCCGTACAACAGTTCATTGAGCCGCGGGGCGGTAGCGCCGCGGCTCAATGCTTTTAAGTGACATCATGGTCGATATTCGTTTTCATCGCTTCGTCGGCCCCGCAACGGTCGGCACTGTTTTGGCCGCGCTTGGGCGCGACGACCTGCTAACGGGTTTTGCTGATCCCGACTTCACCATTGACGGTGTTTCCGACCTTGTGCTGGCAGGTCCCAGCGATCTGGCCCTGGCGGCTCATGCCAGTTACACAGAGGAACTGCGGATTACCGGGGCCGGCATGGTCATCGTGCTGCCGGCGCTGCGTGATGCGGTGCCGGAGGGATGTCTGGCGCTGGTCAGCGACAAGCCGCATCATCTGTTTGCCGATATGCTCGACTATTTCTACCCCGACAGCACGCGAAGCGTGATTGCCGGCGGACGAGACGATCTCGGCGAGCCGATTTTCGAAGCAGACGTGGTCCTCGGTTCCAATGTGGTGATCGGGCAGGGTGTTGAGATCGGCCGTGGCACGATCATCGGGGCCAATACGGTCATCGGGGCCGGTGTCACCATTGGTCGCAACACGACCATTGCAGCGGGCTGCACGATCGACTGTGCCCATATCGGCAATGACGTGGTGATCCATTCGGGCGTCCGGGTCGGTACCGAGGGCTTTGGCTGGCTGGATTTTGGCCTGACCAACCGGAAGCTGCCGCAACTGGGTCGCGTGCTGATCCAGAACAAGGTCGAGATCGGGGCCAATTCGACCGTTGATCGAGGTGCGCTGGGCGACACGATGATTGGCGAAGGCACCAAGATCGACAACCTCGTGCAAATCGGCCACAACTGCCGCATAGGCCGCAATTGTCTGATTGCGGCCATGAGCGGGCTGTCGGGCTCGACCATTGTTGGCGACGGCGTGTTGATGGGCGGTGGTGTCGGGACGTCCGGGCATTTGAGCATCGGCGCCGACTCGGTCGTGCATGGACGCGCGGCCGTGACCAAGGATTGGCCAGAGGGCTCGAAAATTGCCGGGGCGCCTGCTCAGGATATCAGGGATTTTTGGCGAGAACTCGCCACCATGCGTAAACTTTCCAAAGGGGAAAAGCGGGGATGACCGAGAGCACCGAGCTCACTGCGATGAGCATTGCCGAGATCCTCACCAGCCTGCCGCATCGTTATCCGTTCCTGATGATCGACAAGATCATCAAGATCAATGGCGACGAGACAGCTGTGGGCGTCAAGAATGTCACGTTCAATGAGCCAATTTTTCAAGGTCACTTCCCAGGCGACCCGATTTTTCCTGGCGTGTTGATCATTGAAGGCATGGCGCAGACCGCCGGTGCGATCGTGATCAAGCACGATTCCAATACCGGCAAGAAAAACATCGTTCTGATGCTGGGCGTCGACAAGGCCAGGTTCCGCAAGCCGGCTGGTCCTGGCGACGTCATCGAGTTCCATATTGCCAAGATCCAGCGCCGCCGCAATGTCGGCCGTTACAAGGCCGAGGCCATTGTTGACGGGACGGTTATTGCAGAAGCTGAGATTACTGCAATGATCGTCGAGGCGAGTTCGTGAGCTCTGCGTCCGTTCATCCAACAGCCATCGTTGGTCGTGGGGCGCAACTGGGCGATGGCGTCAAGGTTGGCCCGTTCTGCATTGTCGGCGACAATGTCGTGCTGCACGACAATGTGGAGCTGGTTTCGCATGTGTCGATTGAGGGCAATACCGAGGTTGGCGCGGGAACGCGGATTTTTCCGTTCGCCTCGGTCGGCCACGTACCGCAGGACCTGAAATATCACGGTGAAGCCTCGCGGCTCGAGATTGGTCAGAACTGCACCATTCGCGAGTCGGTGACCATCAATCCCGGGACCGAGGGCGGCGGCATGCTGACCCGGATCGGCAATGATTGCCTGATCATGGCCAGTGCACATGTGGCCCATGATGCGATCATCGGCAATAACGTGATCATGGCCAATTATGTCGGCATCGCCGGCCATTGCCAGATTGGCGACAATGTCATTTTTGGCGGCACCTGCGTGGTCCACCAGTTCACCCGTGTTGGGGCGCATGCCTTTGTGGGCGCGCATTCGATGGTGGACGGTGACATCATTCCCTACGGCATGGCCGTGGGCAACCGCGCCGCGCTGACGGGGCTGAACCTGGTGGGACTGAAGCGCCGCAAGTTTGATCGTGAGGCGATCCATCGTCTGCGCGCGGCCTATCGGCAGATCTTTTCCAACGAGGGCACGCTGCGTGAGCGGGTCGAGGATGCCGCAGGTCTGTTCAAGGATGATGCACTGGTGCAGGAGGTGGTCGCCTTCATCATGGCGGCATCCGATCGGCCCATCCTGATGCCCCGCAACGGCCAGTCCGCTGAGTGATGGCCAGGGTGGCGGGTCGGCTCTCGATCTTTGCCGGGTCGGGCGAGCTTGTCCCCCACGCCATTGAGGCGGCCCAACGGGCTGGTTACAAAGTCCAGGTTCTGACGCTGGAGCCCCGTGCGGCGATTGCCGGGGTGAAAATGATTGCCGCCGATCTGGAAAATCCGCTGGCGATCATCTGGTCACTCAAGATTTTTCGAACCAGCCATATCGTCCTGGCCGGGGGCATTCATCTGCCCGACAAGGTGCGTGAGGGGCTGATCCGCTTTGCCAATGGCAATGCCCCGGCTGGTGAGGGCATGGCTGAGACTGCCGTGGGTGACGCGGCGCTGGCGGCTCTGGCCAAGGTGCTCAAGAAAATGACCGGGGCCGATTTGGTTGGGGTGCATGAATTGTCGCCCGAGCTGCTGGCGCCTGATGGTGCCATTGCCGGACCTGCATTTGCCGACCGGGCAGCAGCATTGTTTGCGCTCGAGACGGCCCGAGCCATCGGGGCGCTGGACATCGGACAGGCGGCGATCGTCTCGGGTCGGCGGGTTATCGCGGTTGAAGATATTGGCGGCACGGACGCGCTGATTGAGCGGGTCGGGGCTTTGCGGTCGCGTGGGTTGACCGGCAATGGTGCTGCGCCGTTGATCCTCGCCAAGGCGCGGCAGCCCCAGCAATCGGCCTTTATCGATCTGCCCGCCATTGGGCCACAAACCATTATTGGCTGTGCAGCAGCCGGCATAGCGGTCATCGCCGTCGAGGCTGGGCATAGCCTGGTGCTGCAACGCGATGCGCTGTCGGTTGCAGCGGAGCAGCACGGCGTGGCGGTGCTGGGCCTGGGCATCGACAATGACTAGCGCGCTCAAGCTGTTCATTGTCGCCGGTGAACCCTCGGGTGACCGGATAGCGGCCGATCTGGTGGCGCGGCTCCGGCAGCGTGTGCCCCTGGCACTTGCCGGCGTGGGGGGCGATGAGCTCAAGGCGATGGGGCTGGTCTCGCTCTATCCGATGAGCGATCTGTCGGTGATGGGCATCAGCGATGTGCTGCGACGGCTCCCCTTGCTGTTGTGGCGGGTCGAACAGACGGCGCGGCGCATTGTGGCCGGTCAACCCGACGTCGTGGTGCTGGTCGATGCCCAGGATTTCTCCAAGCTGGTCGCCAAACGCCTGAAGGCGCTGGGCCATAAGGGCACACGCATTCTCTATGCCGCGCCCACCGTCTGGGCCCGGGCGCCCGAGCGGGCCGCCAAGCTCAAGTCCCTGTTTGATGAAGTGCTGGCCGTGCTGCCGTTCGAGCCAGCGGTGATGCACAGACTGGGTGGGCCACCGACCAGCTATGTGGGCCATCCTGCGCTGGCTGAGGGGCTCCCCCATGTCGAGGGACCCGATGCAGGGCCGTTGATCCTGCTGCCCGGCAGCCGCGAGGGCGAACTCAGGCGGCACTTGCCGCTGTTCCGTGCGGTAATTGACACTCTGGCGGGCCACCGCGCCCTTGAGCGGGTCGTTATCCCGACCTTGCCCGCTCTGGCGGCACGGATTGGCCAGGCGGTTGCCGATTGGCCGCTGCCGGTCGAAGTGGTCGCGGACCGGGCTGAGCGTCGTGCACTCTATGGGCGGGCCATTGCGGCAGTGTCAGTGGCCGGGACAGCAACGCTGGAACTGGCCATGGCGCGCGTGCCGATGGTGGTGAGCTATGTGATGGACAGCCATCAGGCGCGGGCCTTTGAACGGCTGGGCCGGCCAATGGTCTCGTTACCCAACATCATTCTGGGCCGTGACGCGGTGACCGAACTGGTGCAATCGCGACCTGATCCAGCGGCGATTGTGGCCAGCCTGAGCGCCTTGCTCGATGACAAAAAAGCCCGCCAGGACCAGATTGCGGCCTTTGGCGAGCTTGAGAACTTGATGGAAAGCGGCGAAGCCGACTTTCCACGGCAGGACCCGGCAGACCGGGTCCTGAGCTATTGGTCGGGCGCCTAGCGCTTGTCGACGGGAATGTAGTCGCGGGCTGGCGCGCCGTTATAGAGCTGGCGTGGGCGACCGATCTTCTTCTGCGGATCGCCGATCATTTCCTTCCACTGGGAAATCCAGCCGACAGTCCGCGCCACCGAGAACAGCACGGTGAACATCGAGGTCGGGAAGCCGATGGCCTCAAGGATGATGCCGGAGTAGAAATCCACGTTCGGATAGAGCTTGCGCTCGATGAAGTAGGGGTCTTCAAGGGCAATCTTCTCGAGCGCCTGAGCCACTTGCAGCGTCGGGTTGTCGTGCACCCCAAGCAGGTCAAGGACCTCTTTGGCGGTCTTCTGCATCACGGTCGCGCGCGGGTCGAAGTTCTTGTACACGCGATGGCCAAAACCCATCAGCTTGAACGGATCGCTCTTGTCCTTGGCACGGGCGATGAACTCGGGAATGCGGTCAACAGTGCCGATTTCCTTGAGCATGTTGAGCGCAGCTTCATTGGCGCCGCCATGGGCGGGGCCCCACAGGCAGGCCACGCCAGCAGCGATACAGGCGAACGGATTGGCATCAGACGAGCCGGCCAGACGCACGGTCGAGGTCGAGGCGTTCTGCTCGTGATCGGCATGCAGGGTGAAGATCAGATCCATCGCCTTGGCGATGGTCGGGTTGACCTTGTATTCCTCGGCCGGAACCGAGAAGCACATATGCAGGAAGTTCGACGCGTAATCGAGATCGTTGCGCGGGTACACAAAGGGCTGACCCACCGAGTATTTGTAGGCCATTGCCGCAATTGTCGGCATCTTGGCGATCATGCGGATCGAGGCAATCTCGCGCTGCCGCGAATCGGAGATGTCGGTGGAGTCGTGGTAGAATGCCGCCATGGCCCCGACCACGCCGGTCATGATGGCCATGGGGTGCGCATCGCGACGGAAGCCGCGATAGAAATAGTGCATCTGCTCATGCACCATGGTGTGGCGTGACACTACCTTGTCGAATTCGGCCAGCTGGGTCTTGTTGGGCAGTTCGCCATAGAGCAGCAGATAGCAGACCTCCACATAGGAGCTCTTTTCGGACAGCTGATCAATCGGGTAGCCGCGATAGAGCAGTTCGCCCTTGTCACCATCGATATAGGTGATGGCACTGTCGCAGGCCGCCGTCGAGGTGAACCCTGGGTCGTAGGTGAACATGCCGGTCTTGGCGTAGAGGGTACGGATGTCGATGACATCGGGACCAACCGAGCCAGACATGACGGGAAATTCGTGGGTTTGATCCCCGATGACGAGTTTGGCGACTTTATCGGTCATTCAGCTCTCCTCGAAGGCCCCGTAACCCACAATGAAAAGGGATTTCGGCAGGGTCGGGGCCGTGCATTTGGCAGTCACATATTTCCCCGGACAGGTATCAGCTTTTGCTGGCCCGAGGCAACTAATGGGTAAGCAAGGCTTACCCAGCAATTAGCACTAGACAGCGCTGATTTGATCTTCCAGGCGGGCCATGGCTTCGTCGCGACCGATCAGCACCATAACTTCAAAAATGCCGGGCGAGACAGTGCGTCCGGTCAGCGCAGCCCGCAGGGGTTGTGCCAGCTTGCCCAGCTTGAGCCCTTTGCCTTCGGCCAAATCGCTCATGGCGGCATCAATGGCCGGCACGGACCAGTCATTGAGACCGCGCAGGATCTCGGCCATGTCGCCAAGCACGGCGCGTGAATCGGGGGTCAGCAATGCCGACGCGGCCGCATCGATGGACAGCGGTCGTGACGCATAGATGAACTGGGCCAGATCGATCAGCTCCAGCACGGTCTTGGCGCGCGGCTGCAGTTCGGGCAGGGCGCTGAGCACGGTTTCCCGGTTGGCCGTCAGGCCGGCGACATCGGTGTCGCGGCCGACTTCGCGGGCCGTGGCCAACATGACGTCGTAGAGATAGCCGGGCTCGGCCGCACGGATATAGTGACCGTTGATATTCTCGAGCTTGACGAAGTCGAAGCGCGCGGCACCCTTGTTGAGGGCGTCCAGGCTGAACCACTCGATCATCTGATCGGTCGAGAAGAATTCGTCATCGCCATGGCTCCAGCCGAGGCGCGCCAGGTAGTTGCGCAGGGCTTCGGGCAGATAACCCATCTGGCGATAGGCGTCGACCCCCAGGGCACCATGGCGCTTGCTGAGCTTGGCGCCATCGGGGCCATGGATCAGCGGGATGTGCGCCATTTCAGGCACAGGCCAGCCCATGGCGTTGTAGATGATGATCTGGCGGGCGGCATTGGTCAGGTGATCATCGCCGCGGATGATGTGGGTGACGCCCATATCGTGATCGTCCACCACCACGGCGTGCATATAGGTTGGCGTGCCGTCCGAGCGCATGATGATGAAATCATCAAGGTTCTCGGCCTTGAATACCACCTGTCCCTGGACATGATCGTTGACGACGATGTCGCCGCTTAGCGGCGCTTTGATGCGGATCACCGGATCAACGCCTGCGGGGGCTTCGCTCTGGTCGCGGTCGCGCCAATAGCCGTTATAGCGCGGGGGCTTGCCGGCAGCCCGGGCTTCTTCGCGCATCTGCTCAAGTTCGGCTGGCGAGCTGTAGCAATAATAGGCGTGACCCTTGGCGACCAGTTCGCGCGCCACTTCGGCATGGCGTGCGGCGCGGCCAAACTGGCTGATCGGCTCGCCATCCCAGTCCAGGCCCAGCCATTTCAGGCCGTCGATGAGCGCGGTCACGGCTGCTTCGGTCGAGCGTTCGCGATCGGTATCTTCAATGCGCAGCAGCATCTTGCCGCCCTGGTTCTTGGCAAAGGCCCAGCTGAACAGCGCGGTGCGGGCACCACCGATGTGCAGATAACCAGTGGGCGACGGGGCGAAACGGGTGACGACCTGGGACATGAGACCGGAGTGCTTGGAGAGATTGAGAGCCGTGTGTAGCATAGAGAGGCACGAGCGCAAGGGCGGGGGCAGGGCCGGTGCAGCAGGGTGAAATTCTTCATCGCGAATCCGGCAGCATGGACGGCCCCGTTCAGCCTGCGCGCTTGCCGGCATTTGTTGCTGGCACATGGCAATATGGCGAGAAGCCAAGCGTTTGGCGGTCCATGGCGGCGGCGCTGGCCGCTGAACTGGCGGCGCGTCGGCTGTTTGTGCTGCTGCCGTTCGCCATGATTGCCGGCCTGATCGGCTATGCCGTTGTCCCGGTGGAACCGCAGGCCTGGGCGCTGGCGGCGGGCGGGGTGGCCATATTGGTGCTCGCTGTCGGGCTGCGGCAGTCCAGGTGGCTGGCGCTGGCCGGCATGCTCGCATGTTTCTGGCTTGGCGCCTGCCTTCTGCCGCTGCATGGCCTGTGGTTTGGCACCGCCATGCTGGAGCATCCCGCCTATGGGACATTTGAGGCGCGCGTCGACGAGATTGTCTCGGCGACCGAAAGTGACCGTCGGGTGATTGTTTCTGCCCTGACCCCCATCGCCGATACCCGGCCCGTGCCTGTTGAGCGGGCCCGGCTGGTGGTGCCGCCGCAACCGCCGCTGGCCCCCGGCGACCGGATCCGGGCCAAGATGCGGCTGACGCCGGTGCCCGGGCCGGTGCTGCCGGGTAGCTATGACGGCCAGTTTCATGCCTATTTTGCCGGCGTTGGTGCCTATGGCGCGGTGACCAGTGAGTTTGCGCAGATCAGCTCGGGCTCGCAGCTGGATGTGAGCCGCTGGGTCGAGCAGTTGCGCATGGGCATTGGCGCTCGCATTGATGAGGAACTGGATGGGGCCGCGGCGGCGATTGGCCGTGCCATGGTGGTCGGAGACCAGAGCGGGATTACCGATGAGACCCGCGAGGTGATGGCGCAATCGGGCCTGGCGCATATCTATTCGATCTCGGGCCTGCATTTGTCGATTGTGGCCGGCGGGATATTCTGGCTGGTGCGCTGGCTGCTGGCAGCCATTCCAGCGCTGGCCATTCGTTGGCCTGTCAAAAAGCTGGCGGCGGTCGTCG
>Ga0079223_10003028_pt1 | contig 10553 bp, 5 predicted proteins | sample Stecom2011_FD_75072 | JGI IMG/M metagenome (GOLD analysis project Ga0079223, IMG submission 75072) | Agricultural soil microbial communities from Utah to study Nitrogen management - Steer compost 2011 | ecosystem: Environmental > Terrestrial > Soil > Agricultural land | place: USA: Utah...
ATTAATGTCGGATGTTTGAATATAATGACTCGACCAGCGAACCTCCCTGTCGGGGTTCGGAACTACATCATCACTCGCTACCAGCCAGTAGAGATGCCCCAGTGAAGATATCTCATAGGGATTATCTGTTGTGCCGTCACCAGCTGTTGGAGCAATCGCTGACTGGGCTAATAGAACCGTACTCAGTAACCACAGGAATGTAGTGATAATTATGTACCTCATAATATCTCCTGATATTGATCGGAACAAACAAAATCAGGAAAGCTTCTACTCTCAGTACAATAGACTATTTAGATCTCAATACTACACTTTTATTCTATATCAGTTTTTATAGCTTATATAAGCAATTTTGTTATGTCCCATTTGAGCAACACAAAAATACTTGCTTGCATCTTGTCAAGACAAGATTTTGTTTATCCATACAGGAAGAATTGACGTTAGATAAAGGGACACCAGCAAATTAGAGGTGCTGTAGAAGAACAGGATCTGATAGAGATTCACTTTTTGATGTCAGTAGAATATATAGATACGAATATCCGGGATAACGGCTACTTGAGCAAAATCATTCGCCCTGTTCTGCTATAAGCTTCGGTTTTCAAAATATAGTAATATATCCCCGAGGTTACAATTGTTTTTGATTCGTCTTTTCCATCCCATCTAATTTCATGATTTCCTGCTTCAAGAACTTTATCTACCAGTGTTTTTACCTTCTGACCTCGCATATTGTAAATCTCCAGCTTTGCTTTTGTCAGCTCTGGAATAGAAAAATAGATAATAGTCTCGGGATTGAATGGATTGGGATAATTCATGATCATTTCACTAATAATCTCATTATCACCGGGATAATGAACAGCTGTATCCATTTCAGTAATGAATGACCATATTGGACAGTTTTCAGCATCTCCCCTAATCACAGATTGGGCAGGATATCTTCTGCTCGCAGTAGTTAAATCATTACCAGGCGGATCAGTAGTTGGAACAACTTTCCAGTAGTAGATAGTATCATATTTTAGATCTGGAATAGCATCAGAACTAGTATACTGCTCCTGACCATCAACAAAATAGACCCAGTCAAAACTATCATCGACAGAAAACTCCCCGGTCATGTTCATATAGATCCTGAACCCAATCGGATCAGAAAAATCTTGATGACTAATATATCTCCAGCTGACTTCAACCAGTGTAACAGGTATGTCAACAGCATTATCTTCAGGAATCGGATCAACAGCAATATATGGGTTGGGCTCGAGTATCGATTCCCATTGTAAGTATGGATAACCATCGTTGAAATCCAGGTTTTCATCCTCGTTCCAGACATTGGTAAAATCCCAGCTCACATATGTATTATCAGAGTGAGGATAAGTCATTTCTATTGTGGTTCTCCCTTCGCCACTCGCACTGGTTGTCTGACCTGAACTCTCAATATCCCAGTAGCTGTTTACTGCTGTGGGACCTGTTACCTGTCTGCCTACAAGACCACCAACGTTGTTATCACCACTTACACTGCCAGTACTGTAACAGTGCTGAATCATACCATTATTGATCACCACACCTGAAAGGCCACCAACACGAGCATAACCGACAACATCACCTCTGCTATAACAGTTACTTACATTCGAATATTCTCTGTTTATTCCCAGTAGACCTCCAACACGAATATTTCCTGTTACATTACCGATACTGAAGCATTTATTGACATAAGAATCATTAACAGCACCGATGAGGCCACCTACGTAATCTGCCTGTGTTACAACATCACCGGTACTGAAGGAATTTTCAATCATTGAGTAAAAATCCACTCCGAGCAAACCTGCAACAAGTTGATTCTCACCAACTACATCTGCTCGACTATGGCAGTGGCTGATAAATGTACTGATATTATTGCCGATTAGCCCGCCTACTCGTTCATCGGAACCGAGGACATTACCGGTAGTATAAGAATTGATAATCTCTGAATCCATCGCCAAACCGATCAATCCCCCGACATACATACCACCTGAAACATTCAGGTCCGTTAGACCCAGATTCTCTATTCTGGCTCCTTCGCAAATTCCCCAAAAACCAATATAATTTTGCCCGGAACGGTTTATGTGTAGTCCTTCTATTAGATAATTCTGCCCGTTATATTCTCCAGTGAATGATAGATTATCAGGATGATCTGGCTCAATATATATTCCAATTGGCGGCCATCCTTCACCGTCAAACCAGGTTTCTGTCTCTTCAGCATAAATATTATCTGTCTGAAGATAATGGCTGGACCATCGAACCTCTCTGTCAGGAGTTTCTACAATGTCGTTACTAGCAGTTATCCAATACAGATTATCAAGTGACATTATTTCATAAGGGCTCTCTTCTGTGCCATTTCCTGCCCCAGGCATAATGGCGATCTGTGAGAACAGGTATGTATAAATCAATGCCATACTTATTATCAGGATTATACTTTTCATATCCCCCTCCCAGTATTTCTTAATAAAGAAAGGCTACTACAGACACTTCAGGACTTAAACCCGATCATTGCTAGGTTGATCTATTTTCATTCTCTCTGTCAAGTTATGGTTTCAAAAAAAGTTCTCCCCAAAATAAACCAAAATATGTTAGCTGAACAAATCACTGGAGTTAAAGATACAAGAGCTAGTTCAGAGCTATCAATATTTTGATATTGTTACTCACTCATAGAAACACGATAAGAGAGGATTTAGAATCCCTTAGTAATAGATGTGCCAGATTTCGATAACAGTTAGTACAACTACAACTGCTATCCAGGCATTGTATTCCTTATTCTGAAACCATTTGCTGAGAGACCAACCGGAGAGAAGATTCTTGAGTCGGACATTACGGCAAAGAAGCATACTTGTAGTATTGCAATATGATTCCCACTGATCAGGAAATATCCTCTGTAACTTTTCTTCCTCCTCTTTAATCTTGGGAAGGTAGATCATTATTATTAATGAGAGAACTATTATCCAGAGAAACCAGTCTCTAAAAATGATACAGAAACCTATCGTTAGCAGTAATGAACCGATATAGAGAGGATGCCTCCATAATGAATACGGCCCTCCAGTTGTAAGCTTTTTATTCTTGGTGATTACTCCTGCTGCCCAAGATCTGAGTATCAGACCAGTCATTACAAATAGAAATCCGATGAATCCAATCAGATGGTTATCGAAACTATATGGCTTATCATGCAGGTCGAACATTTTGTATATCAAATAGATAATGATTATGAGCAGGGCAACTTTCAACCTTTTCCTGACAAATACATACTGCATCTTTTTAAGACTAATAGCCATAATACAAGCTCCCGGTGCAAAGATACCTCAACAGATAATCCCATCCTCATTTCTGGCAAGAAAAAACTCTGAATATAGCTGAAAATCATTATTATGTATTAACCTTATTCATCAACTAGGTGTGATTGACAGGTGTTACTTACCTGCTATTTATTCAGTCGAGAATTCAGGTTCATTCATTGAAAATACCATACTTATAAAGAAAGTTTGGTATTCTCTATAATTACTTTATCTTTTCGTTAAACAGTATAAAGGAGATTAATCATGGCAATAACGACGTTCAAGGCCGATGTGAAATGGTCAGGTAAAAAAACTTACTGTGAAGGTAATTCGAGAGGTTTTAAAGTTGGTATTGATGAACCACCCGAATTAGGTGGTGATGATAGAGCTATGAATCCGGTTGAGTTACTTCTGAACTCATTAGGTGGATGTATGGCAATATGTGCAGCTTCATTTGCCAGGAAATTTAACGTAGACTTAAAAGGATTTTATGTAGATCTGGAAGGAGAACTTGACCCGGACGGTTTTCTCGGTAAAAATCCCGATGTCAGACCTGGGTATCAGACTATAAGATATCAAATGCATTTCGATTCTCCCTCGCCTCAGGAAAACATCGACAAGCTGAAAGAGTATATCAAACAGAAGTGTCCGGTTTCAGACACCCTCTGTGGAGTAAATGTAGAAGAATCGTAGTGATTATATAGAATCAGAAACCAGAACCCTGCTCACAATTCCGTGTAGCAGGGCTTTTTTCAATTTGAGCACTTAAACCTAACCTAGGTTCATGATTTACTGCTTGATTTTGAATCCTTTGACTGCAACAAAAGATCCCTTGCCATACCCAGCCAGGACCTCTTCCCGCTCATTGATCTCATTCAAACTCCTGAAGATTGTCTGTCTCATTACAAAGTTACCGAAACCACCTTTTCTCATCTGAGCCAAAATCTCATCCACCGAGTAAAAAGTCGCAATTTTGTAGAAAGGATTATCTTTTTTATACTTCTGATAAAGGTTCCCAAGAGGGCTCTCCCGGTCTATCAGTCCGATAATTAGTGAACCTTCAGGCTTCAGAATCCGATATATCTCCTTCATGGCTGATTCAATATCATCTATAAAGCAGACTGTTGTCACCATCAGAGCATAATCGAATTCCGCATCAGAATAAGGAAGATTCTCTGCTATCCCCTCTCGGACCTCTATCCCCAGTCTCCTGGCATATCTGGCCATCTCCTTTGATGGGTCTACTCCATGCTTAACACCAAACGGTGCGGCAAACCTTCCGCTACCTACACCGATATCAAGTCCCTTACAATCCACAGGTATTAATTGTCTAACAGCTTCTAATTCAGATTCGTAAGCATATCGGTTTTCACTGAACCATTCTTCATAATCCTGATAATGCTTTTCAAAAGGCTCTATCCTGGCCATGATAGGTTCTCCTTCATTTTGAGCCTCAAAAGTGATAAGAGCTTTGCTGATTTTTTTAACTATATCAACCTTCCTGGTGTAAGATAATCATCTTTCTATACTCTTCTGCCTCTTCCACTTTTCCGGCTTTTTCACAGGTATTTATTATATCGTTTATGGCATCTATGGCCCATTTATGTTTATCTCCAAGAGATTCTCTTCTCAATGAAAAGACCTGTTTAAAATATTCCAGTGCCTTTTCATAATCCTTCTGAGAGCAATAGACCTTACCGAGATTTCGCAAACATTCTATCATGCCCGGATGACTAGATAATACCTTATCCTTAAAAATAGCCAGAGCTTTCTCAATAAAGGTTATTGCCTTATTAAAATCTCCCTTGTGCAAGTGTACCTGACCAATACTGTTCAAACTTTGTGCCGTCTGTACCTGATCAGGTCCTACTAATTCATTCGAGATATCAAATGCCTGTTCCAGATAACTCAGAGCTTTATCATTTTCTCCCTTTTCGATATATATGTCACCAAGGAGGTGCAAACTGACAGCTGTTTTTGGATGTCTCTCACCTAGCGTTTCATTGCTGATAGCTAGTGACTGAAGGACATATTCTAATGCTCTTTCTATCTCTCCTTTATCGATGTAGATTTCTGCCAGGAAAGTCATAGTATGGCCGGTTCGGGAATCTTTTTCTCCAAAAATCTCCTTCTGGATTGATATGGCCTGTTCAATACAGTGGAGGGCTTTTTCCTGATTACCTTTGTTCCCGTAAATTATACCCATATTTGTCAAATCATAAGAAGTTTGTGGATGTCTTTCACCTAGAGTCCTTTGATCGATTGTTAGTGCTTTTTGGATATATTCTAGTGCTCTATCGAAATCACCTTTTCGGATATACATACTCCCAATACTGTTTAAAAGAATAGCTGTATTTGGATGTTGATCACCAAAGATTTCACGATTGATCGAAAGTGCTTCTTTAAGGTAAGATAGTGCTGCTTCATGATCACCTAACCTGCTATATACAACAGAGATAACATAAATAGTATCAGCCGTTTCACTATGCCTTTCTCCGAATACATCTCTCTGGATAGACAACGCTTGATCCAGATAATCTAACGCCTTGTGTTGCTCCCCTTTAAAGATATGGTTTATTCCTAAATTGTAGAGAGTAGTTGCTACGTGGGGATGTCGCCTGCCAACTGTTGACTCATAGACTGTTATAGCTCGTTTATTGTAAGAAACAGCTCGATCAAAATCTCCCAGGTCAGCGTATATTACTCCAAGAGCTGATAGATTTTTCGCTGTATTGATATGCCGTTCGCCTAAATGTTCTATTATAAGCTTATATACCCTCCGAAAATACTTCAGAGCAACAGAGAACTCATTTTTCATCTTGTAAACTGCTCCCAGGTTATAGAGACAGTCTGCTATTTCAGTCTGATGTTCGGTGGTTATAGCCTGATATAATTCCAGGGCCATCAAAGTATATTGCTCTCCCTGGTTGTGGTCGGATTGTTTTATATAAGCATTCCCAATCTCTTTGTATACATGTGCTACTTCAGGACTTTGAGGGCTGAGTAGTTCTTTTCTTAATCCGAGGGCTTGCTGATAATAATCAAGAGCTTTATCACATTCACCTTTCAAACAATAAACAGTTCCGATAGAACAGTATAATTCAGCTATATCCAGATTGATTTCACCAGGAATTCTTGTCTTTATTATCAGAGCTTGATTATAGTTCGTAATGGCTTGCGAAAAATTATATCGCTCATTGTAATAATCTCCGGCTCGTTTATAATAATCAATTGCCTGTTCCCATTCACCCGCTTTCTCAAAATGCTCGGCAATCTTTGTCAGCATTAACTTATAATCAGAGTAGTTTTCCTGTAAGATCCTTGCTGCCAGCAAATGTAGTTTCTTCAGTTGCTGTTTTGACTGCATTTTATAGATAATTTCACAAAGCAGTGGGTGGTTAAAAACATATCTAGCTTCATCAATAGCATGCCAGATGTGTTCATGTTCAACCAGCAATAATTGTGTCCTGACAATTGATGCATTTAAAAAGTCCGGTTTACTATCTTGTGTCTCCAGTATTTTATACAATATCTGTACAGAGAATTCTGACCCAAGAACACTGGCAATCTGTACAGTCTTTTTTAATTCAGGTCCGAGTCGGTTCAGTCTTGCAATGATAGCAGATATTAATCCTTTGGGTAGTTCAAATGACTGCTCTTTCAGATAGAAGCAATCGTTTTGTATTTCTAGTTTTCCGGTTTTTTCGAGATACTGAGTCATCTGTTCTATGAGTAATGGGTTGCCATTAGATAGCGAGTAGATATAGTTTGCGATATCATCCGATACTTTCTTTTGGAGAATAGATTCTATCAGCTGTTTAACATGGCTTTTATTGAGACCATTTAGATAGATTCTCTCTTCTTGTACATCAGAATCAAGATTAAGATGAGGATAATCTCTGTTATCATGCATTCGTGATGTCAGTATAACTTTACAGGGCATTGTTGTTGTCCTCCGAGTCAATATTTGAAGGATTTCTTCTGATTCTTTATCTAACCATTGTAGATTTTCAATAACCAATACTACTGGCTTGATCAGTGACAGGATTTCCAAAAGAGATTTGAGTGCGAAACCTTTGACAGTTGCCCTGTATTTTGGTTCAAGACTGCTATAGACACTCCCTTCCCATTCCAGTCCAATCATTCCTGCAAGAATAGACTCAATTCTATCTAATTCTTTCTTAATCTGCTTAGCATCAGTAACTTCTGCAATCTCCTGCTTGAATTCAATCCACTGAGATCGAAAATCTTTCAGAGATTCAGATGAACTACTGACCATTCTACTTGTAAAGAGAGTCTTGACCCAATTAGTGAAAGGATTTAATAGTGTCTGCTGTCCAGAATCAGTGGTTAGCGAGAAGTACTCAACCCTGTTACCGAGAATCTGTTTGAATTGGTGAACAAGGCGAGATTTACCATAGCCTATATCTCCGTAGATATAGATCACCCCGGCATTTTCTCCTTTCCATAACGGATTACATGATCTCTCCAATTTTTCTAATTCATCGGTTCTTCCGATGAAGTCAGTCAGATAATGGGAAAATTCCTGACTCTCATCTCTGGGATATACTCTCCAGGTTTCGATATCTTCAGATATATCCTCGCTTTGCAACTGGATGCTACATACAGATTCAGGTAACTCAACCAAGCATTTCCTGATACTTCCATCACACCAGATTTCACCCCATTCTGACTTCTGCATCAATTTGAATGCTGAATTTATCGGTATACCTTCTGTAGTGAGATAACTGTATTCATTACTCCCAATTATTCCACAATATATCTTACCAGAGGTTAAGCCAATGCGAATATTAGTTCTGCCAAGCGCCAGTAGTTGTAAAGCCAGATGAACTAATCTTGCTGTTTTTTTATCATTATTCTCCACTCGATCGAATAGTATTAAGGCTACCCAACCTTTATCAACAGAGTCAATCCTGCTCAGTATTCCTCCATGTTCTGCACAGGAATCAATTATCGTATTTATATGTTCCTCTATCAATTCATCAAGATTGATATAAAAACAGAGCTTTTCCCGAAGATTCCCTTTCTCATTAAGTTGTCGGGTACCGTTGTGCATAAACTTGCTACGGATCAGCATGTTTAAGCCTTTATCCTCTGATCCTTCCAACAGATTTGCATTCTCAAGAATACAGAAGTCTCGGTTAATACTCTTTTTCTGCAATCCAGCACTATCTAACAAGCCATTTTCCATGACTATCTGTTGTGACTGCCTGTTTCTGCGAGCTTCACAAATCTTTCCAAATACCGGACCACTAAACCAATATATTGAGTCATCCTTGGTTGGTAATGCAAACCACTCTATCTCTCCCCGGACGAGAAAGATATCAGCTGAAACAGCATAATCACCAAACTCATTGATACTATTACCACTCCTATCAAAAAAATCCCTGATGCTGACAACAGCATTAATTGCACCGATCCGATTGCTATCTGGAAACATGGCAGAGAACAGAAGGCTGCACAGAGAGACTACAAACCCTCCATGATTTTTGATTGCTTCAATAACAGGGGTAAAGATATAATTCTGGACTGCAAATATATCCTCTGCTTTGGTATCAGAACGCTCTAAAAGATCATGGAGGAGCCTGTCAAGGCCATTCAGCTCAACACTCAAGACAGACACTTCAAAAAGTCCTGAATGGTTATTCTCCTTTGCATTCTCAACAACAAACTCCGGCACAAACAAGTGCATCTTTCCTCCTGTAATATTCATTACGACTTAAATCAGTTTACTCTCTCAATAGGTTTTTCTAAATCTTTCTTGTAAAGCATTTTTTACCTTCTCTGCTCTCATAATGCTTTATCTCTGCCACTTTCCGGCCCGGTTCTTCCGGTCACGAAATACAGTAATCATAACTTGACACGCCATTGCCCAAATCATAATATACTCAAGGTTGTATTTGATGCAGAAGGATCAAGATTTATTCAGAATATAACCTTTCCAGCTTTAGATCCCCGGTCTGCTAGTTTCTATGACAAACTATATCATTACAAAAGAGAGGTAATGGTAACAGCAAGGCATTCTGCAAGAAGGAAATCAAAAATTTGAAGAAGAAGGAGTAAAACATGGACGAGAAGAAAAAACCCAAACTGACTACAGTTGCCGGTGCACCTGTAACAGACGATGAAAACGTATTAACTGTCGGGCCGCGAGGACCGATATTATTCCAGGATGTCTGGCTTCATGAGAAGCTTGCTCATTTCGACCGGGAAGTGATTCCTGAAAGAAGAATGCATGCTAAAGGATCGGGAGCTTGGGGGACATTCGAAGTAACACACGACATAACCCGTTACACCAAAGCGAAGATATTTTCAGAAATCGGGAAAAAGACAGAAGTATTTGCCCGCTTCTCAACCGTTGCAGGTGAGCGTGGTGCTGCCGATGCCGAGAGGGATATTCGTGGATTTGCCATCAAGTTTTATACTGAAGAGGGTAACTGGGATCTGGCAGGCAATAATACACCGGTATTTTTCATCAGAGACCCTTTAAAATTCTCTGATCTAAATCATGCGATTAAACGTGACCCCAGAACCAATATGCGCAGTCCCAAAAATAACTGGGATTTCTGGTCATCATTGCCAGAAGCAATTCATCAAGTTACTATCACAATGAGCGACAGAGGCATTCCATATTCATTTCGTCACATGAACGGTTATGGATGCCATACATTTTCATTCTATAATGAAACAAACGAGATGGTTTGGGTCAAATTCCATTTTCATACCCTGCAGGGTATCAAGAATCTGACCGATGAAGAGGCTGAAGCAATTGTCGGTAAGGATCGTGAGAGTAATCAACGTGACCTCTACGAGAGTATTGAACGTAAAGATTACCCGCGCTGGAAGATGTCTATCCAGATCATGACCGAAGAACAGGCTGAAAACAGTCCATTCAATCCATTTGATATCACCAAAGTCTGGCCTCATAAAGAGTACCCCCTTATGGATGTTGGCATACTGGAGTTGAATCGCAACCCTGATAATTATTTCCAGGATGTAGAGCAGGCTGCTTTTACTCCTGCTAACATTGTCCCTGGTATTGGCTATTCTCCCGATCGTCTTCTCCAGGCCAGGTTATTTTCCTATGGCGATGCTCAAAGGTATCGTCTTGGAGTTAATCATCATCAGATCCCTGTTAACAAGCCACGTAGCTCGGTGCATAGCTATCACCGTGATGGGCAGATGAGAGTAGATGGTAATCAGGGTAGCAGAATAGCTTATAAACCAAACAGTTATAACGAG
>Ga0079223_10003029_pt1 | contig 10553 bp, 7 predicted proteins | sample Stecom2011_FD_75072 | JGI IMG/M metagenome (GOLD analysis project Ga0079223, IMG submission 75072) | Agricultural soil microbial communities from Utah to study Nitrogen management - Steer compost 2011 | ecosystem: Environmental > Terrestrial > Soil > Agricultural land | place: USA: Utah...
CATTCTTGGGCAAGTCCCTCTATAACGGTAGGCTGTATGTAGTATCCTCCGCTGAGTTTACCTTTCATTTTAATAGCATTTCCGCCGCACAAAACACTTCCTCCTTCTCGTTTGGCTATTGCAATATAATTAAGGATTTTCTCGTGATGAGACGCGCTTACTACTGCACCCATACGTGTCTCAGGAAGAGATGGGTCGCCGACCTCCATGGCTGCAACTTTTTCTACAAATGCCTTTTTAAACTTTTCGTAAATGGAGTGCTCAACTAAAATACGCGAGCCGCATAAACATATTTGTCCCTGGTTAGAAAACGAACTCCGCACAGTCGTGCGCAACATATCTTCGAAATCGCAATCGGCGAAAATCAAGTTGGCGTTTTTTCCACCTAACTCTAATGATAGCTTTTTGAAGCGGGTCCCGGCCACTTCCACAATTCTTTTTCCGGTTTCGGTTCCGCCCGTAAACGAAATTGCTTTTATCCCTTCGGTGCGAGACATCGCATCGCCGGCCTTGGCACCAAGACCGTGTACAATATTAAGAACTCCGGGAGGTAGTCCTGCCTCATCAACGGTTTTGGAAAGCATATAAGCTGTCATTGGTGTAATTTCCGAAGGCTTTGCAATCACCGTGTTGCCGGCAGCAAGAGCAGGAGCTATTTTCCAACTAAATAAGTAAAGAGGTAAGTTCCACGGCGATATGCAGCCTACTACACCAAGCGGTCGCCGTAATGTGTAGTTAATTCCCAAACCTTCGGTATAGTGGCTCTCACTCGCAAACTGTGTGGCTGCTGCTGCAAAAAATTCAAAGTTGCTTACAGCACGCGGAATATCTACCGATCGGGCAAGCGATACCGGCTTACCATTGTCTTTTGATTCGGCTTCGGCGTAAGCATCCAGATTGTCTGAAATACCTTTGGCAATTTTCATTAAATAATGAAACCTGTCATTAGCCGAAAGGCCTGACCACAACTTAAATGCACCATCGGCTGCCTTATAAGCGGCCTCAATATCTGCCGCATCGCTATCGGGAATCAGGCTGTAAACTTTACCGGTAGCCGGATTGTAATTATCGAGCCACGCGTTAGATTGAGCGGGTACAAACTCCCCGTTTATATAGTTTAAGATTTGCTCCATGGTCGGTGAATTTCGGTATTATTCACAAGATAATCGTTCGAAATGTAAAATTCACAGATTTCTAAAATTATTTGTAAATTATACATGGTGAAAGACCACAGAAGTTCACCAAATGTTTAATTAAATGGTAATCAGTTGCCTGATTTGGGTTTTCAATCTTAAATTGTGAGAACATCACTATTTTAACAACCCTGAGACAACTAAATCCCCGTTTTGTTAAATTAGGTTAATGGCTCTATGCCAAGCAGTTTCGGCGACTTAACTTTGTTTGAACTTGAAAAAATCATTTATATCCGCACTTATCATTACCATCACGATTTCGCTGGTGGGTTTATTTGGTATCCAGGTATACTGGATTAAGAATTCAATTGAGCTTCGCGACGCGCAATTTAGGCGCAGTGTAAAGGTTTCTTTAGCTGAAGTAAATCGCCTATTGGCCTATGAAGAAAAACTCGAGAGACTACGGCAGCATGAATACGGACGAGAGATTATTCTTCAATTTGATAGCTTGCGAACGGTGCTTCACCCCTCATCGGGTCAAAATGTTCCGGCGCAGAACACACGGCAAAATGTAAATGGAAAAAAAGTTGATGCGAGACAAGACACGCAAAATGGGGCGGATCACGAAAAGCAAATCGACGAGTACTTTAAAGAAGAACAAGACGCTATTCAATCGGTGATTCAAAAGTCGATGAGGCTGGAAGAATATCAGAGTGAAGAAATTGCCCGCTTGTTTTTAGATATTTCCATGACACATCGCGGATCGAATTTTCTCGGTACGTATGGTGTGAATAAGATCGACTCACTTTTGAAGACCACCTTAAAAGAAGTAGGCGGGATAAGCGCTGATTTTGAGTTTGGCATCTTTGATATGTACGATATACCTCAAATGATTCCTGCCAGGAGTGAGGCCTATACCAGCGATTTGGTAAGCGAAGGCTACAAAGCACGCTTACTTCCCGAAGACTATATAAACCCGAGTACGTATCTACATTTATGGTTTCCAAGTCAGGACTCCTACTTGCTAAAAACCTTGTGGCCTTTGCTAATCTCATCAGGTTTGTTTCTGATTACCATCGTCCTAACCTTTGCATACACCATCCGAACAATCGTCCGTCAAAAGAAGGTTTCGGATATAAAAAACGATTTTATAAATAATATCACTCACGAATTAAAAACGCCGATTTCAACAATATCACTTGCTTGCGAGGCGTTAGAAGATCCATCTATGTCGGCAGCGCCACAAAAAGTCAGTAAATTTGTTAAAATGATCAAAGATGAGAACAAGCGGTTGGGCGTATTGGTTGAAAGTGTATTGCGGAGTGCAGTGTTGGATAGGAGTGAAATGGGAATGTCGCACGACTCAATAAATCTACACGAAATAATCGAAATGGCTATCCGCAATATTGAACTGCAAGCGAATAGAAGGGGAGGTAAAATTGAGAAGTCGCTCGGCGCAACTACCGCTGATATTATAGGCGATAAAATACATTTAACAAATGTGGTATTCAATTTGCTGGACAATGCTGTGAAATACAGTGGAGAAACCCCAAAAATTAAAGTAAGAACTTACAATACCGACTCTTCGATTGTAGTGGAAATATCTGACAACGGAATAGGTATTAAAAAAGAAGATCAAAAACGAATATTTGAAAAACTGTTTCGGGTTCCGACCGGAAACATACACAATATTAAAGGGTTCGGACTAGGACTGAGCTACGTGAAGGCGATTGTAGAAAAGCACCACGGAGCGGTTACGGTTCAAAGCGAATTCGGAAAAGGAAGTACATTCACAATTCAATTACCATTCAATTATGAACTCTAAATTACGCATATTACTCGCTGAAGACGACCCAAACTTGGGCTCATTGCTACAAGAATTCCTTGAAGCGAAAGATTTTGAAACTGTGTTGTGCACAGATGGAGATAAGGCATTTAAAACATTCTCGAAGCAGCAATTCGACTTTGTGATTCTCGATGTAATGATGCCAATTAAAGATGGCTTTACAGTTGCGAAAGAGATTAGAACCTTAAATAAAAAAATCCCGATTGTTTTCCTTACGGCAAAATCGATGAAGGAAGATACTCTCAAAGGATTTAATCTTGGCGCCGACGATTACATTACGAAGCCATTTTCGATGGAAGAACTGCTGGTGCGTGTAAATGCTATTTTGCGTCGCAGCGATCAAGCACAAATTCATGGTGATGAAAAGCGGGTTTTTGAAATTGGTGACTTTGTATTTGACTACGATCGCCAAATTTTAAAGCACGAAGAAGATGAAACAAAGCTCACTACAAAAGAAAATGAGCTTTTGTATTTGCTGACGCTTAACAAAAACGGAGTGTTAGAACGCAATTATGCACTCAACGCAATTTGGGGCGATGATAATTACTTTAATGGTCGAAGTATGGATGTTTACATCGCCAAACTTCGAAAACACTTGCGCCCCGACTCGAGTGTTGAGATTATCAACATTCACGGAAAAGGATTTAAGCTACTTGTAGATTAAAGTTGTTTGACGCTTTATAAACTGCCTGTTCTTCCACCATCTACCGGAAGGTTAATTCCATTGATATACGATGCTGCCGGACTTGCTAAAAAGCAAACGCCATTGGCAACTTCTTCCGGACGAGCAACACGTTGAAGCGGGGAGGCCTTTCCCATTTCTTCTAAGACTTCATCTGCCGACATTCCCGTTTGTGATGCCTTGCGCTCTGCAATAGCATCCAAACGGGCAGTGGCAGTGGCCCCCGGCAGAACGTTATTTACCGTAATTCCAAACGGACCAAGCTCTACTGATAAGGTTTTGCTCCAGTTGGCAACAGCACCGCGAATCGTATTAGATACACCTAGGTTTGGCAAAGGCTGTTTTACGGAAGTAGAAATTACATTTATTATCCTGCCATAACCCGATTTTTTCATACCATCTATTACTCGGGTTGTAATTATATGGCTGCATATCAAGTGCATATCAAATGCCTTTTTAAACTCCTCAACATTTGCATCAATAGCTTTTCCGGCAGGAGGTCCGCCGGTATTATTGATCAAAATATTTATCTGTGGATATTTTTTCAACATCTCCTCAACCGCCCGTTGCACCTCTTCGGGTTTCGAAAAGTCGGCAACGATATAATCGTGACCGGAGTCGGCGATAGCAACTAAATCTTTTAAAGCCAGCTTTAATTTTTCTTCATTTCGCGCAAGCATAATCACTCTCGCACCCATACGTGCAAGGCCTTCGGCTGTGGCTTTCCCAATACCCTGTGTACTGCCCGATACCAGCGCTGTTTTTCCTTTTAAAGAAATATCCATTGATGTAATTTTTTTTAAATTAATTAATTCAATCTATATTTAACGGCTTCAAAACCTCAAATATGAACCGTCTATACTTAGTCACAGCCCTTTTATTCGTTTTTAACGTGGTGGCCATCGCCCAAAACCAAATTATGGAATCCATGCCGGGTCCTATTATTGTTTGCCCTCCGGGCGAGTTCGACGGTCATCATCACACTCCGGTCCCCGCCGAAATTATGCAAAAAATATTGCAAAAAGACGGGAGCGAACCGTGTGCAAATATAACAGTCGTTTACACCGGATTTACACCACAGGCGCAAAATGCTTTTCAGGCCGCTGTTGATATCTGGTCTTACGCGATTTCTAGCCCGGTTACCATTGTGGTAGAGGCGAGCTGGGAAACCCTGGATGAAGGGGTACTGGGCGCTGCCGGACCGGTTGAAGTTTTTAGAGATTTTCCAAATGCTCCGAATAGCGATTATTATCCGGTTGCACTTGCCAACCAAATTGCCGGAAGTGATCTTTCACCCGGCACCGCCGATATAGTTTCGTTTTTTAACTCCAACTTCGATTGGTATTATGGAACAGATGGCAACGCACCAAATAATAAATACGATTTGATGTCTGTAGTGCTACATGAACTTGGACACGGTCTGGGCTTCATTTCTTCGTCAGCATACGACGCGGGTAACAATACCGGATCATTCGGACTAGGAGCGAATAATATCCCGCTTCATTTTGATCAGTTTTTGGTTTCAGGTCAAAATGGCCCCGGACTTTTAAGCATGTCGGGAACTGCTTTGGGAAATGCGTTTACCAGTAGCAACGTGTTTTGTAATTCACCAACAGCTGCTTCACAATTGGGCGGCAACCAACCCAAAATATATGCGCCGGGCAATTATAACGATGGTTCTTCCATATCGCATTGGGACGAGATTTCTTTTCCTGCCGGAAATATTCACAGTTTGATGACTCCACAAATCGGCCCCGGAGAGGCTATTCACAATCCCGGACCAATTACCTTGGCGTTTTTTGAAGACATGGGATGGGCGCTATGCGATGGTGGTTCGGTAGGCGATGACTGCCTTAACTGGCAGGATCCCTCACCTTCTACAGGATGGACAAACTTTAATACGCTCTTTGGTGGAGCACCGTGCGATGACGGCACCGGATGCCCATTTAATGAAATTCAAAGCTTTGAAGTTTATGCTGCTGAGGCATATTCGGTAAATGGATTTATGGCCGGTGGCGAATATACTTTTAGTATTTGTAATGGACCCGGAGCGGGATCGTGGGTGCCTGACTTTACAATTGTTGCGCCGAGCGGTGCAGTCGATGCTTCGGGTAGTGGAACCGGCTGTGCAATATCATGGACAGCGTCAGAGTCAGGAACGTATTTGATTGTGATAAACCAAGCAGGAAATTGCGGAATACCCAACGAGATCGACAATGGGTTTCCTGCCCTGACATGCGGTGATGGAACAGCGGTTTGCGAACCAAGCGATTGTAACACCGGGACTTTGCAGGTGCAGGGCGAAACAACACTCTGTCCGGGCGAGACCACTACAGTAAATCTGGCCGAACCGGCGTCGCTTCCACCGGGGGGCGCTTATGGAATCTTGTTTTATAACCAAGAAACCGAAAGCGGCATAAACCTTACCAGTGCTAGCCTGCCTTATACGTTTGATAATGATTTAAATGGACTGCTTTCCGCAAATGGATTCGATGAGTTCTTGGGAACCTACGAAGTAACCGGGTTTATTTATACCGATCCACAAGACTTGGCAGGATCTACATGTGCGACCTCTCCTGAACCTGTTTTGATCACCTTTTTAGATGCGAACGATCCAATGTGTGCGTCAGAACCAACTTGTCAAACAGATCCGCTTGTGATAGTCGGCGACGCAACAATTTGCCCGGAAGAAACCACAACCGTTGACTTGATAATAAGTGCAACGATTCCGTCAGGTGGTGGCTACGCCATCGACTTTTATAGTCCTTCGCTCGATGACGGAATTAGCCTAACCGGTGTAAGCCTGCCTTATACATTCGACAATGATCTTAACGGTTTGCTTTCCGCAAATGGATTTGATTTGCTGGAGGGCGAGTACGAACTTACCGGATTGGTTTATAGTGATGAAAATGATTTTGAAGGCAGTATTTGTGCTGTTTCTGAAGGTGCAGTTATTGTTAACTTTCTCTCTGCAACCGACCCTGCTTGCGCTGCCGAAGAGCCGTGTGCTACAGAAACTTTGGTGATTACGGGCGATTCAGAAATCTGTCCTGACGAAACCACCACGGTAAATCTTTCGATGCCTGCAACGATCCCGACAGGTGGTGGCTACGCCATCGATTTTTTCAGTCCTTCGCTCAATGACGGAATTAGCCTAACCGGTGTAAGTCTGCCTTACACATTCGACAATGATCTTAACGGTTTGCTTTCCGCAAATGGATTTGATTTGCTGGAAGGCGAATACGAACTTACCGGATTGGTTTATAGCGACGAAAATGATATCGAAGGTAGTATCTGTGCTGTCTCAGCCAATGTGGCTATTGTCAATTTCCTTTTGGGATCTAGTTCGGAGTGCGTAACCGCAGTAGATGAGACCGAATCAAGCAATGGATTTGTTGTTTACCCTAATCCCGCTTCGAGTCATATAACCATTAAGCTAAACGAAAAGGATATTAATAATGCGGGTTTCCGTATTGTGGATATGGGGGGTAGAATTCTAATGGAAGAGACATCCTTGAAGCTAAATGCAGATAATGTATATCAAATAAACGTATCTGATATGGCTCAAGGTATCTATTTAGTAGTGTTATATTCGGATCACGGTATAAAAACCAACCGCTTAATAATAGCTAAATAAAGTTTGAGTATAACCGTGTTGGTGATTTAGCGCGTTAACATTCTGTCATTTTATAGCTCAAATTGAATGACTTTGCCACTTAGCGGCTGGTTAAGTTGCGGTTTATGTTTGTTATTGGGGCCGGCAAGTCATACACCCATATTTATTTTAAATCAATAGGTGTGTAATTAAGCGAGTTATGGAGATTTCCTCGAGTATAGTGCGCTTAGCGTAACCGATTACACCCTTTCTACGTTTAAGGATGGATTCAAAGCTATGAGGAATTATATATATCCTATATTTAGTCTAGTGTTTTTGTTCTCGGGTTGCGTCCCGGGCGAAAACTCGCCGCCAGCCGTATCTCAAGATGTGGAAGAAAGGGTGGAATACCTAAAGTATGATTTGAGCTCGGGAGGCCTTCCTTTGGCTCTACTCGTTGAGCCCGGTGAAACCCCGAGCCTGACAGCAACCTGGAACTCGGCTTTTGGTCGCATGGAAGTGTCTGACAAGCGCGATATGAGTATTTTTATTTCGGAAGATACACTGTCGTGTAAAACAAAGATGGAAGAAATAGAATCGGGCATATTTCAGGTGTCTTATATTATAAACACGGATAGTTTAATTTTTTATAAAACAACTCTACCCGACGGACACACACCATATTGGCATTTCTTTGCGTCATTTCCTATCAATGGCGTTAATTATGTTTTTGAAAATAATCCCATTATCGAATGCACTGAAAAACAAATCGAGGCGATGACAAAAATTGTGGGCCATATCTCTTCGACAAACAACCTAATAAGTGAATAAGATTGGATAGCATATAAGAATTTGTAATTTTGATTATAGAAAAGCTTATTCAACCCCATAATATGAGAATAAATTTTAGTTGTTTAATCCTTGTTTTTAGTCTTTTTGGTTTTGGTGGTGCTTATGCACAATCATTGGTTTTGGACGGTATTTATCAAGGTAAAGACCTGTATATCAAAAACCCGTTTTCAGATAAAGGTGTTGGGTTTTGTGTGTTTGAGGTATATGTAAACGGAGATTTAACACGAGATGAGATCAATAGCAGCGCTTTTGCGATTGATTTTAATATTCTTGGAATTGAATTAGGCGATCCTGTAGAAATCATTGTAAAGCACAAAAAAGGCTGTGCGCCTGTAGTTTTAAACCCAGAATCGATAAAACCGCACAGTACTTTTGAAATAGGCGATATCGCTGTTAAGAACAACGTGCTTTCTTGGAGTACTACCAAAGAAAGCGGTTCGCTGCCATATATTGTTGAGCAGTTTAAGTGGAATAAATGGGTTAAGGCGGGCGAAGTATCCGGAATTGGAACCACAGACGAACACAAATACAGGTTTGAACTCACTCCGTATAGCGGAGAAAATAAAGTAAGGGTGAAACAAGTAGATTATTCTAACGAGCCGCGTTATTCTGAGGCTGTAATCTACGACCCTAAAACTTCAAAAGTAAGCTTTGAACCCAAAAGAGTAGATGGCGTAATCAATTTTTCAGCCAATACAAATTATGAGATTTTTAATATGTGGGGCATTTTGGTCAAGACGGGCTATGGTAAATCCATCGATGTGTCCAATTTGGAAAAAGGAGAGTATTATTTGAATTACGATAGCTCATTTGGTGAGACTTTTCGAAAGAGATAAATTTCTTTGCGCTCAAAGATGGGCCAATACATCCCAGATTTCTTCAGTGTCTTTTAAATGAAATGCTACAATCCCCGTAGTTCGGGCTGATTTGACATGCATTTCGGTGTCGTCAATAAAACACGTCTCACCCGGTTTTAGATCATACATGTTCATTATTTCATTGAAAATTTCCGCATCGGGTTTGCGCATTTTCATCTCGTGGCTGTAGCCAATGCCGTCGAATAGTGCGCTGAACTCGCTCCATCCTACACTGGAATCAATGATTTTTCTGAAAGCATTTAAGTGAATAATGTTGGTGTTGCTTAGCAAAAACAAACGGTATTTTGGTTTTAGGCTTTGTAAATATTCAAAGCGCTTAACCGGGAAATCGCCCAAAAGAGCATTCCATGCATTGACAACCTCCCGAGAACTAACGTTTTCAAATTGCTTTTGGATCTCGGATACAAAAACACTTTCTGAAATCAATCCTTTTTCGAACTTTTGAAAGTATTCGGCTTGAATTTCTTTTGAAAATGCTTGTTCCGGATTTTCCATTCCCAGTTTGGCGAAAGCATCAACCGTCTTGAGATAATCGATGTTTAGAAGCACACCGCCGAGGTCGAAAATGATATTTTTAATCTTTTGTTGATCTTTTTCCATATTATTGTCGTTAAGACTTTGCAAACATGCAATAAACGTATAGTTTTGCAAAATAATTGGGGGATTAGCTCAGTTGGCTAGAGCGCTTCGCTGGCAGTGAAGAGGCCGCCGGTTCGAATCCGGCATTCTCCACCAAAAAAAAACCGTCTGACTTCAGACGGTTTTTTTTATGCTCGGCTTTTTAGTTCTCTTTTGTAATTTACTGATTTAATGTATTTTAGCGAAAGCTAACCCTTAAAAACTCCCGAAGTTAGGAGGTGGAAGACGTTGACAAACGCATAGCCGTACCTCGGTTAATGAAATAAAAAAAGGCTTTTCCAAATTCGGAAAAGCCTTTTGTTCGTTGTGGACCCAGAAGGACTTGAACCTTCGACCTTCAGATTATGAATCTGCTGCTCTAACCACCTGAGCTATGGGTCCGGTTGTTTCGGCTGCAAAAGTAACGTATCTATCCGTTTCTTGCAACACCAAAAGGGGAATATCGAAAATATTTTAAAACAGCCTGTTAATCAGGTTTAAAACAATTATACACAATTTATCAATGAATGTGTTATAATAGCGACATTTGAACTCTGGATTATAGATTTATATCAATGAATATTCACAACGAACATTTAACCGCCGATTGGCAAAAATTAATACGAGAAAAGGTCGATCCGGTAGCGGAGATACGCATGATTGGAATTGAAGGTGGGGGTAGTATTAACGACGCCCGACGCGTTGAGGCCAGCTGCGGGAAGTTTTTTGCTAAATTAAATGAAGCCTCGCCCTATCCGGGTATGTTTGAAGGTGAGGCACAAGGCCTAGAGTTTCTTAGAGCCAATTCAGAATTTGATATTCCAAGAGTATTGGGTACCGGAGTAACCGATGATATTCAATGGATATTGATGGAGTACATTGATCATGCGGTCAAAAAGCCGGATTACTGGGAAGTGTTTGGCGTTAAGCTGGCAAAGATGCATCGTAA
>Ga0079223_10003031_pt1 | contig 10552 bp, 10 predicted proteins | sample Stecom2011_FD_75072 | JGI IMG/M metagenome (GOLD analysis project Ga0079223, IMG submission 75072) | Agricultural soil microbial communities from Utah to study Nitrogen management - Steer compost 2011 | ecosystem: Environmental > Terrestrial > Soil > Agricultural land | place: USA: Utah...
CATGCGCGTGTTCGCTCCGTATTGCGGCACGCGGCGGAGGCCTTTCCCGACATAGATCAGTCACCCGATGCCCTCACGAAGGCCCCGCTGCATCGCTTGACCGACTCTGATGAAATTGGGCTGATCAAACTCATGGCCAGCTGGCCGCGGCTGGTGGAAAGCGCCGCGGAAGCCTACGAGCCGCATCGTATCGCCTTCTATCTGAACGATCTGGCTGCGGCGTTTCATGGCCTTTGGACCAGAGGGAAAGAGGATACGACCCTGCGTTTCCTGGTCACCGATGATTCAGAACTTACCGCGGCTCGCCTGGCGATGCTGACTGCGATGGCCAATGTCATCGCTTCAGGTCTCAGGATCTTTGGAGTTGAGCCGGTAGAGGAGATGCGTTGATGGCTTCCGACGGCGGCAACCAGTGGGACGACGAGCCGCGTATCGAGCTACGCGGGGATCCGGCCTATCGGCAGCGTGGGGCTGATTACGCCGAGCCCTATGTGGAAGAGGAAATGGTGGAAGCGAGAAGGTCTCCGTCCGGCTTTGGGCCGCTACGCTTCGCGCTTGCCGGCCTGGCGCTGGTCGTCTTCGCCGGCTTAGTATTCTATGCCTACTCCTGGGGCACCGGCGAGCCTGAGCCAGAGGAACTGCCAGTGGTGGCCGCTCCGTCTGGGGTGGAGAAGGAACCACCCGCCGAACCTGGCGGCATGGAGGTCCGCTATCAGGACAGCATGGTCCTGAATCCACAAAATCAGCAGGAGGATCAGATCGAGCGTCTCTTGCCGCCGCCGGAGGAGCCTCAGCCGAGAGAGAGCTTGTCTGAAACAGCGGAGGCAGTCGCCGAAGCGCCTACCGCTGAGGAAAGCGAGCCGTCGGCGGAGGAGGACGCCGCGCCGACTGCTACGTCCTTGAGTGAAACCTCCGAAACGATGGAAGAGACGAGCGTTCCTCCTACGCCGACGCCGGAAATGCAGGACGCGGCCTCACCGCCAGAACCGGACATCGAAACGGAGACGGTGCCTGAAGAACCTGCAGAGGCACAGGATTCCGAACCTGAGGCTGCTCCTGCGGAGGAAGAGCCGGCACCTGCCCAAGAGGCTGCCCCAGCAGCGCCGGCATCAGGTGGCTTCATGATCCAGCTCGCCTCGGCCAGCAATAGGGATGCCGTTCAGGCAGAGTGGTCCAAGCTGCAACAGCGGCACCCGCAACAGCTTGGAAACCTTGAACTGCATATTGAGGAGGCAGACCTGGGCGACCGTGGGATCTTTTACCGGCTGCAAGCGGGTCCAGTTTCCTCCAAGGAGTCCGCAGATAGTTTGTGTGCCTCCTTGAAAGCGCAGCAGCAGGATTGCCTGGTCCGCGCGCGGTGAACGAAACGACGAGTCCTTCCGGTAGGCCCGCGGCCGTTCTCTTCGGCCTTGAAGGCTGTGAACTCAGCTCCTGGGAGAGGGGATTCTTTCGCGAGGCGAATCCGACCGGCTTTATCCTTTTTCACAGGAACGTGAGTGATCCGGAACAGCTCCTGCGTCTGACGTCGGAGCTTCGGGAGGCTGTAGGACGAGAAGAAACACCTATTCTGGTGGACCAGGAGGGCGGGCGCGTGCAACGGCTGCAGCCGCCCCATTGGCCGTCGCTGCCAGCGATGGGGGTCTATGGCGAACTGGCGGCCAGGGATCTCGCGGCTGCGCTTCGCGGTGCTTGGCTCCAGGCCAGACTTATCGCGGATGACCTGCTTACTGTCGGCATCGATGTGGACTGCCTTCCCTGTATCGACCTTCAGGTTCCGGGAGCCCACGCGGTCATCGGGGACAGGTCTTTTGGATCCGATCCCGAGATCGTGTCCCAGTTAGGAAAGGCGGTGTGTGAAGGCCTCTTGGCGGGCGGCGTAGCCCCGGTGCTCAAGCATATTCCGGGTCACGGCCGCGCTACCCACGACAGCCATCTTTCCCTGCCGCATATTGACGCGGATCTCGCCAGTCTGGCCTCCGACTTCTTTCCGTTCAGACAGCTCTCGGATCAAGGCTGGGCGATGACTGCGCACGTCGTGCTGACGGCGATCGATCCGCATCACCCGGCTACCCAGTCCAGCAAGGTGATCAGTGAAATCATTCGTCATGACATCGGTTTCGGCGGCGTGCTGGTGAGTGACGATATCAACATGCAGGCCTTGCGTGGGCCGATTGCCGAGCGCGCCGCCGCTTCCTTGGCGGCCGGGTGCGATTTGGTGCTTCATTGCAGTGGCAGGCGCGAGGAAATGGAGGAAGTCGCTTCGGTCGTGCAGCCTTTGTCATCTACCGGTCTGGAAAGGCTGCAGCGCGCCACTCCGCCTGCGCCAGGTAAGTTCGACCGGGCAGCTGCCCTTGACGAGTTGCAGTCGCTGGTGGGGGCGATTTTTTGACGTCGGTTCCCTTTGCCGAGGATCCAGAACGCAAGCCGGTGACGACGAGCAAAGGCTTGATCGTCGATCTTGGCAGTTTCGAGGGGCCCCTGGACGTGCTGCTCCAGTTGGCGCGCGACCAGAAGGTGGATCTAACCAAGATTTCGGTTCTGGCTCTGGCGGAGCAGTACCTCGATTTCATACGAGATGCTCGGCGGCTGCGCCTGGAACTGGCGGCAGATTATCTCGTCATGGCAGCGTGGCTCGCCTTCCTAAAATCGAAGCTGCTGTTACCTGAGCCTCAGGGGGAGGAAGAGCAGCCGAGCGGCGCAGAGATGGCGGCGGCACTGCGCTTTCATCTTCAGCGTCTTCAGGCAATGCAGGACAAGGGCGCCGAGCTCCTAGCGCGCCCGCAACTTGGCTCCGAACGTTTCGTCCGGGGCCAACCGGAAGAATTGCCGGAAATCAACCGAGTCATCTACGAAGGCACGCTCTACGAGCTGTTGGCAGCCTACGGACGAATGATGTCGCGCCACCGCGGCCAGCCGAGCCTGCGCATCTTGCGCTGGAACCTGCATTCGGTAGAAGAGTCGGTTCGGCGCTTGACCAGGCTCCTGGGTGCGATGCCTGGATGGCACGATCTCTCGGCCTTCCTGCCGGGTGATCTTCGTGATGGCCTGGAAAGGCGTTCCGCAGTGGCCAGCACGCTCGTCGCGGGCCTGGAACTCTGTCGTGATGGGAAGGCTGAAATTTTGCAAGATCGCACCTTTGGGCCTGTGCGGCTGAGAGCGCGAAAAGCAGTAGTGGCCACCGAGCCAGAAGCATGACCTCCGATCGTTTTCAGCAGCTTCGGCTGCTTGAAGCCGCTCTTTTCGCCTCCTCCGACGCTTTGAGCAGCCGCGACTTGCAGCGGCTACTTCCTGAAGGGGCAGACGTTCGCGGGTTACTCTCTGAGCTTCAGGCCCTCTACACCAACCGTGGAGTGGTGTTGGAACGAAGCGAGGACCGCTGGGCGTTCCGCACTGCCTGGGATCTCGCGCCGCTGCTACAACGGGAAAGGGTCAACAGACGGAAGTTGTCGCGCGCCGCGACCGATGTTTTGGCCATCATTGCATATCACCAGCCGGTAACGCGGGCGGAAATTGAAGAGGTACGAGGGGTCGCGCTGTCGCGCGGGACGCTGGACGCCCTCCTGGAAGCAGGATGGGTTCAACCCAAAGGACGACGGCAGACACCTGGCCGCCCCCTTACCTGGGGCACCACTGCAGCTTTCCTGGATCATTTTGGATTGGAAAGTCTGAAGGATTTGCCAGGCATCGAGGAGCTGAAGGCGGCCGGGTTACTGGACAGTCGTCCGGCCGTTACCGCCTTGGGCGAAAGGGGATTGCTTCCGCCTGCGAACGAGGCCTCCGGTGGCGAAGAGCAGCTGGACGAGGATTTTGGCGAAAACCTCTGGCCGGAAGACCAGGAAAAGGAAGAAGAATGAGGTGGTGGCGGCAGCTTGTTGCCTCAGCTAAAGTATGAACGAAAAGCGGCTTTCGGAGGCCGGCCAGGTAGTTCGGCAGCATGACCATGATCGCTATCTGACGGCCCTCTTTGCCGAGACCGGCCACCGGGAGGAGCTTTTTGCCCTCTATGCCTTCAATTACGAGATAGCCAAGACGGCGGAGGTGGTGAGCGAATCCATGCTCGGCCATATCCGCCTTCAGTGGTGGCGCGAAGCCCTTGAAGGACTTTTTGCCGGTATGCCGCGTCGTCACTATGTCCTCGACGCTTTGGCCGAGGCAGCGGGGCAGGGGAGGCTGTCGCAGGCGGAGCTCAATCAGCTTATCGACGCCCGTGAACGGGATCTTGATCGGCAGCAGCCGGGCAATCTCGAGGAGTTCGAGGCCTATGGCGGAGCGACGGCAGTACCGCTCCTGAGGGCTTCACTCGATCTCATGAGCCTGTCGGCGGACCGGCACGAAAGCCTGTACAACGCCACACGACATCTTGGCATTGCCTATGCCACGGTCGGCTTGTTGCGCGCCATTCCATTCCACGCGGCGCAGCGGCAGATTCTCTTGCCCGCGGATCATCTGGCAGTCGCGGGTGTGGACACCCGCCAACTTCTGGAACTGCGCCCCCAGGAGAACCTTTCGGGGGTAGTCATGCGGCTCGGCAAGCGGGCACAAGAACATCTCGACGCGGCACGCGCTTTGGTCAGCTCGTCAAAACAGGGAGCGCCAGTGCTCTTTCACGGCAGTTTGGCAAGGCTCTATCTTAAGCGCCTCGCTGCGGCCGACTACAACCCTTTTGATCCGAAGGTGGCCATCGCATCGCCGACCCACATGATCAGTCTCACGTGGCTTCGCTGGCGCGGCCGCTGGTAATGGGCGCTATCAGGCCGTGGTGGCTGCATCCATCAGCAGCTTGTTGAAGTCGCGCTGGAGATGGCTGTTGCTCGCGAGGATCGACGAGCTGTCCAGCCTCATGGCACGACCACCGATTTCGCTGACCTGGCCGCCCGCTTCGCGAACCAGCAAAATGCCAGCGGCTATATCCCACGGCTGAAGCTCTCTTTCCCAAAAGCCCTCATAGCGTCCTGCGGCCACATAGGCGAGATCCAGGGAAGCGGTTCCCCAGCGGCGCACTCCTGCGCTGACGGCCATGAGTTGCTCTAGCTCGGCAAGAAATGCTTGGTGCCCGCGCTTGCCCTTGAATGGAATGCCCGTGGCAAAGAGCGCGTCGTCCAGCCGACGGCGGCCGGAGACGCGGATCCGGCGGTCGTTGAGAAAGGCGCCTTGACCCTTCTCCGCTGTGAAAAGCTCGTCCTTGATGGGATCGAGAATGACCGCTGCGATAACTTCCCCCCCTTCTTCCAGTGCAAGTGAAATGGCGAAGTGGGGGAGGCCGTGCAGAAAGTTGCTGGTGCCGTCGAGAGGATCGACGATCCACCGGCGTTGTTCGCCATCCTTTCCCGGACTATTGCCGGACTCCTCCATCAGGAATCCATAGTCCGGCCGGGCGCGCTCAAGCTCTTCCCGCAGAATCTTCTCGGCTTTGAGATCGGCAGTCGAGACGAAATCGGCGGGTCCTTTGCGAGAAACCTGAAGGTTTTCGACTTCTCCGAAGTCCCGCTTCAAATGTCGTGCAGCCTTGAAGGCGGCACGCGTCATGACAGTGATCAGAGGAGACTTGAGCGACATAGCTTTCCAAAGTTGGGGAAGGGGCGGTCGGCGAGTCAGACGCGGCCGTAGGCGATGAAGTAGGGGTTTTCGAACCCCTTCTTGCCGTAGGTCAGCGGTTGCTGCTCCAGCGTTTCCACGCGTCCACCAGCAGCTTCCAGCACTGCCTGACCGGCAGCCGTATCCCATTCCATTGTTCGTCCGAAGCGGGGATAGATGTCTGCCTCGGCACTGGCAATCAAGCAAAACTTCAGGGAGGAGCCGGCCGAGACGCGATCCTTTACATGGTAGCGCGAGAGGAAGGCTTCCAGCTCTCCACCTGACCCATGGCGCCGGCTCGCTACGACGGTGGCTCCTTCTGCTGGCATCTTGCGGGCGCGAACTTCTTCCAGATCTCCACCCTTCTCGGCGTAGAAGGCAGAGGCCTCGCCATTGCGCTGCGCGCCGAGCCAGGTTCGATCCAGGGCCGGGGCATGCACGACACCAGCAACCGGCCGGCCCTTTTCCACCAGCGCGATATTGACGGTAAACTCTCCGTTGCGAGAGAGAAACTCCTTGGTGCCGTCCAGCGGATCCACAAGCCAGAAGGCTCCGTCCCGGACAACATCTGGAAGATCACCTGCAGAGGCCGCCTCTTCAGAGATGATAGGTATGTTGGGCGTTAACTGCCTGAGCGCCTCCAGGATAAAGGCCTCGCAGGCCTCGTCGGCAGCCGTGACCGGTGAGGAATCATCCTTGTCCCGCACCTCCACGGCGTCGCCTTGAGCGTAATACTCGAGGACGACTTTTCCGGCCTGCTCCGCCAACATTCGCAGCGTGGCGAGTAACTCCTGCACCGACGCGTTGTCGGGCAGTTCCCGATACCCGATCTTCTGTGACATCTAAGATTCCTATTCTGCGGCTTGCTGCTGATGGCTACGCGCCGCTTGCATCGCACGCCAAATTCTTTCGGGGGTCGCCGGCATGTCGACGTGAACGGGACCAAGTGGAATAAGGGCGTTCACCAGCGCGTTCATGATGACCGGGGGCGCACCAATAGCGCCTGCCTCACCAGCGCCTTTGACACCCATTGGATTGGTCTTGCAGGGCAGGTCCTCGACCAATGTGACTTCGATGTCCGGCATATCGTCAGCGCGAGGCAGGCAGTAATCCATGAGGGAAGCGGACAATAGCTGGCCTTCTTCGTCGTAGACCGTGTGTTCAAGCAAAGCTTGACCGAGCCCCTGCGCGGCGCCGCCTTGTACCTGTCCCAGCGCCAGGAGCGGATTGATGACAGTGCCGAAGTCGTCAACGATGACGTAGCGCGTAACCTTTGGCACCCCGGTGTCCTCATCCACCTCGACCTCGCAGACGTGACAGCCGTTCGGGTAAGTCAGGGCCTCGGCCTTATAATCTCCGCTACCCTGGAGAGGTCCCTCCGCGCCGGGCACCCGACCTTCAGCTACTGCCTTGGCCAGATCCGAGAGACTGAGGCGGCGATCGGTCCCGACGATCGAAAAGCTTCCGTCGATGAACTCGATGTCGTTGGTGGAAGCTTCCAGCAGATGGCTCGCCAGCTTGCGCCCTTCCTCGATCAGGACGTCGGCGCCGCGATTGATCGCCACGCCACCCATAAGGAGGGAACGGGAGCCTCCCGTGCCCCCTCCGCGCTTCACAAAGTCACTGTCACCCTGAATCATGCGCACCTTGTCGGGCTCAACCCCAAGCTTCTCGTTCAGGAGCTGCGCATAAGCCGTGTGATGGCCTTGGCCATTGGTCATCGTGCCGATGACGAGAGTAATGCCGCCGTCCTCGTCCAGGGTGAGCCGCGCCTCTTCCTCACCCATGCCGGCGCAGGCTTCCACGTAGGACGCGATGCCGATTCCCAATAGCTTGCCGCGCTTCCCTACGGCCTCTCTTCGTGCCAGGAAGCCGTCCCAGTCCGCGAGACGGGTCGCTTCGCGGAGCAGCCGGGGATAATCCCCGCTATCGTATACCGGCCCCATGCCCGAGTTGTAAGGAAGGTCTTCGGGTGTCACAAAGTTCCGCAGCCGGATCTCGCGGGCGTCGAGGCCCACTACGCGGCCCGCCTCCTCAACCAGGCGCTCCATCAAATAAGCCGCTTCCGGCCGTCCTGCTCCCCGATAGGCATCTACCGGCACCGTATTTGAGAAGACACAACGCACCTCAGCATCGATCGCCGGGATCTTGTAGAGGCCAGTGAACATCTGGGTGGACGCGCCGGTTGGGATATAGGGGCCGAAGTTGGAGAGATAGGCACCGAGGTTCGCAATCGTACGCACGCGCAGGCCAAGAAAGCGCCCGGAAGCGTCCAGCGCCATCTCCGCAGTAGTCACATGGTCGCGGCCCTGGGTGTCGGTTTGGAAGGACTCGCTGCGGGTCGCCATCCACTTGACCGCGCGCCCGAGCCGCCGTGCCGCGAAAAGGCAGCAGACCTGTTCGGGGTAGCAGAAAATCTTCATGCCGAAGCCGCCGCCCACGTCGGGCGTGATAATGCGTAGCTTCTCTTCGGGTATATTGAGGATCTGCTCGCAGAGCTGGCTCTTCAGCCGAAATATGCCCTGGCTGCCGGTGATTAGCGTAAAGCGACCGCTTTCCTGGTCGAAGTCGCCGAGGGCGCCCCGTGGCTCCAGGGAATTTACGACGAGGCGGTTATTGACCAAATCCAACCGCGCCACCTTTGCGGCTTGGGCAAAGGCCTGTTCGACATCACCCCCATTATCCTGACGCCAATGCAGGGCAAGGTTGCCCGGCGCAGCCTCATGAAGCTGTGGTGCAGCCGGTGTCAAGGCTTCAGCAGTGCCGGCGACCGCGGGCAGTGGCTCATAGTCCACCATCACCAATTCCGCCGCTTCTTCAGCGGCGGAGCGGGTTTGGGCAACGACCATCACGACCGCTTCGCCTACGTGGCGAACGCGACTTTTCGCCAGGGCCGGCCGTGGGGGCTGGCGGGCGGGAAGACCGTCGATCCCCTGCATCGGCGCAAGACAAGGAATGTTGCCTATGCCGTCGGCTTCCAAATCGGCGATGGTGTAGATGCCCAGGACGCCCTCGATGGCGGCGGCGTCTTCCGTATCGATCCCCATGATCTCTGCATGGGCATGGGGCGACCGCACGAATACCGCATGAGCCTGCCCATCCAGATTGACGTCGTCCATATAGCGGCCTTCGCCGCGCAGAAGACGCAGGTCCTCGATCCGCGTGACGCCCTGTCCCACACCGAATTGACCCATTGTTCGCTCCGCTCGCCGTTGCTCTTGCTACCTGATCGCGTTGTTTGTGGCGGACGGCACTATAGGCAAGCCGTCCGGATGCACGAAAGCCTCAATCAATTTACCGGCGATGGGCTGGCGGATCAGTGGGACATGAAGACCGGCAGCGTCTGATGATCCAGAACGTGGTGCGAAACGCCACCGAACAGGAGAGCCCCCAGCTTGCCGCGACCGAAGGCACCCATGACCAGCATGTCGGGATCCCTTTCCTCACAGTAGGTGAGGATCGTTTGGCCGACGCTTCCTTTCAGCTCCAGCGGAACGTGGCGGGCATTGACGCCGTGGCGGCGGAGATGGCTGATCACATCGTGACTGCCGGCCCATCCCAAGACGGCTGGATTATGCCCCCCTTCCACCGTCACTACCTCGATCATCTTCTTGTTCTCCAGGATGTGCATGGCGTCCGTTAAGGCGCGCGCGGCGTAGCGACTCCCGTCCCAAGCGACCACGGCCTCTTCCGTGAAGGGGCGAACCGGATAGTCCTTGGGCACCATCACCACAGGCTTGCCCGCTCTCACCAGCAGCTCCTCCGGCTGCACCGCACGTCCTCCTACGCGAATGGCGCCCTCGAACTGACCAGTGATGAGGAGATCAAAGCTGCGCGAAATGCGAGCGAGGGTCAGACCGACAGGCCCCCTGGCAGAAACCCATTCATGCCGGATGTCCGGCGCATGGGCCGCTATAAATTCGCGAAAGGATGCCTCAATTTTTGCGACCGCCTCGAGTTGCACCTGGTGCATCGTCTTGACGAAGTCGTCGCCGATCCAATGGCGTATCTGGCTTTCATACTGTTCGGGCCCATGAACGTAGGCGCCTGTCAGAGTCGCATCGTACTTGCGTGCCATCTGGATCGCCAATCGGAGGGCGTTCTGTGATCCATCATCGCCCTGGTAGGCTATAAGCAAGTCCTTAATGGCCATGGCGCTTTCCTCTACTGCAGTGTCTGTGCATCCTGTTCCGCGGACGCCATATGGTAAGTGGTACCGACGCGCTGTCTATCCTCTATGGGGAGCTGTCCGTCGTGAGTGCGCATTCCATCATCATTCGGCCAGCCCATCCGGAAGATGTCGACTCTGCGATCCAAATCTTTGTCCAAGCGATTCGGAAAACAGCGTCGGCCGATTACTCCAGAGAACAGGTAGATGCGTGGGCGCAGGCGGATCGGCAACTGTGGGCGCGCAGATGGCGCGGCTGCTTGACCTGGTTGGCCACCGCAAATGGCAAGCCGGCCGGATTTGCCGAGTTGAAGCCGCAGGGTCACATCCACATGATCTTCGTACATCCGTCCTTTGCTCGGACAGGAGTCGCCAGCGCCTTGCTCGGCCGCATCGAGGAGACTGCCGTGGAGCATCAGCTTGCGACACTGTCTACCGACGCCAGCATCACCGCTCGCCCTTTCTTTGCACGCCACGAGTTTCGAGTCGTCGCTCGCCAGGAGGTTCTCTGCCGGGGCCAAAGGTTGACAAACTTCCGCATGGAGAAGTTCATCGGGACCCAGAGCGGGTAGGTTGCGGGAAGAGAGCGCTGTGGGTTCCTTCGATATCGTGGGTCTTGGTGAGCCGATGCTGGAGTTCAGTCAACTTCCTGACTCCGGAGACGGTCGTACCTTTCTGCAGGGTTTTGGCGGCGACACCTCCAACGCTATCGTCGCAGCCGCACGCCAGGGTGCCCGTTGCGGCTTTGTGACCGCCTTGGGGTGCGACCCTTTTGGTGAAGCGCTACTCAGACTCTGGGAGGCCGAGGGG
>Ga0079223_10003032_pt1 | contig 10543 bp, 9 predicted proteins | sample Stecom2011_FD_75072 | JGI IMG/M metagenome (GOLD analysis project Ga0079223, IMG submission 75072) | Agricultural soil microbial communities from Utah to study Nitrogen management - Steer compost 2011 | ecosystem: Environmental > Terrestrial > Soil > Agricultural land | place: USA: Utah...
GATTTCAACTCTATTGTTAGTAATGAAAACACGGTCAACGAGTACACTTTGGGCATTTCAAAATACATTGTAGGGCACAAATTAAAGGTCCAATCAGATTTTACTTATATAGATACTGAACATTTAAATAGCAGATTAGCTTATAGATTACAATTTGAAGTACACTTTTAATTATTAACATTCTCATAACATTGTAAAGTAAAACGCGATAGATATTTGCAAATACTTATAAGAAACGAAATATATGGAAAATATATACTTATTAATGATTATCGCCCTAGCAGTTTTAGCTGTAGCAGATTTGGTTATTGGCGTAAGTAACGATGCCGTTAACTTTTTAAATTCAGCTATAGGCTCAAAAGCTATTTCATTTAGAACCATAATGATTGTGGCTAGTTTAGGTGTTGCCGTTGGTGCCGTTTTCTCTAGTGGAATGATGGAAGTTGCCAGAAAAGGGATTTTTAACCCTCATGAATTTATGTTCAATGAAATCATGATCATTTTTATGGCGGTTATGATTACGGACATTTTGTTGTTGGATTTTTTCAATACTGTTGGAATGCCAACGTCAACAACGGTCTCTATCGTTTTCGAACTTTTAGGAGCTTCAGTTGCCATGGCTTTAATTAAAGTAGCACACGATGGTGGTGGATTATCAGAAGCTATAAATTACATCAATACCTCTAAAGCTACCGAAATTATATTTGGAATTCTCCTCTCGGTCATCATTGCATTCTCCGTAGGAGCCTTGGTTCAGTGGGTTGCCAGACTTTTACTTTCATACAATTTCGAAAAGAAAGCCAATTGGGTTGGTGCTTTATTTGGCGGTATTGCTTTAACGTCTATCACTTATTTTATTTTCATAAAAGGATTAAAAGGAACTGCTTTAGCTTCCCTAGAAATTGGGTTTTTAGGAAATACCACCCTAAACTATTACATGGAATCTCATGTTTCTCTAATTATCTCTCTAAGTTTAGTCTTCTGGGCTTTCTTATCTTATCTTTTTATTACACTACTTAAAACGAATATTTACAAACTAATTATATTGGTTGGAACTTTTGCTTTAGCCTTAGCTTTTGCTGGTAACGACTTGGTGAATTTTATTGGTGTGCCAATTGCAGGATGGATATCCTATTCGGCTTGGGTAGATTCTGGTGTTGCTGCAGATGCTTTTAGCATGGGTTTTTTAGCAGATAAAGTTTCTACACCAACTATTTTATTAGTTGCTGCTGGACTAATTATGGTTGCAACCTTATGGTTCTCTAGTAAAGCCAAAAGCGTTGTTAAAACCTCGTTAGACTTATCGAGTCAAGAAGAAACCAAAGAGCGTTTTCAACCAAATTTTTTATCACGAAGTTTTGTAAGATTTGCTATTTTAGGATCGCAAATGTCGTCTTACATACTGCCTGAATCTTGGCAAGCTAAAATTGAAAAACAATTTGAAAAACCTGTTATCCCATTAAAAAGAGATAAAACATACGAGTTACCTGCATTCGATTTAGTTCGTGCTGCAGTAAACTTAATGGTTGCAGCTGTATTGATCTCTATTGCAACCTCAATGAAGTTACCATTATCTACTACATACGTAACCTTCATGGTTGCTATGGGTACATCATTAGCTGATAGAGCTTGGGGAGCAGAAAGCGCAGTTTACAGGGTGGCCGGTGTACTAAATGTTATTGGAGGCTGGTTCTTCACCGCGTTTATAGCCTTTATTTCTGCCGCTATTATTGCTTACTTCCTTAACTGGAATGTAGAAGTTATGGTGCCTATATTTTTATTAATAGCAACCTTGTTATTGGTTAGAAGCTATATTGCACATAAAAAGAAAGCACAAGAAACTAAAGAGGAAGGAAGTTTAACCCGTGCTGAGAGCAGCTCTATTCAAGGTGTCATCCACGAAAGTGCAGAAAACATTGCACATGTTATTAAACGAGGAAACAGAATTTACACCAATGCTATTAACGGTTTGGCTAAACAAGATTTAACCTTGCTTAAAAAGAATAAAAAGCAGGTTATAAAACTTTCTGAAGAAATAGATGAATTAAGAGACCATATCTTTTACTTTATTAAAAACCTAGATGAATCAAGTGTTGGCGCAAGTAGTTTCTACATTAACGTACTTGGTTATTTACAAGACATTGCGCAATCTTTAGAATACATTTCTAAAGTGAGTCATAAACACGTAAACAACAACCATAAAAAACTTAAATTCAGTCAAATAAAAGAATTAAAAGAAGTTGACGAGCGTTTTGAAAGGCTATTTGAAAATACTAGAAATGCTTTTGAATCTCAATCTTTTGAAGAAATAGGAATTATTTTAACCAGAAAATCAGAGATTGTGTCTTTAGTTAGTACTAAAATCCAAAAACAAGTGGAGCGTACTAGAACTGAAGAATCAAGCCCTAAAAACACAACACTATACTTTAGTATTTTATTAGAGACTAAGGATTTATTAGCGGCTGTTATGAATTTACTAGAAGAATACCATAGCGCATTTGATAGTACAATTAAGCCCGCTAAACTTTCAGATGAACAAACAGAATAAGCCTTGTTCCATTATAACATAATAACAAAAAAGCATCTCATTCGAGATGCTTTTTTTATAACACTTAACTTAAATTTGATTTTGCCTGACTTGCAGATAACAAAGATTCAAAATTGCAACTAAAGATGAAAGGCTAAGTTATAAACATTGTACCTGAGTTTTTAACACAAATCATATATTTCCACAAACTAGAATAAGTACTTTCAATAAAATAAGACATAAAAAAAACCAGTTTTCACTGGTTTTTTTAATTGATTAATAGCAACCATCTATAAAATGAAATGCCTATCCCTTAATTAATAGCATACCAAATATATAAAAAAAGAAACCCAATAAATTAACCAAAGTGTAGTTGGTATGAAATAATGTATAGTTGGTACAAATTATTGTATAATTGGCAATATGCTCTTTTAAAATCCAAAAAACTATCAAAAAACTACCATCCATACACAAAACCCAACCAACTATACATCCATAATAACAACCCAACAATAAATTGTTATATTTGAATATATGATAAAAGCAGTAATTGTAGACGATGAACCAAAGGCTATAAAAAGTCTTGTTTGGGAGTTAGAAAGTTTTGATAGTGATGTTTTAATAACTGAAACTTTTACTAGTCCAGAAAAAGCCATTGAGTATTTAAAAACCCATACTCCAGATTGTTTGTTTTTAGATATTAACATGCCTACTATGGACGGGTTTCAATTTTTAGATTCTATAAACCATGAAGATTACGCTGTAATTATTACCACAGCATACAACGAACATGCTTTAAAAGCTTTAAAAAACGACGCTATAGATTATCTTTTAAAACCTATAGACTCTGACGACTTAAAGGAAACCATAAAAAAAATCAGAAAATTTCACTCCAACAACTTCTCCATTTCAAAAGTGGAAGAAGTACTTTTAAACTTTAATGCCACTCAAAAACAACAAAAAATAATTGTAAACACTGAAGGCAAAATGATTTTTCTAAATCCAGAAGAAATCATGTATGTAGAATCCGATGGGAATTATTGTACTTTTCACTTAGTCAACAATCATAAAATAGTTGTTTCCAAAAAAATGAAGGACATAGACACTGTTTTACCAGAGAATTGTTTTTTTAGAATTCACAATTCGTTCGTTATAAACCTCAACAAAATAAAGGAATTTGTAAAAAGTGAAGGCTATGTAGTGATGGATTCAAATGACAAAATACCTGTTGCTAGACAAAGAAAATCAGATTTTTTAAATAAGCTTTAATGAATAGAAAAAGGGTTTCACAGAATTACAATTTTTCATTTTTAGCTAAATCTTACCTTCGATATTTTTTAGTAAGCTTCATGTTGTTTACTCTAAACACCTCTGCGCAAAATGAAGTTGGAGACCACTATAAAACCCTCGTGGAACACGTATTAAATAGAACAACCACTAACTATCAATTTTTAGATTCTGTATTTATAAAATTTTCTACAGACACACTAAAAATGAATTATCTTTTAAAAGAATCCAACGCATGTAATTTTCTAGGTGGCGAAAGCTATTCTCTAAATAAATTAGGTGAATCTTATCGAAATCTTTCAAAATATAACAAAGCTATAGAGCTACATGAAAAGGCTTTACTAAAAGCCAAACAAGCCAAGAGTAAAGAATTAGAAGCCATTAGTTTAAATATGCTTGGTGTTGTTTACAGAAGGCAGGATATTATTAGAACCGCCTTAGACTTCCACAAAGAAGCATTAGATCTAGCAGAAAGCGTTAAACCCATTACCCAGGCACTTAAACAAAGTATTGCTATTTCTCAGAATAGTATGGGAAATATTTATTTGGCGCTAAAACAATACGACATCGCATTAGATCTTTTTCACAAATCTCTATTGATAGAGAAAGAGTTGGGCAATAAATTAGGATTAGCTATTAATCATCATAATATAGGTTATGCCCAAGAGGCACAAGGCTTATTGGATGATGCATTAAAAAACTATGAAATATCCCTTAATTACAACAACGAAATAGACTCAGAGATTGGACGTGTTATTTGCTACAACAGCATAGCAAAACTAGATATTATTAAAGGTGAATATGAAAAAGCAATTCCAGTTATTGAACTTGCTTTAGAGAAGGCTAAAGTTATTAATGATAAGTATTATATTTCTAGTTCCTACTCAAATCTTGGGTTAATCCAGCTTAAAATGAAAAACTTTAAGGCGGCGTCATCAAATTTAAAGAAAGCCTTAAGAATTGCTAAGGAATACAATCTAAAATCGCAAGAGGCCGAAACCTACAACCATTTATCGCAATTGGAAGAAGACACAGGAAACTTTGAGAATGCTCTTCACTTTTACAAACAATATGTGGACTTAGACAAGGCAATTACTGGTGAAAAAAACTTTCAATATGTAACCGATTTAATTTTAAAATACGAAACCGAGAAAAAAAACAATCAAATAAATGCTCTTGCTAGTGAAAACGAAATAGTAAAATTAAAACTTGCTCAAAACAGAAGACTCTTAATGATGAGTTTGCTTGCCGCTATTGTGATAATAGGTTTTTTCATCATCCTTCAAAGACAGAGACAATTAAAAAATGAAAAGAAGATTGTAACCTTAGAGCAAGAAGTGTTAAGAAGTCAGATGAACCCACACTTTATTTTTAATTCTTTAAACTCTATAAAACTGTTTATCATAAACAACGAAAAAGAAAATGCCGTTTACTATCTTAATAAATTCTCCAAGCTTATTAGAAAAATCCTCATTGCTTCTACCGAAAAAGAAAACTCTCTACAAGACGAGCTCGATACCATGGCTCTGTATATGAATATAGAAAATATGCGTTTTTCTAATCAAATAGAATATCAGGTACAAATTGACAGAAACGTAAATACAGCACTAATTAAAGTGCCTTCGTTAATACTTCAACCTTTTTTAGAGAATGCACTATGGCACGGACTATCTTCCAAAGAAGACAACAAACGCATTGAACTGGAAGTTCACCAAAACAATTCAGATTACGTTACTATTAATATAATTGATAATGGCGTAGGGCGAGCCGTTTCTCAGAAAATTAAAGAAAAGAGAAAATTAAAACGAAAATCAGTTGGCATAGAAATTACCAAAGCACGATTGGAAAATTTTTCAAAAGGATTTATGAGTGATTATAAAATAGAAATTGAAGACCTTTTTGAAAACGGAAAGGCTTCTGGCACCATGGTAATTGTTCAAATACCTATAAAGACCACGGTTTTAAAATCAGCTTAAACAGCCTGAATTTATTTCTTATAACTCTCAGCTACTACTTCTAATTGCGCATACCAATCTTCGCCAAACTTTCGAATAAGTGCTTCTTTTACAAATTTGTAAACAGGAACCTGAAGTTCTTTTCCTAGGGTACAAGCATCATCACAAATTTCCCATTTATCGTAGTTAACAGCAGAAAACTCTGTGTAATCTTTCACTCTAATTGGATATAAATGACAAGAAACCGGTTTTTTCCAATCGATAACCTTTTGGTTATACGCTTCTTCAATACCACAAAGAGCTGTTCCTTTTTTATCAAAAATAACATAAGCACAATCGGCACCATCAATTAAAGGAGTTTCAAACTCATTGAACTCTGTAACAATATAAGTCCCTTGTTGCTCAATGGCTGCAATACCTTCCGGTCGTAAAAGATGCTTAATTTTAGGATATATATCTTTAAGAATCTCCGTTTCACTTTGTTCTAGTGGAGCTCCCGCATCGCCATCTATACAACATGCCCCTTTACATGCCAACAGATTGCAAACAAAGTCCTTTTCAATAATCTCTTCCGAAACGATGGTATTTCCTAACTGAAACATAAATTTAGATGCTTATAAAAGTAATTGCAAAGATAGCTTATAAATAAAAAATTAATGCCTAAAACAAAGAATAATCATTCCAAATTAACGAAATTTGCAACAGCTTTAAATTTATGCAAAATGAAGATTTTTAAAATATTACTATCATTAATTTCAGTTGGCTTGATAATTTACAACCTAACCCAAGTTAATTTTAATGCGCCTTTTGAAGGTGACAGTATAATTGCTTTTATTACTATTTTAGCAGCAATGTGTGCTTTGGTATTATTACAAATCTTAAGGATTTCTGAAAAAATTGAAAAACAATCAAAAATTAAAAAATAATGTTTGATGTGCTAATTATTGGCGGTGGTGCTTCTGGTCTTTCATGTGCTTTAGTTTTAGGCTCGGCAAAAAACAAAGAATATGCGCAAGACAAAAAGGTTGGTATTATTGTCCATCAAAAATCTTCACATTTACAAACAGCTTTATTTAATAATGTTTTAGGCTTAAGACCTGGTACAACTGGCGCTTCCATTCTAGAAACAGGCAAAGAGCAGTTAGCATCTTTATATCCAGAAGTACAACAAATTATCAATGAAAAGGTTAAGCAGATAACTAAAACCAAAACTGGATTTTTAGTAATAACCAACAAGGCAGAATACAATTCTAAACTAGTAGTTATAACGGTTGGATATACTAATTTAATGACTATTAAAGGTTTAGAAGAGTACATTGAACCTCATCCAAGAGAAAAAATCGATAAAAACCGAATTTGGTTGAAAAACATTGATCATAAAATTGACGACGGTCTATATGTAGCAGGAACTTTAGCTGGTTGGAGAAGTCAATTTGCCATTGCAAGTGGTAGTGGAGCCCAAGTAGCTACAGATATTTTAACTCTTTGGAATGGTGGAGAGCACACAAAAGTTCACGATAAGGTAGTAGGTTAATTATCTTTGTTGCTTAATGCAATAACCTTATCAATCATAATATCTGATTGATTTAAAACCTCTTCAAAAGCGCCATTTCCATAAAGTTGATCGGCTAGAGTAGCTTTAATATATTGCTTAACTTCTTCATTATAGGCCACAAAAGTAATATTAGCTTTAGTTTTCTCGTTCAGATAATTCTGAAACTCTAGAACTATATCGTCATTAAACTCAAACTCATTTATGAATTCGTTCCGGGGAATAGCATCATAAGCATGGCGATCTTTTTCTAATTCTTCAAAAACAAAATTGCTAATAAACCCTCGTCTGTCCAGAAAAGTTAGGGTTTCGTTTTGCATGCTTAAATCCAGTGGCACAAAAACATCAGGAATTATACCTCCCCCACCATACACTACTTTTCCTTTAGGCGTAGTAAACTTTAAAGAATCAGCCACTTCAATTTTTTCTGGATCTAAAAGCTCACCACTTTGTATACGCGAAAAATATTCATCGTAGTAATCTCCATTTCCATTTTTATACGAGCGTTGTATCGATCTACCTGTTGGTGTGTAATATCTAGAAACTGTTAATCTTACAGCGCTTCCATCTCCCAAATCCATTTCACGTTGCACCAAGCCTTTTCCGTAAGATCGACGCCCAACGATGGTCCCTTTATCATTATCCTGAAGTGCTCCTGCAATAATTTCGCTAGCTGAGGCTGAATTTTCGTCTATTAAAACAAATACTTTTCCATTTTCGAAATCTCCTTTTTTGGTAGCGAAGCTTTTATCAATATCTCCTCGTTTGTTTTTAGTAAAGAGAATTAGTTTGTCTTTCTCTAAAAACTCATCAGCTATTTGTTCGGCTACGCCTAAAAATCCACCGGGATTTCCTCGTAAATCTACGACCAACTCAGCAATTCCTTCTTTTTGTAATTTGTTAAGCTCTTTTTTAAACTCCTTATAGGTAGTTTCAGCAAAACGGTTAATTTTTATATACCCTAGTTTATCCGTAAGCTTGTACGCCGCATCCACACTTTTAATTGGAATGTGATTTCGTTTTACCTTAAAATCCAATAATTCAGGTTCGCCTCTTCTGTAAACCTTTAAATCTACTATTGTATTTAATGGACCCTTAAGTTTTTTTATAATATCATTATTACTCCATTTTTTTCCAAAAATAGAGTCGCCATTAGCCATAATAATCCGGTCTCCACCCTTTATACCTGCCTTTTCGCTCGGACCATCATCAATTGTTCTAATAACAGTAATGGTATCTTTATAGGTGTAGAAATTAATACCAATACCTACAAAATCACCTTTCATATTATCGGCCACGCGTTCCATGTCTTCTTTTGGGATGTATACAGAATGTGGATCTAGTGTATTAAGAATGCCGTTAACTGTTACGTCTACAATACTATCTGTATTAACATCTTCTATATATTCGTAATCTATATAGTCAATCAATCTGTTAAGCTTGTCCTTTTTACTGTTTTTAGTAAATATTCTATCGGAAGTATCAGAGAAATTTAATTTTCCACCAATATAAATACCTGCTGCCATTGCAACACCTACAATAAGTGGTAAATATTTTTTCTTGAATTTCATTTGTGTTTTTTATTGCTGTAAACTATTATAAATTCATTCACAACTATTATTCCGAAGGCTAAAAGCTATATCTTATGCTTTTAAGTCTGTAATGCAAACAAGCTCGATTCCGGCTTTTCTTAAAAATTGTAAGCCAGAATCATCTTTATATCCTTCTTTATAGACCACTCTAACAATACCTGCTTGATGTATTAATTTACTACATTCCTTACAAGGCGACAAAGTAATGTACAAGGTGGCTCCTTTACAAGATTGGGTAGAGGAAGCAACTTTTAAAATGGCGTTTGCTTCGGCATGCAGAACATACCATTTAGTATAACCTCCGTCATCTTCACAAAAATTCTCAAAACCTGTTGGGGTACCGTTAAATCCATCGGAGATAATCATTCTGTCCTTAACTATAATTGCACCTACTTGTTTACGTTCGCAATAAGATAGTTTTCCCCACTCTTTAGCAATTCTTAAATAAGCTTTGTCGTATTTAAGTTGTTTGTGTTCCTTCATATATTTTACAAGGTGAACTCTATATTAATTATATACAACGAAGATAGGCTGTTCCTATTTTAATTACAACTTGAGTTTTAAAGATTTATGAAAACTTTAGGTAAAAAGAACTGTTACACATTGGATATCCATACGTTTATAACTTTTTTTAAATAAAATATAAAAGCCGCATTAAATTAACTAGAAACCGACTCGATTCCTAACTTTTACTTAAGCCAAAAACCGCTATTCATAATCATAGGGATAACCAACCCAACTACGACTGCCGAAATAACCATCACCCAATCGCGTTTTGAAAATCTGAAAACGGTTTGCATAATAAACCCAAGAAACAAAACGACAAATACAATAATTATTTGCGCTAATTCAATTCCCAAAGCAAACTCTAAAAGTGTTACTAATTTATTATCGGATTGCCCCACAAGCATTCTAAACTCCCTTGCAAATCCTAAACCATGTACCAATCCGAAAAATAGAGTAGAGAAAAACAACACCCCAACCTTTTCTTTTTGAGCGCCTTTTCCTGCCGTAAACACGTTAAAAAGTGCAACAATTAATATAGTAATGGGAATTAAAAATTCCACCAATTTACCATTTACACTCACCACATTGTAGGCCGCTAAGATTAATGACAAGGTGTGCCCTAAAGTAAAAACAGTTACCAATAATAAAACACGTTTCCAATCCTTAAAAAGGTAAGGGACACTCAACACTATTAAAAAAAGAACATGATCGTAGCCATTGATATCCAATACATGATTCATACCATATTCTACGTGAAACCAGAAATTATCAAACATTATTAATTGTAGTTTTTTGGGTGCTTTCAAAGATACAATTTAAAATGAAATGTCCTTATATTGAAAATTATTTTCAAACAATAAGTTTAAAATTTAGATGGCCAAAAGCTCATCTAGATTTTAAGTAGGTGAAATCCACTATACATACGCTATACCCTTGAACAATCTACCTGACAATTGGTAATTAGAATATTAAATATGTTAAGCCTAATAACAAACTATGCCTAAAAGAAAATTCTTAAACAAGAGTGCAAACCTAAGTCTTTCATCAAAAATAAAAACCGTGAATTAACCCCTAAAACGAACTGAGCAACAAAAATAGTACTTAAAATAAGTCCATAAAAAAA
>Ga0079223_10003035_pt1 | contig 10541 bp, 9 predicted proteins | sample Stecom2011_FD_75072 | JGI IMG/M metagenome (GOLD analysis project Ga0079223, IMG submission 75072) | Agricultural soil microbial communities from Utah to study Nitrogen management - Steer compost 2011 | ecosystem: Environmental > Terrestrial > Soil > Agricultural land | place: USA: Utah...
AACTCCTCCATCTTGCATAAGTTGTGCATCATGCAAGATTTCCCAATTGCTTCCACCGTACTTCTTTTCCCATTGCAAATCTCCTTGTTCATTCGTTTTGTAGAGAACAAAATCAAACCCTCCATCATCTGTAGAGGTTGAGTACCCAGCAATTAAAAACCCTTCATTTTCAACATGCATCACTCGCACTCCGACATCATCACCAGCTCCTCCATACGACTTTGTCCAAACTTGATTTCCATCTTTATCAACTTTCATCAGAATGGTTTGACTCGAATATTCATCAAATCCTCCAGAACTTCCCGTTACTACATAAGAAAGGTCCGGCAATTGAACGATTCCATTCCCTGAATCAAAAGTACTCGCTGTATATTTTTTATAAAAATACTCCTGGGTCATTCCCGCAGAAGCCCCAAGCAAAGCACATAACAACACTATTCCTCTTAAAATTCCCATGCTATCCGAATTAATCCTGAATGTCCGTATTGAGACTTTGAAATCATACCAAGCACATCTTCTGAACCTGCGCTCACCACAAAACTGTCAGTTGTATAGTTTAAATAAAATCCTAATCTAAAGTTTGCATATCCTCCAAAAGCCCCTTGTACACCTAAAGAAAATTGGCGGATGGGTTGATAATGAGCTCCGGCATAAATTAACGGCTTATATCCTTTTGTTGCATACATTCTTACTCCAAAAAACGACTGTATCTTTTTAGGATGATGTGCCGAAACCACTTTTCCTATTTGAAAAAAACCTGGCAACATTCGATACATCGTTTTTCTGTATGTATTCACTCCTAAAGAATCTACCAAACCACCAAAATCTTCGGTATTGATGATGTCATCTAATGGCAATCCACTGAAGTCCTGTTGTGTTTCTACTTTTGAAAACACGGATTTGTGAATACTAAAAAACCCAAGACTTCTCGCTGTCACCCCGATAATTCCATTGTATGTCTCGGGACTTCCAAAAGGAATATTAAAATCAAAATTTACTGCTGCGCCGACTCCTTTAAAATATAAGGAAGGATTCTCTCTCACTATATCCGCCTTAATCTCAGCAGTCACATGATCTCCTAACTCACTAAATCCAAAGTACCCTTTTGCTACATCCACCTCAAAAAAGCTCTGAGGAAGCACTAAATTTAGCGTCACAAAAGACTTTGTTTTTCGGTTGTGCAATCCTCCTCCTATAGCTAAAAACTGATCCCATCTCGCTGCTGTTCCAGCTACTGTAACTTCCTTTCCTAGATACATTTCATTTCCAACAAAACCAAGTCCAATCAACTCATCTGAAAATTCAGCAGACAAGTGAGCTTCTTGTGTTATATCTATCATCCAACTCCAGTCTGGATGCGCTTTAAAAACTTGATTTTTAGCTCTGAACTCTCCTCGAATTCGATAACCTCCTCCCAATCGATTATAATCTTTCTGACGCTTCGCCACTTTCTTTGCCAAAGACTCTTCAATTTCTCCACCAAAAAGAAACTTCCTAGAAAACTCATTCCTAATGGAAGTGCTACTTGTAAAAGCATTTCCAACAATGTTCAATTGTTCATTTGCCAAGGTTGTATCAAGAACAACAGGCAAAAGCTCTTGTCCATTCAGATAGCAACTCAAACCAAAAGCTACATTGATTACACTTATTTTAATTATTCGACCAATCATACCGTTGCTTTTAACTTTAAATGGCTCAATAAAACAAACTTCAAAGCTGCGTTAGAATAAACAATATTATTGTTTAAATACGTGCTCGAAAACTTAGCTCGAACAAGAATAGACTTCGTGTCCATTAACATTTCAGCGGTTTCTTCATTGACAACAAACTTCAGTTCACTTTCTACTGGGACATGTGCGTTAAGAGATGAATTTGTTGAAGCAGGAGATATTCCTCCTTGTGAAAGTAAAGATTTTAGCACTTGCTCATTCTCATCCAGCAGAAAAAGCTCTACTTCTGCCCCATAAGGAAAGGTATTTGTTGTTTTTAAGACAAACTCTCCTGACTTTACTTGAATCAGTTTAGCGTCATTTTTAAAATCGATTTTAAACGTATCTTGCAGAATCAAATCGTCGGCTCCAACTTTTAACGGAAAATCTGCCTTCAATTCAATTCCAATATTACTTTTTGGAAAAAGCATATCGTTTCCTGCCGAAGAATTTCCATGCGGATTTATCTCAATTGAATATCCCATTTTGTATTCATCTCCTAAATTCTCAAGAAAATATTTTAGATTTCCGCTCGAATTATTAAAGGCGAATTTTAATTCTGAAGGAGTTATAGACTCCCAAACTCCTTGAGCAGCATTCAAGTTCAAAAGCTGTCCGAAATAAGGATGATCCAAAGCGATGCTTGTATTTTGATTGTTATTAATGCTTTCAAAAAGTGTAATGTTGGCTTGACCACTAGCTTTAATGCCATTTTTTATCACCAATTCAAGGTTTAAATCATCAATAACAACGTTTCCTCCGATGATTTTTTTAAACTCATTCAAATCAACAGTAGTTGTATCCGAGAAAAACACATTCCCAAAATACCCTCTTCCATAATCAAGTTGAAGATTTTCAAATTTCACAGCAAACTTAAATTCATCTTGATTGGTAATTGTTACCTGCTCTCCATTGGGATCCGACGTAACAATCAATTTTGACTGCAAGAGATTGTATAAATTCCCATTCACTCCACGCATATCAATCGTATATCCCCCTAAATTTAATTCTAAAACTCCAATTCCAGGATTGGTTTGCGTTCCTCCTTCTACAACTTCCGTATGTGAAAATTCAACTCCATTTTTCATTACTCCTGGTAAAGACACCTCAAAAACAGCATTTGTAGCAACAGGATTCTCTACTCTTACGGTTGCCACACCGCTCTTAATACGTGCTTCCAACAAAGTCATTTCATCAAAGGAGAAATTATGTTCCTCAATTTCATTAATAAAAGTAAAACCTGGATTTACAACTAACGAAGAAATTTGAATGGAAAATATTTGTTCCACAGTTGTGTCTGGAATGTTTACCAAATCTGACAAATCCAAGTCAAATAACCTCTTGTCTAGCACCACTTGAATCGATTGATCGGGATTAATAGCAAGCGTAGAATCACTTACATAATCTTTAATTAACAAGGAATCATTAACTAAAGGCACAACCCAATCCGTATTCCAAGAAGTTTTTTCTTTTCTACAGCCCACTACAAGCAGAGTTATGAGGAGAAGAAACACGCTAATTTTCATGTATCATAGTTTAATAAATATCGTACGAATATATAAATAAAAAGATAAAACTCTTGTAGAAATGAGCAATTACTACTTTTAAAATAAATATACATCTCACCCCATCGTATTATTTTCTTATAGATTGACGATAGAAATAGAGAAAAGATGGTAAATTTGAGAAAAAAATATTGAAATGGAATATTTAACGTATATTATAGTTGCTCTAATACCTGCATTATCAATTCTATTTGTTGTCGTTTATTTTCTTAAAAAGAACAATGAACGCGAGCTTATTCAGCTAGAATCTAGTTTAAGAAAAGATCGCCAAAAATTCTTTTTAGAACCTAGAGCAGACGCATATCAAAGAATTGTATTGCTTTTAGAGCGACTCACACCGCACAGTTTAATCATGAGAATGAACGTAGCAAACAAAAGTGCGACTCTCTTTCAAACAGAGTTGTTGAGTACCATTCGAAATGAATTTGATCACAATGTAGCTCAGCAGATTTTCATTTCAACCGCTACTTGGGAAATGGTAAAAAAAAGCAAGGAAGAAACAATAAAAATCATCAACATTGCAGCACAGCAATTGGAAACAGATGCAACAGCTATCGATTTGAGTAATAAAGTTTTTGAAATTGTTAGCGAATTAGACGAACTTCCAACTGAAATTACAATTAAAGCCCTTAAAAAAGAATTTCAATCATTATTTTAATTAATTCATAAAATCATTTTTATTACTCGATCTTTTTTCGTAGTATTGAAGTAAACTCTAATTTTATGCGGAATATAATACTGTCTCTTTTTATTTTAATCGCTTTTTCAAACCTAAGTTTTGGGCAAGAAAGAGAGCGTCTTATCCAGTTTTCTGGTGTTCTCGTTTCTATTGATAGCCTTGATATTGTTTCTTATGCAACCATCGTTGACAAAACATCTAGAAAAGGTACGATTTCCGATTATTACGGATATTTCAGTATTGTGACACGTCCTGGAGACACAATTATTTTTGATGCTTTTGGCTTCAAACCGAGTTCCTATATTGTTCCTGATACATTAACTGACATTCGTTATTCAATCATTCATTTGATGACGCCAGACACCTTAATGCTTCCAGAAGTAGATGTGTATCCTTGGCCTTCAAGAGAAGAGTTTGCTAGAGCTTTTGTAGAGATGGATCCGTATGATGATGCGTTAAGGAGAGCGCAACGCCAATTGTCGGGAGAAAGCTTAGCTGCGATTGCTGCGAGAGTGCCAACTGACCCGAATTTGTCTTACAAATGGCAAGCGCAACAAAATCAAACACGACTTTATACAAAAGGACAATTGCCAATCAACAATTTATTAAATCCTGTGGCTTGGGGGAAATTCATTCAATCTTGGCGTGACGGAGACTTCCAAAGGCAATAGCAATAAAGTTAAAAGAAAAGGAAGAATGTGTTTTATGAGTGAATTTTATACCGCTTAAAAAACGCTTCCCAATTCCATAAAAAGTTTTTCATACCGCCATCCATTCGCTTTAAGAATAAAGGGTTTGGCGTATCCATCGTTCTAAAATACTTCTCCTGAAAATCATTCAGCTTATATTTGTGGAACATCGCTTTTGACATACTATATAAAACCACTTTAGAAGGGTGATTCACCCGATTCATAAAAGCTCTGTATTCATCAAAGTATTTTTTGAAAACAGATTTTTCCATTTCAAAAGCAGCCGACAGACGATCAAAAATCAAAGGCTCTAAACTTTTTTGTTGATTTGCTGAAAAGTATTCTCCCAAAGACTCTATATTCCCTACAATTACAATCATAGTGAAATGTCCATTCGAAGCATTGCTTAGATTTGGTTTCCTAATAAAAGCTGTATCCTCCTCCATCATTGCTCTAACCTCTTCAAAGCCTTCATCAACAACATTTAGGATTCCATTCACAAAAACATTTGCGAGTTGCTCATCAGTGAATTTTTTCTTAAATATTGAACTAAGCATATTCTAATCTATATAGGTTATAGTATATAATGACAAAAGTACAGTGTATAAAAGGTTTCACAACAAATACTATGCTTAGTTTTTCCACAGGATTATTAACAATTTCGAAACAACACGCAGAAAAATCGATGATTTTGATACTTATTCTCATAAAAGTAAAAAGATTTACTAAATTTTAATTAATTTTAGTAAAACAAAATCCTTATTATTTATCCTATTTTACTATTTTTTTTAATTAAATAAAACAAAAACGTGAAGTCAAATCATAAAACAGGAATATTAATTGTCATTGTTATACTCTTATATATTGGTGTATTCTGGTTCTTAATGCGAAGCGAAAAATCAACTTATGAAGAAGCTACGTTAGCGCCAAAACAGTTTCAATTGATGGAAGTGAAAAGCGACCCACTCTTAAATGGCGTGCCAATTTTAGGACAAATCACACCTGAAAGGACCACCAAAGTAACAATGGAGGTAAATGGAAAAATTGATGATGACAACAGAGTTCTCGCTCCTGGAAATACATTTAAAAAAAATGAAATACTCTTAAAAGTAGAGCGAACCGAAATACTGTATGAACTTTTGGCCCTTCGTGCAAATTTTAAAGAAACGTTGCTTTCTTCGTTAGAAGCAATTCGCAGTAGGTTTCCTGAAGAAAAAGGAAAATGGGAAGCTTTTGCAAACAGCGTCAATAGACTTTCCACTCTTCCTGAATTACCAAAAATAAATTCGGAAGAAGATGCCTTAATTACGGAATTAAAAATTCCTTCTTTGTATCATCATATCAAGTCTGTAGAGAAAAAAGCTGAAAAATATTTTTATGCAGCTCCTTTTGACGGAGTCATTATCGACAGCAAAGTACAGCCCGAGAGCATTGTTCGTCAAAATTCACCTCTTATGACGATTGCAAAAAACAACTCTTTTGTTATCAACACTACGCTATCGCTTTCTATGGCTAAGTTTTTTCAAACTGCTCAAGAAAAAATAAACGTTATCAGCAACAATGAAATCATGGGTACAGCAAAATACCATTCTACAAAGCCATTAAACAGCGATTCTACCAAGGTTAATGTAGTTTTCACAACTTCTATTCAGGAGGGTCAGCACCTCAATAAAATTGTAGAATTGCAAACGAACATCAAAAATCAAGATACATGGCTGCCTAAATCTGTGCTCACGAAAGGAAATCAAGTTATTTTGTTTAACGACAATCAAACATTTCACTTAACAGTTACAGTTCTTAATCAAACGAAAGATTCTGTTCAATTAAAAGGTTTACCGCATCACTTTTTTATTGTCACTAATCCATAAAAAAACTCCTCGTATTAAAAAAACACGAGGAGTCAATTTCAAACTTATGTTTCAACCCCAATTATTTTCAACTTGTCAGAGGTGTTACTAAATTGTGTTTTTCGATGAGTTTCCGAATGTTAATTAAAGCGTATCTCATTCGTCCCAATGCGGTATTGATGCTTATATCTTCATGTTCAGCAATATTTTTAAAAGACATTCCTTTAAAAATTCTCATTTCTAATATTTTTCTTTGACTTGCTGGTAAACGTTCAACTAATCCTATCATTTGACTAACCAATTCATCACGCATCATGTTTTCTTCAACGTTATTGTCTTGGACTTCCAAGAGGTTGAATATCGTAAAATCATCCGATTTAGAACTCGATTCAGAAATCATTCTAACCCTGTTGTGTTTTCTAAAATAATCGATGGTTAGATTATGTCCAATACGCATTGCCCAAGGTAAGAATTTTCCTTCCTCATTGTAATTTCCTTTTTTTAGGGTATTGATAACTTTAATAAAAGTTTCTTGAAAAAGATCTTCGGCTACTGCCGTATCTCTCACTTTCATTAAAATAAAATTATATATTCTAGATTTGTGTCGATTAAGAAGAACTTCAAATGCTTTCTCTTCTCCTCTTGTGTATAACGCCACCAACTCTTTGTCTTCAAGTTTAAATAAATCCATAATCACTCTGTTAATATGTTAAATAACAATTAGTTTCTAATTAATTTTTTGAGTAAAAATGTTTCTATAAGCGACTTTTTAAGTTTCTATGATTCAAATATAAGCTTTAATTCTGATAACTACAAGAATCAAGCCTTTCTTTTTCTATAAATGTTAAACGTTTGTAATTTTAGAAAGGTTGGCGTTTCGTATAATTATTTTTATTTGAAATAAAAAAAAGAGAGAAACATAGTTTCCCTCTTTTTGAAATATGATAATTACTTTATTGTTTATTTAACGATTGCTGTGAAAGCAGCGTTTTCAAGATACTTGATAAACTCTCTATCTTTTGCAGCTTTAGACTTTAATAAAGCATCTTTTGCAAACGCATTCTTAAGGTTTGAAACGATTTCAGTTAAGTTATCGTTATGCGCAGCAATGATTGACTTCAAGTAATATCCTTGAGCAGACTCTGCATCTTCTGAATTGTCAATTGTTGTTTTAGCTTGAGAAGCATTTTTGTTTAGCAATAACGCTAAAGCTTTGTTGAAAGTATCTTCTGAACCAAAGTTTGAAATTGCATCTTCATACTCTCCATCTTGAATGTTCAAGATTCCTTTGTTATAAGCAACTTCATCACCTGCACCTGCTGCAGCATCTAATAATTCTTTAGCAGCTTCACGCTCTCCATTAACTCCAGCGATTGCTGCTAAGTTATTTTTAGAAACGTTGTTTTCAGTAATTCCGTTTGCTTTTTCAAACTGAGCTTTTGCTTCATCTAAGTTATTTTGTAAATAATGAATAACCCCTACGTTATTTGCTGGACGGTAATCATTAGGGAACAAACGAGAAGCCTCTTTATACAAACGCATTTTTTCGTTTAAATCATCCGTTAATGTTGCTGTAAAAAGAATTTCTTCAAGCTTTAATGTATCGATGTTACTTTTTGAAAGACTTACCAATTCTTCGTCTGTGTATCCTGTCAAGTCATAATTAACAACTATTTCAGCACGACGTTGTCCAGGGAAAATGTTTTTGTCTAAGTATAAATAAGTACTTAAATCACGGATTGCTTGCTCTCTTTGATCTGAAGCTGAGTACATTTCAAGAATTCTTAAAATACGGTCTTTATCTCCTTGATCCATATTAGACTCTACCAAAGCTTCTTTAAAACCTTTGTAGTCCTCTCCTTTTCCTACTGTATTATAGCTTCCGCCTTCTTGTGCAAATTCATTCGCAACATTTCTTTTTCCTGCGATTCTCATAACCGCTTGTTTTGCTGACTCTGAACGACTTGTAGAAAGCTCGTTGTTTTTTCCTTCTTCACCTTCAATAGAAGCGTATGCTTCAACATTAATCCCTTTGATTTCAATTCGAGGATTTTGCTGTGCATTTACTAGGAATTGCTCTAATTCTTTAATCTCCGTACGCGTTAATTGGTTTGGACGTACTACAGGGCTACCTTTTAAGTAACTGATTTCTCCCACTTGAGTTTCTTGAGTAACTCGTTGGAATTGATCCGCTCCATAAATAACTCTAAAGTCTTTATTAACGAGTAAAGGAGTTACGATTGTTGCATCTGCAATTTTCATCGTTTCAACCTCTCCTTTTTCTTTTCCTTTTTTATAGATAGTTCCCGTCACTGTTAAATCCGAAACCTCCATATCTGGGCTATAAGGAATAACATCTTCGTAAGTAAACTTTCCTCCTGCTTTGTGTGGGATTGTAATTCCGTTTGCTGTTGCCTTTTCACCAACGATAGTAACAGGCTTCAAAGCATGCTCACCTAATTTAGGCTGGATTTCAGCATATACATTTTTCTTAATCCCTTTTTCAGGAACAGTTACTTCTACTGTCACCTTCACCTCATCTCCGTGCATTTCTAGTGGAGAAGGTTTCACCTCATATTCCACATCTTTTAATAGGTCACAACTTGTTGTAGTCATAACCACTGCAACTGCCATTGCTGCTATACTTTTGATACTTTTTGCTTTCATTATCATAAATTATAATTCTTAATAGTTTCTACAAATTTAATATATATTTTGAATTAGCAACTTGCCTCCTTACATAATAATGTAAAAAAAACAATTATCCTTTATACAATATCACGTCATTATTTTCGTTTAAAAGACTTTTAAGGGTGCTTATTTTTTGCTTTTTAACAGGGTCTAAAAAGCCTGGCAAAATCTCCGAAAGAGGTGTCAACACAAAGCTTCTAGCGTAAATCAAAGGATGAGGAATAACTAAATCTTCTGTGTTTACAACAAGGTCTCCAACGTATAAAATATCGATGTCAATTGTACGAGAAAAGTACTCTTTTTTTTGTGATTTTTTAACTCTTCCGAGCTTTATTTCAATCCATTTAAGTGCCTCTAAAATACTTTTTGGCGACTCTGACGATGTAAAAACAACACAAGAATTTAAGAATAAATTATCCGTTTCAAATCCCCACGGCAAAGTTTCATAAATAGAAGAACTTTTCACTTCCGTCTGAAATCGTTTTTTAATTTCTTCAACTGCAAGCTTTATGTTCTTTTCTCTATTCCCAAGATTACTTCCCAATCCCAATACAACTTCATTCTCTACCATATATTTATCATTTCAGCCGACTACATATAAAATACATACTTTTAATACTTTAAAAATAGTAAAAAACAATAATTATTTTTACTTTAGATTAAAATAATGATGCCTCAAAACAAAAGTATTTAGATTATATGTAGTGTACATACATCATAAATCAGTAGTTTTGGAGCGTAACAACTTAAATAACAAAGAATATTATGACAAACAACAAAGTTTCATTTTGGAGAATATTTTGGCCCAGTTTATTAGCCGGAGTAGCATTAATCATTTTAGGATTTATGTTTTTCACGACTATTATTGGCTCAATAGTAAGTAGTATGACCCCAAAACAACCTACTCACAAAGACGCAGTTTTACACCTAAAACTCACTCAAGAAGTAAGAGAAATATCAAGTAATGAAGTGACTTTCGATTTTTCTTCTATCGGTGTAAATCAGACATTAGGATTAGCTGATTTGCTTTATGGATTTGAGAAAGCTGCTGAGGATGATGAAATCAAAGGAGTTTTTATTGAGTTATCGGGTGCTTACATGGGATATTCCACAGCAACAGAGCTAAGAAATGCAATTAAGCAGTTTGAGGAAGAATCTGGAAAATTTGTGGTTGCTTACCACAGCGGAGAAGCAACATCATTGATGCAGTACTACATAGCATCTGCAGCAAGCGAAAATTACGGTTTCCATTCTACCAACTTCGAGTTTTTGGGACTGGGTGCGGAGCTCATGTTCTTTAAAGGACTTTTTGACAAACTCGACATAGAAATGCAAGTCATTAGAGGAAGTGACAACGACTT
>Ga0079223_10003036_pt1 | contig 10541 bp, 7 predicted proteins | sample Stecom2011_FD_75072 | JGI IMG/M metagenome (GOLD analysis project Ga0079223, IMG submission 75072) | Agricultural soil microbial communities from Utah to study Nitrogen management - Steer compost 2011 | ecosystem: Environmental > Terrestrial > Soil > Agricultural land | place: USA: Utah...
ACCTGTCCCCCGCCAAAAGCAGAAAACCCCGCCGAGGCGGGGTTTTCCGGATGACAACGCGGGATCAGTCCTCGCGATAGCGGCGCAGCTTGAGGGCCTTGCCAGCGACGCGGGTATCCTTGAGCTTGCCCAGCAGGCGATCGAGGCCTTCTTCCGGCAGCTCGATCAGGCTGAAGGTCTCGCGGATCTGGATGCGACCGATGGCCTCCCGGGCCAGGCCGCCCTCATTGAGGATAGCGCCCAGCAGGTTGCGCGCGGCGATGCCGTCGCGGGCACCCAGGGCGGCGCGGCAACGGGCACGCCCTTCGGCGATCGGCGCCGGTGCACGGCGCTCGCCACGCTCGCGGTATTCGCTGCGAGCACTGCTGTCACGCTCGCGTCGCTCGCGTACCGGACCGGGCACCAGCGGCTGCTCGCGCTCCAGGTCCGCCAGGTTCAGCGACTGACCATTGGTGGCCTTGCGCAGCAGCGCGGCGGCCAGGGCATGGGGGGTGCACTCCAGATCGGCCAGCAGGCGGTCAAACAGCGCGCCGTGGGTATCCTCGGCCTCGGCCAGCAGCGGACGCAGGGATTCGGTGAGCTTGCGGATGCGTGCATCCAGCACCTGCTGCGGACCGGGCAGATGCGCCTCGACCACCTTCTGGCCGGTGACCCGCTCGATCACCTGCAGCATGCGGCGCTCGCGCGGGGTGACCAGCAGCAGCGCGCGACCATCGCGACCGGCGCGGCCGGTACGGCCGATGCGGTGCACGTAGGATTCCGGATCGTAGGGCATGTCCACGTTGAGCACGTGGGTGATGCGCGGCACGTCGATGCCGCGGGCCGCCACGTCGGTGGCGATGACGATGTCCAGGGTGCCGTTCTTCAGCGACTCGATGACCTTCTCGCGCTGCGCCTGGGCGATATCGCCGTTCAGGGCGGCGGCCTTGTAGCCCTTGGCCTCCAGCGCGGCAGCCAGGTCCAGGGTGGCCTGCTTGGTGCGCACGAAGCCGATCAGCGCGTCGAAGTCCTCGACTTCCAGCAGACGGCACACGGCGGCCACCTTCTGGTCGGCGTGCACCATCACGTGCACCTGCTCGATGCGTGCGACGGTCTGGGTCTTGGCGGCGATCTTCACGTGCTTCGGCTCGCGCAGGTGCTTCTCGGCGATGGCACGGATGGAATGCGGCAGGGTAGCGGAGAACAGCACGCTCTGGCGGCTTTCCGGCATGGCCTGGAAGATCACTTCCAGGTCTTCCATGAAGCCCAGCTTGAGCATCTCGTCGGCCTCGTCCAGCACCAGGAAGCCGATGGTGGACAGCAGCTGCTCGTTGCGGCTCAGGTGGTCGACCAGGCGACCGGGGGTGGCGACGATGATCTGCGCGCCCTGGCGCAGGGCCTTGAGCTGCGGGCCCATGGGTGCGCCGCCATAGACGGCCACCACGCTGACGCCCGGCATCTGGCTGGAATAGGTTTCACAGGCGGTGGCCACCTGCAGGGCCAGCTCGCGGGTCGGTGCCAGGATCAGCGCCTGGGGCTCGCGGCGGGCCGGATCGATCTTCGACAGCATGGGCAGGCAGAAGGCGGCGGTCTTGCCGGTGCCGGTCTGCGCCTGGCCGATCATGTCGTGGCCATCAAGGATGACCGGAATGGCCTGGGCCTGGATGGGAGAGGGTTCTTCGTAACCGGCCGCGGTGATGGCGGCGAGAACAGAGGGATGAATACCGAGCGCGGCGAAACCGGCGGTTTCCTGAGTCATGGGGTTGCCCTTTTTGCATTCGCAAACACCCATGGGCAAGACTGCGCATGCCGTGATCGACCTTGTGGGTCACCCTGGCAGCCTGGCGGCGAGGAGTTGCGATGTGAATGAATGAATCGACGAAGGTAGGCCGATAAAACGGACCTGCAGCGAAGCAAGGCTTCGGAACCTGATCGGGGTCGATGCTACGACCGGCGCGCACTATACCTGAATTGGCCGGGGCATGTGCGCTTTTTTTGTCTCTGGCGTCAGAAGTGCGACGGGAATCCGCCCGCATTTCAGCAGGCGGACATTCTCCCTCAGCCGGCCGGTTCGCTGACCCGGAACTGCCCCACCAGGCCGCGCAGACGTTCGGCGACGTGGCGCACCCGCTCGGCGCTGGCGGCCAGCCCGCCGAGGGTGCTGCCCATCTCGCCGGCGGCCTGCTCGACCCCGCGAATGGTCTGGCCGTAGTGCAGGCTGCGCTGGTTGAGCGCCTGGATGATCTCGAACATGCGCTGCACCCGCGCATGCAGCAGCTCGTTCTCGGCGCCTTCCGCCTCGTTGTGCTGCAGGCGCGCATCCACGTCGCGCACCCCGGCCTCCATGTTCTGCACCTCGCGGCGGGTTTCCGCCTGCAGGCTTTCCACCAGGCTGCCGATCTCCTCTGCCGCCTGGGCGGTGCGTTGCGCCAGGGTACGTACCTCGCCGGCCACCACGGCGAAGCCGCGCCCGTGTTCACCGGCCCGCGCCGCCTCAATGGCTGCGTTGAGGGCCAGCAGGTTGGTCTGCGCGGTGATGTCGGCAATCAGACCGACGATGCCGTCGATCTCCGCCATGCGGCTGTCCAGGCGCTGCACGCCCTGGGCCGAGCGCTCCATCACGTCACGGATCATGCGGGTGCCGCCGCGCACCTGCTCGAAGCGCTCCCGGGCGCCGGCCACCACCTGATCCATGGCCTCCTTCATCTCCCCGGCGGTGCTGGCCGCCTGCTGGATCTCGCCCAACTGTTCTTCGACCAGCAGCAGCAGGCGGTGAATCTCCTCGTTCACGCCGCGGCTGGTGGCAGCGGCCGCGCCGCTGCGCTCCAGCATGCGCGCATTGGTGTCGCGCACCTGGCGGGACACCTGGATCACCTCGCCCACCAGGTTGTCGAGGCTGTCGATCAGGCTGTTGATCCAGCGCCCCATGTCGCCGCTTTCATCGTTGCCGAGCTGGGAGCGTTCCAGACGCTGGCTGAGATTGCCGCCGCCCTCGGCGATGGTGCGCACCAGGCCGGTCATGTGCCGCAGGCGCGCCGCCAGGCGGTTGGGCCCGAACCTGGCGAAGGCGCAGGCTCCCGCCAGCAGCAGCAGGAAGTCCACGGCATCCAGCGCCCAGCCGGACAGCCCGATGACATGCTGCAGCCCCACGCGCAGACCGAACAGGGTCAGCACGGTGGCCAGGTAGGTCTTCATCAGCCCGTGGGCCAGGGAACGGCGCCGGTAGACCTCCTCCAGATCGGCTTCGCACATCATGCCCCAGCGGTCCGGCGAGCCCGGCAGCTGGAAGGTGACACCCTTGCCGATCACCGGGATGTGCCGGTAATCGGCATAGCCCGGATAGGTGACGAACAGGTTGTGCCCCCGGGCGATGGTTTCCCGCACCCCGGGATGCAGCTGGCCGGTGGCCGGATCGGTGAAGCGCAGTTCCAGCTCGGTGTGCTTCTGCACCCGCACGGTGCCCCAGGCGGTGCGCACACCGCTCTTGAGGTTCTCGCCCAGGGTGAAGGTGTCGTCCTCGAAGCGCGAGCGCGACAGGGCGGTACCGGCGGCGATGCCCGGATCGAAGCGCGACTCCACCATGAACAGGTAGTTGTCGCCGGATTCGGGATAGATGTGCCCCGCCTCGCGCTGGATCAGATCGCCCAGCACGTCGTTGGGCACCCGGGCGCACAGGCAGCCCCTGACCTGCCCCTCGACCCGGACGGGCTGGTAGAACATCAGGGTGACCGCGTCATGGAAGCGCGAACTGCTGGGCCCGAGACGCTCGGTCCAGGGATCGATGTAGGGACCATGCAGGAAGGGCTGGCGCAGGCCCTCGGCCAGCGCGCGCCGGGGGGTGTCGTCCTGGCCCTGGCGCTCGCCGCTGCTGGAGGCCAGCACCCGCCCCTCGGCATCCACCACGAACAGCTCAGAGCAGTCGCCCAGCTGGCGCAGCTCCTCGCGCAACCACCGGGCGTCTGGCGTCGGCCAGTCCGCGGCGACCGTCTGCGCCAGCTCGCCCAGGCGCGCCCAGAGCGATTCGCTCCACTGCAGCAGTTTCTTCATGCGCGTCTGGGCGATGCCTTCGAAGGCGTGTTCCAGTTCGGGGGCCTCGGCGCGATTCAGCCAGCAGGCCCAGCCCATGGCCAGCCGGCCCGTCCTGCCGAACCAGGGCAGCCAGGCACGCTCGGCGGCGGAGAGATTCATGCGGGCGCTCTGAAGAGACATCGGGAGATTCCTTGCAGTGAACAGCAATATCACTACAAGAAGTGAGCAATTACCGGACCAACGGCAAAATGCCATTAAATGGCGCGGTTCGGCTCAATGAGCGCACCAGATCGGTGCAATCCATGCACCAGTAGCGCCCGGCACGCACCGCAAGCGGGCATGCTCAGCTGGCCGGGCGGATCGCCTCGATCAGCGGCTCCAGGCTGTAGCCCAGGCGCGGCTCCAGGGCACCGGCCTGCTCGCGCAGACGTTCGAAGTCCAGGGTCTGCTCCAGATCGGCGGGCACCAGCAGGGCAACGTTGCCCTCCTTCACCGGGCATTCCCAGTAGTGGTGATGGAACAGCCCGCGCAGCAGGGCGGCGCCCAGGGGCTTGCCGTCATCGGTAGCCCACTGGTTGATGATCAGCCAGCCACCGGGGTTGAGCTTGGCCTGGCAGGCCTCCAGAAACTTCCAGGCCAGGTGACCGGGACCCGGTCCCAGATCGGTGTACAGATCGACGAACAGCAGGTCGGGCCGCTCGGCGCTGTCCAGCAGCTCCAGCGCGTCACCGATGCGGATGGTCAGCCGCGGGTCGTCGTCCAGGCCGAGAAACTCCATCGCCAGGCGCGGCACGTCCGGGCGCAGTTCGATCACCTCGACGTCTTCCAGCGGCAGGAATTTCAGGCAGGCCTGGGTCAGGGTGCCGGCGCCGAGGCCGAGGAACAGCGCCGACTCCGGCGCGGGATGGGCCAGCGCGCCCAGCAGCATGGCACGGGTGTAGTCGTACTCCAGCCAGGTGGGGTCGCGGGTGAACACGCAGCTCTGCTCCACCTGATCGCCGAACTCCAGGAAGCGGTAGTCGCCCATCTCCACCACGCGGATCAGGCCATAGGCGTCACGCACCTCGGCCAGCAGGCGTTCGTCACGCGGTTCGGGTACCGGATGGGGCGTCAAGTCACTGCTGTTCACTGCTACAACCTGCCGGTGCGCGACCGGGATGATCCAAGGGGGCGCCTATGCTTGCCAAAGTGCGCGGGAAACTCAACGGGGCATGCCCACTGAAGGACCTCGGCCCGTGCGCCGGGTTCGGCCAACCGAGCGGCCCTTTCGCGCCGGCACAAGCTGGCGCATCATGTCCACCCCCTCTCGCCGTGGTTCAAGGCGCTTTTCGCTGTGCAGATCCTTGTCCTGATTTCCTTCACCTTCCTGATCTACTTCTGCATCGGCCTGCCGCTGGCTGTGCTGCCCGGCCATGTGCACGACACGCTTGGCTACGGTTCCGCCATGGCCGGACTGGTCATCGGCATCCAGTACCTGACCACCCTGCTGAGCCGCCCGCTGACCAGCAGCCTGTGCGACCGGCTGGGCAGCAAGCTGTCGGTGATCTGCGGCCTGCTGGCCTGCGCCCTGAGCGGCTTGCTGACCCTGGTCGCTCCGCTGCAGAACCACGCCGCCACCGGACTGGCGCTGCTGCTGGTAGGTCGTGTGCTGCTGGGCGTCGCCCAGGGCTTCATCGGCACCGGCTCGCTGAGCTGGGCCATCGCCCGGGCCGGCGCGGAGCGCACCGCCCGGGTACTGTCCTGGAACGGCGTGGCGGTGTATGGCGCCATTGCCGTCGGTGCGCCGCTGGGCATGGCGCTCAATGATCAGCTGGGCACCTGGAGCCTGGGCGCCGCCACCCTGTTGCTCGCCCTGCTGGGCCTGCTGCTGGTGCGCCCGCAGGCATCCTCCCCGGTGAGCGGTGAAGCCCGCCTGTCGTTCCTGCGGGTCTTCGGCCGGGTCCTGCCCGGTGGCCTGGCGCTAGCGCTGGGCACCATCGGCTATGGCACCCTGTCGACCTTCGTGGCGCTGTACTTCTCGAGCCGCGGGTGGGAAGGCGCCGGCTACACCCTGACCGCGTTCGGCGCTGCCTTCATCGGCGGGCGACTGGTGCTGGCCGACAGCGTGCGCCGCTTCGGCGGCTACCCGGTGGCCATCGGCTGCCTGCTGGTGGAGATTCTCGGACTGGTGGTCCTGTGGCTGGCCGCGACGCCCTGGCTGGCCCTGACGGGCGCGACGCTGACCGGGCTGGGTCTGGCCATGCTGTATCCGGCCCTGGCGGTGGAAATCATCCAGCAAGTGCCCGCCTCCAGTCGCAGCGCGGCGCTGGGCGCCTTCGCGCTGTTCTTCGATCTGGCCCTGGGGATTGCCGGCCCGCTGATGGGGCTGCTGGTGCCGCTGAGCGGCCTGGCCGGCCTGTTCGCGGTGTCCGCGCTGTTCGCGCTGGCAGGACTGGCGCTGGGGATAGGACTGTTGCGCGCGGCCCGTCACCGCTGAGTCGGTGCGAGCCCCACGCGAGGATCACCACATCAGGTCGTCGGGCACCTGATAGGCGGCGTACGGATCGTCCGGATCGATTTCCTGGCTCTTGGGCTCGTTGAGCAGGATGATGCGCTGCGGGTCGCGTTCCTTGACCTTCAGCGCCGCCTCCCGGGGGATCAGCTCGTAGTTGCCGTCGTGGCGCACGATGGCCAGGGAGCCGCGGGACAGCTTGTCACGCAGCGAGTCGTTGACGGCCAGGCGCTTGACCTTCCTGCCGTCGACGAAGTTGTAGTAGTCGTCGGTGTTCAGCCTGGGCAGGCGGCTGCTCTCGATCAGCTGCTTGATCTGCGCGGTGCGCGCCTTCTGCTCGGCCTTCTGTTGCTGCTGGCGGTTCAGCTCCTGGTCGCGGGCCAGCTTCTCGGCAGCGGCCTGCAGGGCGGCCTGGCGCTGGGAATCGTCCTTCTCGGCCTGGCCCTTTTTCTCCAGGCGCTGCTGTTTCTGCTTCTGCTTGGCGGCCTGCTTGGCCTGCTTTTCGTTGACCAGCCCGGCCTTGAGCAGCTGATCGCGAAGGGAAAGACTCATGTGTCGACTCGTCGTTAGGTTCGTGGAAGGGCGATCGCACGACGCCGGTCAGCCGCAGGAGGCATCCCGTTCGGCTTTCTTGGCCTCGCCCCAGAGCGCATCCAGCTCGGCGAGGGTGCAATTCTCGATGGGCCGGCCCGCTTCCCGCAAGCTCTGCTCGATGAAGCGGAAGCGTCGTTCGAACTTGAGGTTGGCCGCCCGCAGGGCGTCCTCGGGGTTCACCTCCAGGTGCCGGGCCAGGTTCACCACGGTGAACAGCAGGTCACCCAGCTCATTCCTCAGGGCCTCCGCATCGCCGGTGCTCATGGCTTCCAGCAGCTCGTCCTGCTCCTCGCGCAGCTTGTCGAGAATCGGCAGCGCCTCCGGCCAGTCGAAGCCTGCCCGGGCGGCGCGCTTCTGCAGCTTGGCCGCGCGGCTCAGGGCCGGCAGCACGGCGGGCACATCGTCCAGCAGCGACAGCTGTTCCGGCGCGGCGGCCTGTTCGGCGCGTTCCTCGGCCTTGATCTGCTCCCAGCGCTCGCGGATGGCTTCCTCGTCCAGGCGTGGCAGGTCGGGCGAGCCGTACAGGTCGCCGTCGGGGAACACGTGGGGGTGACGGCGCACCAGCTTGCGGGTGATGGCGTCCACCACCTCGGCGAAGCCGAAACGCCCCTCCTCACTGGCCAGCTGGCAGTAATAGACCACCTGGAACAGCAGATCGCCCAGCTCGCCGGGCAGGTGCGCGAAGTCGCCCCGCTCGATGGCGTCGGCCACCTCGTAGGCTTCCTCGAGGGTATGCGGGACGATGCTGCGGTAGTCCTGCTGCAGGTCCCAGGGACAGCCGTGCTGCGGGTCGCGCAGGCGGGCCATCAGGTGCAGCAGGTCGTTCAACTGGTACATGGCAAATCCCCCCGGCCGGGGGCCGGAGGAATCCGGCCCTGCCTTCAGTTGGCGCGCTGACGCTTGGCCTCGATCACGTTGGGCAGGCGCGACAGCCGCGCCAGCAACCGGCCCAGGGCGTCCAGGCCGGGAATCTCGATGGTCAGCGTCATCAGCGCGGTGTTGTCTTCCTTGTTGCTCAGGGTGTTGACCGCCAGCACGTTGATCTTCTCATTGAGCAGCAGCTGCGACACGTCGCGCAGCAGGCCGGAACGGTCGTAGGCGCGGATGACGATCTGCGCCGGGTAGGTCTTGACCGGTACCGGGCCCCAGCTGACCTGGATGATGCGTTCCGGCTCGCGGCCTTCCAGCTGCAGCACCGACGGGCAGTCCTGGCGGTGGATGCTCACGCCGCGGCCCTGGGTGATGTAGCCGACGATGGGGTCGCCGGGCAGCGGCTGGCAGCAGCCGGCCATCTGGGTCAGCAGATTGCCGACGCCCTGGATCTGGATGTCGCTGCGCCCGCCGGGGCGCGCCACCTGGGTGGGGCCGCGTCGCGGGATCAGCTCCAGCTGGGCATCGCGATCCGGCTCGACCAGTTGCTGAGCCTGGTTGACCAGATGTGCCAGGCGTATGTCGCCGGCACCCAGGGCGGCGAACATGTCCTCCACCGACTTGAGGTTGGTGCGCTCGACCAGTTTCTCGTAATCGACGCCGACGATGTCCAGGCGGGCCAGCTCGCGCTCCAGCATGGTCTTGCCGGCGATGACGTTCTGCTCGCGGGCCTGCTGCTTGAACCAGTGGACGATCTTGGCCCGGGCACGGGAGGTGGTGACATAGCCCAGGTTGGGGTTCAGCCAGTCACGGCTCGGCGCCCCGCCCTGCTTGGTGGTGATGATCTCCACCTGCTCGCCGGTCTGCAGGCTGTAGTTGAGCGGCACGATGCGCCCGTTGACCTTGGCGCCCCGGCAGTTGTGGCCGATCTCGGTGTGCACCCGGTAGGCGAAGTCCAGCGGCGTGGCGCCCTTGGGCAGGTCCACGGCGTGGCCATCGGGGGTGAATACGTAGACCCGGTCCGGCTCGAAATCCACGCGCAGCTGCTCGGCCAGGCCGCCGATGTCGCCCAGCTCCTCGTGCCATTCCAGCACCTGGCGCAGCCAGGCGATCTTCTCCTCGTAGTGGGTCGAGGTGGATTTGACGTCGGTGCCCTTGTAGCGCCAGTGGGCGCACACGCCCAGCTCGGCCTCCTCGTGCATGGCGTGGGTGCGGATCTGCACTTCCAGCACCTTGCCCTCCGGGCCGATCACCGCGGTGTGCAGCGAGCGGTAGCCGTTCTCCTTGGGGTTGGCGATGTAGTCGTCGAACTCCTTGGGGATGTGCCGCCACAGGGTGTGCACGATGCCCAGGGCGGTGTAGCAGTCGTGGATTTCCGGCACCAGCACGCGCACCGCGCGCACGTCGTAGATCTGGCTGAACTGCAGACCCTTCTTCTGCATCTTCCGCCAGATGGAATAGATGTGCTTGACCCGGCCGCTGATGTCGGCCTTGATGCCGGCGGCGTTCAGCCGCTCGCGCAGCTGGTCCATGACCCGGGCGATGTACTGCTCGCGGTCGAGTCGCCGCTCGTGCAGCAGGGCGGCAATCTGCTTGTACTGCTCGGGCTCCAGGTAGCGGAAGGACAGGTCCTCCAGCTCCCACTTGATATGGCCGATGCCCAGGCGGTGCGCCAGGGGCGCGTAGATGTCGAACACCTCGCGGGCCACCCGGTGGCGCTTTTCCTCGTCGGCATCCTTCACCGCACGGATGGCGCAGGTGCGCTCGGCCAGCTTGATGAGCGCCACGCGCACGTCGTCGACCATGGCCACCAGCATCTTGCGCAGGTTTTCCACCTGCACCTGGCTGTTGAACACCGTGGTGTCGCGGGGGTTCACGCTGGCGCTGATGGCCGCCATGCGCAGCACGCCCTCGATCAGCTTGGCCACTTCGGTGCCGAAGCGCTCGGTGACCTGTTCCAGGGTGGCCTTGCCCTCGCGCACCGCGCGATAGATGACCGCCGCGACCAGGGACTCCTGGTCCAGTTTGAGGTCGGCAAGGATTTCGGCGATTTCCAGGCCGGTGCGGAAGCTCGACGCATTCTCCACCCAGCGGTTCTGACCTTCCTTGGCGTGCTGCTCGGCGTCCCGGGCGAACTCGCAGGCCTTGCGCAACCCTTCGCGATCCACCCCCGGGTCGAGCGTGGCGATATGCTCGAGCCAGGCGTCGATATTGACGCTTCCGTCGGAATTGATGGGCTGTTGTGCCCTGACCTGTACCATCGTTGCCTTCCCCTTCCGGCATGCCATGCATGCCTGATCTGATCCCGCCGCCCTCTTGCCGGGGTCGGTCGGTTGCCACGCGTCTGCCCGGCTCAGGCCGGGTCGCGCACGAACAGCGCCATCGCCTCGACATGCGCCGTCTGCGGGAACATGTCGAGGATACCGGCCCGCCGGAGCCGATAGCCGCGACTCGCCAGCTCGGCGGCATCCCGGGCCAGCGTGGCCGGGTTACAGGAAACATAGAGCACGCGTCGGGCGCCCAATGCCTCCAGTTGACGAACCATTTCCAGCGCCCCGTCGCGGGGCGGATCGAGCAG
>Ga0079223_10003037_pt1 | contig 10540 bp, 7 predicted proteins | sample Stecom2011_FD_75072 | JGI IMG/M metagenome (GOLD analysis project Ga0079223, IMG submission 75072) | Agricultural soil microbial communities from Utah to study Nitrogen management - Steer compost 2011 | ecosystem: Environmental > Terrestrial > Soil > Agricultural land | place: USA: Utah...
AAAGCCATCAGAATACGCGCAGGGGGTTCTGTTTTAAATTTCAAGCGACATACCACGCCAAATGCGGCATTGGGATTGATATTTATGCCAATGTGTTTTGTTTAGGACGGCATTGAGTGGATTCAATTTGGAATGATGGCAAAAGCCATGATTTGAAAATGAAAGAAAGACCGAAAATAGAATTGACGCTAACCACCACCGACCGGGTCTTGGAAATTCTCGGTTGGGGTTCGGTGTTCGCGATTTGGGCCCTGACCGTGGCGAGCTACGGCAATCTCCCCGACACGATACCCACGCATTTTGACGGAGGCGGCGAAGCGGACGCGTTCGGCGGAAAAAGCTCCCTGTGGTCTTTGCCCATCATCGCGACCCTTCTGTTTATCGCCATGACCATCCTGAACAAGTACCCGCACATCTTTAACTACCCCACGAAAATTACCGCGGACAATGCGCCAAAGCAGTACGCAAACGCCACGAGAATAATCAGATACTTCAAGTTTGCCGTAGTTTTGATCTTCGGACTGATCGCTTTTAAGATCATTCAAAACGCAAACGGTAAAGCGGACGGTATAGGCGGGTGGTTTTTGCCCCTGACCATGGGTTTGGTTTTCATCCCTTCGATTTATTTTATCGTCAAATCCTACGCGGACAGAAAGGCCAAGTAAAGCACGGAAACGCCCCGACTATGAAACTCTACACGTCCATCCCCAAGAGCCTAAAACCGTATTTCGATAAGGAGCTGAACGACTACCGAAGGGAATATACCGCCGGAAATTTGACGAAAGCGTGGAACCATCTGGAGCGCGCGCACATCATCGGACAGAGGTACCCCTACGCGCACAGCTACGTCCATTGGAAAATGCTCCAATTCGGATTCAGGATCAAAAGCGGGAAGGAGATTTTCGGACAAATACCGCGATTGATTTTTGGCGGGGTCAAATCCTTCGTCGGAAAAGTTCCGGTCGGAAATCCCGGAGGATCCAACGTTCCACCCCTCAAGCCCTTCCCGATCGACAAGGAATTGCAAGACATTTTCACGCGGGCCGGCGTCGGTTGACCAACGCCCTCGGGACAAAACTGACCGCACCCGGCAAAGCGCATCTTCCGCCGCCCGGATGTCTGTCTTTCGAAGTCGATTGACGACTTTTGGAGCTGGATTCAGGCGCGTAATCCCACGCACATCCATCGATGAAACAACCAAATCAAACCCGGAACACATGAAAGGATTGAGAATCGCGATCTACAAAGTCGATCAGATCGATAAAGCCACGGAATGGTATGCACAGGCGTTTAAAACCCAACCGTATTTCAACGAGCCCTTCTACGTCGGGTTTAATATCGGCGGGTATGAATTGGGACTTCAACCGGACGACGATTCAAACGCCGATAAAACCGGGAATGTGGTCGCGTATTGGGGCGTGGATGACATCCGAAATGAATACGCCCGCCTCATCGAATTGGGTGCGACCGCCAACGAAGAACCGGAAAACGTGGGAGGGAACGTCCTAACCGCCACGGTAAAAGACCCCTTCGGAAAGGTCATCGGCTTAATCCACAACCCCCACTTCAAAGTCTCGTGAGAAAACGAGGCCATAAGCTGCACCACCTACGCTTCGATTCCCGGAACGAACCACGGCTTCGAAAATACTCCTTCCGTCGGGCATGGATGTCCTCCGGTAATTATCAACAACGCAAAAAGGGGACATTTCCCGACAACCCCATGGAGCTGAGGACAGGACGGTAATGCGAAATTCACAATGCGGTTCTTATCAACACGGAGCCGAATCGCCGGCCGATATTGGTAAGTTTGTACACCCAAAAATGCCCCGTTACCATGTTTTTGATATTTGACACCGAAACCACCGGAACCGCGAAAAATTTCAAAGCCCCGGTTTCGGATGGAGAGAATTGGCCCCGGCTGGTGCAGATTGCGTGGCAATTGCACGACGAGCGCGGCCGCCTGATCGAATCGGACAACCTCATCGTTCGCCCCGACGGATTTACCATTCCCTTCAACGTTGTCAAAATTCACGGCATCACCACCGAGCGCGCCACGGAAGAAGGACAACCCCTGGCCGAAGTGGTGGAGAAATTCGAGGCGGTCCGCGCCCGTGCGAAGTACATCGTCGGCCACAACATCGAGTTCGACGCCATGGTCGTGGGGGCGGAATGCCATCGATTGGGCATTCCGCACGAGGTGGTGAGCATGCCCCGCCTCGACACCAAAGACCTTTCCACGGATTTCTGCGCCATTCCCGGCGGAAAGGGCGGGGGATTCAAATGGCCGCGCCTCGAGGAACTCTACCAAAAGCTTTTCGGCGAACCCATGGTCGACGCCCACGACGCAGCCTTCGACGTGGACGCCACGGCGCGTTGTTTCTTTTCACTGGTGGAGAAACGCGTATTCGACGTGCCCGAAATTCCCGACCCAACCGCGGTGGAATACGAAGCGCCCAAACTCGGAAAATCCAATTTCCACCGTGAAATCGATTTGGGTCTGGAGACCGTGACCGACGTGGAAGAGTCGGAGAAAGCCGACATCTCCGACGTCGCCGACCTGCCCTTCGCGCACCTTCATTGCCACACCCAATTCTCCGTGCTACAGTCCACCACCTCCGTGGAAGACCTCGTGAACAAAGCCGTGGAAATGAACATGCCCGCCGTGGCCATGAGCGACCACGGCAACATGATGGGGGTGTTTCGGTTCGTACAAGCCGCACTCAAAGCCGACATTACGCCCATCGTGGGATGCGAATTCAACTTGGCCAAGGACCGCAACGACCGGTCTCACCAAGACAACGGCAGCCAAACGGTGCTCCTCGCGAAGAACAAAACGGGGTACCACAATTTGGCCAAACTTTCCTCCCTCGCGTTCACCGAAGGGTTTTATTACGTCCCCCGCATCGACAAAAGGGATTTGGAAGCCCACCGCGAAGGCCTGATCGCCACCACCGGCGGCATTTGGGGAGAGGTGCCGGATCTTATTCTCAACGTCGGCGAAACCCAAGCCGAAGAAGCATTCGTGTGGTGGAAGGAGACTTTCGGCGATGATTTTTACGTGGAACTGAACCGACACGGAATCGAAGAGGAAGACGTCGTAAACGAAACCCTGCTCCGTTTCGCTAAGAAATACGGCGTGAAATGCTTCCCCGCAAACAACACGTACTACACCGAGAAAGCCGACGCCGCAATTCACGACATCCTGTTGTGCATCCGCGATTCCGAATCGGTGGATAAGCCAAAGAAATACATCGGCCGCCGGGGGCGGGAGTACCGTTTCGGTTTTCCCAATGAGGAGTTCTACTTCAAATCATCCGATGAGATGAAGAAGCTCTTCGCCGATATGCCCGAAGCCTTGGAAACGGTGGGGGAGATTTTAGGGAAGATCGAGCGATACGAACTGGCGCGGGAAGTGCTCCTGCCCAAGTTCGATATTCCGACCGAATTCATCGACCCTCTCGACGCCAACGACGGAGGCAATCGGGGGGAAAACGCCTACTTGCGCCACCTCACCTACGAAGGAGCCAAAGAACGCTGGGGGGAAGTGACGCCGGAAATCGCCGAACGCTTGGACTTCGAACTTCAAACGATCGCCAATACCGGCTATCCCGGGTACTTTCTCATCGTTCAGGATTTTTGCCGGGAGGCCCGAAACAGGGGCGTGTCCATCGGACCCGGAAGGGGGTCCGCCGCGGGATCGGCCGTGGCCTATTGCATCGGCATCACCAACGTCGACCCCATCAAGTACGATTTGCTGTTCGAGCGTTTCCTGAACCCCGACCGGGTTTCCATGCCGGATATCGACATCGACTTCGACGACGAAGGACGGCAGAAGGTGCTTCAATACGTCATCGACAAGTACGGCGCCAACCAAGTGGCGCAGATCATCACCTACGGAACCATGGCGGCCAAGTCTTCCGTGCGCGACGCGGGCCGCGTCATGGGATTGCCCTTGCACGAGACCGATAGGTTGGCGAAAATGATTCCCGATACTTCCCTTGCGAAACTCTTCAAAATGTCCGACAAGGACATTTCGGAGAAATTCCGGGACAACCAAGTGCCGGCCATCCGGGAGTTGATCGCCATCGCCAAAGAAGATTCACCTCAAGCCCAGGTCATCAAAACCGCGCGGGCCATCGAGGGATCGGTGCGAAACACCGGCATCCACGCCTGCGGAGTGATCATCACACCGGGCGACATCACCGACTTCGTGCCGGTGGCCACCGCCAAAGACAGCGACATGTGGTGCACGCAGTACGACAACTCGGTGGTGGAATCGGCGGGGCTGCTGAAGATGGACTTTCTCGGGCTCAAGACTTTGACCCTCATCAAAGACGCCATCGCCATCGTAAAAGAACGGTACGGCCAAGACATCGACCCCGACGAAATTCCCCTCGACGACGAAAAGACCTACCATCTCTTCCAGCAAGGCGATACGGTCGGCATTTTTCAGTACGAGTCGGCCGGGATGCAGGCCTATCTGAAAGAGTTGCGCCCCACGGTTTTCGACGATTTGATCGCCATGAACGCCCTCTTCCGCCCGGGGCCCATGGAGTACATCCCCCAATTCATCCGGCGGAAGCACGGCTTGGAAGAGATATCATACGACTTGGAAGCTTCGCGGGAATACCTCGAAGAAACCTACGGCATTACGGTGTACCAAGAGCAGGTCATGCTGCTTTCCCAAAAACTCGCGGGCTTTACCAAAGGCGAGGCCGATTTGCTGCGAAAGGCCATGGGAAAGAAGATCTTCAAACTGCTGGACGAACTCAAGCCGAAATTCCTGGAAGGCTGCCGCGCCAACGGACACGACGAAAAGATCGCCGCCAAAATCTGGCACGACTGGGAGGCCTTCGCGTCGTATGCCTTCAATAAATCGCACTCCACCTGCTACGCGCTCGTGGCGTACCAAACGGCCTACTTGAAGGCGCACTTCCCGTCGGCGTACATGGCGTCGGTGCTGAGCAACAACATGGGCGATATCAAGAAGGTGACGTTTTTCATGGACGAGTGCCGGCGCATGGGAACCCCCGTCTTGGGCCCCGACGTCAACGAATCCAACCTGAAATTCACCGTTAATAACGACGATGAAATTCGCTTCGGTATGGCGGCCATAAAAGGCGTGGGCGAAGCGGCCGTGCAATCCATCATCGATGAGCGCGAAGCGAACGGTCCATTTTTGGATATCTACGATTTCGTGTCACGCACCGACAAGAGAATGGTGAACAGAAGATGCATCGAAAACCTGGCTCTCGCAGGGGCACTCGACTGCTTCAAAGACATCCGGCGCAGCCAATATTTCGGGGAAAGCCTCGACGGGCCGGGGACCTTTGCGGACCATCTCGTCAAATTCGGCGAGGCCATGAGAAACAAAGCGGCGGCGCCGCCCGACCTGTTCGGCGGAATCGTGGAAGTGGAAGTCAAAAAGCCCCTCCCGCCCGACACGCCCCCGTGGGGAAATATCGATAAACTCAATAAGGAAAAAGAGGTCGTCGGGGTGTATATCTCGGCGCATCCCCTCGACGATTTCCGTTTTGAAATACGCCATTTTGCACAAGGAGACCTTCGCTTGCTGAGTGATTTGAAAAGGATCGCCAACCGGGAACTCGCTCTCGCAGGCATGGTTGCCAAAGTGGAGCACAGAACCACCAAAAACGGAAAGCCATACGGCGTTTTCGAATTCGAAGACTTTTATGAAAATCACCGCTTCTTCATCTTTTCCGAAGACTACATGAGAATGAGGCCTTTCCTCATCCCCGGCGCCTTCCTTTTGGTGCGCGGCAAAGCCGTGGAGAAGCAATGGTCGCAAACCAAAGAACTCGAATTCAAGATTTCTTCCATGGAATTGCTCTCCGATCTGCGCGAGAAATACAAGGGAAAAGTGATTTTCGAGGTGCCTTTGAGCGAGATCGATGAACAATTGATCGAGCAATTGGACAAGCTGACCACACGGGGACCCAAAGTACGCGGGGTGCCGTTGGAATTCCGGGTCGTGGATCCGCTGAACGAGATTTCACTTCGAATGCCTTCCCGATCGGCGAAAATAGATTTAACCGATGAGAACATAAGGCATTTGAATACCCTAAAGAGGGTGAGTTACTCATTGAATTCGTAATTTTGCACCGCATTAGGGAAGTCGAGGCATCGCATGGACTTTCCCGACGGGAAAACCCGATATTTTAACACGCACACAAAGACAACACAATGGCACTAGAACTGACAGACAAAAATTTCGACGAAATCACAGCGCAAACCGACAAGCCGGTCTTGGTCGATTTTTGGGCGGCGTGGTGCGGCCCTTGCCGTACCCTCGGTCCCATCGTCGATGAGATTGCCAAAGAATACGAAGGGAAAGCCATCGTCGGAAAAATCAACGTGGACGAAAATCCCGACTTGTCGACGAAATTCAGCGTGAGAACCATTCCCACCATCCTTTTTATAAAAGATGGCGAAGTGGTTGACAAATCCGTTGGAGTGGCTTCGAAAGACGCATTGACCCAAAAGCTCGATGCCCACATGAACTGACCTTTCGATACCGAAGGAAAAATCGAAACCGCCCCCAAAAGGGCGGTTTTTTTATGTGGTGACTTACCGGGGGAAATCCCCAACGAACTCGGCCACGTATTGTGCCGACGGTGAACCGGGTGAGGGCGGACGCCGGCATCCTCCTCCCGCCGCCGGGCTGCATGCCGGGGGGAAAGCACAGCGACGGGGAAGCTCGTGGTTTGCCCCGCGGCATGCCCCGAAGGCGGGGGGAGATAAGGCGGTAGACCGGCCGCGCTCCAAGGAACGCGGACACCCCCGAAATGATCCGAATGCAGGAAAAAATGACGTAACTTCGGGCCATGCCCATCAATATCGATCGCAACAAATATCAGAACTTGTCGCACCTGGAGTTTCTGGCCCGGCAAGTCGTGGAGGGATTTATCACCGGTATGCACAAAAGCCCGTTTCACGGTTTTTCGGTGGAATTCGCGGAACACAGGCCGTACAATACCGGCGAGCACACGCGGCACATCGACTGGAAGCTGTACGCGCGCACCGATAAGCTGTACGTGAAACGGTACGAGGAAGAGACGAATTTGCGCTGCCGCATTCTGCTGGACGTGTCGTCTTCCATGCGCTACCCCGAGCCGAGCGGCGACGACAGGCACAGCAAACTGACTTTTTCGGTGTACGCGGCCGCGGCGATTATAGAATTGATGAGGAGACAACGCGATGCAGTGGGAATCACCACCTTCGCCGATAAAATCGAGCTGCACAGCCCGGCCAAATCCACCCGTGCGCACCACAAGTTTTTGTTTACCGAAATGGAATCGCTCTTGGCCGAAAAGCCGGAAATGGTTCAAACATCGGCGGTTCAGGCCCTGCACGAAGTGGCCGAGCGCGTGCACAGACGGTCGTTGATCGTGATTTTCAGCGACATGTTCGACAACAGCCGGCGCAGCGACGAGCTGTTTTCCGCTCTGCAACACCTGAAATTCAACAAGCACGAAATCATCCTTTTTCACGTGACCGACCGCCGTACCGAGCTGGATTTCGACTTTGAAAATAGGCCCTACACCTTCGTAGACACCGAAACCGGCGAGCGCATCAAGGCACACCCCATGGAAATACGCGACACGTACCTGAAGGAAATGAACGCCTTCATGGAAGAACTGCGCATGCGCTGCGGTCGCTACGGCATCGATTTCGTTACGGCCGACATAAACGAAGGCTTCAACGACGTGCTGATGCGCTACTTGATCAAGCGCGACAAACTGTACTGAACGCGCTACATTCACGCACAAAAAAGCCCTTGACCGTATCGATCAAGGGCTTTTCGTTTGTCTTGGATCAAACCAAGCGGTCCGGACGAGACTCGAACTCGCGACCTCCTGCGTGACAGGCAGGCATTCTAACCAACTGAACTACCGGACCCGATAATGAACGTCGCCCCCGTATGGAAGCGGTTGCAAAACTAAACCAATTTGCGATAGTTGCAAAGAAAAATCGGCCGAAAATTTTTGCCGCACCCTTTCGACGGCGACAATAGACGGTAGGCGATCGTACGCCCTTGGTTTTGCGCGCACAAATCCTGCGACCGGCCGGAAAGGGGTGGGGGTGGGTGAGGGTTTTTGTGGGTGGTGCTCGGAGATCCGGACAATCTTTTTGGTTTTGAGTTGCCGCTCAACGGGGAAATTCGAACTTCGCACTTGGTTTTCCATATCCGGATTCATGTTCGCCACCTCTCGATTTCCATACCGAAAACTGGTGTTTCCCCTGGTGCTCGCATTCATCGTGTGGGCGTTTTTCGTCAACCCCGCGAGCAAGGAAATCGCCGCCGGGGTGGCCATCCTGCTTTTCGGGCTGATCATGTTGGAAGACGGTTTCAACACTTTTGCCCAAGGGCCCTTGCAGCACTGGCTCCGAAAAGGCACCGACAACCCCTTCAAGGCGTGGTTTTTGGGATTTACGGGCACCACGATTCTGCAATCCAGTGCCCTTATCGGGGTGTTGGTGTTGTCGTTTCTGAGCGCCGGCATGATGACTCTGCCGGCCGGCATCGCCATGGTGTTCGGATCCAATGTGGGGACCACGGTCTCGGCTTGGGTGGTATCCATCTGGGGTTTCAAAATGGATATCGCGGGCTTTGCGCTGCCTATCTTGGTTTTCGGAATCGTTTTCGTGCTCCAGAACTCAAAGGCGCTGAAGGGAGTGGGGTACGTTTTGGCGGGCGTGGGTTTTTTCTTCCTAGGCATCCACTTCATTCAAGAGGGGTTTCACCTCTACGGCGAAGACCTCGCCATGGAAGCTTTGGTGGTTGAAAGCGCCCGCAGCCCTTGGTTGTACCTCGCGATCGGTACCGTGCTGACGGTGGTCATGCAATCGAGCAGTGCGTTTTTGGTGCTGATCTTGACCATGCTCGCCATGGGCAAAGTCGACTATACCAATGCGCTTTCCCTCACCGTGGGCTCGAACGTGGGCTCTACGGTGATCGTATTGGTGGGCTCCATCAAATCCAACAGGGACGGAAAGCGCCTCGCGGTTTCGCATTTTTCCACCAAGCTCGTGGTCGCGGTGGCGGTCATGATCTTCCTCGATCCCCTCGGTGAACTCGTCGAGTTCATCTCCGGCATCTTGGGAGTGGATTCCGACGATTACCCTCTCAAACTTTCGGTGTTTCACACGCTGTTCAACGTCCTGGTTACCCTGTTGCTCTTTCCCTTCATCGGAAAGATCGCGAAGTTCGCCCGCCTCCTCGTGCCCGACCCGCCGCCCGCGGAAGACGAAATTCAGCCCAAGCACCTTACGGAAAGCGTTCTGCACTATCCACAAACTGCCATTCGGGCACTGCTCGACGAGAGCAAACACCTGTTCGACGTGGGCACGTTTACGGTGGTGGCCCACGGTCTCAACATCCATCGCTCCGTCATCAAAGGCCGGGAATCCATCGGCAATTTCATCCGCAATTCCACGGAAGAGTTCGACATCGACATCGAGAACATGTATTACAACAAGGTGAAAGCGATATACGTCAACATCTTGGAGTACTCCACCCGCGCCGAAAGCATTCACTCCCTCACGCCACGGTTGGTGGAGGTGTTCGGCCGCATCAAATTCGCCAGCCGGAATCAGATTGAAATCATCAAAAACATTCGGGGATTGCGCAAGAACATCAACCAATACATGCAGTCGGATAACGAGTACATCCGGGAAGAGTACAACGCCCTACGCCGAAAAGTGGCCAAGACGCTGAGGCTGGTTTACCGCATGGGAGTATCCGACGATCCCGCTTCTTTCGCATCCAACCTCGACATCATCAAGAAGGAAGCCGTCGATTCTGATTTGATGAAAAGCGGTGTGTTGGGGAGGCTCATCAACGAAGACCGCATCACCGGCGCCATGGCGGCTTCCTTGGCCAACGACAGCGCCGTGGTTTCCGGCATCATCCTAAAACTCGTCGAAACCGCCGAATTGCTGTACATCGACCGAGACAACATCTTGCGCACCGCCGAGAAAGAAGCGCCGATCCAAAGCTGAAACGCGCCGGACGCATTCCCTTCCACTTCGCACCGGCTACGATTTACATCCTCTCGGTCGAGAGTTGGTGAATTTTGTCGATGATTTCGTTCAGCGTTTTGGAAGGCCTCATGGCCGCGCGGATTTTCTTTTCGTCGGGAAGGTAGTAGCCTCCGAGGTCCACCGCTTTTCCCTGTGCGCCCATCAACTCCTCGGTGATGCGGTCTTCTCCTTGCCGCAATTCCCCGGCGATGGACTCGAACTGTGAGGCGAGGTCGGTGTCGCGGTTTTGCTCGGCCAAGGCTTCGGCCCAATACATGGCGAGGTAAAAATGGGTGCCTCTGTTGTCTATTTCGTTCACGTTTCTCGAAGGGGCCTTGTTGTTTTCAAGGTACTTGGAAATGGCCGTGTCCAAAGTTTCGGACAGGATTTCCGCCCTTTCGTTCGACGCCTTTTGGGCCAAGTGTTCCAAGGAAGCGGTGAGCGCCAAGAATTCACCCAAAGAATCCCAACGCAAGTGACCTTCCTCGAGGAGCTG
>Ga0079223_10003043_pt1 | contig 10531 bp, 9 predicted proteins | sample Stecom2011_FD_75072 | JGI IMG/M metagenome (GOLD analysis project Ga0079223, IMG submission 75072) | Agricultural soil microbial communities from Utah to study Nitrogen management - Steer compost 2011 | ecosystem: Environmental > Terrestrial > Soil > Agricultural land | place: USA: Utah...
GACCGGCCGGATCTCGCAGCGGGAGGCGAATCATACAGCGTTAAATCACACTGTCAACCTCGCCTCGACCAGCAGACCGCCTCCTCTGGCGGACCCCTCACAACCCAGCCACTCATCCAACTCTTTGATTCTCAAGGAGTTTTCAGCAGCGTCGCGCTGTGAAGTGGGGCGCATTATAGGCGCACCATTTCTGCCGTCAACGGCTTTTTGTAGTTTTCTTACAAAAACCGTCGCGGCTTGTTTTTCGAGTCTCCTCCCGCGCCAGGCGCATGGCAAATCGCTCGGCCAGCGCGGCGATGGTAAGACTGGGGTTGACCCCGACGTTGGCCGGAACGGCACTGCCATCCACCACATACAACCCCGGATAACCAAACACCTGATGATCGGGGTCGATGACACCACGATCCGGGGCGTCCGCCATGACCGCCCCGCCCAGCAGATGCGCCGTGACCGACAGATTGCCAAGGCTCTCGGGCAGCACATTCTGCGCCTCGCCCCCACTGACTTCGGCGAACAGGCGCGCCGCCTCGTTGGCCCTGGCGATGTAGGACGGCGCCCGCACGCCTATCGCCTCCTGAGAGATCAGCGCATGACGTCCGCCGCGCAGCAGGCTCCTGCCGTAGACGAAGCGCAGTTCATTGTCGGCCTGCTGCATGACCGTCAGCACGGACACCCGGCGATGCCAGTTCCGCGCCCGCCAGGCCGCCGTCGACCTGAGCGGCTGGCGAACAAACCGCCCGAGCACCGCCAGGGCCCGCCGCAGGGGCTGTTCGCCGTCCACCAGCGGCCCCATGTAGAAGCGCATGAAGTTGTAGCTGGGCGGAAAGCGGTTCTGGGTGATGTGGGTCCTGGCGTCCGCATGGAAGTGAGTCGAGATGGTGGTGCCCCGCGAAACGTCCAGCGCGGCATCCCGGGACAGGATGCCGACGATTGCCTCGCTGTTGGTGCGCACGTGCTCGCCCAGGGCCGAGGAAATCCCCGGCAGTGTCCGGTAGCGATCCCGCGAGGCGAACAGGATTTCCAGGGTGCCGATGACCCCGGCGGACAGGATGATGCGCTTCGCGGTCAGCGGCGCCTGGGTCGTGCGCTTCCAGGGGTGGCGGCGATATACCCGGTAGCCCTCCCCTGCCGGCTCGACATGGGTGACCCGCGTCTCCGCAATGATCCGCACGCCCAGCCGTTCGGCCAGATATAAGTAGTTGCGGTCCAGGCTGTTCTTGGCGCCATGGGCGCAACCGGTAATGCAGCGCCCGCACAGATTGCAGCCCCGACGGGCCGGCCCTTGCCCGCCCAACAGGGGATCCTCGACGAAGCGCTGCGGATCTCCGAAGTAGATACCCTGCGGCACCGAGCCGAAGGTCGCGGACGCCCCCATGCGCGCGGCGGTCTGCTCCAGCCAGTCGTCCTGGATGCCGCGGTGGGGATTCAGCGTCACGCCCAGCATGCGCCTGGCCGTCGCATAGTGGGGCGCCAGCTCCGCGGCCCAGTCCGGGCTCAGCGAAGCCCAGGCCGGATCCGCATAAAAGCCCGGCCCCGGTTCCAGCAGCACGGCCGCATAGACGAGGCTGCCGCCCCCGACGCCGATGCCGCGCACCACACCCAGGTGGCGGAAGACATCCTGCGCCAGAAAGCCATGCCGCCCGAGGGCCGACGTCCAGGCCAGCGCCCGCGCATCCCGCCCGGCACGCTCCAGATCCGCCTCGCTGGCACGCCGGCCCTGCTCCAGCACGCACACCTTCAGCCCCTGTTCGGCCAGGCGCAGCGCCGAAACGCTGCCGCCGAACCCCGAGCCGACGATCAGCACGTCGAAATCGAAGGCACTCATGAGGCGCGCCGCAGCAGGAAAGGAAAGGACAGGTGCCGCAACAGTGGCAGGTCGATGACCGTCATGCACAGCAGCGTGTCGTCATCCAGTACCCGCAGCTCGTCCACCACCCAGCGCCAGGGTGGCGCGGCGGTGGCCCCGTAGTTCAGGGTCACGCCCGGACGGCCGTCGACCGGGGAAGCGGCCGCCCGACACTGCATGCGCAGCTTCTCGATGCGCCCCTGACGGGTCTGCAGCACGTTGGTGGCCGTGCCCTCATCCACGAAGCGCTTGCCCTGCCAGCCGGCCAGACCGCTCAGGGCCAGGCTGGGTCCGGCGGTGGCGCGCAACCACCAGGGGCCGATGAAGCAGGCGCGAAAGAAGCCGCGGCGCATCCGCGCCGGCGCCGGTTCAAGCCCCACGAACACCTGACGAATACGACCCAGCGAAGCCTTCATCAACACGTCAGCCGACATCTCGCTCTCCCTGCTCAACTCCTGCGCGCATATAAGCTCATTTGCCGGTGAGGAACAGTGGCCGGCGCGCGCAAGGGGCCAGCCGTCAGGCTGGCCCTGTCGGGCGTCAGGCGCTACCCGTGAGTGGGGAAGGCGAACTGCGCCGCCTCGTGGCTGGCCCGCTGCGGCCAGCGCTGGGTGATGGCCTTGCGGCGGGTGTAGAAGCGCACCCCGTCCGGTCCGTAGGCGTGCAGATCGCCGAACAGCGAGCGCTTCCAGCCGCCGAAGCTGTGATAGGCGACCGGCACGGGCAGCGGAACGTTGACGCCAACCATGCCCACCTCGATCTCCTCGCAGAAAAGCCGCGCCGCCTCGCCATCGCGGGTGAAGATGCAGGTGCCGTTGCCGTACTCATGGGCGTTGATCAGCTCGATGGCCGCCTCCAGGCTGCCGACGCGCACGATGCACAGCACCGGCCCGAAGATCTCCTCCCGGTAGATGCGCATGTCCGGCGTGACCTGATCGAACAGGCAGCCGCCGAGGAAGAAGCCATCCGGACTGCCCGCAACACTCAGCCCGCGACCATCCACCACCAGCTTCGCCCCGGCACTCACGCCATCGGCGATGTAGCCGCTGACCTTGTCCAGATGCTGGCGGGTCACCAGCGGTCCCATGTCCAGTCCGGCAGAGGTGCCGGCACCGATCTTCAGCGCGCGGATCTGCGGCTCCAGCCTGGCCACCAACGCATCGGCGATCTGATCGCCCACGCAGACCACCACGGAGATGGCCATGCAGCGCTCGCCACAGGAACCGTAGGCGGCGCCCATCAGGGCGCTGACCGCGTTGTCCAGGTCCGCATCCGGCATCAGCACCGCATGGTTCTTGGCGCCACCCAGCGCCTGCACCCGTTTGCCGTGACGGGTGCCCTGGGTATAGATGTACTCGGCAATCGGTGTGGAGCCGACGAAGCTCACCGCCTTGATCTGCGGCGCTTCGAGAATGGCGTCCACCGCCTCCTTGTCGCCATGTACCACGTTGAGCACGCCCCTGGGCAGGCCGGCCTCGTACAGCAGTTCGGCCACGTACAGCGCCGAGCTGGGATCCCGCTCGGAAGGCTTGAGCACGAAGCAGTTGCCGCAGGCGATGGCCAGCGGATACATCCACAGGGGCACCATGGCCGGGAAGTTGAACGGCGTGATGCCGGCCACCACGCCCAGCGGGTAGTGATCGCTCCAGGCATCGATGTTCGGGCCGACGTTGCGGCTGTACTCGCCCTTGAGCAGGCTCGGCGCGCCGCAGGCGTATTCGACGTTCTCGATGCCGCGCTGCAGTTCGCCGGCGGCATCTTCCAGGGTCTTGCCGTGCTCTTCGCTGATCAGCCGGACGATGGTGTCCTTGTGCTGCTCCAGCAGGTTCTTGAAGCGGAACAGGATCTGCGCCCGCTTGGCCACCGGGGTGTTGCGCCAGGCCGGGAAGGCCGCCTGCGCCGCCTCGACGGCCTGCTGCACGGTGGCGCGGTCGGCCAGCGCCACCTGGCGTGCCACCTGGCCGGTGGAGGGGTTGAACACGTCGGCGGTGCGGCCCTGCCCGGCGACGCGCTCGCCATTGATCAGATGCGGGATGTGGCTCATGGTGGCCTCCGTTCTCAGTCGAGCTGGTTGATGGCTTCACCGACGGCGTCGAACAGCCGGTCAAGCTCGTCGGGCGTAGTAATGAAGGGTGGTCCGAACTGCAGGCAATCGCCACCGAAGCGCACGTAGAAGCCCGCCCGCCACAGGTTCATGGCCGCCTCGAACGGCCGTATCAGGGCATCGCCATCCCGGGGCGCCAGCTGGATGGCTCCGGCCAGGCCGATGTTGCGGATATCCACCACATGCCGCGCGCCACGCAGACCGTGCAGCGTCTGCTCGAAATGCGGCGCCAGCTCGGCGGCCTGCTGCACCAGATGGTCCCGCTCCAGCAGCTCCAGGGTCGCCAGCCCGGCGGCGCAGGCCACCGGGTGCGCCGAATAGGTGTAGCCGTGGGGCAGCTCGATCATGTGCTCGGGCAGCGACTGACCCATGAAGGCCCGGTAGATCTCCTCGCTGGCCACCACCGCGCCCAGCGGCACGGCGCCATTGGTGACCTGCTTGGCCAGATTGAGCAGATCCGGCGTCACGCCGAAGTACTCGGCGCCGCTGTAGGCACCGAGGCGGCCAAAGCCGGTGATCACCTCGTCGAAGATCAGCAGGATGTTGTGCTGATCGCAGATCTCGCGCAGACGCTGCAGGTAGCCCACCGGCGGCACCAGCACCCCGGCCGAACCGGACATGGGCTCGACGATCACCGCGGCGATGTTGGAGGCGTCGTGCAGCTCGATCAGCTTGAGCAGCTCGTTGGCCAGCTCGACGCCGCCGCTCGCGGCCATGCCGCGGGTGAAGGCCAGGCCCGGCTGCAGGGTATGCGGCAGGTGATCGGCGTCCATCATCAGGCCGAAGCTCTTGCGATTGCCGCCCATGCCGCCCAGCGCCGTGCCGGCCACGTTCACGCCGTGGTAGCCGCGCGCGCGGCCGATCAGCTTGGTCTTGCTGGCCTGGCCCCTGATGCGCCAGTAAGCCCGGGCGATCTTGATCGCCGTGTCCGCGCACTCGGAACCCGAGTTGGTGAAGAACACATGGTTCAGCGTACCGGGCAGGCGTTCGGCGATGCGCTCGGCCAGCTGGAACGACAGCGGATGGCCGAACTGGAAGCCCGGCGAGTAATCCAGGGTGCCGAGCTGCCGGGACACGGCCGCCTGGATCTCCGGCCGGCAGTGGCCGGCGCCGCAGGTCCACAGGCCCGACAGGCTGTCGTACACCTGACGGCCCTCGCTGTCGGTCAGCCAGCAACCGGAGGCGCCGACGATGATGCGCGGGTCGCGCTGGAACTGGCGATTGGCGGTGAACGGCATCCAGTGGGCGTCCAGCTTCAGGGACGCACTCACCGGCTGGGGAATGCTGTGGGGCAGGTTCATGGCAAACCTCGCTTGACAGGTGCTTGCCGCTGACAGTGCCAGCGGCCTAGAGTCAGTTAAATCCGAATCTTTCGACATTCACTCCGCCCGGGACTAAACAATGAGCAGCCCACGCCCGCTTCCTCTCGCCCCGGTTACCGACTTCGACATCCGCCTGCTGCGCCTGTATCGCACCGTGGTGGAAAGCGGCGGCTTTTCCGCCGCGGAGAGCGTGCTGGGCATCGGACGCTCGGCCATCAGCCAGCACATGGCCGACCTGGAACAGCGCCTCGGGCTGCGCCTGTGCCAGCGCGGCCGGGCCGGCTTCGCACTGACCGAGGAAGGGCGCGAGGTGTATCAGGCCACCCTGCGGCTGCTGGGCGCGCTGGAAGGTTTTCGTGACGAGGTCAACGCCCTGCACAACCAGTTGCGCGGCGAGCTGCACATCGGGCTGCCGGACAACCTGGTGACCCTGCCGCACATGCGCATCACCCACGCCCTGGCGGCTCTCAAGGAGCGCGGCCCGAACGTGCAGATCCATATCCGCATGATTCCCCCGGCCGAGGTGGAACAGGGCGTGCTGGATGGCCGCCTGCAGGTGGGCGTGGTACCCCAGGCCGGCGCGCTGAGCGGGCTGGATTACCAGCCGCTGTACGAGGAGCGCGCGCTACTCTACTGCGCCGTCGGACACCCGCTGTTCGCCCTGGACGACGACGCCATCGACGACGCCCTGCTGGCCCGCCAGGACGCCATCGCCCCGACCTTCCGCCTGCCGCCCGAGGTGCAGCGGCACTACCGGGCACTGCGCTGCACGGCCAGCGCCTCGGACCGCGAGGGCATGGCCTTCCTGATCCTTACCGGGCGCTATATCGGCTACCTGCCCGACCATTACGCCCGCCACTGGGTGGAAGCTGGCACACTGCGAGCCATCCGCCCGGATGAGCACAGCCACGATCTGCAACTGGTGGTGGTGACCCGCAAGGGTCGTCGCCCACAGCTGATCCTCGACGATTTCCTCGCGGCCCTGGCCGCCACCCAATCCGACGTACCCGCATGACCTGGACCCTTACCGCCTCCTGCAGCTACCAGGAGGAGATCCGCAAGAGCCGCTTCCTGGCCCTGGCCGCCCCGGTGGCCGACGCAGCCGAAGCCCAGCGGTTCATCGCCGCGCACAGCGCACCCGATGCTACCCACAACTGCTGGGCCTGGAAGATCGGCCAGCAGTACCGCTTCAACGACGACGGCGAACCCGGCGGCACGGCCGGACGACCGATCCTCGCCGCCATCGAGGGACAGGATTTCGATCAGGTAGTGGTGCTGGTGATTCGCTGGTATGGCGGCATCCTGCTCGGCACCGGTGGACTGGTGCGCGCCTACGGTGGCTGCGCGGCCAAGTGCCTGCAGGCCGGCGAGCGCCAGCAGGTCATTGCGCGACAGGCGTTCCGTTGCCACTGCTCCTTCGCCGAGCATGCCCTGGTGCGCCAGCGGCTGGCAGAAGCCCAGGCATTGATTGATGAGGAGCGCTATCTGGCCGACGGCGTGGAGCTGCTGTTCCAGGTCAGCGCCGAACGCCGCGAGCAACTGCAGCGCCAGCTGGCCGATCTCAGCCGCGGCCGCATTCTCCTGCAGGACAGCTGAAGCAAGGCGGCGCCGCCGGGTGCGACGCCGCCCGTCTGCTCAGTGATGATGGTGCATGTTCTGCCCGGCCGGTGCCGTGCGCAGCACCGGCACCTGCACGGTGACCTCGCCGGCCTGCTCGAAGAGCAGTGTCAGGGGGAACTGCTCACCTTCGGCCAGTTGCCGGGGCAGCTCGAAGAACATCACGTGATAGCCGCCGGGCCTGAAGCTCACCCGCTCGTCCGCGGCCACCGGCACGCCGCCGGCAACCTCGCGCATCTTCATCACTCCATCCACATGGGCGTGCTCGTGGACTTCCGCCTTGCCGGCAATCGGCGTGCGCGCACCGACCAGGCGATCCGCCTGCGCGCCGGTGTTATGCAGTTCGAAATAGGCAGCGGCGGCCGGCGCGGTCGGCGGCATGGCTCGCGACCAGGGATTTTCCACGTGCAGGGACTGGGCACTGACCCAGACGGAGAAAGTGCAGAGTGCTGCGCCCAGCAGCACACGATAGGTAACGGTCATGTCTTGATCCTTGTTCGGTTGATGGCTTGGTCATGCACAACCGCAAGGATCAGGGCGCCCGTGGCCAGGAGGGTCGTTCGCGCCGCCGCTGGCAGCGCAGCCTGGGCCGGCCTGGACGGGCCGGCAATCTGTCGTTGCGCAGCCACGGCTCCGCCGACCAACCGGCGCCGAGCGAGGCGGGCGTCTGGCACAGGGGGCAGCGCCACTCGTCATCGGCCCGGGCCTGGTCGATCGCGAAGGGCGCGAAGCCCGCAGGCTCGACCGAGCAATAGCCGCCGCGCAGGCCGCTCAGCGCCAGGCCACTGGCCTGACCATGGTGCAACCCGCAGAGCTGCACGCCCAGGACCACCAGCAGGCTGAGCGCCCAGAGCAGTGCTGGCGAATGGCGATCGGTAGCGATCATGCCGCGATAACCACTTGTTTAGTAGGGATTATGCAGACATCTGTAGACATCCACAGGCGATTCAATAAAACTGATATCAAAAGGACATTGAATAAGAATAAAAGGAGTCATTCATGCCTAGCGAGTTCTCTTACCAAGCCGATCGCCTGATGCTCAAAGTAGTATGGGTAATGGCGATTTTCGCCCTCGCCCTGGCCTTCTGGAAGGGAACACTGGCCCTTGCCCTGATCGTGGCCGGCGGCACGGCCGTTACCCTGAGCTTACTCCAGAGGCTGATCGGCGGCACCCGCGGCTTTCGCTGCCTGATCGGCATCGGCTTCATGCTGCTGGCCGCGGTGCACATCCAGCAGAGCCACGGCACCATCGAAATGCACTTCGGCGTCTTCGTGCTGCTGGCGGTCCTGCTGTACTACCGCGACTGGGTGCCGATCCTGGTCGCCGCCGCCGTCATCGCGGTTCACCACGTGGTCTTCTTCCTGCTCCAGCAAAGCGGCACCAGCATCTTCCTGGTCGGCGCGGACGCCGGCTGGCCGATCGTTCTGATCCACGCCGGCTACGTGGTGGTGGAGACCCTGATCCTGGTCATCCTGGCCCGCCACGCGGCGGACGAAGCCGTGGTTGGCGAGCAGCTCCAGCACGCCTCGACCCACCTGCTGCAGGACGGCCAGCCCATCGATCTCACCTACCGCAGCCAGGCGCTGGCGCAGCCGATCCGCCGCTTCAACCGCTTCCTGGACGAACTGAATCGCATGGTCAGCCGCGTGGTCGGCGCCGGCGAGGAACTGCACGGCACCAGCACCCGGCTGGCGCGCAGCACCAGCCAGCTGCACCTGGGCACCGCCGACCTGCAGAATGGCGCCAACCAGCTGCGCGAGACGGTCGAGCAGTTGAGCCATGCGGTGCTGCAGGTGTCGGAAAACACCGAACGCGCCGCAGCCAGCGCCCAGGCCGCCAACATGGATGCGGCCGCCGGAATCCAGGCGATCAGCACTGCCCAGGCCGACATCCGGGAACTGGCAACCGAGCTGGAGGGGTGCGCGGTAATCGTGCAGGGACTGGCCACCGACTCTCAGCAGGTCAGTCGCGTGGTCGAGGTGATCAACCAGGTCGCCGAGCAGACCAACCTGCTGGCCCTCAACGCCGCCATCGAGGCCGCCCGCGCCGGCGAGCACGGTCGCGGCTTTGCAGTGGTGGCCGACGAGGTACGCCAGCTGGCACGCCGTACCCAGCAGGCCACCGAGGAAATCCGCGCCATCATCGAGCACCTGCAGCAGAGCTCGGCCGAGGCGGCCAATGCCATGCAACAGAGCCGCAAGGGGGTCGAGGGCTGCGTCGAGCGCACCGAGCAGACCGCCCGGCTGCTGGCGGGCATCCACCGCTCCGTGGAGGCCATCAGCGTGATCGGCGTTTCCACCCGGGAACAGCTGGCCAATGCCGGTGAAATGACCCGCCTGGTCGAGGAGATCGGCTCGGTGGCCGACCATACCCGCAACGAGGCCGATCGGGTGGCGGAGGACAGCCAGCGCCTGGAACGCCTGGCCGAACAGCTGCGCACGCTCTGCCAGCAGTTCCGGGTGGGGGCGCAGCCGGAGCACCTGGCGATCCCCGCAGCCCCGTGAGTTCGGTCAGCGGGCCTCCACCTGCCCGCTGTACCAGGCGGCCAGCGCCGCCAGGGAGGCGCAGCCGGCAATGACCAGCGCCATCGGCAACGCGCTGCCATCGTGCAGCACGCCGACAAGGCTGCTGGCCACCGCGGCGATGATGAATTGCAAGCTGCCCATCAGCGCCGACGCACTGCCCGCCTGGGCCCCCTGGCGGGCCATGGCGCAGGCGCCGGCATTGGGCAGGATGCAGCCCAGGCAGCCCATGGCGATGAACAGGGGCACCATCAGCAGCCACAGGGGCGCTGACCAGGCGGCTGCGGCCAGCAACGCCAGCGTGCAGAGCAGGAACAGGGCGCTCAGCCGCCGCAGCCAGAAGCCCGGCCCGCGAAAGCGCATCAGCCAGGCATTGACCTGGGCGGCCAGGATGAAGCCCATGGCATTGGTGCCAAACAGCCAGCCATAGTGCTCGGCGGGCACCCCGTACAGCTGGATGAACACGAACGGCGAGCCGGCCACATAGGCGAACATGGCGGCCATGGACAGGCCGCCGGCCAGGGCGAAGGCCAGGAACTCCCGGTCGCCGAACAGCCGCAGGTAGCGCCCCAGGCTGCCGCGCAGGGCCAGCCGTTCGCCCGTTTCCGGCAGGGTTTCCGGCAGCCAGCAGTACAACCCGAGGCCTACCAGGGCACTGAACAGCGTCAGGCAGTAGAAGATCGACTGCCAACCGAACAGCTGCAGCAGCAGGCCGCCGGCCAGCGGGGCGAGGATGGGCGCCACGCCCATGACCAGCATCAGTTGCGAGAACACCTTGGCGGCGTCCCGGGGCTCACACAGGTCGCGCACCACCGCCCGCGACACCACCATGCCGCCACAGCCGCCCAGAGCCTGGGCCAGGCGCGCAACGAGCAGCGCGTCCAGGTTCCAGGCCAGGGCGCAGGCCAGGGAGCTGAGCACGAACAGACCGACGCCGAACAGCAACGGCCCGCGCCTGCCATAGCGATCGGCCAGCGGACCGTAGAGCAGCTGCCCGCAGGCCAGACCGATGAAGTAGATCGCCAGCGACTGCTGCACGTGCTCCACATCGGTGCCGAACGCCTCGGCCAGGGTGGGAAAGCTCGGCAGATAGAAGTCGATGGCCAGCGGGCCGAAGGC
>Ga0079223_10003044_pt1 | contig 10531 bp, 12 predicted proteins | sample Stecom2011_FD_75072 | JGI IMG/M metagenome (GOLD analysis project Ga0079223, IMG submission 75072) | Agricultural soil microbial communities from Utah to study Nitrogen management - Steer compost 2011 | ecosystem: Environmental > Terrestrial > Soil > Agricultural land | place: USA: Utah...
ATAATACAGGAAAGACTGCCAGGCCCGGAACTTATGGAATCTACATCGCCGGTCAGGAAAAGAACCCTGAGCTGTATGCATTCGTTCAGGATGTCGTTTCCGGTGTAAGATTTACGTCTGATGGGGCAATGGTCAAGGTCGGCGGCAAGGAACTTTCTGTTGGAAATATCCTTGATGTATCATCCGGTAATGGGGATACAACACACGGTTCTCTTCCGACAACAACAGCTGTATCATTGCTTGGAAAGCAGATTCGGGTACGTCAGGACACAATCAGGTATAATCAACAGGATAATGAAAACGTAACTGTAAAAATAAACACCGGAGGACGTGAAAGTCTAAGGGTTAATCTGACAGATTCTTCTGGTGAAATAGTTTTCAGCACTACCGTGAAAGGGGATAATAACGGAATAGCAGCTTTTAACTGGAGCGGTGAAACTGTAAATGGAAAGTATGCTCAAAAAGGTGAATATAAAATTCATATTGAGGGAGAGATGAATGACCCGTCAATTTTCGCCTTTAAACAGGGAGCTGTGACTGGTATTCTGAATCTTGGCGGTAATGCCCAAATCAGGATGGGGAATACAAGTGTAAATTTGTCGGATATAGTTGCAATAGACAGTCTGGAATCCGGAGATACTGTATGACAGGAATTGATTCATCAGATCACAATATTCAGAATTTAATATCTGCACATCGCAGCGGCAGTATTAACAATAATCGATTTGTTCGTAATAAATCAGACAGGAGTGTGCAAAATGTAGGAAACAACAGAAACTTTTGCTTTACACATGTACTTAATTCAAAAATTGAGGGCTTACGGTTTTCTGCACATGCACAAACACGTATCAAAAGCAGAAAAATCGAGATGACACCTCAAATTTTAGATAAACTGGAAAAAGCCGTATCGAATATGGCGGTAAAGGGAGGAAAAGATTCGCTGGTTCTGATGGAAAATCTGGCTTTCATAGTTAATATTCCAAACAGAACTGTGATAACTGCCATGGATGGAGAGAATCTCAGGGAGAACATTTTTACAAACATTGACAGTGCTGTAATTGCAGAATAGGTGCAGGACTGCTTTTAAAACAGATGTACCCGAACTGCTGAATGATTGAAGCAGTTTCAAAAATTTGTGATTATAGCTCTGATTTTCGGAGGCGGTTATGGTACGATCACTTTATTCAGGAATCAGTGGTTTAAGAAATCACCAGGTTTCAATGGATGTTACGGGAAACAATATCGCAAATGTTAATACTGTAGGATTTAAATGTGGCCGGGTTACTTTTGAAGAATCAATGGCTCAGCTTCTTCAGGGCGCTACAAGACCTGCTGGAAATGCCGGGGGTACGAACCCGCTTCAGATCGGACTTGGAATGTCTGTTGGTTCAATTGACCAGATCCTTACCCAGGGTAATCTTCAGACAACCGGTCAGATTACCGATCTTGCTCTTGAAGGGGATGCTTATTTTGCATTTTCAAATGGGCAGGGTAATTTTTACAGTCGTAATGGTGGTTTGCAGCTTGATTCTTTTGGAAGGCTTGTTTCACCAACAAACGGGTTTACCCTGCAGGGGATAATGGCAGATTCGAATGGAACATATCCTGCTGGCAACAGTATTGGAGATATTACGATTCCTTATGGGCAAAAATCACCTGCAAATGCTACCACAGAAATAAGATTCGCATCTAATCTTGATTCCGATTCTGATGGTTTGGGTACAATAACACATACAAACCGTTATATTACTCAGGCCCAGGAATACTCTACTTTGACTGAATTGTATGATCAGAATGGAAATGATCTTGGTATTCAGGTCGGTGATGATCTTGTCATTTCAATTGCAGGTGCAGATTCCACAAGGGTAAATGTTGCGGATGGTATGTCCATGGCTGATCTGGCGGCTGAAGTACAGGCTTACCTGTGGAATGCTACCGGGAGCAATCTCATATCTGTGAACGCAAATAATGGTGATTTAACAATTGATACATCAATGGATCCGGGGGTTTCCATTAACGGGTTACAAATAAGCAGTTCCCGCCCCGGGTCAAATTCGTATGTATCAAATGCATTCACTTTTCCTGCAACTGTTTCCGGTAATTATTCCGTAACAGGACTACGTATTCCGGCCAGAGAAACAGATCAGCTCAGTGATGTATTTGATGCTAATGGTCATGCACTTGGACTTGAACCTGGCGATGTTATCAGTATAAACGGAGCTGTAGGCGGTTCAACGATTCCAACTATTTCTGAGGTTTATGATGATCCGGACCCGTCAAATACCAGCTCCATTCGCAGTCTTGGTGATCTTTTAAATCACATTCAGAATGCTTTCAGTTTACCTGAAACTGATGGAACAATTTATGATAATCCATCTGTAAGTATCAATTTGGCAAATACGGATGATGACAGGCTGCCCGATGGGGCGATAGTAATAAGAGGACAGGCTGAGGAAGCATTTGCAATAACCAATCTGTCTATCAGTGCGTCAAATTCTAATAATGACATTCCGGCACCTACCAGATTTAACGCTAACAATACTTTGACAGAAATTCAAACTGCCCGTGATACAGCTGTACATTCTACTTCGATTGTGGTATACGATGAGTCTGGAGATTCACACACAGTCACCACTACCTTTACGCATTCCGGGCAGCCAAATGAATGGCTTTGGGAAATTACTACAGAAAGTGGTGAGGCAATCCTTGGTGGAAACAGGGGTAGAATTACATTCGGGCAGGATGGTTCACCTTCAGCATTCTCTTTTGACGATAACTCAACTGCATTCAGATTTGATCCGATGAATGGATCAAACGTTGTTTCAATCAATCTTGATATTGGTTCTCCTGGTGCTTTTGATGGAATTACACAGTTTCGATCTGAATCTACAACTGCTGCCAGAGAACAGGATGGTTATCCGATGGGTAAACTGCAGGAGATATCAATTGATGAAAAAGGTGAGATAACTGGTATTTACAGTAATGGAGTTTCAAACTCAATAGCACAGATATATGTTGCAGAATTTAATAATCCGGCCGGTTTGATGAAAGTTGGTGACAGCATGTATTCTGTATCCAACAATTCCGGCAGTGCTGTTTTATTAAAGCCAGGAGTAGGTTCTACAACAAAAATCAAACCTGGTGCATTGGAAATGTCCAACGTTGATCTGGCCACAGAGTTTACAAATATGATTACGACGCAACGTGGTTATCAGGCCAATGCACGTGTAATTACATCAAGTGACAATATGTTACAGGAACTTGTGCAATTAGTCAGATAAAAAAAAGGTTTTGAACTATTTGCAAATTAAAATTGAAATTTAGCTGACAATATAGCAAAAATGGAAATAAACCATTTTTGCCATATTGAAATAAAGGTGAAGAAATGGTAGCATATATACTTTGTTGAAGGAATTAACATGATAGCATTGCGTAGAATTAATGGACATGAGTTTGTTCTGAATGCAGATCTTATTGAATCGCTTGAATCTACCCCTGATACAGTTATCACGCTTACCAGCGGCAAAAAATTAATTGTGCAGAACGGCCTTGAAGAGATAGTACGCAAAACTATAAAATATAAACAGTTATGCAATCAAGGTGCTGCAGTTGTTACAGGAAAAAAGCAGAAGAACTCATCAGAGGATTCTTGAAAGCAGAATTGGCGAAAGGAGTGCCTAATAGATGGATTTGGCAACAATTATCGGATTTGGCAGTGCATTTCTGCTTGTCCTGTTGGGTATTAAACTTCCGAATATAGCTGCTTTTATTGATCTCCCATCAATGTATATCACTATTGGAGGGTCGATATCTGCCACTATTGCGGCATTTCCACCAAATAAACTTCTGGATGCAGCAGGTGTGGTAAAAAATGCATTCTTCATAAAAAAAATTACTCCGGTTGAAACTATTCGTCAATTAGTTGAATTTGCTGAGCAGGCACGACGGGAAGGAATTCTTGCTTTGGAGGCAAGGGCAAATGAAATTACAGATGAATTTTTAAAAAAAGGGATACAATTGGCAGTTGATGGTACCGAACCGGATCTGATAAAAGATATTCTCAGTACAGAGATAACCTTTACTGAAATACGGCATGAGGAAGGTGCCAAGATATTCGATTTTCTTGCTGCCATGGGACCATCATTTGGTATGATTGGAACACTTATAGGGTTGGTGTTGATGCTTGGGAATATGAATGATGTTGAATCAATCGGGCCAAATATGGCTGTAGCACTTATTACAACATTATATGGTTCCTTATTGGCTAATGCTGTTTGCCTTCCGGTCGTGGAAAAACTTAAGGCTTATTCAAGAAGAGAGATACTTGTAAAAGAGTTGATGCTTGAGGGAATTATGTCGCTGCAATCCGGTGATAACCCCCGTATTGTTGAACAAAAGCTTACAGCGTTTTTAGAACCCGGGTTACGTGCCAATGCAATGAAAGAACGAAAATAGGATAGTATTATGCCGCGAGACAGGAAAAAAGAGGAACAGCAAAGAGGCTCTCCAGCTTACATGTCTACCTGGGGAGATATGTGTACTTTGCTTTTATGTTTCTTTGTTATGCTGCTTGCAATGTCTACAATAGATCCTGCTAAATTTAATGTTGCTGCATCTTCGTTTCAAAATGCGTTTAGTGGAGTTTTGGAATCATTCCCGTCTGTTTTGATTACACAGGATATTCTTGTTCCAAAACTTGGTGGTGATGAACAGAATAAGCGCATGGCTGTGGAGGCTGCACTTTCTATCCGCAGGGCAATAAAGAAAGAAAATCTTGATGATGCAATTAAAGTAAAAGTTACTGAAAGTGGTATTGCAGTAAAGGTTGCAGATCCTGTAGGGTTTGATGTCGGTAAAGCTGAAATCAAACCTGAGCTTATTTCTACTCTTAAATCAATTTCTGCTGTTATTAATAAAGTGCCTTCGACACAAATCCGGGTTGAAGGCCACACAGATGATATTCCGATACACACACGTCAATTCCCTTCAAATTGGGAGTTAAGCGCAGCGCGGGCACTTAATGTGGTAAAATTTCTCGCTGAGTATGGCAAGATAAATCCGGCCCGTTTAAGTGCAATCGGATATGGCGAGTACAGGCCGCTGGTACCAAATACGTCTCTTGAAAACCGTCAAAAAAATCGTAGAATTGAGATATATGTGGATTATTTGCAAAAAAAGAGTTCCGAAGATCTCACCTGAAAACTATGAGAATCAGGAGTAATCACAATGAGTGAAAAAGAAGAAAAAAACATCAAAGAAAATGATGGTAAGGAAAATCAGGGCAAGAAAGATAGTAACAAAATACTTTTTATTGCCATTATGGCAGGAATGATTCTGGTAAATGCTATTGCAGCTTTTATTCTGATTAAAGTTACACGTCCAAAATCCAATGCTGAGATACTGGAACAAATCAAAGCTGATTCGATTAAAACAGCAACTGCAATGGCTACAAATATGGGGGCTACGACTGCAGAAACACCGGTTGAAGCAATTGTTAATATTGCCGGTACACAAGGGGAAAGATTTATAAAAGCTGCAGTGATATTCGAATATAATGAAAAGGAGTTTCCAAATCTTGGAATCGAGCTGCAACGAAGAGCACCGAAATTTAAAGATCTGCTGATTAATCATTTGTCAAAATTGACCCTTATGGAAGTTACTGAGCCGGATGCTAAAGATAAGATCAGAAAAGATCTGTTGTTGCTTGTAAATAGATCCCTGCCCCGGGAATCGGGAAAAATCAGGGAAGTTCTTTTCACAACATATATAATTCAATAACTCGGATATGGATTGTTATAGTGGGTGACATTTTATCACAAGAAGAAGTTGATGCTCTGCTTTCTGCAGTCTCTTCAGGAGACGATTCGGATTTAAGTGAAAATGGGCAGGGAAGTAGTGGAATTGAAGATGATTCCAGTGATGTGGATAAATCTTTATCTCTTTACGATTTCCGTCGTCCTGACCGTGTTTCAAAAGATCAGATGCGGACACTGCAAAATCTTCACGATGGATATGCACGACAGTTTTCAACAACATTGACCAATTTTTTAAGGACATTTGTTGAAATTGAGCTTGTCAGTGTTGATCAGCTTACCTATTCAGAATTTGTGATGTCAATTTCAAACCCTAGCTGTATATATGTTTTCAAGATGGAACCGCTTGAAGGCACTGCAATTATTGAAATTAACCCATCACTGGTTTTTTTCATTATAGACAGGCTTTTTGGCGGACAGGGAAGACCTTCTGAACAGAACAGGGAACTTACGCTTATTGAACAAAATGTTATAATCAGGATTGTTGAACGAGGTCTCAATGATCTTAAAGATGTTTGGGAGCATATTGGAATATTCAGTCCAAAAATTGAAGCATATGAAACGAATCCGCAATTTGTACAGATTGCACCTCCCGGAGAAACTGTCATCCTGATATCATTGGAAGTCAGAATGCAAAATGCTTCTGGTTTAATGAGTATCTGTTTTCCGTATATGCTTCTTGAAGGGGTTATTAATAATCTTTCCGGTGAAAACTGGATATCATCACAAAGCTCTGCTACCAGTGAAACAAGAGAAATTCTGGAAAATGAGTTACAGGATATTGAGCTGTCACTTTCGACAGTGATAGGGAAGACTGCGCTGACCATCCGAGACCTTCTTCAGTTACAAAAGGGAGATGTCCTGTGTCTGGATAAACTTTATGACAGTGATTTATTGGTACAAATTGATGGAAAAACGAAAATGGCAGGACGTTCAGGGTTGGTTGGGCGAAAAAAAGCTGTTAAAATAACGAAAATCCTTGAGAAGGAGGTTCCAGGTTGCAATGAGTGATATTTTATCCCAGGACCAGATTGATGCTCTTTTGAATTCTGAGGCAAACAGTGATTTGCAGGATTCCGGTATTATTCAACCTTCAGAAGATAAGTATGAAGCTGTCTCAAAGATTTTTGAACTGTTTTGTAACCAGGCCGGGACGGTTATATCAACGGTACTAAATAAAAAAACAATCTTTAGTCCCCAAAAGTGTCAAAAAGTGGATTTTTCAATCATTCGTGAAAAAATAGACACGGTTGCACTTTCACTGGCTTTGCCACTTACAACTGGTATTGAAGGGGAGTTCTATTTAATAATACAAAAAAAGGATGTAGCTGTTCTTTCTGATTTGATGATGATGGGGGATGGAACCGCGGATTACAATGAAGACCATAAAGATGCTATCGGAGAACTTTATAATCAGATAATGGGTGCATTTTCAAATGCTTTTGGATTGCAGATCGGGACAACTGTTTCTGCTGGAACAGTTGAAGTTTCAGAATTTGATTCAGATAATCCTCCTTTTGATGAAGACTCGATGAAAATGGTGATAATCTCGCTTGAGTCGTCTGATGATCTCAAATCGGAAACAGTTTTACTTGTTCCTTCTGTTTTGTGCGATCAGATTTTGGAAAACGTATCATCAAACAATTCTGATTCCGGTTCAGTTCAGCTAAACAGTTCGGAACTTGATGATTTATCAAGGATTACAGCATTTGATTCAAGTAATAATGAATTTGGAGATCAATCGCTCGATTCACCATCGACAGGACAACATGAAAACATTGATATGTTGCTGGATATCGATCTTGATGTCAGTATTGAGCTTGGCAGATCCAAACAATCCATTAAACGGGTACTTGAACTTTCTCCGGGTTCGATAGTGGAGCTGGATAGAATGGCTGGAGAACCAGTGGATCTGCTTGTTAATAATAAAGTTGTGGCAAAAGGTGAAGTTGTTGTTATTGATGAAAGTTTCGGGATTCGAATTGTATCTCTCGTTTCTGCGGAGGAGAGAATAAAAAGCTTGCAATAGCTTATAAAAAACAGATTACAGGAGTTTACATTGTTCAAATTCAGGTTTTCGTTATTAGCCATAATGCTGTTTGTGACTATGGCACCGCTGAAAGCAGACGATCAGCAGAAAAATTCTGGCAGTTTTGATATTAAAAAAGTACGATCTGCCATTATGGAGCAAAGTGATACTGCTCTGTCTGGGAGTTCCCATCTAACTAGTGAAAAATCAGAGAATTATGCCTTTGTTATTTTAAGGATTTCCTTGTATCTGTTATTGGTGATCGGTCTTATATTTGTTGTTGCCTGGTTTTTTAAAAGGTGTGGGCTCTCAGGAGGAGCAAAAATTGGCAGCAGTGGGGCAATGGACATTTTGGAAATTTTGCCTCTGGGACAGAACAGGAATGTTCTGCTTGTTCGAGTGATGGATACTGTGTATCTATTGGGCCAGACACAATCAAATATTGTTTTGATTGAGAAAATCGAAAATAAAAAAGCTATTGAACTGATAACTTCTTCTAAAGAAGGAGGTTCTGTAATGCAGTTTAAAGATGCTTTTAATAACTTTATCGAAAAGATTAAAAAGCCTGTATGACACCAAAAAAGATAATCTCCTCTATTTATGCATCGGATAAAAACGGCTTGAACTTGAAAGTTATTTTTAAAAAGATTCATTCACAAATAATCCATGCGCGTATCTGTTCATTAACAAAAAAGGTAGTTACTGTATTTACCTTGATCTGTTTTTCATTTGTCCTTTCCTCTGATGCACAGGTTTTACCAAAATTAACACTTTCTTTAACAGATACAAATAATCCCGGTGATGTTGCAGTTGCGCTTCAGGTACTTTTTTTAATTACCATATTAGCCCTTGCCCCATCAATATTGATACTTTTGACCTCTTTTGTCAGGATAATAGTGGTTCTGTCGTTTCTCAGAAAAGCTCTTGGGACACAGACAATGCCTCCGGATCAGGTAATGGTAGGCATGGCACTTTTTATGACACTTTTTATAATGATGCCGGTATTTAATGAAATCAATCAGGATGCAATTCAGCCATATCTTGCTCAGGAGATTCAATTTAAGGAAGCATTGGATAGAACCGCAAAACCGGTCAGGAATTTTATGCTCAGGCAGGTCAGTGAAAAAGATGTTGCACTATTTGTACGGATTTCAAAAACGCCTCTTCCACGAACTGTAGATGATTTGCCGTATGAGGTTGTTATTCCGGCATTTATAACAAGTGAACTCAAGACAGGATTTATTGTAGGTTTTATTCTTTACATTCCCTTTCTGGTAATAGATATGATCGTTGCAAGTGTCCTGTTATCAATGGGGATGATGATGTTGCCTCCTGTTATGATTTCAATGCCGTTTAAAATTGTACTTTTTGTACTTGTTGATGGGTGGCATCTTATTGTACGACAATTAGTTGTGTCATTTAATTAGGGGATAAAATTATGGATGCATCAATGGTCATAGATCTTGGGCGGCAAGCCTTGATTGTTGTTATGACTATAAGTGGCCCCATGCTTATTGCCGGGTTGCTGGTTGGATTAATTGTGGGAGTATTTCAGGCTGTTACTCAAATTCATGAAATGACACTTACATTTATTCCCAAAATAGTTGTAATGGTTACAGTTTTTTTGGCTTTTCTTCCATGGATGCTTTTGAAGCTGGTAGAATATACTGCCAGCTTATTTGAGTTGATCGGGAATGTGGCTCGATGACGAATCTGGTTCCTTTTTCTGTTGATCAGATTGAGGTATTTATCCTCATTTTCGTAAGAATTATTACCATTATTGCCCTTCTTCCGGTTTTTGGATCCGAATCCATTCCTGTTCAGCTTAAAGTCGGATTTTCGTTATTATTATCAATTATTCTCTTTAATATGATTTTCAGTTCAATACCTCAAATGCCCGATTTTTCATGGGGTATTATGGCGTTGATAGTTATCAAAGAAATTCTGGTTGGATTAGCAATCGGTTTTGCTGCTTCAACACTGTTTGCAGCTGTTCAGTTTGCCGGGCGATTAATTGATACAGAAATGGGTTTTGGAATGGTACAACTCTTTGATCCCTTTAGTGGTCAATCGGTTACTGTAATGGGGCAGTTTCAGATTATTGTATTTACTTTACTCTTTCTGTTATTTAACGGGCATTATTTTTTTATTCTTGCGATTCAGAAAAGTTTTGAAGTAATACCCTTAACAGGTGCTAATATTGCTGGTGGGCATCTTGTTGTTCAGATTGCAAACATGGTAAGTAATATTTTCATTCTGGCAATAAAATTTTCTGCTCCGGTTTTTATTACACTGGTTTTGACATCAATCAGTTTAGGGGTTGTTGCACGCACTGTGCCGCAAATGAACATCTTTTTTGTTGGTTTGCCATTAAAAATCATGGTAGGACTTGGGGCAACCTTTATTGCGTTGCCTTTATTGGGTAATCTGTTCAGAAAAATGGTGGATGCTTTGATTCAGGATATATGGCGAATTCTACATATTATGGCATGAAACCTTTAGGCAGACTATCTTGGTAATGGTTTAAGTGATTGGGGGATCTGTAATTACATAATGTTTTTTATATCGGGGCAGTGGTGTTTGGTTTTTTGTTTAATGTTCTGTTTCCTGAATCTTTCACCCAACATCACCAACATAACTATATGGTTAAAATTGAAGAAGTTAGATGGTAAAGCACGAATATGGCAGA